>Ga0208874_1000676_pt1 | contig 11444 bp, 9 predicted proteins | sample CryBogCBH10Oct08_FD_184604 | JGI IMG/M metagenome (GOLD analysis project Ga0208874, IMG submission 184604) | Freshwater microbial communities from Crystal Bog, Wisconsin, USA - CBH10Oct08 (SPAdes) (version 2) | ecosystem: Environmental > Aquatic > Freshwater > Lake | place: Crystal Bog... | reverse complement strand
ACCTTCACGGCCCTGCTGTTGATGGCCATTGCCAGCACCATGCTGACCGTGCCCGTTGTGGCCCCCCGATTGAAGCGCTTACAGCACCTGATCTCACAATCACGCTAACGACCGACTGGGCCCTTGTTTCAGCCCCTTGTTGAGCCCCAGGGTTCGGCATCAGGGTTTACGCTATTGCAAACGATTGCATAGAGCGATAACATCGTCTTCTATGAACTCGGCTTTGCAACCCCAATCCCCTCCGCGTCTGACTTTGGGCCAGATTTTGCAGATGAATGTTGGCTTTTTAGGCCTGCAGTTCAGTTTTGGCCTGCAGCAAAGCAGCATGAGCCCCATTTACAGCTACCTCGGCGCTGATGAAGCTTCTTTGCCGCTGCTTTTCTTGGCGGGTCCCATGACGGGCCTCTTGGTGCAACCGATTGTTGGCGCCATGAGCGACAAAACAACCTCCAGTTTTGGCCGCCGCACGCCTTACTTTTTGGTGGGCGCCATTTTGTGTTCTTTGGCCCTTTTCGCCATGCCCTACAGCACTTCGCTGTGGATGGCCGCCAGTTTGCTGTGGATTCTGGACGCCGCCAACAACATCACCATGGAGCCCTACCGTGCCTATGTGGGCGACCGTTTGCCCAAAGACCAGCATCCCACCGGCTACATCATGCAAAGCGCCTTCACGGGTCTGGCACAAACGCTGTCTTATTTAACGCCGTCCATTTTGGTGTGGCTGGGCATGAACAAGGATGCACTGGCCAGCAACGACATCCCCGAAATCACCTTGCTGACCTTCGCGATTGGGGCCGTGGTGTCGATCACCACGATTGTTTGGTCCATTTGGCGCGTGCCTGAATTGCCGTTGACTCCCCAACAACTCAGCGACATGCAAACCAAAAAAGGCGGGGCCTTGTCGACCTTGAAAGAAATTGGCCAGGCAATCAAAGAGATGCCATTGGCCATGCGTCAAATGGCGTGGATGAAGCTCTTTCAGTGGTACGCCATGGGCTGCTATTGGCAGTATGTGTTGTATTCACTGTCTCGCTCTTTGTTTCACACCGCCGACGCCAGCACGCAAGGTTTCCGCGATGCGGTTTTGGTGAACGGACAAGTCGGCGCTTTTTACAACTTGGTGGCTTTTGTGGCGGCCTTGGTCATGGTGCCTTTCACCCGAAAACTCGGCGCCGGCCGCGTTCACGCATTTTGTTTGACTGTGTCCGGTTTGGGCATGATGGCCATTCCCCAAATGAGTTCTGAGGCTGGATTGTTCTTGCCCGCCATTGGCGTGGGCATGGGCTGGGCCAGCATCATGGGCAACCCCTATGTGATGTTGGCCAGCAGCGTGCCGCCCGAACGCACGGGTGTTTACATGGGCATCTTCAACATGATGATCGTGATTCCCTTGCTTTTGGTGGCCGCCACCTTGCCTTTGGTTTATGACACGTGGCTGCAAGGCGACCCCCGCAACGTCATGGTGCTGGCCGGTGTGTTGATGCTGTTTGGTGCTTTGGCGACGCTGCGCGTCCAAGTGCCCAAGGCCGACGCCACGACCGCCCTTTGAATCATTTCACATCCCCTTTTTTGACAGCTGTTTAGTTTAGAAAAATGAAAAACCAGGTCCAACTGATCACCTATGTCGACCGATTTGGCGGTCAATCTCTGAGCGAACTGCGAGACCTCCTGACAGGCCCTTTGAAAGGCGTCTTTGGCGGGGTCCATTTGCTGCCGTTCTTTCACAAAATTGACGGCGCCGATGCGGGCTTTGACCCCATTGACCACACCCAAGTTGATGCCCGTTTGGGCAACTGGCAAAGCATTCGTGAGTTGTCGCAAAACGTCGACGTGATGGCCGACGTCATCGTCAACCACATGTCCAGCGAATCGCCTCAGTTCCAAGATTTCTCGGCCAAGGGCAAAGATTCCGAATTTGATGGCTTGTTCTTGACCATGGAATCGGTTTTCCCGAACGGCGCTACCGAGAAAGACCTGCTGGCCGTTTACCGCCCTCGTCCCGGCATGCCCTTCACCATGACCACTTTGGCCAATGGCGAGCGCCGCTTGCTCTGGACCACCTTTACCTCGCAGCAAATCGACATCGACGTGCACCACCCTGCGGGCCAGGCCTATTTGGATTCGATCTTGCAACGCCTTTCGGACAGCGGCGTGACGATGGTGCGCTTGGACGCGGTGGGATACGCAATCAAACAGGCCGGCAAGAACTGCTTCATGATGCCCGAGACCTTTGAATTCATCAGCGAATTTGCAGCCAAAGGCCGCCGTCTGGGCTTGGAAGTGTTGGTGGAAATCCACGCCTACTACAAGCGTCAGATGGAAATTGCGAAAAAGGTCGATTGGGTTTACGACTTCGCCCTGCCGCCCCTGGTCTTGCATGGCCTGGAATTCGGCCGCAGCGCGCCGCTTTTATCGTGGTTGGCCCAACGGCCCAACAACGCCGTGACCGTACTCGACACCCACGACGGCATTGGCATCATCGACATCGGCGCGGACGCCAGCGACCGCATCAACCAACCGGGCCTGGTTCCCCCGCACGAGCTGGACGAATTGGTCGAACGCATGCACCGCAACTCACAAGGAGAGAGCCGCAAAGCCACCGGTGCGGCCGCCTCCAACTTGGATTTGTACCAAGTCAACTGCACTTTCTTTGATGCGTTGGGCCGCCATGAAAACGCCTACTTGGCAGCGCGCGCCATTCAGTTTTTTGTGCCCGGCATTCCCCAGGTTTATTACGTCGGTTTGTTGGCCGGCGAAAATGACATGGCTTTGCTGGAGCGCACCCAAGTGGGGCGCGACATCAACCGCCACTATTACAACCGCGACGAGGTTTTGCGTGACCTCGAAAAACCCGTTGTTGCCAGCCTGATTGAATTGATTCGTCACCGCAACCAGCACCCTGCTTTCAACGGCGAATTCAGCAGCCGCAGCGGGTCCCCGCACGAGCTCACGCTGAGTTGGACCCAAGGTCACTCGTTCAGCCGTTTAGAGGTGGACTTGGCAGAGAAAACCGCTTGCATTACCTTCAGCAGCGCTGAGGGAGAAAAGACGATGTCGCTGGAGCTGCAAGCACAGGCCTGCTGATGACCATTGAGGCCGAACTAGGCCAAGAGTCGCGAAGACTTTGGCACGTGCGCCATCAAAAACTCCATTTGATCCGACAAGATTCTGCGGTTCCGCAAAATGAAGTCTTCCCAGAGGCTGGGCACATAGGGCGCGTACAAAAGCGGCATATTGGCCTGCTCGGGCGTGCGGTGACTTTTGCGATGGTTACAGGCGCGGCAAGCGGTCACCACGTTCATCCAGGTGTCAACGCCTTGCTGTGCGAAGGGGACGATGTGCTCGCGGGTCAAATCGTGCTCATGAAAGTGGTCGCCGCAATAAGCGCAAACATTGCGGTCCCGAATGAACAACTTGGCGTTGGTCAGGCCGGGTTTGAGCATGAAGGGATTGATTTTTGGAACGCCTTTGGTGCCGATGATGCTGTTCACCGAAATACGTGACTGTTCGCCCGTGATGGCGTTGTGTCCGCCCCGAAAAACGGCGATTTCCTCACCAGATTCCCAGCGCACCTCACCCGCGGCGTAGTGAATCACCGCCTGCTCCAAGGTGATCCACGATTGGGGCAGCCCTTGGGCTGACAACTTCAAGACTTTCAAACCATGCCTCCTTAAAAGGGAACCAGCAATCAAATCCGTAAGATCGCCTCAATATACGCTGTTTTTATGACATGCCGCTCCCGCGTTCGCTTGAAGCACAATAGATCCCCATGAAAATCTTCCGTGGTTACCACGAGCCCCGTCTGGCGCCCGCCAGTGCCGTCACCATTGGCAACTTTGACGGTGTCCACCGAGGCCACCAAGCCATGCTGGCTTTGCTGAAAAATGAGGCCAATCACCGGGGCCTGCCGACCACCGTTTTGACCTTTGAGCCGCATCCGCGCGACTACTTTGCGGGCTTGGCGGGTCGAGCCGAGTTGGCGCCGGCCCGCATTGGCACCCTGCGTGACAAGTTACAGGAATTGGAGCGCTGCGGCGTTGATCAAGCCGTGGTCCTGCCTTTTAGCGCGGCCATGGCCGCCTTGTCCCCGCAGGCTTTTATTGACCAGGTGTTGCTGGCAGGCCTGCACACCCGTTATTTGTTGGTGGGCGATGACTTTCAATTTGGCGCCAAACGCGCCGGTGATTACGCCATGCTCGACGCCGCCGGACAAGTCCAGGGCTTTGACGTGGCCCGCCTGAACAGCTACGAGGTCCACGGTTTGCGGGTGTCCAGCTCCGCCGTGCGTGAGGCGCTGAGCCGAGGTGACATGGGCGCGGCAGCCCGCTTGCTGGGCCGACCCTACAGCATCAGCGGTCATGTGGTGCACGGCCGTAAATTGGGACGCGAGCTCGGTTTCAAAACCCTTAACCTGCGTTTTGACCATTGGAAACCCGCGGCCAGCGGCATTTTTGTGGTGCGTGTTTTTGGCCTGACCGGCGCCCTGAACGACCCCAAAGCCTTCTTGCCTGGCGTCGCGAACTTGGGTGTGCGTCCCTCGCTCGACCCCAACGACGTCAACGGCGGTCGGGTGCTGCTCGAAACCCATTGCCTTGACTGGCCGGCAACGCTCGGGCTTGAAGGGGGCTACGGTAAAATCATTCGAGTAGAGCTGGTGCACAAACTGCACGACGAGCTGAAATACGACGGACTGGACGCCCTCAAAGCAGGCATCGCTCAGGACTGCGTCAATGCCCGCACTTTTTTGACAGCTTCCCCTAACGCGGAATAAGAATCCATGGTCGACCCCAAGCAAAGCGGAACCCCCGAGTCCGATTACCGCAGCACCCTGAACCTGCCCGATACCCCTTTCCCGATGCGCGGCGACTTGCCCAAGCGCGAACCGGGCTGGGTCCAAGCGTGGGAAGAAAAAGGCCTCTACAAGCGCCTGCGTGATGCGCGGCGTGGTGCGCCTAAATTCGTCTTGCACGACGGGCCGCCTTATGCCAATGGCCAAATTCACATTGGCCACGCCGCCAACAAAATTTTGAAGGACATGATCGTCAAGGCACGCCAGTTAAAGGGCATGGACGCGGTCTATGTGCCGGGCTGGGATTGTCATGGTTTGCCCATTGAGAACGCCATTGAAAAACTCCACGGTCGTCACCTGCCGCGTGACGTGGTGCAGGCCAAGAGCCGTGCTTTTGCGACCGAGCAAATTGCCGGACAAATGGCCGACTTCAAGCGTTTGGGCGTGCTGGGTGAATGGGACCGACCCTACAAAACCATGGACTTCCAAAACGAAGCCAATGAAATTCGCGCCCTGAAACGCATCATGGAACGCGGCTTTGTTTATCGCGGCCTGAAACCCGTTTATTGGTGCTTTGACTGCGGCAGTTCGCTGGCCGAATTTGAAATTGAATACGCCGACAAAAAGAGCCAGACTCTGGACGTCGCATTTGAATGCGCCCAGCCTGAAAAGCTCGCCGTGGCGTTTGGCCTGCCTGCCCTGACGCAGCCCGCATTTGCCGTTATTTGGACCACCACCGCTTGGACCCTTCCCGCCAACCAAGCCCTTAATTTGAACCCCGAGCTGGCATATGCCTTGGTCAAAACCGACAAGGGTTTGTTGGTGCTGGCAGCCTCCTTGGTCGAAAAGTGCTTGGAGCGCTTTGGCTTGAGCGGCGAGGTGCTGGCCACCACCCTGGGTCAACGTTTGGGGGGCATTGAATTCAAGCACCCGTTGTATGACGTGGCGGTGGAAGGTGCCCCCACCAGCCCCAACAACCTCACCCACAACCCCTTTAGCTACAAACGTTTATCGCCAGTGTTCCTGGCCGATTACGCCACCGCCGACGACGGCACCGGCATCGTGCACTCGTCCCCTGCTTACGGCGTGGACGACTTCAACAGCTGCATGGCCCACGGCATGGCCTATGACGACATCCTGAACCCGGTGCAAGGCAACGGCACTTATGTCGCCGAGCTGCCGCTGTTTGGCGGACAACACATTTGGAAAGCCGTCCCCAATGTGCTGGCGGCCTTGAAAGACGCCAACCGCTTGTTGGCCACGCAAGAAATTACCCACAGCTACCCGCACTGCTGGCGTCACAAAACGCCGGTGATTTACCGGGCGGCAGCACAGTGGTTTGTTCGCATGGACGAGGGTGAAGGCGTTTTCACCCAAGACAAAGCGGCCAAGACCTTGCGCCAATTGGCCTTGGATGCGATTGAGCAAACCAGCTTCTATCCTGAAAATGGCAAAGCCCGTTTGCGCGACATGATCGCCGGTCGCCCCGACTGGTGCATCAGCCGTCAACGCAACTGGGGAGTGCCACTGCCCTTTTTTATCCACAAAGAGAGCGGCGAGTTGCACCCCAACACCTTGGCCATCATGGACCAAGCGGCGGCCTTGGTGGAACAAGGCGGCATCGAAGCCTGGAGCACCGCGACCCCCGAATCGCTGATTGGCGCAGACGCCCCGGACTACACCAAGAGCCAAGATATTTTGGACGTTTGGTTCGACTCTGGCACCACCCATTTCCACGTGTTGCGCAACAGCCATCTGGACAGCTCGGGCTTTCCCGCTGACTTGTATTTGGAGGGCCACGACCAGCACCGCGGTTGGTTCCACAGCTCGCTCCTGACCGCCTGTGCAATGGACGACCGCGCGCCCTACAAAGGCCTGCTGACACATGGCTTCACCGTGGACGGCCAAGGCCGCAAGATGAGCAAAAGTCTGGGCAACACCGTCGCGCCGCAAACCATCAGCGAAAAAATGGGGGCCGAAATCATTCGACTCTGGTGCGCCTCAACCGACTATTCGGGCGACCTCGGCATTGACGACAAAATTTTGGCCCGCGTGGTCGATGGGTACCGCCGCATCCGCAACACGCTGCGCTTCTTGCTCGCCAATGTGAGCGACTTCGGCCCGGCCCAAGACCGCGTCGCACCCGACCAGATGTTGAGCATTGACCGCTTTGCTTTGGCGCGGGCTGCGCAGTTACAAAACACCATTTTGGGCCACTTCGAGAAATACGAATTTCACCCGGTGGTCAGCAAATTACAGGTGTATTGCTCGGAAGATTTGGGCGCTTTTTACTTGGACGTGTTGAAAGACCGGCTCTACACCACCGCCCCGAAAAGCCTGGCCCGCCGAAGCGCACAAACCGCCTTGTGGGAAATCACCCACGCCATGCTGCGCTGGATGGCGCCCTTCTTGAGCTTCACGGCTGAAGAGGCTTGGGCAATTTTCGGAAAACCCCAATCCGGCAGCGAAAGCATCTTTTTAGAAACCTATTGGGACTTCAAAGCCTTCAGCGACAGCGCCAGCCAAGCCGATTTGTTGCGCCAATGGGAGCTGATTCGCAGCGCCCGTGAAGTGGTCAACAAAGACCTTGAAGCCGTTCGAAGCGCTGGCCAGTTGGGCTCTTCTTTGCAAGCCAAGGTGCAACTGCACGTGCCGGAGGGCGACTTGTTGCAGGCCCTGCAAAGCTTGGGGCAAGACTTGAAGTTCGTGCTCATCACCTCTGAGGCAACGCTGCAATCAACGCCCGGCCAAGCGCTTGAAGGTGAATCGCTGCTCCAAGCCAGCGTCAGCCCGAGCACCGACCCCAAATGCGAACGCTGCTGGCATTACGACGCCAGCGTGGGCAACAACGCCGAACACCCTGGGCTGTGCGCTCGCTGCGAAAGCAACTTGTACGGCGCTGGCGAAACCCGTGTCATGGCTTAAACCGGCAAGCCAAAGCCTTTCTCATTTCTGAAGCCGACTCCACAACCCATGGCCAAACGCCCCGCCAAATCAAGCTCGTTCAACAAATTAAGCCGCTCTAAGCCCCACCTGGGCTTGTGGCTGGGTTGGGCGCTGGTGGTGGTTTTGCTCGATCAGTTCACCAAAATTTTGGTGACGGGCTACTACCAACTCGGTCAGAGTGCCGTGGTCACGTCGTTTTTTAACGTGGTGCGGGCGCACAACCCGGGCGCGGCATTCTCCTTCTTGGCCGACGCCTCGGGTTGGCAGCGCTGGTTTTTCACAGGCTTGGCGGCCACGGCGGCCTTGTTCATTGTTTGGCAGTTGGCCAAGCACAGCAGCCAACGCTTGTTTTCCTTTGCCTTGGCTTGCGTATTGGGCGGCGCCATGGGCAACCTGATTGACCGGCTCTGGCTGGGCTATGTGGTTGACTTTTTGCAGTTTCACTGGTCTTGGCTGGACCCCATTTTTTCAGGCGGCTATTTTCCCGCGTTCAACGTGGCCGACAGCGCCATCACGCTGGGGGCACTGTGTCTGATCTTGGATGAGTTGCTGCGGGTCAAGAAAAGCGCTTGAAGAAAACGGAGCGCGCGGCCCGTGTTGCGTGGCCCGTGTTGCAAGCTCTTCCAACCCTTACCAACAATCACAGCTGAGGGCGCCCTAAAAGGGCGATCGAGTCCTAAGATGATTCGATGAACAAAATCAAACGCCTCACCCTTCTGACACTCGCTCTCAGCCCCTGGCTCCTGAGCGCCTGCTCCAGCACCCAGCTGGTGAACCACTGGAGCGATGCTCGCTTCACCTCCCAACCCCTGCACCATGTGGTGGTTTATTCCAAAAACAAAGACCCTGGCATTGCCCGTTCGGTGGAAATCGATGTCACCAAACGCCTCAGCGAGGTCACACACGCCACGCCGGCCTACGAAATTTTTGGCGACAAAGACCTGGCCACTGTGCCCAAAGCAGAGATCAAAGCGGTCTTGCTCAAACACAACATCGACGGTTTTGTGGTGACCGAGGTCAGTGACATCACCTACACCGAAAAACACGTGCCTGCAGAATACTCGCGTGGCTTTTGGTCCGACGGTTGGGGCGGCTATTACGTGGGCAATACCCTGGTCAGTCCTGGCTACAACTACGTGAGCACCAACCTCTATGCACAAGGGGCTCTCTATGCGGTGGCCGATGGTCAGTTGGTTTGGTCGGCCCAGACCAAGTCCACCGACCCCGGCAATTTAGGCGACATGCGTCAAGACATCCTGAAGCTCTTCACCGACAACTTGATGAAGGCCAAGGTTCTGGCCAAATAAGCCCAAAAATAAGCCCTGGCTGAATTGCTTTGCGCTCAGAGCGTCAGAATCGTGCAGCCAGTGGTTTTCCGGGCTTCCAAATCGCGGTGGGCTTGGGCCACTTGCTCCAAGGGGTAGCGCTGCTCGATGTGAATTTTCACCTGGCCGCTCCGCACCACCGAGAACAAATCGTCGGCCATGGCCTGCGCACTTTCGCGGGTCGCGATGTGGGTAAACAAGGTTTGACGGGTCAAATACAAAGACCCTTTGGGGCCCAAGGCGCCGGGCGCAACGGGGGCGACCGGGCCTGAAGCATTGCCAAAGCTGGCCATCAAGCCAAAGGGGCGCAGGCAGTTCAACGACTTGTCAAACGTGTCTTTGCCGACCGAGTCATAAACCACCTTGACGCCTTTGCCACCGGTGATTTCTTTGACACGCGCCTCAAAGTCTTCGGTGTTGTAGTTGATGGCGTGGGCCGCGCCGTTTTGCAAGGCCAGTTGGCATTTGGCGTCCGAACCCGCCGTGCCGATCAGTTGGTAGCCCAAGGCCTTGGCCCATTGGCAGGCAATCAAGCCCACACCGCCCGCCGCCGCATGGAACAAAATGTGATCGCCAGCTTGCAGGCCTTCAACAGGGAGGGTCTTTTTCAGCAAATACTGAGCGGTGAGGCCCTTGAGCATCATGGCCGCGCCGGTTTCAAAAGAAATGTCATCAGGCAATTGGCAAACGACCTTGGCGGGCATGACGCGCAACTCGCAGTAGGCGCCCGGCGGGTTGCTGGCATAGGCAGCGCGGTCGCCCACTTTTAGATGGGTCACACCCTCGCCAACCGCTTCCACGATCCCTGCACCTTCCATGCCCAACATCAAGGGCATGGCAAAGGGGTACAAACCGGTGCGTTGGTAAACGTCGATGTAATTCAAACCACAGGCATGGTGACGAATTCGAATCTCACCGGGTCCGGGCTCGCCCACCTGGACATCCACCAGCTTCATTTGTTCGGGTCCACCGACTTGGTCAATTTGAATGGCACGGCTCATGGGAAAAGTCTCCGAAGTTGAAATTCAATGGCCGCCATGTTGCCATGAATTCCAAAAACCAGCTGTCAAATGCGTTCCGCCTGAATGGAGGTCTGGGAAAAAACATAAATCCCCACCATCACCAAGACCGTCCCGAGCGCAACAGGCCAGGTGAAGGGCTCGCCCAACAGCAAAATGCCCATGGCGATGGTCGACACAGGGCCGACCATGCCCGATTGGGCGCTGGCGGCAGCGCCAATGCGCTCGATGGCCAACATCACCAGCACCACCGGGACCACGGTGCACAAAGTGCCGTTCAGGAGCGAGAGCCAAACGACCTCTGGGGCCACAGACAAGGCGCTGAGGGGTTTAAACAAAAAGAATTGTCCGATGCACAAAATACAGGCAAAGCTGCTGGCCCACCCCACCAAACGAAGGGAGCCCAAGCGCTTCACCCATTCGCCGCTGTAGACCAAATAGGTGGCATAAGAAAATGCACTGGCCAGCACCAAACCCGCCCCAGCTATCGTATTGGCTGACTGGGTGGCATCGCCTTGGGCTGACGCCCATTGCAACTCATGGCCAAAAACCACCACCACGCCCGCGTAACTGATGGCCATGCCCAGCATCTGCTGCCCATGCACCCGTTTGCCAAATAAAAGCCAGCCCAAGAGCAAAACCAAGGTGGGGTTCAGGTACAACAACAAACGCTCAAAGCTCGCGCTGACATAGCCCAAGCCCAAAAAATCCAGATAACTGGCCAGGTAATAGCCCGTGAAGCCCAACCCAGCAATGGCCCCTAAATCACGTCGCGACAAAGGCGCTTGGCCTCGGCCCGACCACCCGATCAGGAGCAAGAACCAGGGCAAGGCGAACAGCATGCGCAACATGATCAAAGTCATGGCATCCACACCGTATCGGTAAGCCAGTTTGATGATGATGGCCTTGCCACTGAACGCCACCGCACCCAGCACGGCCATGGTCAGACCGACGCGTCGTTTTGAAGCGGCTGCAGTCAGGTCACTCAAAGCTGTAAACCACCGACAGCATGCCGTCGTCCAACACCCGACGGGGCACCAGCGGGCTGTGACCCATGGCGGCGTCGGCCCACTTGCGCCGCCACTCCATGAGCAACGACCAAGACGAGGGCGAGAACGAGGACGAGAACGAGGGCGTTTGTGGGGACCATCCCAAAGCCGATAAAGGCACGGAGAAAGGCATTTGCACCGCCAAGGCCAACACCGGTGTGGTGGAAGCTCCAGCAGAGTAAGCACGCCAAGGTCCGTGCAAAGCTTCTGAAGCCGACACGCCCACCAAGTGGTTCACATACCTTGCGCTGCGCCACTGAGCGCCGAGTTGCGGGTAGAAGCCAAGGCCGTGCCAATCAAATTCGGCGGCGTAGTT
>Ga0208874_1000671_pt1 | contig 11506 bp, 10 predicted proteins | sample CryBogCBH10Oct08_FD_184604 | JGI IMG/M metagenome (GOLD analysis project Ga0208874, IMG submission 184604) | Freshwater microbial communities from Crystal Bog, Wisconsin, USA - CBH10Oct08 (SPAdes) (version 2) | ecosystem: Environmental > Aquatic > Freshwater > Lake | place: Crystal Bog... | reverse complement strand
AGCGTCGCTTTAATTGAGGCACTAGCGGAACGAATTGCTACCGAAATTCTGCAACGATTTACCTTGGCGCCATCAGTGAAGGTAACCGTTCATAAACCGCATGCACCGATTCCGGTTGAGTTTGCCGATGTTGCGGTCACCATCGAACGGACGCGATGAAAGTTGTCATTGCCCTGGGCTCTAATTTGCCCAACGGAAACCAAGAACCACACGTGATGATTGAAGCGGGTGTGGCAGAGCTCGCCAAAATCATTGAAATCACCGATCTCTCCACGATCATTGAGACCGAACCAGTCGGCGGTCCGGAACAACCGAATTATCAAAATGCAGTCGCGATAGGCGAGAGCAATCTTGATCCACTTGATTTGTTACGTGCCATGCACGAGATCGAGGCAAAGCTTGGTCGAGTTCGCGATGTTCGATGGGGGCCACGAACGTTGGATTTAGACCTGATTGTCGCGGGCGATGTCGTGATGGATACCGACGAAATTGTGTTGCCACACCCTCGAGCCCACGAACGTGGCTTTGTATTACAACCGTGGAATGAGATTGATCCCGCTGGATTTATTCCGGGTAAAGGCGACGTCGCCTCGCTATTGGCGGCGCTGAACCTAGCCGAGTAACCTTAATCTCCTGATAGCCCGGTACCCCGAAAGGACTGGAGCATGATGCACGAGATGAAGCACCCACTGGCCTTTGTGCCGACTATGGGCGCGCTTCATGCTGGCCACCAATCACTCATTTCTCTTGCACGAACATGTGCGCCACACGTCGCCGTAAGTATTTTCGTTAATCCGCTGCAATTCGAGAATCCAGATGATCTTGCGAAGTATCCGCGCGACGTGGCGGGCGATACTGAAAAAGCAAAATCTGCGGGCGCGGATTATGTCTGGGCGCCGACGGTCGAAGAGATGTATCCAGCGGAACCAATAATTATTAAGGCTGGCCCAATCGGCAATCTCTACGAAGGTGTACATCGCGCCGGACATTTCGATGGTGTCGTAACCGTGGTGAAACGACTCTTTGATCTCGTACAACCTGAAGTCGCGATTTTTGGCGAAAAAGATTTTCAGCAACTCTTTTTGATTCGACAATTAGTGCACGACCTCGATCTGCCCATTACCATCGTTGCGGCGCCATTGGTACGCGAACCCGATGGCCTGGCGATGTCCTCTCGAAATATCCGGTTGGATGAAGCCGGACGTCTTTCTTCACTGGTGATCTCACGAGCGCTGCGCGAAGCCTCTCAGGCAACAGGGTTCGCGAACCAACGAGGGGTTCTCCATCAAGTGTTAGCAACCGAGCCTGGTTTTACCTTGGATTACGCCGAAATAATCGATGAATCCAATTTCCAGCTTGCGACGCCCGATACCGGCGCTGCCCGAGCAATTATTGCGGGTTGGGTAAATGGGGTCCGATTGCTGGACAATATGCCGATGCAGGTGGCCAACTCATGAAGTTATTAGCTGGTGCACCAGGCTGGACAACTACCGCCGACGTAATCGTGATTGGTTCTGGCGTTGCAGGTTTAACAACGGCGTTGCAGATTCGCGCATCTGGTCTCTCGGTTTTGTTGGTGACCAAGGCCAAGATTGACGAAGGTTCCACTAAATGGGCACAAGGCGGCATTGCGGCTGCACTTGGACCCGGCGATACGCCCGAACAACATAAGAAAGACACGCTGATTGCCGGCGCCGATCTGTGCGATAGCCAAGCTGTTGAAGTTCTCGTTTCCGAAGGTCCAGAAGCAGTACGCAAATTAATTGCCCGAGGTGCAGTCTTTGATAAATCTGAAACTGGCGAGATTGCATTAACGCGTGAAGGCGGACATCTACGTAATCGAATCTTGCATGCTGGTGGCGATGCTACTGGAGCCGAAATTTCGCGTGCTTTGCTCGCTGCAGTCCGCAGCGATACTGGAATTGAAGTTATTGAAAATGCGCTTGCGCTCGATGTTCTGAAGAGTGCGACCGGCAGAGTCTGTGGCGTTACCTTGCACGTGATTGGTGCCGGCAGTAAAGATGGCGTTGGCCGTGGATTGGCACGCGCCGTTGTTATTGCAACTGGTGGCCTTGGTCAGGTCTATTCGCAAACGACCAACCCTTCTGTCTCTACCGGTGATGGTGTTGCGCTAGCGCTACGAGCTGGCGCTGCAATTGCGGATGTCGAATTCATTCAGTTCCATCCCACCGTGCTCTGGCGCGATGCTGCCGCGGGCGGACAACAGCCATTGATCAGCGAAGCAGTAAGAGGTGAAGGCGCGTTCTTGGTAAATGACAAAGGCGAGCGCTTTATGGTGGGCAAGCATCCGCAAGCGGATTTAGCGCCACGCGATGTTGTCGCGAAGGCAATCTTCACTCAAATGAAGGAATCGCATTCGCCGCATGTCTGGCTGGATGCCACTGGGATTCACGACTTTGCTACTCGTTTTCCGACCATCTATGCCTCGTGCATCGAGAACGGAATCGACCCCACCAAGCAATTGATTCCAGTAGCACCTGCTTCGCATTACGCATCTGGTGGCGTAAAAGTAGATTTGCATGGACGTACAACAATCGACGGCTTGTATGCATGTGGTGAGACCGCGTGTACTGGCGCCCACGGCGCAAATCGATTGGCCTCTAACTCACTGCTAGAAGGCCTGGTATTCGGAACTCGAATCGCAGCCGATATTGCTTCAGAGCTGCCGGCTCAACAAGAACCCGTTGATGACGCATCACCGGCATTTCTCTTGCGCTCCGATGTTAAGTTGCCGCTGCAGTTGGGGATGAGTCAAGGCGCTGGCGTTATGCGTTCGGATGCATCGCTCACTGAAACCGCCGCATTACTTGAACGACTTTCTCATCACACAAGTGATGCGCCCGGACTAGATACCTGGGAAGTATCGAACCTCTATTTGCTCGCGGTTGCGATTGTTCGCTCCGCTCTGGCGCGTGAAGAATCACGGGGTTCGCATTGGCGGAGCGATCATTTAGAAACTCGACCTGAATGGCGCAAGCGCGTGATCCAACATCTGGATGCTTCTGGCAATTGGTCCACATCTTTTGAGGAGGTGAAGTAATGGCACTGTCACAACCGCTCGTTAACCAGCTGCAGTTGCTGAAGTTAGATCCGACCCATATCGAATCATTGGTGAAGGCCACGATCACCGAAGACTTAGCAGGGGGTGTTGATGTCACTTCTGTCGCCACAATTCCAGCAGACCATCAATCGGTTGCGGAATATCGCGCGCGCAAGAGCGGCATCGTTGCTGGATTGCATGTGGCGGCCGCAACCTTGGAGACCCAAGGCATTACTGATTATTTGATTCTGGTTAACGAGGGCGATCATGTTGACGCAGGTCAGGTCATCATTGAGGCATATGGGCTGACTCGCGCGCTGTTGCTGACTGAACGTACCGCACTTAACTTTCTTGGCCGGTTAAGCGGCATCGCCACTCTTACCCACAACTGGGTCTCGGCCGTCGCTGGACACAAGACAGAGATTCGCGATACTCGTAAGACCACGCCGTTGCTGCGCGAAGTTGAAAAGTTCGCCGTTCGTGCGGGCGGGGGAGTCAACCACCGAATGTCGTTATCCGATGCTGCGCTTGTGAAAGATAATCACATTGTCGCGGCCGGTGGCGTTGTAGCGGCGTTTGATGCGGTTCGGTCTGCATTCCCCAATATCTCAATCGAAGTCGAAGTCGATAATTTAGAACAACTTGTGGAAGTCGTTGATGCGGGAGCGCACTTGGTGCTGCTCGACAACATGACGCCAGAACAATGTGCCGAAGCGGTTCGTATTGTTAATGGCCGAACTCGACTCGAAGCTTCGGGTGGCTTGAGTATTGAAAATGCTGCAGCGTACGCAGCCACCGGTGTTGATTATTTGGCCGTCGGCGCGCTGACTCATTCGGCCACCGTTTTGGATATTGGCGTTGACCTCAAGAACCGTAAGGAGAAGTAAATGCTTCTGACAATCGATGTGGGAAATACAAATACGGTTCTTGGCGTCTTTGACGGAGAAGAACTAGTTCATTCGTGGCGCGTGAAGACCGACCCACGCGATACCGCTGATGAACTCTGGCTTCGGTACCGATCTCTGATCGAGGGATACACAGTCACCGGTCTTGCGGTCTGCTCCACTGTGCCATCGGTGTTGCGCGAAATCCGCACAATGATCGACCTTTACTTCCAAGATATTCCCACCACATTGATTGAACCCGGAGTAAAGACTGGCGTGCCATTACTCGTTGATTTCCCGAAAGAGATCGGCGCGGACCGAATTGTTAACACCTTGGCGGCACACGAGCTTTACGGCAAGGACGGTGCCTGCATCGTTGTTGATTTTGGTACCTCAACGAATTTGGATGTTGTTTCTCCGAAAGGCGAATTTCTCGGTGGCGCGCTTGCTCCGGGAATCGAGATTTCGGTTGAAGCACTAGCGGCCCGCGCCGCACAGTTGCGTAAGGTAGAGCTCGTCGTTCCGAAGAACGTGATCGGAAAAAATACGGTCGAAGCTTTGCAGTCCGGCACTATTTATGGATTCGCCGGACAGGTCGACGGCTTGGTCGATCGCATCAGTGATGAACTCGAATCGCTCTATCCTGATTCGGGCGAAATTACTGTGATTGCCACCGGCGGACTAGCCCCATTGGTAATTGGTATCGCCGAAAACATTGATTTTCATGAGCCAGATTTAACGCTGATTGGACTGCGGTTAGTCCATGAGCGCAATCACTGACATCTAATATCAACATCCAAATCCAACAGGGTAGACTCCCCGCATTATGAGCGCAGAAAACCCACAGCCAGACGCACACGAGGACGACCTACCGGAGCAACTTCGGATTCGTCGCGAGAAGCGCGGTGCGATTATCGCTCGTGGCCAAGAGGCCTACCCAGTAGAGGTTCCGCGCACAACTTCGCTTAAGGCGATTCGCGAAAAGCACAAAGATTTGGCAATTGATGTTGCCACCGGCGAGATCGAAAGCGTTACCGGGCGAGTCATTTTCAAGCGCGATACCGGCAAGCTCTGCTTTGCAACGTTGCGCGAAGGCGACGGCACTGAACTGCAGGCGATGTTCTCGCTCGACAAGGTGGGTCAAGAGTCACTTGATTTATGGAAGGGCGATATCGACTTAGGCGATCTGGTCAGCGTTACCGGTGAAGTCATTACTTCTAAGCGCGGTGAGCTCTCGATTCTCGCAACCTCATGGCAGATCGCAGCCAAGTCGCTTCGTCCACTACCAGTCGAGCACAAGCCACTCTCGGAAGAGACTCGCGTTCGGATGCGTTATGTGGATCTGATTGTTCGTCCCGAGGCGCGTTCAAATGCCCGCCTACGTCCAGCCGTGATGCGTTCGTTGCGTGAGACATTCAACGCTCGTGATTTTATTGAAGTCGAAACCCCGATGCTTCAGGTTATGCATGGTGGCGCAACGGCTCGACCATTTAAGACACATAGCAATGCTTATGACATGGATTTGTTCTTGCGTATTGCACCAGAACTATTTCTCAAGCGCTGTGTGGTCGGCGGAATCGAACGAGTCTTTGAAATAAACCGCAATTTCCGAAACGAAGGCGCTGATTCAAGCCACTCGCCAGAATTCGCAATGATTGAATCGTATGAAGCCTATGGCGATTGGGACACCATCGCGGATCTCACCCGCTCGTTGATTCAAAACGCAGCGATGGCTGTTGCAGGAAGCCATGTTGTTACACACCACGATGGTCGCCAGCTGGATCTCGGTGGAAAATGGGAAGAAGCCTCGCTCTTTGATTTGATTTCGAATGGCGTTGGCCAAGAAGTCACCGCGCTTACCTCAATCGATGAACTCAAAACCATCGCGACCAAGTTGGGCATGAAAGTCGATCCAAAGTGGGTAACCGGCAAGTTGGCCGAAGAGATCTTTGAACACGTCTGCGAAGATAAATTGCAGGGCCCAATCTTCGTTAAGGGTTATCCGGTTGATACTTCGCCATTAGTTCGCGCACACCGCACTATCCCAGGCGTGGTGGAGAAGTGGGATTTGTATGTTGAAGGCTTTGAGTTAGCGACTGGTTATTCCGAGTTAATTGACCCGGTCATCCAACGTGAACGTCTAACCGAGCAATCACTTCTCGCCGCAAAGGGTGATCTCGAAGCGATGCAATTAGATGAAGATTTCTTGCGCGCCATGGAATATGCCATGCCACCAATGGGTGGAATGGGAATGGGCGTAGATCGATTGTTGATGGCGCTGACTGGTCTGGGAATTCGCGAGACCATTTTGTTCCCGCTGGTAAAGCCTGAGGAATAAGCCGCATGACCAGTGACTCAATCGAGATTCGAACTGCCCGCACAAGTGATGTAAAACAAATTCGGGCGTTGATTGACACCTACGCTGCACCTGGCCGATTGCTCGGCAAGGAGACCGTCACCTTGTACGAAAGCGTGCAGGAATTCACGGTCGCAGTCATTGGCGAAAAAGTTGTAGGTTGCGGAGCGCTCCACGTTTTGTGGGAAGACCTCGCTGAAGTCCGTACCGTCGCGGTTGCCGCGGATCACCATCGACAAGGCATTGGCCACAAGATTTTGGATGCGATTGTTTCCCGCGCACAAGCGGTCGGAGTAAAACGGATATTTTGTTTAACTTTCGAGACCGAGTTTTTCGGAAGCCATGGTTTCCAGGTCATCGAGGGCACGCCGGTTGAGCCTGATGTGTATGCCGAATTGCTTCGTTCGTACGACCAAGGTGTGGCGGAATTCTTGGACCTCGAGGCTGTCAAGCCGAATACCTTGGGCAATACCCGAATGCTCAAGATTCTTTAATTTTTACCCTCTTCCGCTCAGATTTGGCCCTCGCTCGGGCATAAATATGCCCCAATCGGCGTTAACTATTAGGCTATGAAGTATCCCCAGAAGCTCCCATACAGAAGGAGATCGCTTAATGTTTGAGCGCTTTACAGATCGAGCTCGCCGTGTTGTTGTGCTGGCCCAAGAAGAGGCTCGCATGCTTAACCACAACTACATCGGTACCGAGCACATCCTTCTCGGCCTCATCCATGAAGGCGAAGGCGTCGCCGCTAAAGCGTTAGAGGCGTTGAACATTTCGCTCGAGGCGGTTCGCTCACAGGTTGAAGAAATTATCGGTCAAGGACAGCAAGCGCCTTCCGGACATATTCCTTTCACGCCGCGCGCAAAGAAAGTTCTGGAACTTTCACTTCGCGAAGCGCTGCAGCTGGGTCACAACTACATCGGTACTGAGCACATCTTGCTTGGTTTGATTCGTGAAGGTGAAGGCGTAGCCGCACAAGTATTAGTAAAGCTCGGCGCTGATTTGGGTCGCGTCCGCAACCAAGTCATTCAATTGCTCTCCGGTTACCAAGGCAAGGAGCCAGCGAACGCTGGGCCAGCCGAAGGCACGCCATCGACCTCGCTGGTTCTTGATCAATTCGGTCGCAACCTGACCCAAGCCGCGCGCGAAGGTAAGTTGGATCCAGTTATTGGTCGCGAGAAAGAAATTGAGCGCGTGATGCAGGTGCTTTCACGCCGCACCAAGAACAACCCAGTTCTTATCGGTGAACCAGGCGTTGGTAAGACTGCAATCGTCGAGGGCTTGGCTCAAGCAGTCGTTAAGGGTGACGTGCCAGAGACACTGAAAGATAAGCAGGTCTACTCACTGGATCTCGGTGCGTTGGTTGCTGGTTCTCGTTACCGTGGTGATTTCGAAGAGCGCCTCAAGAAGGTCTTGAAAGAGATCCGCACACGCGGCGACATCATTCTTTTCATCGATGAGATTCATACTTTGGTCGGCGCTGGCGCTGCTGAAGGTGCGATTGACGCTGCAAGCATTCTGAAGCCAATGCTCGCCCGCGGTGAGTTGCAGACAATTGGTGCGACCACGTTGGACGAATACCGCAAGCACCTGGAGAAGGATGCTGCGCTCGAGCGTCGCTTCCAACCAATCCAAGTAGCGGAGCCATCGGTTGCTCACACAATTGAAATTCTTAAGGGCCTTCGTGATCGTTACGAATCCCACCACAAAGTCTCGATTTCGGATGACGCGCTCGTATCAGCTGCAACGCTGGCCGATCGCTACATCTCAGATCGCTTCTTGCCAGATAAGGCAATCGACTTGATCGATGAAGCCGGTTCGCGTCTGCGGATTCGCCGCATGACAGCGCCACCAGAGCTCCGCGCCTTTGATGACAAGATTGCTGCTACTCGTAAAGAGAAGGAATCAGCGATCGATGGTCAGGATTTCGAACGCGCTGCTGCACTTCGTGATACCGAAAAGAATTTGATTGCAGAAAAGATTGACGCCGAGAAGTCATGGAAGGCCGGCGATCTCGATGTCGTCGCAGAAGTCAACGAAGAGTTGATCGCTGAAGTCCTTTCAACCGCGACCGGCATTCCAGTCTTCAAGTTGACGGAGCAAGAGACCGCGCGTCTGTTGCGCATGGAAGACGAGTTGCATCGTCGCGTTATTGGACAAGATCAAGCGATTAAGGCGTTGTCACAAGCAATCCGCCGTACTCGCGCTGGTCTCAAGGATCCAAAGCGTCCGGGCGGCTCATTTATCTTCGCTGGTCCATCCGGTGTTGGTAAGACAGAACTGTCACGCACACTCGCACAGTTCCTCTTCGGTGATTCTGATGCGCTGATTCAGCTGGATATGTCTGAGTACAGCGAGAAGCACACCGCGTCTCGCCTCTTCGGAGCACCTCCAGGCTTCGTTGGTTACGACGAAGGTGGACAGCTGACCGAAAAGGTCCGTCGCAAGCCATTCTCCGTAGTTCTCTTTGACGAGGTCGAGAAGGCACACCCAGATATCTTCAACTCTTTGCTGCAGGTACTCGAAGATGGTCGCCTCACCGATTCACAAGGTCGCGTCGTCGATTTCAAGAACACCATCATCATCATGACCACCAACTTGGGAACTCGCGATATCGCGAAGACCTTGGGGCTTGGTTTCCATAACTCCGACGATGCACTCGGCAACTACGAGCGCATGAAGGGCAAAGTCAACGACGAACTTAAGTCGCATTTCCGCCCTGAATTCCTCAACCGGATCGATGATGTCATCGTCTTCCACCAGTTGTCAGAAGTCGAAATCATCAAGATTGTCGATCTGATGATCGCCAACTTGGATGAGCGCCTTCGTGCTCGCGACATGGGTATCGAGCTGACGCCAGCCGCAAAGGCACTGCTCGCAAAGCGCGGCTATGACCCACTGCTCGGTGCGCGGCCACTGCGTCGTTGTATCCAGCGCGAGATCGAAGATGTTCTTTCGGAGAAGATCTTGTTTGGCGATGTGAAGGCCGGCGAAATCACCTTGGTCGATGTAAAGACCGAGGACGAGAAGGAGATCTTCACGTTCACAGGAACTCCTAAGGCTGAGCTACCAGATACGCCTGGCGATCTGGCCGAAACTCCCGCCAACTAATCACAAATAAGTGGCCTAAAGCCCTGCCAATCGGCAGGGCTTTAGGCTTATCCTTTGGTTATGTCGCGACAGACGGTGAACCTCAGGGTTGTCCTCAATAGCGCTGTACTTTTAGTAGCGGCGATTGCTGCCCACACCTTCGCATGCGGAACCTTTATCCCTGCACTGCCCTTTGCGATTGGTTCACTCTTAATTATTGGTTTGGTTGCCGCACTAAGCATTTCTGAACTTCGTGGCCCTGGTCTTGCGCTAGTCGTCATTCTTGTCCAAGCCGGGACGCATTTCTTGTTGGGCAGTGGCCGAATGGGAATGCCTGCGCCTATGTGCGGCGGATCTACCAAAACCTTTTTGCTTCCTATGGGCCCGATGATGAACCCACTGTCAATGGTTGGTATGCATATTCTCTCTGGTGCGGCGTCCTATTTATTTATTCGTAAGAGCGAAAAGTTTTGGAACTTTGCTGGATATTTCTTACTTACTTTTTTTGCTCCGCGCACTGCATTCTGTGTAACGGCAGAAACTTCGGTCGGCCCACAATCTCGACTTGAAATCACAGTACTCGCAACTCGCATCCAGAGTTATCTAACTGAGGCCGTCTCCCGTCTTACTGCTCCACCTGTGAGCACAGTAAAAATCTAAACACCTGGCACTTTAGCTTCTGTTTCTAGTAACCCTCGTTGGCTTGGGGAGTAATAGTGACCAGGAAAATTGCATTTTCAATTTTCGTTCACTCTCAAATAATTTAAGGAGTCTAAATGTCTAAATCTGTCCCTACACCCGAAAGCCCATATGGAACAGACGGTATAACTAATCGCCGAGTTGTAGTTAGTCACCACTCAATGTGGTTGAACATAACTTGATAAATTCCATAAGAGATGTGACTCTATCCCTACTAACTAAGACGAAAGAGAAAAATGAAAATAAGGAATAAGCGAATTAACCTAGGAGTTGCGTCTTTAACGATTGCAATTTCATTTGGGTTGGGACAGTTAGCCTTTGCTGCTTCTCCGGCACCTGGCGCATCAAAGTCCAGTATGTCCGGCATGTCGACGATGAATCACCCAACGGCAACTCCATCCGTAGGTCAAGCATCGCCAGCCCCCGGCGGCGGAACTTTTCTTAATCAGCCCATTCCTGCAAAGGTATTGAGCGTTCCGCTCTTTGATACAAATGGCAAGACAATTACCCTTGGATCTCTTAAAGGTCAGACAGTTGTTATTGCTGACTTCTTGACTTCGTGTCAAGAGATTTGTCCGATGACATCGGCCAATATGCGCCAGATCGGTGACGCAGTTGCAGCCTCTAAGGCAAAGGGAAAAGTTACTGTTCTCGAAGTGTCTGTAGATGGGTGGCGTGATACAGCATCTCGCCTGAAGGCCTACCAAGGACTATTTAACGATACAAACTGGTTGATTGCTGGCGGAACAACCGCAAATCTGAATTCATTCTGGAATTACTTCGGGGCGTCTATTCAAAAAGCTGCATACACTGCGGCCGATATGAAAAAACTCCCGGTCGATTGGCAAACTGGAAAAGTCAATACTTTCGACATCAGCCACACCGATGAAGTAGTTATCGTCGGTCCAAATTCCACTTGGAGCTGGCTTGATCTGGGAAATCCAAATCCAGGCAAGGATTCGATTCCAGCGAAGCTAAAGGCATATTTGGATGAGGATGGCCTCAATAACTTGGCAAAACCGCAAGAGCCAAGCTGGTCGCCCGCTGCCGTCTATTCAGCACTTAAGACAATCACCGGAGTCAAGGTCGGTGCATAATCTACGAAGTCGCGTCAATTGGTCCCGCCGCATAGCGGGACCAATGGCCCTCTTTGCAACTCTGGTTGTTGCTCCGGCGGCGGTGGCTCATACCGTATTGGTGGGTTCTAACCCCGCCGTAGATTCCACGGTCACATCGCTTCCTTCGAAGTTGACACTCACCTTCGCCGACAATCTCTTGCAGGTCTCGGGCAAAGTTCTGAATTCGGTTTCGGTTACCGATTCCATGAAAATGGAGATTGCCTCAAATGCTGTTGTTAAAGGAAATACTTTGACCGCAGATTTGAAGGAGACCATGGCGATGACCGGTGCCTTCACC
>Ga0208874_1000632_pt1 | contig 11964 bp, 10 predicted proteins | sample CryBogCBH10Oct08_FD_184604 | JGI IMG/M metagenome (GOLD analysis project Ga0208874, IMG submission 184604) | Freshwater microbial communities from Crystal Bog, Wisconsin, USA - CBH10Oct08 (SPAdes) (version 2) | ecosystem: Environmental > Aquatic > Freshwater > Lake | place: Crystal Bog... | reverse complement strand
AACATTATGACACTAGACGCTAATGGAAATATAATCGTATCTGGTACGATTTCTGCCGGTGGTTCACCTGCTTAATATTCTAAACAATTCCAAATCGCTAAATACAATTGACATCATGATGAATTGATGTTATAATATAACTCTTTATAATTTTTTACCATGGAAATAATATGAAAAAACTATTTTATATTGATGGCGGAGCTGGCCGAGTCATTGCTGCTATTCCTGCATTACGCAAATACGCCAAGTTACATCCTAACGAAAACTGGAATATACTTATTCCTGGATGGGACAATCTTTTATGGGGTATTCCAGAACTTCAAGATATCACATATAATACCGACACTAAAGGTGTTTTCGACAATGTTATCTTAAACGCTGATGTGATTATAACTCCAGAACCTTACAGGATTCCTGGTTACTTCAAACAAGAACTAACACTTGCACAAGCTTTTGATGTTGAAATCAATGAAACCTCAGACCATTCTGACCTAGAACCTCCAGTTATGATTCTCAACAAGGCAGAAGAAAAGAATGCTGCTAATGTAATTGCAAAAGTAAAACAAGCACAACAAAAATCCAAAACAATAGTCATTCAACCTTATGGCCGGTCTATTCGTAAAGATGGCACAGATTTGATTGATGATTCATCACGTTCATTGGATCCAAAATCATATCTTTCTTTGGTTAAGAAGTTATCCAGTAAGTATAATATGATTTTTTTTGGCGAAAAAGATTTTGAAATGGTAGAAGATACATACACATTCAAAGTTCAAGCAGACCTTAGGATGTGGTCTGCTATAATTGAATGTGCGGACTACTTTATTGGAGTTGACTCTGTTGGCCAACATATGGCAAGAGCTTTAAATAAACCAGGTACTGTTATTATTGGTTCTACTTTTGCAATTAATACAACGTATCCAGATTACTTCAATATCATTGAGAAACCTGGATTCAAAAAGTACTCTCCTATTCGTATCTGTGGTTTAGATACTCACTTAGCAGATAGATACAATGATAAGTGCATGGATTTTACAGATGCTGAAATTGATGATATGTATAAGAATATCGTTAAAGATATTGAAAAAAAGGTGAAGTGAGATGACATATAGAACACTCGGTATTAATCCTGGCCATAATGGTTCAGTAGCACTAATTGTAGATGGTAAAATAGAGCTTTACATTGAAGAAGAAAGATTGTCCAGATTAAAGTATGATGGCAATCCTTTTAGAGGTATCTTAGAAGCTATCTCTCGTGGTCCAATTGATGAGATTGTTTTAGGTGGAACAACACCAAATTTTGAAAAATTACCATGGAACGGAGAAGACGCTTACTCTGCATTGGTTAGAAAGCATTATCCTAAAGTTAAAGTGACTAATATGGGAAATGAACACCATTTAGGACATGCTGCAGGAGCTTACTACAACTCTGGTTTTGATACTGCTGTAGCTGTTGTTGTTGATGGTGCAGGTTCTTATCACATTATACGTACGGAAGAAGGTCAATCCCAAGAGCAAGCACCACAAGGTTTTGAAACAGAATCAATCTTTCATTGTAAAGATGTGAATACAATTACGGCAATCTATAAGTCTTATGGTAATAATAAAACTCCAGTTGTTCGTGGTCGTAATGAAACTACCGAATTTTTATTTGATGATGCAACAACCATTACCAAAGTATATGAGGCTATCTCACATTACTTAGGATTTGGTTTCATTGAAGCAGGTAAGACTATGGGTCTTGCACCTTATGGTCGTTTTGATGAACGTATGGATCAACTTTTTATCAATGGTCGTGCCAATAAAAACATGATTATTCCAAGTTATCCAGCGGGAGCTTTTATTGATATAAATCGATATGATTTTTTTAGATATCCGGAATCATCAAAAGATTGGACAAAAGATGCTTCGTTAGTTCAAGACCAATTTAAAAATATTGCATGGACAGTACAAGACAAAACACAAAAATTAGTTGGTGATTTGGTTGAAAAAGCCATCGACATGACAGGTGAAAAAAATGTGGTCATTTCAGGTGGTTATGCATTGAATTGTGTTGCAAACTATTACTTGCGTAAACGTTTTCCTGATATTAACTTCTTTGTTGATCCAGCAGCACACGATGGTGGTACTTCTATTGGTCTGGCTAAGTTAGCCTATTTTGTTAACTGTAAACAAAAAGAAGTTGAACCAATCCGTGAATCATTAACCACATTATATTTGGGTCCAAACAGGATAGATGAGATTAAATATTTTGGTGACAACTTTATTGGTGGCCAAGGTAATTCTGAATATGAAAACAAAGCAATTACACCAGAAGAAGTGGCAAAGTTAATTTCTGATGGTAATATTGTTTCAATCTTTCAGTCTAGGTCGGAGGGTGGACCAAGAGCTTTGGGTAATCGTTCTATCGTTTATGATCCAAGAGTTAAAGATGGTAAAGATATCGTCAATAAAGTAAAAGGTCGTGAATGGTTTAGGCCATTTGCAGGTTCTGTGTTAAAAGAAGATGCAAAAGAATGGTTCGATTTGGCTGGAATGGAAGAATCACCTTTTATGATGTATGCAGTTGATATCGAAACTGCACATATAGGTGAGTTACCTGCTATCACTCACGTGGATAATACATGTCGTGTACAGACTGTATCTGAAGACCAAAACAAACACTACTATAATTTAATTAAGGCTTTCAAAGATATCACCGGTGTACCAGTTTTATTTAATACATCATTCAATTTGGCTGGAGATCCATTGGTGGAAACTATGGATGATGCTATTCAAACACTGGAAAAGAGTGATTTAAAGTATCTATATTTACCAGAAGTTGGTAAGTTACTTACTAAAGGCAGTAAGCCGGAGTAATCAAAGACTTTGAGCAAAAGAAAGAAGGTCTGGAAATATTTCAACCTTCTTTTTTAATTCCTTGTTGGTGAATAGATTTAATTTTTTTAGTGTTTGATTACCTTTGCCAGTCATGACTAAAATAGGTTTGGAACCACCCTTTTCTGCCATTTTCAAGTCATCTATATCATCACCAACATACCATCCTTCTTTCCAGTTCATGTTGAATTGGCTGGTGGATCGTTTCATCATACCAGTATTGGGTTTGGCGAATATGTCATTCTTCTTAGCTGAAGTATTATACAGAAGGCCATCTAAAGACATACATCCAGACTGTCCCAATAATTCAAAAAGTCTCATATGTATCGACTCAACATCCATTTGTGTTAGTTTTTTAGCTGAAATTCCTGGATAATCAGCTAAAATAAATACTTTATGACCTTTGATTCTTAATAGTTTTATAGCCTCCAAAGCACCTGGAATAGGTACAACTTGGGAAGGATCATTGATGTTAGCGTTAAATTCTATAATTGTACCATGTAAATCCAGTCCGACCACAGGTTTTGGAAACTCAACTGGCCAGTTGGATATTGGAATTTGTTGTTGATTTTGAATAATTTGAGGTTCAGTACTATATCTTCCCATGTTTTTTCCATAATGTTATCAATGAAGTTATTTATTGACTAAATATAAGAGGAAATCTTATTGTATCATATCACTGAAAGATTGTCAAATATAAGGAAATAATAATGGCATTAACTCAAGTATCAAGTGGATTATTAGCTAATACAGGTGTAACATCAGGAACATATGGAGGATCATCATCCATTCCGGTACTTACATTTAACGCAGCAGGTCAAGTTACTTCTGCATCTAATGTATCAGTTTCAAGTACAACAAGTACAACAGTATATGCAAATACTGGACAATTAACATCTAATACATCGACAGGCAATGTTGCATTAGGTTTGGCAACAACAACAGTAACAGCAGGTTCTTATGGTGGAACCAACCTTACTAATATTACAGTTGATAGTTATGGTAGATTGACCGCTGCATCCAATACAGCTAATGCTTCTTTATGTTGTGTTTGTGCTAGTGCTTGCGTTGTGACTCCATATGTTTGCGCTTCAACCTGTGTAACAACACCTATTGTTTGTGGTACAACATGTTTAGTGAGTCCTTATGTTGCAGGTACTACTCATTGTGCTTCTGGTGGTAATATTAGTACAAACTGTTGTATGTTATCTGGAGGTATGATGTGTTCAGCAGCTTGCTTACAGACAGCTGGAAACATATATGCATCTTGTTGTGCTATAGTATCAGGTCAAGTTTGTGCTTGTGGTTGTGTTATGTCACCGTATATCTATGGTGGTTATGTATGTGCTCAAACCTGTTTCATTGGTAACGGCTCGGGTCTTACAAATTTACCCGGATCTAGTCCTTGGGTTTTTATTTGTGGTGTAACGGCAAGCGCTTGTTCTCCGGTTTCCATGATGTATTTTTGTCAAGTTTTTACTTCAACATATTGTCGTTATGTGTTGATAACAACAGATGGCAATGCAGGAAACGGGTGTTGTTGTGGTGGTGGGTTAAATTGTCAGTATTCTTTGACTTTAAATTATCTTGTTGGTTCTAGTAATTTAATGGATTGTGCCAGTATATATTTTTGTCCAAATACATTTTTACAAACAAATTGTGCCATAACGTGTGCACAATGGGGTTCTGAATCATGTAATTACAGTGCTCCATCTGCACAATTATATAGAATACAATGTGTTTCTCCGGCGTCAATACTTTTTTTCCCTTGGATGGGAGAAGTTTGGTTTACCACAACATTTAATTGTTGTAATATAGCTGGAGTCAGTTGTCTTTGTGGTTTTGTTGTGGATTCATTTTCAACAATTAGTACTCCATCAGGAGTAAACTTTAGTTATAATTCATATATCGGATCTTCAAATTGTAATTGTTGTGTAACAGGATTTGCAATTTGTGGAAATAGTGGATTAGCTGGAACTTTTAGTTTATACGGTGTAAAATGTTAATAAGGATAAAAAATGGCAAATACAATATTTTATGTAGCTGATGGTAACGGAACACGAGAAGCGAATGAACAAGAAGTTCAAATGATTCTAGATGGTCAAGCTAAACAAGAAGAAGAATTTCAAAAAAACTTAATAATTCAAATCAAAAATAACGCAATGGTTTTGTTATCTCAAACAGATTGGGTAGAACTTCCTTCCGTCTCTAATACCGCAATAACTCCACATTTGACTAATTCGAATGATTTTTTAAATTATAGAAATCAAATCAGAGCAATTGCTGTGAATCCTACTGCAAATGTTACATGGCCAACCATGCCAACTGAAGTTTGGTCTAGTTAATCACGGCATAAATATCTTATAGTATACATCTATAGGATATTACCATGCCAGCAGCCTACGCAGATATTTACCTTGACCAAGGTTCCACATTTACTTCTCAAACAACATTAGCCGACCTTTATGGTAATGGTTACAACTTGACAGGCTTCACGGTTGCTGCACAGGCCAAAAAATCTTATTACTCTAGTAATGTATTCATAAATTTTACAACAACTATTGTAGATGCTAACAACGGAATCATACAATTAAGTCTGTCTGCTGCCAACTCAGCCAATGTTCCTGCAGGTAAATTAGTTTATGATATCACAGTAAAAAATTCTGCCAATGTAATTACAAGAGTTGTAGAAGGTCAAATCTTTGTTAATCCTGGTGTCACTGGTGTAACAACATCATATGGTTCGGAAGTATAATGGCAGTAGTAACGGTAAATCCCAATCAAAATATTAATGTTACAGGCACAACAACCTTTGTTGGGTCTTCTTGCATATCGGTTCAATTAGCTGAGATTAGTGCAGAGGCAAATCTTGCTTCGTGTACTGCAAATACAGCATATAACCTTGCAAATGGTATTAGTGCAACGGCCAACACGGCGCTTGGTGCTGCAACGTATGCTTCTTGCCTTGCCAATACTTCATATGCTTTAGCAAGTAGTGTTAGTGGTACTGCCAATTCTGCATTGATTGCGGCTAATGCAGCTTCAAGTTTGGCATATGGCGCATCTACAAATGCTAATACGGCCTTATCACAAGTCACATTTGCATACAATCAAGCTAACGCAGCCTTCGTTCAAGCAAATGCAGCTTTCAATCAGGCAAATTCTGGTTCTGCGGCCACATCTGCATTCAATCAGGCGAATGCAGCCTTTGCACAGGCCAACGCAGCCTTTTTACAGGCTAATACACCAAGTTATGTTGCAAATTCTGCGGCACAATATGCCAATGCAGCCTTCATACAGGCGAATGCGGCCTTTGTTCAGGCAAATAGTGTTTATGCCGTTGCTAATAATTTAGTAGGTATTCAGTTAACTCAAAATACAAACATTACAGCTGCCAGTTCTTATGCTAACAGCGCTTTCATAGCAGCCAATTCAGCTGGTGCATATGCCAACTCATCTTTCATTCAAGCAAATTTAGCCTTTACAGAAGCAAATTCTGCGGCCATATATGCTAACGGTGCTTATGCAGCTGCAAATGCAGCCTTCAATGCAGCTAATAATTCAAGTTCAGCAGGTTTAGCCTATAATCAGGCCAATGCGGCCTTTGCTCAAGCGAATGCATCTTATGCTGAAGCAAACAGTATATACACAATTGCAAACAATTTAATTGGTATTGAGTTAACACAAAATACAAATATTACGGCTGCAAGTTCTTACGCTAACGGTGCTTTTGCTCAGGCCAACGCAGCCTATGCATATGCAAATACGATTAGTGGTGGTTCTGCAATTGATAATGTGGCAAGAACTCAGGCCAATACGGCTCTAACGATAGCTAATGCAGCCTTTGCACAGGCTAATGCAGCTTACGCCTATGCTAATACGTTAAGTGGTGGCGGTTCTTCTACTGGTAATACAATTACTTTAGGTTCAAATACTGCTGGTCTTTTGGTAAGTAATGCTGTATCATTGACTACTTCTACAACAGTCACGAACGGTATTGCATTATTAAATCAGATTCTAGGTAAATTGGTACCAAATTCTCCTGCTACATTCCCTTCAACATATGGTACTATAACTATCAACAGTTTGGTTGGTCCATATCGTATGACTAACTTCACACAACAAGATAATACAGGAACAGGTACTGCCAGTGTTGCAGGTGGTACATCAGTTAGTATATTAAGAACATCTTCTTATACCACATCGTCTGTTTTGTTAATCAATTCACAAGTTGGTGATGTACTGACTGTAACTAAGAACGCTGTATCATCTGGTACTCGTACAATCACTGCTGCAGCCAATGGCGCTCAATACAACACAGGTACGTATGGTGACTTGCATATCATTTCAAATGCTGATTATGCATCTATTGGTGCAATTAGTTATGCAAACTTCTGGTACTTTGCAAATGTAAATGCAACAGGTACAGTTGCCAATGGTTGGAACAACGTATCAATTACTGATACCGATGGTTCTCCAACATCAAATGCAACATGGTATTACGATAACAATTCACCTGGTACTCCAACATTCAGTAGTTTATCTATTGTTCCAAATTCTGTTTCATTGACATACTCAAGTACAGTACCACATTATAACAGTTCAACAACATTCTTAATTGGTGCAAATGTTTCTAAGTTAAGTGGTGATACATTCCCAGCATCTAATACATTCATGACTGGCTCTGCTGGTGGTGCATTTGGTACACCTGCAAGTAACACATATGCGGCTGTAGGTATTACATACCCATTGGCTAGAAACCTTTATGTGTCAAGTGGTTCTGTGACTGTTAACACATCAGCATCAATCATTTCTGGATTTAGTTCTAGTTCAACTGGTCCTTCTATAACAATTGACAATAGTTATGCAACAGGTACACAATCATTTACAACAACATTGGCCAATACCATATTGTACAAGACTGGTACTTCAAGTTCAATGGAAGAAACAGGATTTATTGCATCTGGTTTTGGTACTGCGGTAGGTTCTGGTAATGCTGTACGTATTGTCAACTATGATGGTGGTACTGCAAATGATACACCAGCATTTACTGCTGGTCAAACTGCATTTAACTCACAAACAGGTACATTCTACACAACAGATGCTACAGTTGTTGCGGCAGTTCTTAAAAATGATACGACAAATTATAGTACAGGTTATTTACCACCAGGTCCAAATTTAAGTAGTCAAGGAAGTGTGCAATATATAACACTTAGAATGACCAGAACTTCTGTAAGTAAATTCAGTATCAACTATACAACATCAACAGGCATTGGAGGCATCTGGTGTGCTATGCCTGGACAAACTTCATACGGACCATTGAATAATTGGTACAGTATGACAGTAGATAATAGTATAGCAGGAGGTTGTGCTTTGGGTGGTAACCTTGTTCCTTCTTCTACAGGTTCTAAAACTTATAACTGTCAGTTTGCTGGTTTGAATAGTTCAAATGCAACTAATAATGAGATATTGGTGAGAATTCGTTTGAATGCTGGACAATCGATTACTGCTTTATCATTTGCAGCTTCTACGGTATAAAGAGACATAAATGGCAATTTCCACATCCCAATACATTGACCTGTTATATAAGAAACTCCTAGGAGTTGATAAGACAGACTTGCCAACCAACAAGAGTGCGGCAGGTGAAACTATTCCTAGTCCATTGATGTTGCGTGGTGACATTGTTTGGAAACAATCAGACCAAATTCCATCTACAGCTGCAGCAGTCACAGGTATCGTACAGGCTAACACAGGATCTTTATCCATACAGACAACAGCAGATAACACTACTACTGCTATCGGTGGTGTTTATCCTACGTGGAAGACTGGCCTAACAAACTGGATTCCTCCAGAGTTTGACTCCGTAAACCTATCAAATACTTATCGTGTTCAGGTTTATTATGGTGCCTCTGGTATTAATCCTGTGGCAAATGGTACTCAGATATATGCCGATGGTAGTGGAGGTACTGGAGAATGGTACTTTGACTATAAGGCAGGCACATTAAACTTCATTGGTGGTACGATACCATCTGGTATGACAGGCAGTAGTGTCATATACATATCAGGTTACAGATATATTGGCCAAATTGGAACAAACTATTTGATTGCCAATACAGGTCCACAAACACTTTCAGGTAATGTAGCCATATCAAACACAACTCCATCTACATCCAACACAACTGGCGCATTGACCATTTCAGGTGGATTAGGAGTTACAGGTAATGTTTATATCGACAGTATTAACATTACTTCAAATAATGTAACAGCAAACGCAATCACAGTCGATGCAGGAACATTTTAATTATGGCTTTCAATAAATAGAACATAACAATTATAATAAGAGGACCAAAAAATGGCCATTTCCAATACAAGTATTCTAATTAAGCGTTCAACGGCTACAGGAACGCCAAGTACGCTTAAGGCAGGTGAGTTAGCATACTCATACTTATCAAATACCATTTTTATTGGTAATTCAACTGGTACAGGTGTTGTAAACGTAGGTGGCCAATATTATACCACTCAAATCGACAATGCAACCAGTGCAAATACACCAAGCACAATTGTTAAACGTGATGCATCTGGTAATATTTCGGTTGGATATATTACTGCTGCAGGCATTACTGTAGGTAGTTTGATTGCAAACTCTGCAAATTCATTATCACAAACAACATATTTTGGTGCATATGGTGATGCTACTGCGGCCAATGTATCATTCAACGGTACTGCCAACGTTGAATTGAATGTTATTTTAGCAACAGTTAACTCAAACATTGGCACATACGGCAACACAACAACCATTCCATCAATTACAGTTGATGCAAAAGGTCGTATCACAGCCATTTCAAATAACACAATTGCAACATCGTTTACTGTATCAGGTAACACAGGTTCTGGTTCACAATCTGGTGGCGGTACATTAACAATCGAAGGCAATGGTACTGGTATCAATACTACTGTGACAGGTTCTGGTGGTTCAGAAACAGTTTTAATTGGTACAGACAATACAGTTCTACGTTCTAATACTTCTAGTATTGGTCTACAAACAATTGGAACAGATGTTCAGATTTCTGGTAACTTGATTGTTACAGGTACTGCAACATATGTTAACACATCTATTTCACAGACCAACGATTCATTGATTGAATTGGCTGCCAACAATAGTGTTGGTGACGTAATTGATATTGGTTTTTATGGTTTGTATAACAATGGTTCAACAAATAATATCACTGGTTTGGTCCGTGATGCAGGTTCTAAGAACTATTATTTGTTTGCAAACATCATTTCGACCGCTGCAACTACAGCAAACACATTAAGTAACAACTACTTTACGCAGGCAAATACTGCCACGTTGTATACAAATATCAATTCGTATCAAGTAACTGGTGCTACAGCCAATATTACTAATGCAACAATTGGTACACTATCACTAACTAATGCATTAGCTGTAAGTTATGGTGGTACAGGACAAACATCATTTACAACAAATGGTATTACATACGGCAATGGTACTGGTGGATTAGGTGTGACCGCTGCAGCAGGTTCTTCGGATCAAACATGGTCTAATCAAATACTTACAGTAACTAACGCTGGTGTTCCAGTGTGGTCATCAACAATGGATGGAGGCTCATTCTAAATACTATATTATGTTATAAAAGGAGTTTGAAATGAGTGAGAAGTATGTAAACTACTATATCGAATTGATGACTAACACGATGCATGATGCTGTGTTAAGAAACGTTTCGTTACAAACCAATTTGAGAATCAATGAAGAAGTTATCAAAGAACAGAATGAAAAGATACAAGAATTGGAATCAATTGTAGAAAATTTGAAGTCTGAAACCATTGGTGATTTGCAAGATGAACTTGAAGAATTGAAAGTTATGCGAAGTCAGTATGAAAATGTTAAGCACCAAGTACAACATTTGGACACATTTAGAAATGAATTGGTTAGAGAACGAGATGAACACCAAAAGACTCGTGTTGAATATGAAATTAAAATACAAGAGTTGACTAAACAACTTGAAGATTTGCAAACTCCTCCAAAGAAAAAGAAAAACATGAAGTTGGATAAAACCACTATGATAGTAACTTCAACAGACGATGGCGGAACATTTTAATAAATGGCAATTGCAAACACAGTAATACAGCTAAAAAAATCTGGCGTATCAGGTAATGTACCATCAACACTAAACTATGGTGAGTTGGCGCTTAACTATTACGATGGAAAGCTGTACTATAAAAATGCGTCTGGTACAATCACTTATATAGCCAGTGGTTCTTCCGTAAATTCTTTTGCTACAATGAACGTTGCAGGTTCATTGATACTTGCAACATCCAATACAGACACATTAAGTTATACGGCAAAAAATGGTATTAGTATTTCTGCTAATACTACAAGCAAGACCATCATATTAGATGGTAATCCACTTTTTGCAGCAGCAAATTCAAAGACTCAAACATACTATCAGAATACTGCACCATCAACACCAAATTCAAATGACTTGTGGTTACATTCCGATACAGGTGTGATGTATGAGAACTATGGTAATACATCTAATCCTATATGGGCAGAATTTGGACCAACAACGTTAATATCTAATAACGCCACTTTATCTACTTTTAATAGTATAAGTGCAAACACAATTTATGATAAAGGTGTGGAGTTATTGACTTATGCCAATAGTATTTTTGTACAGGCAAATGCAGCATACAATTATGCTAATACTGCAATAACAACTTCTGGTGGTTCCATCACAGGTCGTTTAAATGTTACTTATCAACCTGTTAGTACAATAGGCACAGCAGTTAATATTACTGCAGCTAATACGATTGGTGGTACTGGTTACGCAGATGTATTGAAATTCACAAATAGTTCTGTTGGTGCAACAAACGCAAACAAAACAATCCGTTTAGATAGTGTTGGTAACTTGCAGATTGTAAATAGTGCATATCTAATAACATCAATGTCTTTGAGTGATGCAGGTGATATGACACTTGCAGGTAATACAACAACAAATGGTATTGCTGCTGGTTATGCACCAAACCGTCCAGCATTTTGCGTAAGAGGTAATGGTGGCTCAATTGCCG
>Ga0208874_1000631_pt1 | contig 11979 bp, 13 predicted proteins | sample CryBogCBH10Oct08_FD_184604 | JGI IMG/M metagenome (GOLD analysis project Ga0208874, IMG submission 184604) | Freshwater microbial communities from Crystal Bog, Wisconsin, USA - CBH10Oct08 (SPAdes) (version 2) | ecosystem: Environmental > Aquatic > Freshwater > Lake | place: Crystal Bog... | reverse complement strand
TTTGACGACCGTAGCGTTCGCTGGGTTAGCGATGACGACCAGATGTACTCCTGGCAATTGGCGAAGCGCTTCGGCCGCGGTCTGCACACCACGTTGTGGTGCAACCGCGCCGGAATACACCATCAACGGCACATCGGGTCCAATTCCGCAGTCTTGGCGAAGATTGCGCGAAGCTGTCATCGCACCAGCGACCAACGGATCATTGGCAACAATTTCTGGGCGTACCGAAAGGTTCAAATGCGGAATCAACAGATCGGACATGCCTTCGCTTACCGAAAGCACTGATGCAGAAATGGCAGAGAACTTTCGCTCCTCGGTCGAATACATCTTGACCATTGGTTCGGTCAGGTGCGGCACGCCTGGCACATATTCGTGCGCGTCATATACCAGCTCTACTTTTTTGCCCTCGGCGCGCAACGCTTCGACAATCGCACCAGCAACAGGCAGAGCGGTGTAGTCGTGCGCATGCACCACATCGGGTGCAAATTCCTGAGCGACCGGGAGCAGCGCCTTCAGCGCCATTCGATAATTGGGAATCATCGGCTCTTTTGCCTTTAAATATTTCGCTTCGAATCGCCGCTTGTAATATCTCAACTTCCGCAGCACGCGCGCGGTCTGTGCTTGATTGACGACCGGCTTCAATTTCAATCGCCAGATCCGTGCATATCCAATGCCGAGTGAATCAACATCACCGCTCGCGCTAGCGCCGCAGACCAAGACATCCCAGCCAGCATTTGCGAGCGACCATGCGCATTTCAGGACGCGCGAATCTTCGGTCACGCTATTGAGGACGATGTGCATCGTCTTGGGATTGGTCAGTGCCATCTATTTTCGCTTCGACTAAAGCGGTAGAAGAACTATCAGACCGGTAATAGCAAAGGCCAAGATAAATGCTTGACGCAGAATACTGAGTGCGGTCGCACGGTCTGCTGCCAAATCTTCCGGTGACTGGACTTTGGACAACTGGCCAGCTTTTCCAAAATTAAATGTGCCCATTAAACCGAAGGCTAAGCAGAATTTGCGACGAGATTGAACCCAACCAACAGCGAAAACCATCGCCGGAATAAATGCACTGAGCCGAGTCGTGCGAGTTGCGTGGCCATGCACAAGCAATACAGCGCTAAGAATTGTAAGCACGAATCCGAGTGCAGCTACAGTTTGTCGGCGCTTGATTTCACTAGGGCCGATATTGCATGTCCCTGCGATGTAAGAAGAATCGGAAGAGTTATTTGACATCTTCGTGTTCGTCATCAAAGACTTCGTGATTGTCATCTTCGCTCTGCGCAATCCAATCGAAGAATTGCTTCATGAGCCCAAGGACGACTGCAACAAAGGCGAAGACTGCCAATATCCGTCGAAGCGCTTTGAACATGGTCCTAATCTACCCCGACCAGCTGGGATTAGCCCTGACTTTTCTTTAAAGCTTGCTCGATGTCGGCCCAGAGATCATCGACGTTCTCAATGCCGACCGAGAGGCGAATTAGATTTGTAGGGATTATTGGGCTTTCCGCGCTCCAGCGATGGCGACGCTCCCACAAGGATTCGACTCCGCCCAGCGAAGTCGCGTAAGTAATCAGTCTGGAAGATTCACATGCCTTATCCGCTGCTGCTGCACCACCTGTGACTTCGAAAGAAACGACCGCGCCAAAGCCCTTCATAAAGCTCTTGGCTCGCTGATGATGTGGATCGGTTGGCAAGCCTGGGTAACGAACACGTTCGATCGCTGGGTGGTTCGAGAGTCGGGTCGCGAGTTCAAGCGCATTTGATTGGGCTCGTTCCATTCGGACCGACAAAGTGCGCAGGCCACGCAGCGCTAACCACGCTTCGAACGGTCCAGGGACGGAACCTGCCAACTTACGGGCGTCATTCAATCGGTTGTAGAGCGCTGAATCGTTTGTACTAATTGACCCCATCACCAGATCGCTATGGCCTGCGATGTATTTGGTCACCGAATGCATGACCATATCCGCGCCCATCGACAGCGGCTGCTGCAACAACGGGGTAGCAAAAGTATTGTCGACCCCAACACCAGCGCCAGCAGTTTTTCCAGCTTTAATAATCGTCGGCAAATCTGCGACTTCCAGCGCAGGATTTGTCGGCGATTCAATCCATAGGAGTGCGGTGCCAGGAAGGGCAGCTAACACTTCGTCGGTGTTGGAGATATCGACCAATCGAACTTCGATTTTGCCTTGTTCCGCCAGTTGCGCCAGCAGCAACATCGTGCCGGTGTAACCGTTCTTCGATGCTGTAACGACTGCGCCTTTCGGCAAGAGATTGAAGCAGGCACTGATAGCGGCCATGCCAGATGAATAGAGAAGGGTCTGACCACCTTCGAGCGCACTAATGCCGCTCTCTAATGCGCTCCATGATTCGTTGCCATACCGACCATAGCCAACCGGACCGCCGGCGTGAAAAGTTGAATTCAACGAGATAGCTGGGTTGATATTTCCATCGGCGGTCACAACCGGCCGACCAGCGGACACAACCGCGGTCTCGGGGCTTAGCTCTCGCTCGCTACTCACACTGTTAAGTGTAGTTGCTCCAGCACCGCGGCCGCCGCGTTATGTCCCGGAATACCGCTGACTCCCCCGCCTCGAATTGCGCCTGCGCCGCAGATGAAGAGATTGGGGTGCTCGGTCTCAACGCCCCATGACGGCGCGGTTCCATCCTCGCGGAATGGCATGGACAAATCTTTATGAAAGATATTTCCGCGTGGCAACGAGACATCTTTCTCGAGCTCGTGCGGACTCTTGATTTCAATGCAGAGCGATCCATCAGCGGTTCGCGCTAAACAATCCTCAATCGGATCCAACAGATACTCGTTGAGTTGATTGAGCAGTCGACGGAGTATCTCTGCCTTTACCTCGTCATGATTCTGGTCGAAGAGCGAGGCTGGCGTATGGATACCAAAGAGCGTCAGCGTCTGGAATCCAGCAGCTACCAGATCTGGCGCCAAGATTGAGGTATCGGTCAATGTGTGGCAATACATCTCAGCCGGAATCCGATCGGGAATGACACCAGCTGCCGATTTCGCATATGCCTTTTGCAAATCTGAATATTTTTCGTCAAAGTGAAAGGTGCCGGCAAAGGCGATTCGTGGATCGGCTCCGCTTTTTAACCGCGGCAGTTTCGTCAACAACATATTTACCTTAACTTGGCTACCGTCAAGACTAGCTGGCGGCTCATCGCCCAAAGCCTTCGCAAGATGTTGCGGCGCGAAATTTGCCAAGACAAATTCTGACTCATAGCTAGCGCCGGTCACGGTTTTGATCTGCCATTCACCGCTATGGCGAAGTGCGGTTACCTCTGCGTCAGTAACAATCCGAACTCCGTTGGTTGTGCAGATGCCAACAAGTTCAGCAACCAAACCACCCATGCCTCCGCGCGGCACTCGCCACTCACCCGTGCCGTTTCCAATCAAGTGATAAATAAAGCAGCGATTGGTGGCAATGTCGTGCGCATCGGCAAAGGTGCCGATCAAGCCATCGGTGAATACGACGCCACGAACAAGATCATTGGAGAAGCGGTGCTCCAAGCTCTCTCCTAGCGGTCGTTCAATGATCTCATCCCAGATCGGATGGTTTATGCGATTCTTGAGTTCGGAGCGAGTCGGCAATTTCTGCAACATGGTCGGCGCAATGACATCGGCAATTCGCTGCACGTCGGCGTAAAAGGATTGCCAGGATTCGTATTCGTCAGTGGAACCGGTCAGCGCTTTAAAGCTTTCATGATTGAGCGTTTCATCTTCGCGCGAAACGGTCAGGTCGCCGCTGGCGTCGGCGGTATACGACGAGATAGCGCGACCCAGGGTTGTGAACGAAAGACCTAATTCTTCGACAATTTGAGATGGCAAGAGCGAGACGAGATAGGAGTATCTAGAGAGCCGTGCCTCATAATCCGGAAAGACTTTTTGGCTGACGGTTGCGCCGCCAACTTCCGAATTCTTTTCGAGGATTGTTACTTTCAGACCAGCCCGCGATAAGTAAGCGGCGGCGATGAGTCCGTTATGGCCGCCGCCAATGATGGTGACATCAGAGCGTTCGGTCACCGTGTGGCCGCGACCATGCGCTGGACGGCTTCTTCGAGGATTGCAGTGCTGGTCCCGAAATTTAACCGGACAAATTGATTATGTGACGTATTAGCCGGGCTGAAAGTTGCACCCGCGTTAAAAGCTACTCGACCTTTATCCACAAATACTTGCTGCGGATTCTCGCCCAAGTTGAGTGCTGATACATCCAGCCAGGCCAGATAACTGCAATCGGGGATTCGATAACCCACTGTTGGCAAATGACTGGTGAGTAAATCTTTCACATATTTTCGATTGTGATCCAACGTGACCATTGCTGCATCGAGCCAATCGCTGCATTCAAAGGCCTTCGCCGCAGCAAAGGCACCGAAGAGCGAGGCGCGGTAGTGAACAGCCTGCGGCATATTTGTCGCCCGTGCCTTCTCTTTCTCAGATGCGGTGACGATGATCGCGCACTTGAGACCCGCAATATTCCAGGACTTGCTGGCCGCGGTCACGCAGATTCCGACTTCGCGCGCGGTCTCGCTCACGTCCAGGAATGGGACAAAGGTGTGATCGCTGTATGTGAGCGGAGCATGAATCTCATCAGAGAAAATTGCGACACCATACTTCTTCGCTAAATCAGCGAGCTGTGATAACTCGTCACGCGTAAAGACAGTTCCTGCGGGATTATGTGGATTGCACAAGAAGTGAATTTTCACGCCCGCTTTGTATCCAGCCTCAATCGCGTCAAAATCTAATGTGTAGTGCAGGTTGTCGCCGCCGCCGCGTTTCAATGGTGCATCGTGCAACGTGCCTTTGAGTTCATTAATCCAGTTGTAGAAGTTGTGATAAACCGGTGAGTTCACCATGATTGAGTCGCCTGGCTGAACGATGGTACGAGCCATCTCGACCATGCCAACGCCAACATCTGTGCAAGTAAAGATCTGTTCTGGATCTACTGTCCAATTCCAGCGGTTCTTGGCGAATGCGACGAACGAAGCGTTGAGTTCAGGAACAGCACCCAAATATCCGGTATCTGATTTTTCTAACATCCCGATCAGCAAATCACGAATCGGCCGTGCTACCTCGAAGTCCATTTCAGCAACTGGCAGTGGTAACACATCGGCCGGGAAGTCACGCCACTTGGTACTGGTGCGCTTACGCAATTCAGCTAGTGGTAAACCTTCAACAGCGAAGTGGCTCGACATAAGGCGATTATGTCACCGCCAGATATCTTTTTCACCTACCCGATTGCGCGGGATGACTCTCTTTAGGCGCCTTCACAAGGCTGATAGTCGCAGTACCAGCAAGCACAACAACGATAAATATCAGGCTGGCGGTAAGCGATATCTGCGGCACCTTCCACCCTTGGGAGTGTGATGCTTCAAGGATTAATTTGACTCCGATAAAGGCAAGAATTAACGAAAGCCCTTCGGTCAGATAGATCAGCTTCTGCATCAATCCACCGATCAGGAAATAGAGCTGGCGCAGACCCATCAGCGCAAAAACATTAGCGGTCACAATCACATATGGGCTCTTCGTTAGACCAAAAATTGCCGGAATCGAATCAAAGGCGAAGAGCACGTTAGTGGTGGCGATAGCGACAAGTGCAACAACGAAAGTTGAAGCGCCCTTGGCGCGGATAAAACGAAGCAGCCGGCCTTCCTGCCATTCTTCGTGCTCGCTTTCACGGAAGAGCTGCACCGCGGTGTACATCAAGAAACCACCGAAGAAAAAGAAGATCCATGACCAGCGGTTGACGATCGCAGATCCGCCCGCGATAAAGATTCCGCGCAGCAGAAGCGACGAGACGATTCCAATAAGAAGCACGAGCTCTTCTCGCTCCTTGGCGACCTTGAGCCGAGCGAGTATCAAAATAAATACAAAGAGATTATCGAAGGAGAGCGAGTACTCGGTCATCCAACCGGCGAAGAATTCACTCCGGCGTTGACCGATTGACCACTCTCCTAAAGCCCAGCCGAAAAGGATTGCCGCCCCGACATACACGAGAGTCCATGTGGTCGCCGCCTTCATCGAGGTTGGCTTGTTGCGGTTCTTGAGGGCCAGCAAGAAATCAAATCCCAACACAAGTACCAAGCCAAGAATCGTCCAGATCCAGGCGCTGGTCGAGATGTGGTCCATGGCGTTACAGTACCGTTCTATGGCGCTGACAACTGAAAGTGAAATGAAGAAAATTGTCCGTCAGTTGGCGAAAGACGATAAAAAATTTATTCCCATTATCGACGCTTCTCCCTTGTGCACGGTTGGCCGCAAACGGACTACAAGGAGTCATTACGAGGTTCTCGTCACATCAATTATTTCGCAGCAATTAGCGGTCAAAGCCGCGGACACTATTCGTGCCCGGCTCATTGATTTGGCCGGTGGAAAATTAGCGCCAGAATCGATCGTCCAATTGTCAGCAGCCCAGCTGCGAGAGGTTGGAGTATCCGGCGCGAAGGCTCGTGCCATTGCAGAGCTAACAGATGCAACTCTGGCGGAGCGGATTCGTTTCCATAAATTTGCTCGAATGCATAATCACGATATCGCCAGCGAGCTCACCCAGCTTTGGGGTATTGGTCGCTGGACGGTAGAAATGTTTTTGATGTTCCATCTGGGTCGATTAGATATCTGGCCAGTCGGCGATTTAGCAATGCGCCGCGGTTGGGAGAAAATCCACAAGCTCAAAGAAGAGATTGAACCGAAGAAACTAGATGTGATCGGCAAGAAATTTGATGGCTTTCAAAGCGTGGTGGCTTGGTACTGCTGGCGTGCCACCGAGGGCGATTCCTCCAGCTGGTAATTTAAGCTAACTGGCTATTCGGGTATGCCACACCAGTACTGGAATGGCAGTCGTAACCATTCGGATTCTTAGCCAAGTATTTCTGGTGATACTCCTCGGCTAACCAATAGGTGACGCCGTCAGCAGGCAGAATCTCCGAAACAATTTCGCCAATGCCTTCTGCGGTCAGCGCGCGTTGATAAGCGGCTTTTGAAGCGAGCGCCGTTTCCATCTGCGCATCTGTTGTCGTATATATGGCACTTCGATACTGGGTTCCGATATCTACGCCTTGCTTGTTGAGCGAGGTCGGATCATGCATCGTCCAAAACTCTTCGAGCAGGCGTTGATAAGAAATCTTTGTTGGATCAAAGGTCACTTCCACCATTTCGGCATGGCCAGTGACGCCGGTGCAGACCTGTTCATACGAAGGCGAAGGTCGAACGCCACCCATGTAGCCCACAGAAGTCGCTGTGACGCCATCGAGCTGCCAAAAACGGCGCTCTGCTCCCCAGAAACAACCAGTAGCGAAGTAGGCCTTTTCAGTATTTGCTGCGCTCATCATGCTCATATTCTTTCACTGATAGCCTTGGCGCACTATCCGAAAGCCACACGCCCCCGTAGCTCAGGGGATAGAGCACCGCCCTCCGGAGGCGGGTGCGCAGGTTCGAATCCTGCCGGGGGCACCACAATTAATCGATTCTTCTCAGCAATCCAAATCGAGTGACCAATCTTTCTTAAAGTATTGGGAATCTCTCGCCGAATATCCTTGTTATACGGAGTGATTCACGGGAGAATATTCCTGTAAGCGGCTTTCTATTGAGCGCCCTTTACTTCCCCGATAGACCATTAAAGGAGCAGGTAGACGCATGGACTGGCGACACGAAGCAGCTTGTAAGGACGAAGATCCAGAGCTCTTCTTTCCTGTCGGAAATACCGGACCAGCACTTGCTCAAATCGAAGATGCAAAAAAGGTCTGCAACCGTTGCCCGGTCAAGGAGCCTTGCTTAGCCTGGGCGCTTGAAAGCGGTCAAGATGCAGGCGTCTGGGGCGGTCTATCCGAAGATGAGCGTCGCGCACTGAAGCGCCGTGCGGCACGTAATCGTGCACGCATGATGGAGAGCCAGAACCAGTTCTAGTAGCTTCTAAAAAATACTAGAAGGTAAGTACCGCTTCAGTTAATTCCGCGTTGCGAGCCAGCGAGATACTTCCCTTAAGTTCATTCTCGGTCAGCGTTTTCACAATCTGCAGGCCAAGGTTTGAGGACGTCTCCCAATCGAAATCGGCGGGCAATCCAACACCGTTATCACTGACAACAACTGTGCACCGCTGACCATCGCGCTGTACTCGAACCTGCAGCTCATCCCCCACGTCGGCCAGACCATGCTCCAACGCATTGTGAATAAGTTCAGTAATCACCAGCGAGAGCGGCGTAGCCACCAGCGGATCAAAGGTGCCAAAACTTCCTTCAGTGCTCACCTTAATCGGCCGAGGACTTAACTCGACCGCATTGGTCACAATACGAGTGAAAACATCATCAAACGCCACTGTCTCGGTAGTACTGGTAGAAAGCGTCTCGTGCACAATCGCAATCGATACCACACGTCGAACCGCTTCGCCTAGCGCTGCGACGGCATTGGGGTCATCCACTCGGCGGGATTGCAGGCGCAACAAGGCAGATACCGTCTGCAAATTATTCTTCACCCGGTGATGAATCTCGCGAATCGTTGCATCCTTAGTTAACAGCGCGCGATCCCGACGTCGAAGTTCCGTCACGTTATGTAACAGGACAATTGTTCCGATGCCGGCCGACCCTTGAATCAATGGCATCACCAAAATATCAAATATGCCTCGGTCGTTTTCAAACTCTTCGCGGCGGACACTCTTTCCGCTCACGATTGCCCGCCACGACTCTTCGGTCGGTTGACCTTCGGCCCGACTCAGGCTTTCGATGACATCGCCTAAATTGTGATTCTCCAGCTCTTGATCCCAGCCAGCGCGGTTGATCGCCGAACGCGCATTGGGACTAGCGTATGTAACAACACCGGACTTATCCAAACGAATTAAACCATCGCCTACCCGCGGGGCGGATTCTGCTCGATAAATACTGTTCTGAATCGGGAAGGTTCCCTCAGCCACCATCCGATAAATATCATGGGCAATCTCGCGGTAATTAAGTTCCAGGCGAGAGCGCGAACGCATCTGTTCTGCATCACGGTGGCGAGAAATTACTGCGATCGTGCGACCTTCAAAAACAACTGGCACGGTTTCTTCTTTAATTAATAGCTCGCCGACTTGCTCGGGCTCGGTATCGCGAACAATCTCGCCAGTAGAAAGCGCTTGATCTACTCGGGGATTCTGACCCCACGCCAGCTCCTCGCCAATCACATCGTGCGTAAAGACGGTAGCGGCAGTCGTGGGTCGGATATGTGCAATCGCTATGTAACCATCGGGCCAGCTCTGATAATCCTTGCGCTTGGGAACCCACAAAATAAGGTCTGCGAACGAAAGGTCAGACAACATCTGCCATTCCGCGAGCAGCTCGGCGATTCGTGCCCGGTCTGCCTCGGTCAGTGCGGTGCGAGCTTCTAACGATGCATCGCTCATCTCACACCCGCCTACTAAATAATCGACTAGCTACCCTTAACTAGCGTCGCAATCTTAGCAACCTCTTTAGTGAATCGATTTTCCCGTAATGAAAAGGGCAACGAGGGCGCATGAAGCGCGTAATCGAGAGTTATCTTCCCCCAGGCATAACCGTGAACCAACGCCTCAAATCGAGCGATGATTGCCTTATCTGCCTTTCCTGATCGAGCCTTGTTGAGCAGAAAAACTAGATTGCTTTTATTAATGAGCAACGAAATCTCCGCGAGGAAATCAGATACCCGTTTCAACCCTATCTCTGATGCTGGCGCCACATAGAAGGCAGTTGTGGATTTCTCCATGACATTCGTGCGCAGGTTAGCCTGCCAACGCCGATCGGTGACCTCGGTGCTCATACGGCCGAGCGCTCCTAAATCGATAATGCGAAGCAGATCTGATGCCGACAACTCTCTCGGTCGCGCGGTCGGATCAAGAGTAGATAGTTGCAAATTGCTCGATTCATTTATCGGAAGAAGCTCTCGTAGGCATGGCGAGCTCGTATCTGCATCGAGTAGCTCCACGGAGGTTGACTGTGCAAAATGTTTCGCCAAGGCAAGAGCGATTGTTGTGCGGCCTGGAGAGCCGGTTGTTCCGGTCACGACGATATTTCGCTGGGGTGAAATCCGATTAGGCGGTGGAATGACGGGGAGTTCTGATTCAGCGGATATCGCCTCGCCCGAATGAATCAACGGAACCCGCAGTTGTTGACGAATATGACTCATCAAGGCATGCGCGTTGGTCGGAATAGAATCAATATTGACCAACGTGATGTCATGGCGATCCGCAAGTTCAACAAAGAAGCCTCGTGAAGCGGCAGGAAAATCGGTTGTGTAGATCAACGTGCTTTTGCCGATTCCGGTTTCGGCATAGAAGCGCTGCAGGGTTTCGCTGTCTAGGCTGCGATGCACAATATTCCAGCCTTGCGAAAACATCAGCTGGGAGAGATAGTCTTCAAGATCAGCGTCGCCGATAGCAGTTGCGACAACGCGATTCTCCAGGCCAGCGTTATTTGACGCTCCATTATTGGACATTACGAACAGCCACCAATCGATTGAGTGCATCCGCGGTCAACAGTGCTGATACATCAACATCACTCAGCCGAACCACAATTCCAATCGAGCCACCCAAAGACTTCGAGGCGTTGTCGATGCTCGCCACGGAAACGCCATGCGCAATCTCCGTCACTGGTGTCGCGGCGCTCGATTGATTCTTGATAGGCAAGCTATAGATATTGATGCTTTCGCCGACAGCAAGGTCTGCCGGTAAATCGTTGCGATTTATTGCAATCGGCACGCCACGCAGTCGAGCCGACTGCTCACTTCTCGTCAAGGCGGCGACGGGAATAAGTTCGCCCGACCCCACGGCTCTCACAACATAGCTGGACTCAATTTTTGCGCTTGCGTCTAGATAGCGACTCGAATTTTCAGGCAGTAGAACTTTGTTCACCTGCAGGTCATTAACGGACAGGACCTCACCCGGCACGAGCGCGTGTTTAGCCGCCCAGACATGCACTGTTCGATTCGATTCACTGGCTATTGTCATTGCGGCAAATAGCGAAATGAGTATCAGTCCGAGCGCAATGTAGCGACGCGAGTGGACCTGCAGATTTATCCGTAAGTTAGTCATGGCTCTTTGTAGCCCGTTACCGCGACATCAGGGATCGATTATCCACAGACACTTCGAAGAGAGATTTCATCCAAAGGGATGAGGTTTGCGCGCTCGCAATGTCGCACAGTGCTGTTATGAATTCAGAGCAGACGAACCTCAATCAGAGTTACAGCGACCAGCCATATATCGAGTATCCCTATCCTGGCTACATCGCCGAACGTACTACCCCGACGCCGAACCGATCACATTTTGCGGTAGCGCCAGAGCCAATGCTCGACTTTGATGAACCAACCACCATGCGGATAGCTGAGCGCATCACCGAGATCCCCCGACGGTTGTACTTGGTCCCGACGCGGGATGACTACCCCGGCAGTGAATACGATCGAACGCTTGCCGCGAGCGACCTGATTGATTCTCCGCCCAGCCCCACGCCCACACCGCTCGATGAACTACCTGACTTGGAAGAGTGGATTACTAAATTTTCGTATTCGCTCGTAGAAATATGGAACGGCAAACGTCCAGCTATGCAGTTGGCACGATGGTCACATCGCCGGGTCTTTGCGACGCTCGTTACGCAAGTTGGTGCATTCTCTCCCACGCCTAAGATTCGGCGAGTTCATATCCATCAACCGATAGAAGGCGTGGCGGAATCAGTCGTGCTGTTGCGAATCGGCAATCGAATTCGATCGCTCATCCTTCGCTTTGAAGGCGTTGATAAGCGATGGGTATGCACCCAGATGTGGCTGCTTTAAGCAGCTCCGTGGCAACGCTTGTACTTCTTGCCGGAGCCACATGGGCACGGCGCGTTACGAGATGTTCCACCTTCGCTATGAGCATGTCCAGATTCATCTGATGCGGTGTAGCGCAAATCTTGGACCGGTGCCGGCGTTGGGGTGAGGCCCTTTGCTGCAATGGCGCCCGATTCGTTCGTTACTTCTACTTC
>Ga0208874_1000619_pt1 | contig 12146 bp, 10 predicted proteins | sample CryBogCBH10Oct08_FD_184604 | JGI IMG/M metagenome (GOLD analysis project Ga0208874, IMG submission 184604) | Freshwater microbial communities from Crystal Bog, Wisconsin, USA - CBH10Oct08 (SPAdes) (version 2) | ecosystem: Environmental > Aquatic > Freshwater > Lake | place: Crystal Bog... | reverse complement strand
ATCAATACGCTCTTGATCGCTTGGATTATTAGCGGCGCCGCGAGTTAAGAAGACTGTCACACCGAGAGCAATTAATCGACCTTCTAATCGTTGAGCGATATCGAAGGTAATTGCGGGTTCGGTACACCTTGAACCTGGATCAAGAACAATAACTTTTCCAGCTAGTGCTGGCCCTTTACCTTCACGAGCAACCTGTTCGCGAAGTTGTGCAGGTGCACCACCCGATACAACCTTCATTAATCGCAAGATCGCCATCACTGTCGATGGACCACATCGACCATCAATTGTGATACCCGCAGATTTTTGAAATTCTTGAACAGCACCTTCAGTAAGACGCCCAAAGATTCCATCCACGCGTCCAGCATTAAAACCAAGTTCGATTAATCGAGATTGCAACTGGGCGACATCATCACCGCGCATCAACTGTGGTGTGGTGAGGTGCAAAGTACGATCGCCAAGTTTCCAGCGCGCCTCTTCAAGAATGGAAGCGGTCTCATGATCGAGAATACCCGTGACAGTTAAACCACGATTTTGTTGGAAGGCTTTAACGGCAGACTCAACATCAGCATCAAAGAGTGAAGAGTTATCTGAACCCTGAAGCAGGCCTAACCTGTTTAAGGTATTTCGAAGGAGTGCAACGCGATCACCTGAGTCGCCGAGTCGAAGTGGTTCGGTATTCATAGCGACTCAGGTTTACTAATTAATCTAATTAATACTGTGAATTACTGAATGAAAGATTCGAGATCTTTGAGAAGAGCTGGCTTTGGCTTTGCACCAACAATGCTCTTCACAACTTCACCATTAACAAAGACATTCATTGTGGGAATCGAGACGATGCCGTACTTCATTGCAATCGCAGCCTCTTCATCGGTGTTGAGCTTCACAATCTTGATCTTTGAGCCATACTCATTTGAGATCTCTTCAAGGATTGGACCAACTGCGCGGCATGGTCCACACCATTCAGCCCAGAAATCGACCAATACTGGGGTTGTGCTCTTGAGGACTTCTGCCTCGAACGTTGCGGTTGTGACTGGTGTTGTTGCCATCTTCGACTCTTCTCTCATATATGTGTTGGGTGATCTTAAATCAAAACGTGCGGCAAATCTCTTTTATTCCACTCAAAGCGGCTCCTCCAATGGCTGGTGAAGTTAGTGAGCTAAGAAGCGTTCAGCATCGAGGGCGGCTTGGCAGCCAGAACCTGCCGCTGTAATCGCCTGGCGATAGGTGTGATCCACCAAGTCGCCACATGCAAAGACTCCCTTAAGGCTGGTGCGAGTTGAGCGACCTTCGACGGTCACATAACCCTCAGCGTCGAGGTCAACCTTGCCACGTACGAGCTCAGAACGGGGATCATGCCCAATCGCAACGAAGAGGCCGGTAAATGCTCGCTCAGATTCGCTTCCATCAACAGTATTGCGAAGCTTTAAGCCAGTGACCTTCTGGTCGCCAAGAACATCAGTAACTTCGGTATTCCATAAGAATTCAATCTTGGGATTTGATTGCGAGCGCTCGGCCATAATCTTGGAGGCGCGGAGTGAATCGCGACGATGAATCAGGACAACCTTTGATGCAAACTTCGTCAGGAAGTTCGCTTCTTCCATTGCAGAATCTCCACCACCAACAACGGCAATCTCTTGATCGCGGAAGAAGAAACCATCGCACGTTGCACACCATGAGACACCGCGGCCAGATAATCGCTTCTCATTCTCAAGGCCGATCTCTTTATAAGCAGAACCCATCGCAAGGATGACAGCCTTTGCTTGAATAGTATTTCCTGAACCATCTTTGAGGGTCTTGATATCACTAACAAGATCCATCTCAACAATATCGTCGGTGATGAGTTCGGCCCCGAAACGCTTCGCTTGCTTGCGCATACTGTCCATTAAGTCTGGACCCATAACACCATCAGTAAAACCTGGGAAGTTCTCAACTTCAGTGGTGTTCATAAGTGCGCCACCGGCAGTTACAGAACCTTCATAAATAATTGGTTTTAAATCTGCACGCGCCGCATAAATCGCAGCTGTGTATCCAGCAGGACCAGAACCAACAATGACAAGGTTTCGAACTTCGCTCATGAGATCAGCCTATCGCTTTTATATTTTCCGCCCGAGTAGGACTCGGAAGGTACTTCCAACTTCTGTGATTTTGAAGAGTTTTGCAATTGCAAAGTAACCAGCACCACTTACTCCTAGAACAATAAGAAGGCGCAGAGTATTTCCACCAGGTATCTGCGAGCTGAGCAAGCGCAACGGAAGCGCTACACAGAGGAAGATGCCAGCAAGTCGCAGGTAGAGGCCGACGATCTCGCGGGTATGGATATATATCTCATAGCGGCGTAGTAGCCGGATCGTGCTGTATGCACCGATGTAATAAGAGATGGAGAGCGCAACTGCGAGCCCAACTGTGACCCACTTAGCTGGCAATGTCAGCGCAGCGAGCACAGCGAGGAGACTTGCCGCGAGGTTCATAATGAAGTTCGAGAGAACTTGTAACTTCACATTCTCAAAAGCGTTTAAACCGCGTAGTGCAATGAGATTAACGCTTAGGGGTAATAACCCAAGTGAGAAACCAGCGAGAACATTTCCGAGGTAATTGCCATCCGCAGATGAGATACCAAAGAAGAGCGTCTGGGTAATGAGTGGTCCAAAGAGGAGAAGACCAATTGCAGCAGGAACGGTGATAATTCCAACGAGTCGAATTGTCTTAACAAGTGAATCATGGATATCGGTAGTCCGCTTCTCATGAGCAAAGCGAGATAACTGCGGAAGGAGTGCAGTGACGATTGAAATTGTCACAATGGAGTGCGGCAACATCATGATGAAGGTGGCGTTGTTATAAGGCGTATAACCAACACCAGTCGTAATGCCTTCCTTCAGCGCTCTTACTGCCGCATGCGTTGAAAGATTCACAGTGACGAGATAACTAATTTGACTGATGGCGGCAAATACCAGTGTCCATGTGGCAAGGCGCATCGATTTCTTAATTTCAGGATCGCGCCAATCAAAGCGAGGTGAAATTTTGATCTTAGCCTTCATGATGACCGGGATTAAGACCACTGCCTGCACTACATAACCAAAGGTAGTGATTGCCCCGAGCCAGATCGCATCCGGTCTGCTAATCGAGGCGACCGTCCAATGAGGCTTCTGATGTAAAAAGTAAGCAACTCCAGCGATTCCAACAATATTGTTAAGGATCGGTGCCCACATCATCGGACCGAAGCGCCCTTTAGCATTTGCAATCTGTCCAAGTAGCGCGAAGAGCCCCATAAAGAAGATCTGCGGTAGACACCAGCGCATAATCAAGACAGTGAGGCCAAACTCCGGTCTCCCCACATAACTCGTCGCAAAGATCCGGACTAGGAGCGGAGCTGCAACGACAACGATCGCAGTAAAGAGTCCAAGAACCACAACAGTGGCGGTAACTAAGCGGGAGATAAAGGCCGAACCGCCATCTGGCTGACCAATCGCTCGTACCAATTGCGGCACAAAGACAGCGGTGAGAGCCCCACCAATAATGAGGTTGTAGAGGATATTCGGCATTGTGTTAGCAACATTGAAGGTATCACCCAAGAGCGCTGTGCCTAGCAGCGCAACAATAAGAAGGCCTCGGACCAAACCTGTGATTCGAGAGAAGATTGTTCCGACCGCCATCACCGTTGAAGAACGAAGAAGTGCACGATCGTCATGCGACTCTATGCTCATACAACCCTCCGCTTTCGAATCCTACGTAATGATTGCAGAAGCGCGGCGAAGAAGAGAACTATTGCAGCACCCGTCGTGATCCAGGTTGCGATTGGACTGATCACTTTGAGGTTGAGTGAATAGAGCTGAGGAGTTCCGAGCATTTCACCCTTAGTATTTTGAATAACAATACTCAATCCACTTGTTCCTGATGTCAACACTTTAATCGGAACCATCACCTGGACCTTGGATTTTCCATTCACGACAACTCCATGAATATCGTCGACTGCGACGCGCTCATTTAGCGAGTTAATGATCAAATCAACCTTTGCTGTTTCCGGAAAATCATTAATCACAGTAATCGGCAAGGTTTGTGATGATGACGTGATAGTAAATCTTCCGGGCGCTAATCGAATATTGTTGCTTAAGTTCGTGATCGAATAATTGAGGTCATCAAGAAGCTGTAGTCGACGATCGCGACTCATCTGTGGATTTAACAACCGAACGAGAGAGAGTCGCGTTGAATCTAAATCAGCGGGCGCCATATAGATCGCATTGCTTTGAATCGTGGCATAGTCATTTCGAAGATCAACAACGCTCTGGCCCGACAAGTTGAAGTACTTAGTGCTGATGTAGTTCGCAGGCGCACCGACAGCGCTCTTTAATAGCGTCGCAAGTCTGGTCTGAGAAGCAGTGAAGAGATAGGTGCGTTCGTGCGGAGTAAGGCGCATAACCCAATACTCAGAAGGGTTTCCATAGACCATCGCATCAACGAGGCCGAAGTGGGCAAGGGTTGAAACGCGCGCAAGGAAAGCCTTTGCGACATCTTGTCCCGTGCCGGCAGTTGTGCCAGAAGTACCTCCAACACCTTTAAGAACTTTGTAACCATTGCTCATCACTACTGCTTCTTCAATCAGCGCGGGATCAACTTCCCATCTAGTAGCACGAGCCGTGGATGAGTAGAGCAGCTTTCCAATTGAACCGGTGGGCCCAAGATCTGTGGCTAATTGATCATCAAGAAAGAGCCCACTGATCTGACTATGCGAGGGCGTTGTAATGAATATGAGTGAACTTTGCGCGGCGTTAGCTGGTGTAACAGTGAGGAAAGTTAAGAGGATTGTGAAGAGAAGATAGAGCCTTTTCATACAGTGAGCTCTCCAGATTTTGCAATCAATTTCTTCTCATCTGGATATGCGAGCATTGAGACGATATCTTCAAGTGGGAACCAACCCACTTCATCTACTTCTTCAATTTGTGGTTGGAGCGTTCCACCAACTTCTTTAAAGAGAAAGTGATGAACAGTTTTGTGGATGCGATTACCGCCAGCCATAAACCAGAAATCAATAACACCAAGAGCGCGAGAGATCTCAGAGTTAATGCCAGTCTCTTCCGCAACTTCGCGAATCGCCGCCATCTCAGGCGTCTCACCCGCTTCAATATGTCCTTTAGGAAGGGACCACAAGAGTCGCTCTTTCGTAGGATCCTTTAAATCTCGTCGGCCAATCAACAAACCATTTTTGCCAGATTCATCAATGACAAGTCCGCCAGCGCTGACTTCATCTACCCGTTTGGCATAAGGAGGTCGACTCTGTTTCTGTTGCTTGTTCGGTTTGGTACCGCGATTGGGCTTACCACCCTTGGGTGGTCGAGGCTGAGCAGGTGTGGTTGCAGCAGGGGTCGCCGCATCGCTTGGAGTTGCTTGCGCAGCAGAATCTAAAGTAGATGCGGTTGTAGCGGGTCTTGCAGAAGAAGGACGCCTACGACGACGTTTCTTTCGCTTCGCTTCGCCACCCGCACCAGGTGCCGGGGTCATACGAGCAGGGTACTCCTCCCGACTGGGGCTACTCATAACTGAAGAGTCAGGGCTCTTTGAGCCTCGTTAAGCCTCTAGCCTTACCCATTGTGAGCACTGAGAATCCAGGATCAAGTGATGGGGCGGGTGGCCCTAAAGAGCTAGCGATAGCCCTTGCGCTGGCGACCCTCAAAGATCTCGCGCCGATTACTGAGTCACTCGCCGCCGCATTCTCATCTGCTGGTTTCACCCTCGCTCTTGTCGGTGGACCAGTCCGTGATGCAATCTTGGGCCGCTTGGGAAATGATCTTGATTTCACAACGAGCGCCATGCCTGATGCATCGAAGGCGATTCTTAGCGCATGGGGCGATGCGGTCTGGGATCAAGGCGCAAAGTTTGGAACGATCGCTGCAAAGAAGGGTGACGTCACGGTCGAAGTAACGACCTATCGCAGTGATATCTACGATCCCGCTTCTCGCAAACCAGATGTTGATTTTGGTAATTCGATCATTGGTGACCTGGGTCGGCGTGATTTCACCGTCAACGCCATGGCGCTCGAATTAACAACACCAACTCCAGAATTTATTGATCCATTCGATGGCGTCGCAGACCTAGCAAAGCGAATCTTGCGAACACCTGGTGCAGCAACCGATTCATTTAGTGATGATCCACTTCGCATGATGCGTGCTGCCAGATTTATGAGTCAACTCGATTTTGCTGTGCACCCCGATGTGATTGAAGCAATGACAACCATGGCGGATCGCATCACGATTATCTCGGCCGAGCGAGTCCGTGATGAACTCACTAAGACACTGATGTCGGAATCACCACGACAAGGATTGACTCTTTTAGTTGAAACCGGAATCGCAGCTCTAGTTTTACCAGAGCTTCCGATGCTCAAATTAGAGATTGATGAACATCATCATCATAAAGATGTCTACGAACACACACTCACGGTTCTTGAGCAGGCAATCGCGTTAGAGCATCGCCTTGGTGGCCCTAACCTGGTTATGCGCTTGGCTGCGCTACTTCACGATATTGGCAAACCAAAGACCCGCGAATTGATCCCCGGAGGTGGCGTCTCCTTCCATCATCACGAAGTTGTTGGTGCACGGATGGCAAAGAATCGATTGAAGGCGCTTCGCTTCGATAATGAGACGATTGATGCCGTAAACACATTGGTATTCCTTCACTTGCGCTTCCATGGCTATGGCAGTGGCGAATGGACTGACTCAGCAGTTCGTCGCTATGTTCGCGATGCCGACGATCTCCTCACACACCTACATGTCCTTACACGCGCTGATTGCACAACTCGTAATGCAAAGAAGGCTGCGATACTAGCTGCCACCTATGACTCACTCGAAGAGCGTATTGCGATCTTGCAGCAAGAAGAAGAACTCAACAAGATCCGTCCCGACCTTGATGGAAATCAAATCATGGAGATTTTAGGAGTGAAGCCTTCACCGCTTATTGGTAAGGCCTATGCGCACTTACTCGAACTTCGGTTAGATCGTGGGCCACTTGGTGAAGAAGCCGCGAAGGCAGAGTTATTGACGTGGTGGGAAGCGAACGCTCCGAAGTAGATAACCACTCGTTGTGATGTAAGCAAGTGAGATGATTAACGGCAAGAGCATTGATTTACCAGTTATAGGAAGAATCAAAGCGGCGACCAACGCGCCACCAACAATCGCTCCATTGACACAGACATCATAAAAAGCGAAGACGCGACCTCGGAACTCATCCTGGATCTTCGATTGAACGAGTGCATCATTGGTGACTTTAACCGCCTGTCCACATAACCCAACAAAGAATGCGGCGAGAATGAGCGACCATTGGGTTTGCGAGAGCAAGAAGATGAGAAGAAAGGGAATCGACCCAACCATCATGGCGCGGATCCAGAGATGACGCCCGACTCGATCAACAAAGATCGGTGTGATCAATGAACCAATGCCTATGCCAACACCAGCGATAGCAAGGGCGAAGGCAAAGCCAGATAACCCTGCATCGGGATTATTCGATGGATGGTATGAATTACGTTCAAGTAAGAGGCCCATCAAGGTAAGTGAAGTAAGTCCACCGCGTTGAATACTGGTAGCCACGATTCCACGAAGCGAGTCACTATGTTCGCGCAGGATGGTGAAGCCTTCTTGCATCTCACGCCAACCCCGGTTTTCGCTACGAATCTCATGGTCGGCAGGCCCGATTTCCTTATGTTTCAAGCGATGAGCGATCACGGCGGTGAGTAGGTAGAGCCCAGCAGCAATGACAATTACTACTGCATCACTAAAGTCGCTGGCATGCGTGTGATCGAGGATCTTCTTCAAACCGATTCCCGCACCACCACCAATAACGACACCAATGGTTCCACCCGTAACAGCGAGGGCATTCGCTGCGATCAACTCACTCTTCTCAACAACGAGTGGTAAACCAGCTGAGAGCCCAGCAAGAATTAATCGGTTGACGCCAAAGGCGATGAGAACCAAGAGCGTCAGGCCAACACCTGTCAATCCACTCTTGATCGAGAGTGCGATTGCAATGAGAATTCCAGCCCTCAAAAGATTTGCAACCTGCACAATTTTCTGTCTGGAGAAGCGATCGAGAAAGACTCCGGCATACGGTCCAACAACAGAGTAAGGCAGTAAAACAACCGCAAATGCGAGAGTAGCAGCAACGGCATTCGGTTGGCGTTCGGGAGAGAAGAGAACAAAGGAGGCAAGAGAAGATTGGAAGAGGCCATCAGTAAATTGTCCGAGCCAGCGAAGCTGTAAGAGCACAGGGAGTCGACTGCCCTTATGGAAGGGCCAGTAATTTGTTCGCACCGGCATGAGGTAAGCCTAGTTAAGGTTTATCCTTAACCCTATGTGGTCAAGACGTGATTCGATCGATTATTCACTGAAACGTCGCGCCACGTTGGTCTCTTATTTCAAAGGGGCGCAAGCAAAGGTCGATATCTGTGATGCCGACCCATATCTACGTCTAGCAGCGAAGTATCACGGTGAAACAGTTGAGCGTGCGTGCCCGGTCTGCCGCGAACAGAAGATGGTCGTCCTTCACTATGCCTTTGGTGATCAACTCGGCCAGTACTCAGGTCGCATTAAGTCAATTAAAGAGTTAGATGAGATGCAGAGCGAGTACGGCGAGTTCCGCGTCTATGTTGTCGAAGTCTGCAGAGGTTGCGATTGGCATCACCTCATCTACTCATTCAAATTAGGCGATGGTCAGGCGCGAAAAGCCCCGCGCAAAACCCGCTAAATACAGCAAAAACAGGGAGTAACCTTTCGCTTATGGTGAATTGGAAGAGCTGGTTGATCCGCGGAGCCATCTTCACGATCGGTGGCGGTTTTGTCGTGGGAGCACTTGCCTTCGGAGTCGCCTACTTCACCGTCAAAATCCCAGATCCCAACGCCTTTGTTAATAGCCAATCAACTATTATCCAATATGCCGATGGCACAGAACTTGGCCGTATTGGCTCTGAAAACCGCACCATCATAAAATTAGCGAATATTCCTATTAATTTACGCCATGCAGTTCTTGCTGCTGAAGATAAGAATTACTACTCAGAGTCAGCAGTAAGCCCAACCGCAATTTTGCGGGCTGTGTATCACAACATTTCTGGTGGATCTCTTCAAGGTGGTTCAACCATTACGCAGCAATATGCAAAAACCGCTTTTCTCACCCAAAGCCGAACCATTACTCGCAAGATCAAAGAACTTGTGATTGCAACAAAGCTTGAGAGCCAACAGTCAAAAGATCAGATCTTCGAAAGTTATCTCAATACTATTTACTTTGGCCGCGGCTCATACGGCGTCTCAACAGCGGCACAGGTTTATTTCAACCGAAGCGTCGATCAATTGAGCATCGCCCAAGATGCCGTGATCGCGGCAATATTAAATTCACCAGGGTATTACGATCCACAGAGCGTCAATGGCCTCAAGCGGTTGAAGCAGCGCTTCTCCTATGTCATCAATGAAATGGTAAAGGCGCACTGGTTAACGAAGACCCAAGCGGCAAAACAAAAATTCCCATTTATCGAACCACGCACCATTGGCGGCTCACTTGGTGGACCAAAGGGCTATGTCATCTCATGGGTTCAACACGAACTTCTTAACTTAGGTTTTACCGATCAGCAGATCCAAGTCGGTGGGCTGGTCGTAAAGACCACGATCGATAAGACGGCTCAACAAGCAGCGGTCGATGCGGTTGCAAAGCGGACCCCAGCAAATGCTCCTGCGAATCTACGTATCGCCTTGGTTGCAATTAGGCCCGGAACTGGGGAAATAACCGCACTTTACGGTGGTCAGGACTACCTGAAGCAACAGCTCAACAACGCTACTCAAGCAACAGCTCAGGCTGGTTCATCCTTCAAGCCATTCGCACTTGTTGCGGCGCTAGAACAAGGGATCTCCTTGCAATCAGTATGGAATGGATCTTCCCCTGCCGTCTTCTATGACGCTGGTGCGCAGAAGAATTATTCCGTTTTCAACTATGGTGGCGAACAATTCCCCAAGATCTCACTCGCAGATGCAACCGCCCATTCAGTCAATACCGTCTATGTCCCACTTGGAATCAAGGTGGGTCCAGATAAAGTTATTGATGTTGCGCGGCGAGCAGGAATTCCAGATAGCGTACAAATGTTGGCAACACCATCTGTGACCCTCGGAGTTGCAAGTCCACATGTGGTTGATGTTGCTGCAGCTTATGCAACCTTTGCCGCTCAGGGTGTTTATGCAAAACCATTTATCGTGAAGGAAGTTCTTGGTGCTAACCAAGGAGTTCTCTACGAATCACGTATTCAAGCCAATCAAGTCTTTGCAGCCGATGTCATGGCTGATACAACTGCGGCACTTCAAGGTGTAACAAAGTTTGGTACGGCATCAGGAGCGCTCGCTAATTTCGGTCGCCCATCTGCAGGAAAGACCGGAACAACTACCGACAATGCATCAGCCTGGTTTAACGGATACACACCACAAATGGAGGCAACTGTTGCGATGTTCCGTGACGATGCCACGCAATCACTCAACGGTATTGGCGGCCTTAACGCCGTCACGGGCGGTTCATTCCCAGCGGGAATCTGGAACCTCTTTATGAAAGCAGCACTTGCAAAACTTCCAATCGTCGACTTCCCAGCACCCGCAAATATTGGTGGAACAGACCCTGTCGATATGACACAAGCTGTTCCGACGCTTGATCCGGGATTAGCCGAGAAGCCAACACCCGTCGCTACAGCATTTAAGCCAACGACAAAGGCCACTCCAAAGCCAAAAAGCACGCTAAAGAAGTAGGTTTTATGAAGTACGCAACGAAGTCGATCATCATTATCACCTTCTTAAGTGCGCTCTTCTCCTTTGCAAAATTTGATCACTGCCTCAATACCAACTTTGCAACACCTGATGTCTACACCCATGCCTGTTACTCAGATCTTCCGGCACTCTTTGGTGCGCGTGATCTGGTCAACCACACCTGGCCATATTCGAGTGCAACCAACTCTGTCGAGTATCCACCCGTCACAGGGGTGGTGATGTGGTTGACAGCTCTGCCAACGCATGGCGATAAGAGTTACTTCTTGATCAATGTTGGTCTCATTGCACTTCTCTTTATTGGGCTTTCACTCTTGGTAGCGCAGATGAAACCAGAGTTGTGGTATCTCTTACCGCTCTCACCGGCAGTTGTTGCATCGCTCTATATCAACTGGGATCTATGGGCAGTCGCTTCCGCCATTCTTGCAATTTATTACTTCGACCGACGCAAATATGATTACAGCGCTCTCGCACTTGGTCTATCGATCGCCACCAAGTTCTTCCCAATAGTTCTTCTTGCGCCAATCGCACTGATCTTCTATCGCCGTGCAGATATCAAGAGCGCACTTCGTTTCGGCTTCGTTACCGCCGGATCATGGTTGGCAATCAATGCACCATTCATCCTCTTCAACCGATCAGGGTGGTGGCGCTTCTTCGCCATGAATAAAGATCGGGGCGCAGATTTCGGCTCGCTTTGGTACGCCCTCAACCTCTTTGGAATCACAACAAAGAATCTCAATCTCTTATCTATCTTGTTATTCGCAATCGGCCTCGCCACATTCGCAATCTACTTCTTCGGACTTGGTGAATTACCTAGCCTTGCAACGATCTCATTTGCAGTTGTTGCTATCTTTACAATCTCGAGCAAGGTCTACTCACCACAGTACGTTCTCTGGCTCACCCCGCTTGCAATCTTGGCGATGCGTGGGTCGAAGGACCGAGCCGCCTTCTGGTTGTGGCAGGGAGCCGAACTCCTGTACCACCTCGCTATTTGGGAGTACCTGGCCTCGTATTCGGGGAGCCACTTTGGCCTACCCGCCAAGGCCTACGCCGCGGCGACCCTGATCCGGATCATTGCCACGCTCATCTTCCTTGCGCGGGTATCCACACCTGCCAAAGCTCCCCAGAACCTCGAATTTCTCATCTCGCAGACCGAGGGTTACGCTTAGCCTCCCCTTCACAAGGTTTGGCACCCGCCAGGCCCTCAGTTTGGGGAGTAGTAACCCTCCTGTCGCAGAAATCCTGCGGCCGCTTTAGTCCAGAGGAGGTTGGGTTAACTCATGCGTCATTATGAAATCATGGTCATTCTCGATCCTGAATTAGAAGAACGCACAGTCGCACCGAGTCTTGAGACATACCTCAAGATCATCAAAGACA
>Ga0208874_1000603_pt1 | contig 12339 bp, 10 predicted proteins | sample CryBogCBH10Oct08_FD_184604 | JGI IMG/M metagenome (GOLD analysis project Ga0208874, IMG submission 184604) | Freshwater microbial communities from Crystal Bog, Wisconsin, USA - CBH10Oct08 (SPAdes) (version 2) | ecosystem: Environmental > Aquatic > Freshwater > Lake | place: Crystal Bog... | reverse complement strand
AGACGAGGTGCGGCAGTGCGAAGTTGTTGAATGTTGTCAGCGTTTTGCTGTGTGTGCCTAACAACTTGCGGTGTTGTTGTTAGAACTTGTAGGTAGTTGGTGTCGCGGTAGTAGGTCTTGGGTGAGAAGTTGAACAGTGGTGCTGTTTTTTTCACTTGCTACTGCGTTGCTGTGTGTCAGCACAACTGTAGCGTCGCAGACGCTACAGGACAATGGTTTTGAGGCAGAAACTTAACAGCACCGTGCGAAAGGTTTTGTCGGCAGCGTGTGCCAACTTGTGCGACGAGAGTGTGCTTAAGCGTTGGAAACTTTTGACAGCGTGTGTGACTGTGAGAAAACACAAACTGAACACCGTCAAAACGGTTGAATGGTGCCCCGAGCCGGATTTGAACCGGCACGCCCGTTATTCACGAAAGCGGCGGATTTTAAGTCCGCAGTGTCTACCAATTTCACCATCGGGGCAATGAAAAAGGGAAGCATAAAGTTTAACTTCAGCTTCCCTTTTGCAATTTGGAGCGGGAAAAGAGTCTCGAACTCTCGACCTCAACCTTGGCAAGGTTGCGCTCTACCAACTGAGCTATTCCCGCATGAGGATTGAAATTATAGCGGAAACGAACCCTCCTTTTTTGAAGGCGTTGAAATTCTTCGCTGGCTGGTATTAACATGGGCACATGTCAAGTTATCACCCCCCCTTTGAGATCCATCTGCACGGCCAAGTGGCTTTGCGCCCCGATGTGGGTTTGGAGCAGGTGCAAGAAGCCCTCAAACCTTTGTGGCATTACGCGGGTGCGCGCAGTTTCAGCGCGGGCGCGGTGAGTGCCTACGAGGAAGAGCCCGGCCTTAAATTCGACGCCCGCGAGCATTTGATTCAGCTTTGCTGGACGGTGCGCGGCCATGAAGATTTCCGTCAGTCGCTTGACGAGTTGTGCATGAACCTGAACGATGTGTCGGCCCAAGGCGCGGCCATCGAAGTGACTTTTTACGATGCCGAGTTTGACGAAGAAGAGGACGACCGCGAAGGCGAGTCGCGCGATGACTTCGTCATGCTTTTTGTCGGCCCGAACCCAGCGGCCATCATGCAAGTGCAGCGCGATTTGTTGGTGCAAGACGTGATCAACATGATGGAACGCCATTTCGATGGCTCCGAACTCGGCGGCGTTGTGGCTGAGATCGACAAGCTCTTTACCCACCGCTTTGACGAATTGGTCAATTCGCTGGAAGTGGGGCGCTACCCGCGCGGTGGATCGGGCGGCTCGGGTGGCGCTTCAGGCCACGGCGGCGGCAGACGGCCTCGGCATTTGCATTAAATTTTCCACTGAGCGACCGCACGGGCCAGAAGCTCGGGGTCCCCGCTGCTGAGCCACGTGGTGGAGCCCGGTTCAAACGCTGGGTTCGTTGGCTTCAGCAACTTTTGTTCACTGAGCAAACGTTCGGTCTGGCGCGCGACGGCTTCACCGGTGTCCAGGAATTGAATGTTCGGGGCCAGACGCTTAAAAATCCCCAACACCAAGGGGTAATGGGTGCAACCCAGCACCACGGTGTCCACTTGGCCGACCCCTTGACCCAACGGGCCGCAGGCCTGCAGGTAGTGCGCAATCAGCGCCTCAATTTTGGGGTTGTCAAAGTTCTCGATGGCGTCTGCCAAACCGTCGCAGGCCTGGGTTTTGACCACGGCGCCGGACGGCAATGGGGGCAACTGCGCGACCAAGGTCTCGAATTTTTGACTCTGCAATGTGCCGCGGGTGGCGAGCACGGCGATGTGACCGGTTTGGCTCAAAGCCACCGCGGGTTTGAGGGCCGGCTCCACCCCCACCAAAGGGAGATGGGGCCAACGCCCGCGCAAGGTGCTGATGCCTGCCGCCGTGGCGGTGTTGCAGGCCACCACCAAGGCTTTGCAACCTTGTGCCACCAACACCTCGCTGATGGTGAGCGCCCGTGACAACACAAAGGGGTCGTCGCGCTCGCCGTAAGGCGCATGACCGCTGTCGGCGAAATACACAAAGTGCTCGGCGGGCAGGCGCTTTTTGAGCGCCTGCAAAATCGACAGACCGCCCAAGCCGCTGTCAAAGACCCCAATGGGGGCGTTGGTCATGAAATCTTGATGCCTTTGAACTCGCCTGTGGCGATGCGCTTTTGCCATTCAGCGGGGCCGGTGATGTGGGCGCTGGTGCCGCCGGCATCCACGGCCACAGTGACGGGCATGTCGACCACGTCGAATTCGTAAATGGCTTCCATGCCCAAGTCGGCAAAGCCCACCACCTTGGCGGCCTTGATGGCTTTGGAGACCAAGTAGGCGGCCCCGCCCACGGCCATCAGGTAGGCCGACTGGTGTTTCTTGATGGCCTCGATGGCCACCGGGCCGCGCTCGGCCTTGCCCACCATGGCGATCAAGCCGGTTTTGGCCAACATCATTTCAGTAAAGCCGTCCATGCGGGTGGCGGTGGTCGGGCCGGCAGGGCCGACGGCTTCGTTGCCGACGGGGTCCACGGGACCGACGTAGTAAATCACGCGGTTGGTGAAGTCAACGGGCAACGGTTCGCCCTTGGCCAACATGTCTTGAATGCGTTTGTGTGCGGCATCGCGACCTGTCAACATCTTGCCGTTCAACAGCAGGGTGTCACCGGGCTTCCAGCTGGCGACTTCTTCTTTGGTCAAGCTGTTGAGGTCGACGCGCTTGCTTTTCTTGGTGTCAGGCTGCCACTCGACATCGGGCCAAGTGTCCAGGCTCGGGGGGTCCAAATAAACCGGGCCTTCGCCCTTCAAAACAAAGTGGGCATGGCGGGTCGCCGCACAATTCGGAATCATGGCCACGGGCTTGCTGGCCGCGTGGGTGGGGTACATCTTGATTTTGACGTCGAGCACCGTGGTCAAGCCCCCCAAACCTTGTGCGCCAATGCCCAAGGCGTTGACCTTTTCAAAGAGTTCCAAGCGCAGGGCTTCGGTTTGGCTGAGGGCTTCTCCGCCATTCTGGGCCGAGGCGGCTTTGGCCTGGAGTTGGTACATGTCCAAGTCTTCCATCAGGCTTTCTTTGGCCATCAAAACGGCCTTTTCTGCCGTGCCGCCAATGCCGATGCCAAGCATGCCGGGCGGGCACCAGCCTGCGCCCATGGTGGGCACCGTTTTGAGCACCCAGTCGACGACGCTGTCACCGGGGTTGAGCATGATCATCTTGCTTTTGTTTTCGCTGCCGCCGCCCTTGGCCGCCACGGTGACTTCGACTTCATGACCCGGCACGATCTCGGTGCCGATGACGGCGGGCGTGTTGTCTTTGGTGTTCTTGCGGGCGAACTGCGGATCGGCCACGACCGAGGCGCGCAGCGTGTTGTCGGGGTGGTTGTAGCCCCGGCGAACGCCCTCGTTGATGGCATCGTCCAAGCTGCCCGTGAAGCCCGCCCAGCGCACCTCCATACCCACTTTCAGGAACACGTTCACGATGCCGGTGTCTTGGCAAATCGGGCGGTGGCCGATGGCGCTCATTTTGCTGTTGGTCAAAATCTGCGCCATGGCGTCTTTGGCAGCGGGGCTTTGCTCCTGCGCATAGGCCCGCGCCAAGTGCTCGATGTAATCTGCGGGGTGGTAGTAGCTGATGTATTGCAGCGCAGCGGCAATGGATTCGATGAGGTCTTTTTGATGGATGGTGGTCATGTTGGTGAGGGCGGTCTTAAAGAGGTTGAAGGCTTTGAGCGGGCGGAGAATTGAAGCGGATGTAGGGTATGTCTGGGCGAATGTCTTATTCTAATTTCGATGGCGCTGGGTTAATCTGGCTCAAAATGACTGTCACAAGGGTGTCACTCGGTGTCAGTGGCTTGTAAGTGCCAAAAGCCATATTAACGGTCTGAATAAGCGCCGTATGCATTAAATCGATTTGGAGACAAAACATGAGCGAAGCCCTTCCCGTTTACATGCCTTCTGAGGCCTTTGTTAAAAACGCCCATGTGTCGGGCATGGACGCTTACAACGCCTTGTGCGCAGAAGCCGAGAAAGATTACGCCGGTTACTGGGGCCGCTTGGCGCGCGAACTCATCACCTGGAAAACACCCTTCACCCAAGTGCTCGACGAGAGCAATGCGCCTTTCTTCAAGTGGTTTCCTGATGGCACGCTGAATGTGTCTTACAACTGTTTGGACCGCAATGTCGAAAACGGCTTGGGCGACAAGACCGCCATCATTTTTGAAGCCGACGGCGGCGAAGTCACCAAGATCAATTACAAAGACCTGCTGGCCAAAACCTGCCAAATCGCCAACGGCCTGAAGTCGATTGGCGTTGGCAAAGGCGACCGCGTTGTCATTTACATCTCCATGTCCATTGAGGGCGTTGCCGCCATGCAAGCCTGCGCCCGCATTGGCGCGATTCACTCGGTGGTGTTCGGGGGCTTCTCAGCGCAATCTTTGCGCGACCGCGTTCAAGACACCGGTGCCAAAGCCATCATCACCGCCGACCAGCAGGTTCGGGGCGGCAAAAACTTGGCGCTCAAATCCATTGTGGACGACGCCTTTGCCATGGGCGGTTGCGAGTCGATTCAAAAAGTGGTCGTCGTCAAACGCACCGGCGCCGACATTCCCATGACCGCTGGTCGCGACGTTTGGATGTCTGATTTGATCGCCAACCAAGCCAGCACCTGCGAACCTGAATGGGTGGACGCCGAGCACCCCTTGTTTTTGTTGTACACCTCGGGTTCGACCGGCAAGCCCAAGGGGGTCCAGCATTCCAGCGGCGGCTATTTGTTGCACGCGGCGCTAACCACCAAGTGGACCTTCGACTTGAAGGCCGACGACGTGTTCTGGTGCACGGCCGACATCGGTTGGGTCACCGGCCACAGCTACATCACCTACGGTCCCTTGGCCTTGGGGGGCACTGAAATCGTCTTTGAAGGCGTGCCCACTTTCCCCGATGCGGGCCGTTTCTGGAAGATGATTCAAGACCACAAGGTCAGCATTTTTTACACCGCGCCCACCGCCATTCGCTCGCTCATCAAAGCCGCCGAAGCCAACGACGCGGTGCACCCCAAGAGCTACGACCTGTCGAGCCTGCGCTTGTTGGGTTCGGTGGGCGAGCCCATCAACCCCGCGGCTTGGGAGTGGTATTACAAGCACGTGGGCAACAACAACTGCCCCATCGTGGACACCTTCTGGCAGACCGAAACCGGTGGCCACATGATCACCCCCTTGCCGGGTGCGACGCCCATGATTCCGGGTTCTTGCACCTTGCCTTTCCCTGGCATTCAAGCCGCCATCGTCGACGAAACGGGCAAAGACGTGCCGAACGGACAGGGCGGCATTTTGGTGGTCAAGAAGCCTTGGCCTTCCATGATCCGCACCATTTGGGGCGACGCTGAGCGCTTTATCAAGAGTTATTACCCTGCGGATTTCCAAGGCAAATACTATTTGGCGGGCGACGGCGCAATTCGCGACGAAAAGACCGGCTACTTCACCATCACCGGCCGCATTGACGACGTGCTGAACGTGTCGGGCCACCGCATGGGCACGATGGAAATTGAGTCGGCCTTGGTCAGCTGCACCGACTTGGTGGCCGAAGCCGCGGTGGTGGGCCGTCCCGACGACACCACTGGCGAGGCCATTTGCGCCTTCGTCGTGCTGAAGCGCCCCCGCCCCCATGGCGACGAAGCCAAGGCCATCGCCAAGCAATTGCGCGACCACGTCGCCAAGGAAATTGGCCCGATTGCCAAGCCCAAAGACATCCGTTTCGGTGAAAACCTGCCCAAAACGCGTTCTGGCAAGATCATGCGTCGCTTGCTGCGCAGCTTGGCCAAGGGCGAGGCGATCACGCAAGACACCAGCACCTTGGAAAATCCAGCGGTGCTGACACAGTTGGACGAGACTTTCTAAACCGTTTTCTCGCCCAGGGCTCCTGGTTCTCCAAGGGCTCCAAGGGATTAAGGGCTTTTTTACGCGTGGCGGGATCGGCTAGATAGAGGGCGCTCGCGGTGGCTGGGCTGGGGTTTAGTGTTGGGAGTGATCAGATCGCCCTCAAAGCACACACCACACATCCCACAGATCCCACACCAAAGGCCACCATGCACCCCTCTTCCACCCAACGGCGCCCGAAACCTTTAGCGCCATTCCAGGCCCAATCTCAGGCCCCATCTCAGACTCAGTGGCCCGCCACTTGGTGGGTCTTGGGCTTTACCTTGATCGAGCTGATGGTGGTCGTGGCGATCATTGGCATTCTGGCGGCCTTGGCTTTGCCCGCTTATCAAAGTTACACCGTTCGCGCCAAAATGAGTGAAGTGCTGTTGGCCGCGACGCCTTGCAAAATGGCCGTCAGTGAGACGGTGCAAACGGCGTCTAAGGCCAACATTTCGGCGCTTTTATTTTCCCCCAACGACACTTCCAAGTCGCTTTGCCAAACCACCCAAACGCAATATGTGAGCGACGTGACGAGCAGTGCTAACGGCATGGTGATCGTGAACGCGAATGTAGAAAACCTGGCGGTTCTGGCCCCTAACAACAACGTCTTGACGCTCACGCCGCTGGTTGGTGTGGCCGGTGGCGGTGTGCGGGTGTTGAATGGCAGCACCGACGGCGGCCAAGCCATTGTGGGCTGGGTCTGCGGGGCCTCCAGCGAGCAGCAACCTTATGCAGGCGCCACCACCATCGACGCCAAATACCTGCCCAGCAGTTGCCGCGGCAACTACCCCTGAGCAAGGCGGGGCCAGGCTGGCGTGAAGGTTCTGGGGCATTTTGTAAGAAATTAGTAAGGGATTTCCACAGCATGGGCTGGTGGGTGACGTGCCTAGAATCGCGCCATGAACAAAGACACCACCCCGCTCGACCCTTCGATGGCCCCAATGCTTTACACCCCTTACACAGCCGCTGAAAAACGCCAGCGGATTTTTGCCATCGTCGCGGCCAGTTCGGGCAACTTGGTCGAATGGTTCGACTTCTACATTTACGCCTTTTGCGCCATTTACTTTGCGCCCGCGTTTTTCCCGAAATCCGACGATACCGCTCAATTGATGAACACCGCCGGCATTTTCGCGGCGGGCTTTTTGATGCGCCCAATAGGGGGTTGGTTGTTTGGTCGGTTGGCGGATCGCCAAGGACGCAAGACCTCCATGGTGCTGTCTGTCAGCATGATGTGTGTGGGTTCTATGGTGATTGCCTTCACCCCCACTTATGCGGAGATCGGCGCTTGGGCGCCCGCCATTCTGTTGGCGGCGCGGATGTTGCAAGGCCTGTCGGTGGGCGGTGAATACGGCGCGACCGCCACCTACATGAGCGAAGTCGCCTTGCGGGGACAACGTGGCTTTTTCTCCTCGTTCCAATACGTCACCTTGATTGGGGGCCAGTTGTTGGCCGTCAGCACGGTGGTGATCTTGCAACAATTTTTGAGTGAGCCCGAGCTGAAGGCTTGGGGCTGGCGCATCCCCTTTGTGGTGGGCGCTATTACCGCGGTGGTGGCTTTGTTTTTACGCCGCACTTTGTCTGAAACGGCGGATGAAAACGCCCGCTCCAAAGAAGGGGCTGGCCGCGTCAGCCATCTGTTCAAGTTCCATAAAGCCGCTTTTTTCAGCGTGGTGGGTTACACCGCGGGGGGCTCTTTGATTTTTTACACCTTCACCACCTACATGCAAAAGTTTTTGGTGAATACCGTTCACATGCCGGTCAAAACAGCCAGCAACGTCATGCTGGCGGCGCTGTTTGTGTTCATGCTGATGCAGCCTTTGTTTGGTGCGCTGTCTGACCGCATTGGGCGTCGCAAAAGCATGATGTATTTCAGTGGTCTGGGCGTGCTGACGGTGTGGCCCCTCATGACCTTGCTACAAACCGAGTCCGACCCCTTCATCGCTTTGGGGTTGATCATTGCTGCCCTGGCGGTGGTGAGCTTTTACACCTCGGTCAGTGGCATTGTGAAGGCGGAGATGTTCCCCATCGAAGTCCGCGCCTTGGGTGTCGGACTGGCCTACGCCGTCGGCAACGCGCTGTTTGGCGGCTCGGCCGAGTATGTCGCTTTGGCCTTGAAAAACGCCGGCGTGGAGTCTGCTTTTTATGGCTATGTAACCTTCATGATGGCCGTGGCTTTCTTGGTCAGCTTGCGCTTGCCCAAGACCCCCAGCTATTTAGAAACTGACCACTGAGTGGGCAGAAAGTCGGCGTGATGCCGACTTTCTGGGGCTGTTTTTACAACGTTTTTACAACGACAGAGCGTTGCTTAGAACAAATCCAGCACAGCCCCCTTGCTGGCGCTGGAGGCGTTGAAAGCAAACTTGGCCTGCACCCCACGGGTGTAGCGCGGTGGGGGTGCTGTCCAACCTGCGCGGCGTTTTGCCAGTTCGGCTTCGGGCACGTTCAGTTCCAATATCAATTGGTGTGCATCGATGGTGATGCTGTCGCCTTCTTGAACGAAAGCGATGGTGCCACCGGCTGCGGCTTCAGGCGCCACGTGTCCGACCACCATGCCCCAGGTGCCGCCAGAGAAGCGGCCATCGGTGATCAAGCCCACGCTTTCGCCCAAGCCCGCACCAATCAAGGCGCCGGTGGGGGCCAGCATTTCAGGCATGCCGGGGCCGCCTTTGGGGCCGAGGTACCGCAGCACCATGACATCGCCAGCGACGATCTTGCCGTCCAAAATGGCTTTGAGGGCCGATTGTTCGTCGTCAAACACACGGGCGGGGCCGGTGATGACGGGGTTCTTCAGCCCAGTGATCTTGGCCACTGCGCCTTCGGGGCTTAAGTTGCCCTTCAAAATGGCCAAGTGGCCTTGGGCGTACATGGGGTTGCTGATGGGACGAATCACGTCTTGGTCGGCGCGGGGTTCGTCGGGCACATCGGCCAGCACTTCGGCAATGGTTTGGCCTGAAATGGTCAAGCAGTCGCCATGAAGCAAACCCGCCTTCAACAAAATTTTCATCACTTGGGGGATGCCGCCGGCGTTGTGCAGATCCACCGCCAAGTACTTGCCGCTGGGCTTGAGGTCGCACAGCACCGGGGTTTTTTGGCGAACGCGCTCGAAGTCGTCGATGGTCCATTCCACCTCGGCCGCGTGGGCAATGGCCAAGAAGTGCAGCACCGCATTGGTCGAACCGCCGGTGGCCATGATCACGGCCACGGCGTTTTCAATGGCTTCGCGGGTCACGATGTCGCGCGGGCGAATGTCTTTTTTGATGGCCTCGATCAGCACCTTGGCCGACGCTTTGGCCGAGTTGGCTTTCTCATCGTGCGGGTTGGCCATGGTGGACGAGTAGGGCAGAGAAATGCCCAATGCCTCAAAAGCCGAGCTCATGGTGTTGGCGGTGTACATGCCGCCGCAAGAACCGGTGCCGGGAATGGCGCGCTTTTCGATTTCGAGCAGATCGGCGTCGCTCAGCTTGCCAGCGGCGTTTTCACCGACGGCTTCAAACACGCTGACGATGTTCAGGTCTTTGCCCTGGTAGCGGCCCGGCAGAATGGTGCCGCCGTATACATAAATGGCCGGCACGTTGGCGCGCAGCATGCCCATCAGGCCGCCGGGCATGTTCTTGTCGCAGCCGCCGACGACGAGCACCCCGTCCATCCACTGGCCTTGCACGCAGGTTTCGACGCAGTCTGAAATGACCTCCCGGCTGACCAAGCTGTACTTCATGCCTTCGGTGCCCATGGCCATGCCGTCTGAAATCGTGGGGGTGCCAAACACTTGGGCGTTGCCACCCGCCTCTTCAATGCCTGCAATGGCGGCATCGGCCAACTTTTGTAAGCCTGAATTACAGGGCGTGATGGTGCTGTGACCGTTCGCCACGCCGACCATGGGTTTCTTGAAATCACTCTCTTCGTAGCCCATGGCGTAGTACATGGAGCGGTTGGGGGCGCGTGATTTGCCCTCGACAATGTTGGCCGAGCGTCGGTTGATTTGAATCGGTTTGGTTTCCATGGCGTGTCTCAAAGAATAAAGGTCTGTGAATGTCAGCGATTGGCTAGCCGGTCATTATCGCGTTTCTTGCCGGCTTACTCTGTGGATGGGCCGCGCCCAATCACGGCACAATTCGACCATGCTCATGTACCCGCACTTCGACCCCGTGGCCCTGCAAATAGGGCCCTTCGCCATTCATTGGTATGGCCTGACCTATTTGGTGGCTTTTGGCCTGTTCATGCTGCTGGGATTCAGGCGCTTGCACCACTTGCCTTATGCCGCCCAAAAAGGGGACGCCGCTTGGCATCGCAAAGACATTGAAGACATGCTGTTTTACGGTGTCCTCGGGGTGGTGCTCGGCGGCCGCTTGGGTTATTGCTTGTTTTACAAGCCCGCCTTTTATGCCGCGAACCCTGAGGAAATTTTTCAAGTTTGGCATGGCGGCATGAGCTTTCATGGCGGCCTGATTGGGGTGCTCGTGGCGCTGGCGGTCTTTGCGCGCGTGCGGGGCAAGTCGTGGCTGGAGGTGACCGATTTGGTGGCGCCTTGCGTACCCTTGGGCTTGGCTTCGGGGCGCGTGGGCAATTTCATCAACGGCGAGTTGTGGGGCCGCTTCAGCCCGCTCGATTTGCCATGGGGCATGGTCTTTCCCCAGAGCGGCTCGATGCTCCCGCGTCATCCTTCGCAAATTTACCAATTCTTATTGGAAGGCTGTCTGCTCTTTGTTTTGCTTTGGCTCTATGCCCGAAAACCCCGTCGTTTGGGCGAAGTGTCAGGTGCTTTTTTGATTGGCTACGGCGTGATGCGTTTCACGGCCGAATATTTTCGCGAACCCGATGCCTTTTTGGGCCTCTTGTCGATGGGCCTGAGCATGGGCCAGTGGCTGTGCGTGCCGATGGTTTTGATCGGCATCGCCATGTGGCTCTGGGCACAAAAACAGCCTCGGGTGACTTAACCTAAAAGTTAACCCCAAAGCCTTAAAGGTGCATGACGGCGGCCACGCCGACCAAGACGCCCACGCCCGCGGTGCCAAACATGGCGTATTCCAGCCAGCGTTTGCGCGTCAACAAAGAAATGGCCGCCAAGGCAATCGCCACTTGCAACACGGTGGTGGCTTGGGCCCAGCGGTGGTGCTGGTGCATGTCGGCCTCAGATTGTTCGTCAAATTCGTGCGATTTTTCTTCCAAGGCTTCGGCCTTGACCTTGATGTCGGCTTTTTCTTTTTCGTAGCGGTCGACCTTGGCTTGGTAGGCCTCTTTTTTGTCAGCGGGCGCTAAGTCACGGGCCATTTCCGCCAAAGCCTGCTTGGTGCTTTTGGCTTGGTAATAGTTCCATTGGTTTGAAGCGGCGGTTTTTTGAATCGCGGCGTCGTTTTTGGCAATCGTCGAGTTGGCTTGGGTCAGCCCCCCCATGTAAGAAAAAATAGCGCCGACCGTGGCCAAGACGGCGGTGAACATGGCGATTTGGTTGACCATGGCGTCGCCATGACCGCCGTGTTCGCCGTCGTTGGCGTGGCCGCCTTGGGCGGCGTGTTCCAAAGCGTGGTCATGGGGGCCGTGCACGTGAAAGCCATCACTGGACATGAGAGGTCTCCTGGGTTTGTTTTTGAATCGGTTCTTGAACTTGTTCGTAAGTCACAAAACTATAGCCGAGGCCACTGGTGCTGGTGTGGCGCTCACGGGCCACTTCGCGCCACTGCGGCCCCAGTTCGGGTGCATAGGCATCGCCTGCAAATTCTTGGTCGATTTCGGTCACCACCGCCCGGGCCGCCATGGGCAAAGCATGCGCATAAACGGCACTGCCGCCAATCACCCAGAGGGGTTGGTCTAAGGGCAGTTGGCTTAAAGCATAAGCCAAGGATGGGGCGGTGGTGGCGCCTTCGGCCAGCCAACCGACCTGGCGAGTCAGGACCCAGTTTTGTCGACCCGGCAAGGGCCGAAAGGCAGGCGGCAGGGACTCCCAGGTCAAGCGCCCCATGATGACCGGGCAACCCAGCGTGGTGCGTTTGAAATGGGCCAAGTCTTCAGGCAGGTGCCATGGCAGGCGGTTTTCAATGCCGATGACGCCGTTTCGGGCACGGGCATAAATGAGGTTTAAATTGGAATGGATGGCCATCGGTGTTGCGTCAGTTCAAACCGCAACAGGCGCCGAGATAGCGGGGTGGCATTGGTAGTCAAGCACTTCAAAGTCTTCGTATTGGTAGTCAAAAATGGACGCCGGGCGGCGTTTGATGTGGAGCGTTGGGTAGGCAAAGGGCGTGCGCGCCAATTGCGTCTTCACCTGTTCGGCGTGGTTGCTGTAAAGGTGGCAGTCGCCGCCCGTCCAGATGAAGTCACCCACCTCTAAATCGCACTGCTGCGCGACCATGTGGGTCAGCAAGGCATAGCTGGCGATGTTGAAGGGAACGCCCAAAAAGATGTCGGCACTACGCTGGTATAGCTGGCAAGACAACTGACCGCGGCCGCCGGGCTCGGTGGCCGGTGCCACATAAAA
>Ga0208874_1000600_pt1 | contig 12358 bp, 10 predicted proteins | sample CryBogCBH10Oct08_FD_184604 | JGI IMG/M metagenome (GOLD analysis project Ga0208874, IMG submission 184604) | Freshwater microbial communities from Crystal Bog, Wisconsin, USA - CBH10Oct08 (SPAdes) (version 2) | ecosystem: Environmental > Aquatic > Freshwater > Lake | place: Crystal Bog... | reverse complement strand
GAAATCAACACGTTCCGGAAGCGCAGGGCGTTGACCTTGATACCAACGCTATCGGCGGCGGTTGGGTGCTCGCCCACAGCGCGAGTACGAAGACCCCACTTGGTACGGAAGAGAGCAAAGTTAAGCGCGATCACGCCGAGATACATGAGATACACGATGATCGTCTGGTCGAAAAGAATGGGGCCTACGACTGGAATTTTCCACAGGAACGGAATCTTAATCGGCGCCAAGGTCGGGCCAGAGTTCCAGGTTTCTTGGTAGGGAATCAACAACATCTTGTAAAGGAAGTCGGTGATGCCATAGACCAATACGTTAAGGACGAAGCCCAAAATAATCTGATCGATGCCAAAATTAATCGCGAAGATTGCGAGCAATAATGAGATTAACGAACCTGCGAGCGGAGCAGCGAGCAAGCCCCAGACGGTACTGTGTGTCAGCGAAGCAACTACTCCCGATGCAAATGCGCCGGCAAGAAGTTGACCTTCAATGGCGATATTTACTACGCCCGAGCGTTCGCTCAGCACGCCGGACATGGATCCAAATATCAGCGGAACCGAGAGAAAGAGCGCGCCTTGCAGCAGTCCGGTAAAAGGAATGAACTTTCCGGCGGCGGCCCACGACAAGAACGACATCAGAATCCCGACGCTTGCGACTGCGCCAATTGCTTTTGATGTGATTCCGCGGCGGAAGAGCAGGTAGCCCAGAACCGCAACGACGAGTGCAAGCAATCCGAAGCCGAGCGATGCGCTCTTTGCGTCAACGACCCATTGATGAACGAGGACCCATTCCTTATCGAGAACAAATCCATAGGTCACCTTCTGGTGCGAACCAGGAAGGATTCCAAAAAGGATTGTGGCAGCTGCGGCGAGCGCGCCCATTACATAGATACTCCGCAAGCGACGGCGATCGGCGGCGGAAAGAAGCATGGTCGAAGTGCTCATCAGCCGTTCCATCCCTTCGCTACCAATTCGCCACCTGTTTTAACGTTCTTCAATCGGAAGACGAATCGAACAACAGATGGTGCGGCGATAAAGAGGACGACCAGCGCTTGAATGACCAGCACGATATCAATCGGGGTCGTGGTGTTTGCCTGCATCGTGCCACCACCGGCGCGGAGCGCTCCAAAGAGGATAGATGCGATAACCGTGCCCATCGGTTGTGCTCGACCCAACAAGGCCACAGTCACAGCGTCGAAGCCGAAGTTTCCGGCACTTCCCGAGGTGAGCGAGTAGTCGCTACCAAGAACGTGAACGGCTCCACCCAAACCAGCAAGCGCGCCAGAAATAACCATCGCTGCGGTCATGACAAAAGGAACTGATATGCCCGCGGTCTTTGCTGCAGCGGTATTTGCACCAACCGCGCGGAATCGAAATCCCCAGGTGCTTCGCGACAATAGCCACCACACAAATACCGCGGCTGCGAGCGCGATAAAGATTCCAAGATTAAGGCGGAAGTTCTGGCCGGCTAAGTGCGGCAAACGAGCAGAGTCCGCGACATCGGGCGCAATTGGATCCTTACGGCCGGGGCGCAAGAAAGTGGTTGTGCTTAAGATCCACATTAAGAAATAGAGCGCGACGTAGTTGAGCATGATGGTGACAATAACTTCGTGCGCACCAGTGCGAGCCTTGAGAAGTCCGACCAACCCGCCCCAGATAGCACCAGCAACAATGGCGGCAACGACCGCGAGTACGACGTGAACCCCGATGGGCAGATGGAAGTGGAATCCAATGTACGAAGCGGCGATCGAACCGAAAATAAATTGTCCTTGCGCACCAATATTGAAGAGCCCCGCACGGAATGCGAGAGCAACAGATAAGCCGGCAAGGATTAGTGGCGCTGCTGCAACCAACGTCTCGGATAAAGGATAGAAAGCGAGCCATGGGTTGTGAGGCGTTGCAAGACTGTGGTCATAAATCGCGCCTTGGAAAAGCGCAAAGTAAGCGTGGCCTGCGGCAGCGCTCGCTGATTTAATAAATTGCCATGGATGGCCAATTTTCTTCAACGATGCGGTGTCGGAGAAGGCAATAAGTAGCGCGCCCGCAAACATCGCGAGCAAAAATGCGAGGACCGGTAACTTGAGCGCACGAAGCGACGAGAATTGCGGCTTACGCATTGACGACTCCAGCCATGAGTAGGCCCAATTCCTGAGCGGATACGGTTGCGGGAACAATCTTCAGAATCTCGCCGCGGTACATCACTGCGATGCGATCGGCGAGCGCAAGAACTTCGTCTAGCTCTGTGCTAAAAAGAAGGACAGCTCGGCCAGCGTCGCGTTCGGCCAAAATTCGCTCGTGAACAAATTCAATCGAGCCAACATCCAAACCACGCGTCGGCTGGGAGGCAACCACGAGTCGAACAGGGCGCGATAGTTCGCGCGCGAGGACAACCTTCTGCTTATTGCCGCCAGAGAGCGAGGAGACCGGGTCCTGAACGGACTGCAATCGAATATCGAATTCCACGCTCTTCTTCTCTGCCTCCGAGGCAACCACCGCGGGCGACATTTGGACACCGTGTGCGTACGGAGCTAGATCATGCAGATCAAGAACAAGATTCTCCGCAATCGACATCGACGCTATTAGCCCATCAAGCTCGCGCGATTCGGGAATAAAGGCAATTCCATGGTGGAGCGATTGACGCACCGATTCACCCACGATTTCATCGTTCTCAAGCTTGATGCTGCCCTCAATATGATCTTCGAGATTCACCATCGAGCGAGCCAGTTCAGATTGGCCATTTCCTTGCACGCCAGCAATCGCAAGCACTTCTCCTCCGCGGACATCAAAGCTGACATCCTTGACGAGCGCTCGTCCGGTCAGATCTTTAATCGTCACGTCCTTAACCGACAGAATCACAGCGCCAATCGAATGCGCGGCCTTATCTGGGTTCAAATCAACGGGACGTCCCACCATGAGCGAAGCAAGCTCGTCTTGTGAGGAAGAAGGCTGGGCGGTTCCGACAACCTTGCCTCGACGAATAATCGTGATTCGATCGGCGACGGCTTTCACTTCGCGCAACTTATGCGTGATAAAAATGATTGACGTGCCCTTGGCCTTGAGCTGGCGCATAATGTTGAGCAAGTCATCGGTCTCTTGCGGTGTAAGTACGGCGGTTGGCTCGTCCAAGATTAAGACTCGTGCATCGTAAATAAGGGCTCGAATAATCTCCACGCGTTGTTGCACGCCCACCGGAAGATTTTCGATAATGGCATCAGGGTCTACATCGAATTTGAATTCATCCGAAACCCGGCGGATCTCGGCCTTGGCCTCCTCGAGGTGCAACTGGCCAATCCGACCGCTCTTCTCGTGACCCAAGACGATGTTCTCTGCGACGGTAAAGACAGGTACGAGCATGAAGTGTTGGTGAACCATTCCGATACCGGCGTTGAGCGCATCGCTTGGTTCGGTAATCGACTTAACTTCGCCATCGACAAGGATTTCGCCCTTATCGGGAGAAACCAAACCGTAGACGATATTCATGAGGGTCGATTTACCCGCGCCATTTTCACCGAGAATGGCGTGAATCTCGCCGGTCTCTACTTTAAGGTCGATATTGTCATTTGCAACCAGCGCACCGAAGCTCTTGGTAATTCCACGAAGTTCGAGTGACACGGTGCTCCTTTGCTGCGCGTTCGCTTAAATTCTTTACTTATCTTAAACCTAATTGAAGAAAAAAAGAACCGAGAAGATAAATCTTCTCGGTTCTTTTGATTGATCTAGAGATTAGGCAACAGAAACTTTTCCAGCCTGAATGCTCTTTGCAAGTGCCTTGATTTCAGCCTGAAGTGAAGCTGAGACCTTGCGACCAAAGTCGTGGTATCCAGCAAGGCCGGTTCCACCGTTAGCAAGTGTGCCAACGTAAGCGGTGTTCGAGAACTTGCCGCCAGCAACGTCAGAGATAACGGCCTTAACCGATGCTCCAACACCCTTGGTTGCAGAGTTCAAGATAACAACACGCTCTGAAGACTTTGCGGTCTGTGCATACATATCAGAGTCAACACCGATAACAACTGACTTGTGTGAAGTAGCTGAGTTGCCTGATGTTGCGAACTCAAGTCCACCGGCAACTGGGAAGATTACATCTGCACCCTGTTGTTCGAAGTTCTTTGAGATCTGTGCAGCCTTAACTGAGTCAGAGAAGCCACCGACGAATGTTCCGTCTTGCTTGACTGTGTCCCAACCAAGAACCTTGACTGACTTGCCCTTGATCTTGTTGTAGTAAGCAACACCCTTGGCATAGCCGTCCATGTAGATCGAGACTGGTGGAATGTTAATTCCGCCGTAGGTTGCGACGACGCCAGTTGTTGAGTAACCAGCTGCAAGGTAGCCAGCCAAGAATGCTGACTGGTTGGTTGCGAAGGTCAAGCCCTTGAGGTTTGGAAGGGCCTTGCCGTTAACCAAGCCTGGGTCATCGACCTGAGCGAACTTGATTGTTGGGTTAGCAACTGCAGCCTTATCGATTGCATCGGTGATCAAGAATCCAACGCCGATGATGAGGTTGCACTTCTTGTCAACGAGTGACTTAACTTCTGCTGCGTAATCTGGGTTGCTAGCTGAAGCGACGACGTATGAAACGTCAGCGACCGAGCTAGAAGCCTGTGCGCCAGCCCATGCTGATGCGTTGAATGAGTGATCATCGATGCCGCCGGTATCAAGTGCCAAGCAAACTGAAGGCTTAGCGGCCTGTGATGCTGGAGCTACTGCGACGCCCACCAATGTTGCTGCTGCAGCAACAACTGTGAACAACTTAAGTGTCTTCTTCAAGTTTCCTCCTGAGGTTCCTCGGTATGAGGGGTTCGAGTATTTGAACCTTGGCCAAAGATAGCTAAAAACGCACGTTGGCATGCGACGCGGCGCGGAGGGCTAGCCCCCGAAACTCTCGACTCTGACTTTAAAGTTTTATTTTACCGGCGCGTATAAGTGACTCAGCACTCACAATCGCGGCTGCCGCGCGCTTTGCGCTCGCCGAGTACAGCGAGAAGCCAATGCCTGCATCAGATAGCGAATACCGGTGTCCATAAACACCCGCACTCTCATCCAAAATATCCGAAATTGTATTTCCGCGAAGCACCGCTGATATCAGATCCATAGTTGCGCGTGAATAGTCTTCACTAAAAGCCGCAGCGACAACGGTGTGGGCATTGGGAGCGTGAAGAAAGTATTGAACCGGCGATACGCCAATCAATTGCACCGGATGCTTCGCTGTGTTCAGCGATTGCACCGTGGTTAATACATCGCCGCTGACGCTCCACAACGAATAAATCACATCGACCTTTGAGAGAACCATGCGCGTTACCAATGGCTTAATTGCGCTCGCCGAGGTCGCAGCCGCGGTCAATAGTGTTGGTGAAACAACAACCTTCTTCGAGATGGTCGTGGCGCCTGCGGTAAACGCTCTGAGATCGGCGCTATTCGTAGCCGAGGATTCGGCCACAAAGCCGACTTTCCCACTGCCTGTTAGGCGAGCGGCGACAACTCCCGCGAGGTAGGCGCCTTGCACTTCTGAATAATCAATGTTGGTCACATTGATTAGTGGGACATTTGATGACCCGATAATCGCAAATTGAGTAGAAGGAAAGGTCGGTGCGACGACTTTTAGCGCGGCCTCATATCCAGCGCCGACAGCGATAATGAGGTTATAGCCCGCGTTAGCCAAAAAGGTTAATCGATCTTCGCGGTCGCTCTCGGTGCCCAGGGTTGTTACTTCACGAATCGCGAGCGTCGAAAGCTGAAATTTATTCATAGCGGTCGTAATCCCAGATGCCACCGCGTCATTTATTCCGTTATCGCCGCGACCACCAATGTCATACGCAATCGCGATTCGGACGTTAGAAGGATTCGCGTGTGCCACGGTCGCCGGCAGCACGTTGAGCAAGAGCGCCAATGAGAAAAATCCCATCAGTGCCTTACGAGCTTTAAGCACGCGGTATGAGACCCAAGGCATCGTAGGTCGCCTTCAGCGTTTGATCAGCCACAGCGGCGGCCTTTTCGGCGCCGGTGCGCATGATGGATTCAAGGTGTGATCGGTCTTCAAGTAGTTCAAGTGTGCGGGCACGGATTGGCGCCAAGTAATCGACAACGACATCCGCCACGGCGCCCTTGAAGTCACCGTAACCCTTGCCCTCGAACTCGGCTTCGGCGGCGGCAATGGTTGTGCCCGAGAGCGCGCAATAAATCGTTAGAAGGTTTGAGATTCCCGGCTTCTCTTTCTCATCAAATTTAATTTCGCGTCCGGTATCAGTCATCGCAGACTTTATTTTCTTGCGGTTCACATCAGGCGAATCAAGAAGTTCGATAACGCCGGATTGTGATTCGCTGGACTTACTCATTTTAGAAGTCGGATCTTGAAGATCAAAAATCTTTGCGCCGGCTTTAAGAATATATGGCTCGGGCAATGTGAATGTCTGGCCATAGCGCGAGTTAAAACGCTGACAGAGGTCGCGGGTTAGTTCTAAATGCTGACGCTGATCTTCTCCGACTGGTACTTGATCAGCCTGGTACAGAAGAACGTCGGCCGCCATCAACATCGGATACGTAAAGACTCCAACGCCAACGCGATCATCGCCCATTTTCTGCGACTTATCTTTAAATTGTGTCATCCGGCCGGCTTCGCCAATTCCGGTAAGGCATTCCATGACCCATCCCAATTGGTTATGCGCGGTCACGTGCGATTGCACGAAGAGTGTGCTCTTAGTGGGGTCAATACCCAACGCCACAAGTTGCGCCAAAGATGCGAGCGTGCGTTTGCGAAGGTCCTGGGGATTTGGTTCCGAGGTCAAGGCATGTAAATCAACGACGCAGTAGAACGCGTCATGTGTCTCTTGAAGTTCGACCCATTGTTTGACCGCGCCTAAGAAATTGCCCAGATGGAATGAATCGTGGGTCGGCTGAATTCCAGAAAGGGCGCGCTTCTTGCCGGTCTTAGAGCTCGTCATGATGCGTATCTTTCCGTCCTGCCCTTGAAATTAACAATTGACCCGCCCGCTTACCTTCCATTCCCAATACCTTCAGGGTGAATTCGGGTGTCTCAATCAGGTCGCCGACTTCTGGGATCCGGCCAAGTTGGTGCATGACATAGCCGCCGACGGTTTCATAGGGGCCGTCTGGGATTGCGATTCCAGTTTCGTCGAGCAGATCTTCCAGCGAAATTAATCCGTCGACTTCGAACTCGCCGCTGGTGCTCTGCGGGGTGACTTCTTCATCGTCGCCATCGTATTCATCGCGGATTTCGCCAATTAAACGTTCGACCAAATCCTCCATGGTGATGATGCCGTCGGTGCCGCCGTACTCGTCCAACACAATTACAATGTGGTGGCTTTGGGCACGCATTTCTGCGAGCGCCGGCAACACACCCTTGGTCCCCGGTAAAAACATCACTTCCCGAATCAAGTCCAAAATCGGCGCCGAGAGGTCGCACTTCTGTGCCTGAACATTCAGCAGATCCCGCACGTGGATAAAGCCGATGACCTCGTCCGTAGAACCGCGAGTGACCGGATAACGCGAGTGGGCAGAATTGACCGCCATCGCGATCGCATCGCTTATGGAAAGGCCCACGTCCATAAAGTCGACCTCGGTTCGAGGAACCATAATCTCGTGGAGTTGGAGATCGCTGGCGTTAAATACTTCTTCGACGATATCTCGCTCCTCCTCGGTCAGCGCGGCATGGCCGGTGACCAGGTCGACGAGTTCGGCTTCGGAAATCTCGGCCCGCGATTCATACGACTTCACTCCGAAGAGGCGCACGATTGCGTCGGTCGATTTCGAGAGTAACCAAATAATCGGACGGAAAATAATCGCGATTCGGTCGATGATTCCGGCGGATGCAAGCGCGATACCTTCGGTGCGATAGAGCGCTAAGCGCTTAGGGACGAGTTCGCCAAAGACGAGTGAGACGTAAGAAATTGCGAGCGTGAGCGCTACGAGCGCCACGGTCTGCGAAAGATTCGGCGACATTCCCCATCGTCGCAAAACGGGCGTGACGTAGGTTCCGAGTCGTTGCGAACCGAGAGCTGCGGAGAGAAAGCCGCAGAAGGTAACGCCCACCTGTGCGGCGGCTAAGAATCGGTTGGGGTTCTTCGCGAGTTCGGCGACCCGACGGCCACGCTTGCCGCGAGATTCGAGCTGGCGGACTTGGGAATCCCGCAACGAGATCAACGAAATTTCAGCAGCAACAAAGAGCCCCGCGACCACGATGAAGAGCAACACGAGCGCGATATCCCGAATCACATGGCTGGTCATGAACTCAAGAATAGAGGTAACCTATGCCCACTTCATCCAACGGACCGTCGGGCACGTACCTGCCCGGAGAAGGAGATATACCCATGGCATCTGTCGTTTTCGACAACGCTTCCCGAATCTACCCAGGCACCACAAAGCCTGCGGTCGATAAGTTAAACCTCACCGTCAATGATGGTGAATTCCTCGTCCTCGTTGGCCCATCTGGCTGCGGTAAGTCGACATCACTTCGTATGTTGGCAGGACTCGAGGAAGTAGATACCGGATCAATTCGTATTGGTGACCGCGACGTAACAAACGTTGCGCCAAAAGACCGCGATATCGCGATGGTCTTCCAGTCATACGCGCTCTATCCACACATGTCGGTCGCCGAGAACATGGGCTTCGCACTCAAGATTGCTGGCGTTGATAAGGCCGAACGTGATCGCCGCGTACTAGAAGCCGCAAAGTTATTGGATCTCGAGGACTACCTCGATCGCAAGCCGAAGGCGCTTTCTGGCGGACAGCGTCAGCGCGTAGCGATGGGTCGCGCGATTGTTCGCGAACCTCAGGTCTTCTTGATGGACGAGCCACTGTCGAACCTCGATGCCAAGCTTCGCGTTGCGACCCGTACCCAGATTGCAGCGCTTCAGCGTCGCTTGGGTATCACCACCGTTTACGTTACTCACGACCAGGTCGAGGCTATGACCATGGGTGATCGCGTTGCGGTTCTCAAGGATGGCTTGTTGCAACAAGTTGATACACCTCGCAATCTTTACGACAAGCCAAACAACGCATTCGTTGCCGGCTTCATCGGTTCGCCGGCCATGAACCTCTTGACCGTTCCGGTCTCAGGCGGCAAGGCAATGCTCGGTTCGCACGGCGTTGATGTTCCAGCATCTGCTGGCTCATCGGTCACCGTTGGCGTACGCCCAGAAGGTTTTGCGCCTGCTTCTACTGGCTTTGACGTCAACGTTGAAGTCGTTGAAGAGCTCGGCTCTGACGCGTTCGTTTACGGAAAGCCAGCCGACCCTTCGGTCAAGTTTGCTAACGCAACCGACGAGGGCGCACAGGTCATTGTTCGCTGGGATCCAAAGAATCCACCAAAGCCAGGAACAAAGATCACCGTTGCTCCTACCGCTGATGCGATTCACTTGTTCGATGCGACCACTGGTGCACGCATCAACTAACGCATAAATTAAAAAGCCCCGCAGATATCTGCGGGGCTTTTTTCATTCGTTACAACTTAAGCCATTGCTACTTTGAGGTTATCGTCGATAGCGGCCAAGAAGTCTTGGGTGTTTAGCCATGGGGCGTCTGGTGCGATAAGAAGTGACAAGTCCTTTGTCATCTTGCCGGATTCCACAGTTTGGATGCAGACCTTCTCGAGTGTCGCGCAGAACTTGGCGAGCTCTGCGTTGTTGTCGAGCTTTGCGCGATGCGCCAAGCCTTGTGTCCACGCGAAGATGGATGCGATGGGGTTTGTAGAAGTCGCCTTGCCAGCTTGGTGATCACGGAAGTGGCGGGTCACGGTGCCGTGCGCCGCTTCAGATTCCACAACCTTGCCATCTGGAGTCATCAAGACCGATGTCATGAGACCCAGTGATCCATAACCTTGCGCAACTGTGTCAGATTGAACGTCGCCGTCATAGTTCTTACATGCCCAGACGTATCCGCCTTCCATGCGCAATGACATTGCGACCATGTCATCGATCAAGCGGTGCTCGTACCAAATGCCAAGTGCGTCGAACTGTGACTTGAATTCAGCTTCGTAGATCTCTTGGAAAATATCCTTAAAACGTCCGTCATACGCCTTCAGGATGGTGTTCTTGGTAGATAGATAAACCGGATACTTGCGGTTCAATCCATAGTTCAAAGATGCCCGAGCAAAGTCGCGGATTGATTCATCAAGGTTGTACATCGACAGAGCAACGCCGGAACCAGGGAAATCAAAGACGGTGTGCTCAATCGGAGCCGAACCATCTTCCGGCACGAAAGTCATGGTCAGCTTGCCGGCGCCGGGCACCTTGAAATCGGTCGCGCGATATTGATCGCCGAATGCGTGACGGCCAATAACGATTGGCTTGGTCCAGTGGGGTACCAAGCGAGGAACGTTAGAAATGATGATTGGCTCGCGGAAGATAACGCCGCCCAAGATGTTGCGGATGGTTCCGTTAGGAGACTTCCACATCTTCTTGAGGCCGAATTCCTCCACGCGCGCCTCGTCCGGAGTGATGGTTGCGCACTTAATGCCGACACCATGCTTCTGGATCGCCTTGGCGGCATCGATGGTGATTTGGTCATCGGTCTCGTCACGCTTCTCCATACCCAAGTCGTAGTACTCAAGGTTGACGTCGAGATACGGCAAAATCAACTTGTCCTTGATGAACTGCCAGATGATGCGAGTCATCTCGTCGCCATCGAGCTCAACAACGGTTCCGGTTACTTTGATCTTTGACATCGGTACGTATCTCTCTCTACTCAATAACTGCAGATTTAATAGTTACAGGTTGGCTACGTCGGCTTGCTTGGCACGAACTGCTTCAGCTGCGATCTTCAAAGCGGCGACTTCAGAATCGGTCAGCTTGGTCTCGACGACCTTGCGAATTCCGGTCTTTCCGATTTCGGCTTCGACACCTAGATAGACGCCAGAGATTCCATATTGACCGTCGACCCACGCGCAGACTGGCATGATCGCACCTGAATCTTCGATGACCGCCTTCGCCATGCGAGCAGCGGCTGCGGATGGTGCGTAATAGGCAGACCCGGTCTTCAAGAGTGCAACAACTTCAGCTCCGCCATTGCGGGTGCGCTCAACGAGTTCGTCGATTTCAGTCGCGGATAACAAATCAGCCAGCGGCTTGCCATCGACGGTGCATCGTGATGGAACCGGAACCATGGTGTCGCCATGCGAACCCAGTGTCAGTGTCTTTACTGAGCCAACGGCAACGCCCAACTTTTCGGCAACAAAGTTAGTGAAGCGAGCGGTGTCGAGCATTCCTGCCTGACCCATGACTTGATGGTGCGGGAACTTGGTCGCGATTTGTGCAAGCGCGGTCATCTCATCCAATGGATTGGAGACAACGATGATGACTGCATTTGGTGAATGCTTCGCGATGTTCTCGGCGACACCGCGAACGATGCCAGCGTTAACACCGATCAAATCCATGCGGCTCATGCCCGGCTTGCGTGGCAATCCTGCGGTGATGACGACGACGTCGGAGTTTGCGGTCTTCTCGTAACCAGCGCCCTCTGGTGTTGTGGTTGCACCAATGATTTTTGTTTCAAAGCCTTCGATTGAACGCGATTGATTCATGTCGAGCGCCAAACCCTCTGGCTTACCTTCGACGATATCGGTGAGAACAACGGTCTCAAATATGTTGTATTCCGCGAGACGAAGCGCGGTGGTTGATCCGTAAAAACCAGATCCGACGACAGTTACTTTTCCTTTAAGCGCCATGTAAGGCTCCCCCTCAGAAGTGGTCGTTCAACTGCCTTAATCGTAGGGGTTTATTTTGCGTGCGGAAGTGTGAGGGCGACCACAAAGAGCACGAGTGAAATAAGCAAGGGCAGATACAACTCGACCCGACGCTTCGCTTTCGAGCGGCGATATTGGTCGAAGACATAGACCGCGGTTCCCACCGACAAGAGCAGTGCGCCTGAACGGACGGCGCCAAAGATTCCCGCCAGGGTTCCTGCAATTGCAATGACCGAGGTAACCAGAAACCAGCGCGTGTATTTGATGCCGGTCAATTGTTTACCTTGTGTTCAGATTGTTTACGCAATTCACTTTCGACCACATTCGACAACAACATTGCACGAGTCATGGGTCCGACGCCACCAGGCATAGGTGCCATAAAGGAAGCGACATCCATTACTGCAGGATCGATATCGCCGAGCAAACCCTTGTCGGTGCGGGTAATTCCAACATCCAAGACAACGACCCCTGGCTTCACCATTTCAGGCTTCAAGAAATGAGCTTGTCCGATTGCCGCAACGATGATGTCCGCGCGCTTGGTGTGCGACAAAACGTCCTTGGTGCCCGTGTGAGTAATTGTCACGGTTGCGTCATCACCTTTACGCGTCAGCATCAAAGCCAACGGGCGTCCCACCGTTAAACCTCGACCCATCACCACAACTTCCGCACC
>Ga0208874_1000595_pt1 | contig 12502 bp, 16 predicted proteins | sample CryBogCBH10Oct08_FD_184604 | JGI IMG/M metagenome (GOLD analysis project Ga0208874, IMG submission 184604) | Freshwater microbial communities from Crystal Bog, Wisconsin, USA - CBH10Oct08 (SPAdes) (version 2) | ecosystem: Environmental > Aquatic > Freshwater > Lake | place: Crystal Bog... | reverse complement strand
AACGTCAAAAAGGGGCATGACTAAATAGGCGGAACCCATATCGAGGGACTAATATCGCGGAACTAATATCGCGGAATATTGGGGTCCACCAGAGCCGACCAAGCGTCGATGCCGCCTTCGATATTGGCCACCTGGGTGAAGCCTTGTTGCACCAAAAAAGAAGCGACCCGTAGGCTTCGGGCGCCGTGGTGGCACAGGCAGGCCACGGGCACTTCGGCCGACAGCTCGGTGAGTCGTTGGGGAATTTGCCCCATGGGGATGTTTACCCATTCAAAGCCCGGGCTGGGTTCGGTGGTGTTCACACTGGCCGTATTTAACTCCCAGGGTTCGCGAACATCCAAGAGAACCGCTTTGGGCAAACCCGTGCTGGCGAGCCATGCGGCTATATCGGTGGGTGGTATGCGGTCGATCACAGCGTGGTCTATTTCAGCGTCAAAATCAGAAATGGAATTGGCTGGGCTCTTTAAAGCCAATCAAGCGAGGCGCCAAAGTGTCCCAAGGCTGGGCCACTTCAAAAGTCTGGCTACCAGTATGCGTCACGAATTGGCCACGCATCACGGGGTCTTGACCGACGATGGCAAACAAACGGCCGCCCGGGGCCAGCTGGTTGAGCAAAGCGCTGGGCACTTCAGGCACGGAGCCGCTCAAAACGATCACATCAAAGGGGGCCTCATTCAAAGCGCCCTTAGAGCCATCGGCCAAACGCACTTCCACATTGGGCATTTGGGCGCTGGACAAACGGCGTTTGGCGTATTCGAACAGAATGGGGTTGACTTCGAGTGTCAGCACGCTGGCGCTGAGGTGGCCGAGCAAGGCCGCCATGAAGCCGGAGCCCGTGCCCACTTCCAAAACGCGATCGGTGGGTTTCAAGTTCAGGTCGTTCAGAATGCGCGCCTCCACTTTGGGCGTCAGCATGCACTGGCCTTCAGGCAGGGGAATTTCCATGTCGGCAAAGGCGAGCTCTTTGTAGGCATCCGGAACAAAGTCATTTCGGTGGACACGGCCCAACAACTCAAGCACCTGTGGTTTGTTCACATCCCAAGGGCGGATTTGTTGCTCGATCATGTTGAAACGGGCTTGATGGGGGTCGAAGGCGGGAATCATGGTGACTTTCAAACGATGCCGAAGATGATGGTGGTATTTTAAGGTCTGTCGCCCCCAGAATTTGGGACAAAATAAGCCGAGATCCCGCCTTAATTTGAAAGACAACATGAACCCAACCGACACCGCCAAGGCCGCTTCGACCCCTGGCTCGTCCACCCTGACCTTGGGCGGCGGCTGCTTCTGGTGCACCGAAGCCGTTTTCAAGCGCACCAAAGGGGTACTGCGGGTGGTGCCGGGCTACAGCAATGGCCAAACCATCAACCCCAGTTATGAGCAAGTCTGCAGGGGCGATACCGGGCACAACGAGGTGGTTCGGGTGACCTTTGACCCGTCCCAAATTGGTCTCAGTGACCTGCTGTCCATCTTCTTCGTCATTCACGACCCCACCACGTTGAACCGCCAAGGCAACGATGTGGGCACGCAATACCGCAGCGGCATTTATGCCAGCGACCCACAGCAGTTGGCGGTGGTGCAGGCGTGGTTGAAGGCCGCACTGGCAGCTGGGGAACTGCCTGCCCAAGTGGTCACAGAGGTCGCTTTGGAAGCCAACTTTTGGCCCGCTGAGGCCTATCACCACGATTACTTCACCAAAAACCCAAACCAAGGCTACTGTGCTTTTGTGGTCGCGCCCAAGGTGGAGAAATTCAAACAGGTGTTTGCTCGTTTTTTAAACGACTGAATGGCCAAAATTCAGGGTGCCAACCGTTCACGGATCCAAGAAACCGTCCCATTGAACCCTGGCCCATGGGCCGGATTGTGCGAAGGGGACACCCACTTTGAATCTAAATTGTCTTGCAATCGGTATTGCAATCGGTCGTGCAATCGGCTGGGGCGTCCTTGCCAAAATTCCCACCGGTCCGGTTGGAGGCGATAGCCACCCCAATGCGGTGGACGGGGTGGTTGCAGTAAAAACTGAGCGCCGTATTTGGCGGCATTCATCACCAAGGTTTGCCGACCCGATATCACTTGGCTTTGTGGACTGGCCCACGCCCCGATGCGCGAATCAAGGGGCCGACTGTTGAAATAGGCATCGCTTTCAACCGCGTCGATTTTTTCAACCCGGCCTTCAATGCGCACCACGCGCTCGAGTTCGACCCAATGAAATTGCAGCGCGGCAAAGGGGTTGGCGGCCAACTCTTGGCCCTTGCGGCTTTGGTAATTGGTGAACCAAACCAAGCCCCGTGCATCAAAGCCTTTGATCAGCACAACCCGGGTGCTGGGCCGGCCATCGGCGCCGACCGTGGCAACCGTCATGGCGTTGGGTTCGGGAACCTGAGAGGTCACGGCTTCGTTCAGCCAGCGTTCAAACAAGGGGAATGGATCTGCAGGGCAAGCCGATTCGCTCAATTCGGCCTTTTCGTAACTTTTGCGCAAATCGGCCAAGGCCGAAGCTGACAAGGCGGGGGAGGGCATGTTCATGGCCTTATTTTGCCTGTGCGGGCAACGCCATTAACTGGCTGATGGGGGCTCTGAGGATCAGGCTGAATTGAATGGTGAACAAAACCAAGGCCAGCGCGATACAAGCCGACTCGCCAAATTGAGCCCCCACCAAGCCGCCGAGTGCCGCGCCAATGGGACGTGCCCCCATGTTGCAGGTCAGAAAAATAGCGCCCACTCGCCCCAGCATGGCCGGGGGCGTGACGGTTTGGCGCAAAGTGGTGGAGGTAATGACCCAAGTGGTTGAGCCCAAACCCACCAACAAATAAGACAACACGGCCAGCCATTCGACGTGCCAAATCAAGGTGCTGGCCATGGTCAAGGAGGCGCACAAAGACAAGGTCGGCCCCATTTGAATGGCCCGACCCAGTGGCAGCAAGCGGGTGGTACGGGGCGCTAAAACGGCGCCCGTCACCATGCCCACCCCAAAGGCCCCGAGCGTCACCCCCACTGTCGCAGCGCTCAAGCCCAGCACTTTGAAGGCATAGGGCACATAAGCGGCTTGCAGCACAAACCAGGCGATGTTCCAAGCCACAGCGCAATTGAAAATGACCCGGAGTCGGGGTTCATGCCACATGAACCGGGCCCCGTCTTTCAATTCCTGTAAAGGATGACGCGGGGCTGCCAAGCTGCGAGCAGGTTCGGACAAACGCCACAACAACACCATCGCCGAGCCGGACAAGGCGGTCGCCAAGGCATACGCCAAAGGCGCGCCCGCCCAAGCCACCAAGGAGCCGGCCAAGGCGGGGCCCGCGGCATAAGCGGTGCTTCGCGCCAACTCCAATCGGCCGTTGGCGCGGCTCAACTCCGAGGGCTGCACAAGGGCCGGCACCAAGGCCGGAGCCGCCACGCTGAAACCCACCGTGCCCAAAGCCCCCAGAAACCCCAGAATGGTCAAGCCCCAAATCGACACCTGTCCAGTCAGCACCAAGATCAACAGACAAAGCAAAGCCAAGCCCCTTAAACCCTCCGCCCACAACATCAAAGTGCGCCGAGAGTGGCGGTCTGAAAACACGCCCAAGGGCAGGGAAAAAAGCAAAAAGGGCAAGGTTTGCGCGGTGGCCATCAGACCCACTTCACCCGCGCCAGCACCCAGCAACAGCACCGCCACAATGGGTGTGGCGGCCAAACTCAATTGCTCCGCAGATTGAGCGGCCAAGTTGGCCCAAGCCAAATTTTTGAAAGAAGACGACAAGTTCATGGTGTTGGTTTGCGACATAGGCCGAGAGTCTGCCACGAACGGCTTGGTTAAACTGACACCCATGTCTCGTCCCCCCATGCCGTTGTGGTTAAAAGACCGATTGCCCTTGCGAGACGGGGTCGGACCAAGCTGTGTGGCGACGCCGTCCACGCGGCCGGGCACTGCAGGCCCCTTGATGCTGGATTTTTTGAGCCATCGACTCCCGGCGATTGACAGGCCAGAGTGGCAACGACGTCTGTCAGCCGGCGACGTGGTGATGGAGAGCGCATCCGGAGAACCCCAAGCTTTGACAGCCGAAGCTGCTTTTGAGCCCGGTCGTCGCCTCTTTTATTACCGTGCGCTGCCGCAAGAGGTCGTTTTGCCTTTTAAAGCCCGCGTGTTGTACCAAGACGAGCACCTGTTGGTGGCCGACAAACCCCACTTCATGCCGGTCGTCCCCTCGGGTCGCTTTTTAAAACAGGCCTTGCTGGTGCAGCTCAAGGCGGCTCATGGCTTGCCTGATTTGACGCCCATCCACCGAATTGACCGAGACACGGCGGGTTTGGTCATGTTCTCCGTGAGCGCCAAAAGTCGGGGGGCTTATCAAGCCCTTTTCAGAGACCGGTTGGTCGACAAAACCTACGAAGCCGTGGCCCCTTGGCGAGCCGAATTGGCGTTTCCTTTGGTGCGCAAGAGTCGAATTGTCGAGGCCCAAGATTTTTTCAAATGCACGGAAGAAGCGGGCGCCCCCAACAGCGAAACCGCCATCGAAGTGGTGGCGCGTTCAGCGAACTCGGCTTGGGCTTTGTATCGCCTCAAACCCATTACTGGGAAACGACATCAACTTCGTGTCCACATGAATGCGCTGGGTCTGCCCCTTCAAAACGACCCGTTTTATCCCGTGGTCAACGACCCCGAGCCGGGCGACTACAGTCGTCCCTTGCAATTATTGGCCCGTGAACTTCGCTTTTTTGACCCCCTGGCACAAAAAGAGAGGTGTTTTATCAGTCAGTTGAAGCTCATATGGCCAAGTCCTGTGGCGTCATGAGCGCCAGTCCAATTTCCGATCTGAATTTTGAACATGACTTCTTTTTCTACCCGCAAAAGTTACCGTTATTACGACTTCATCGTCGCGGCCTTTGTCACGGTGCTGCTGTGCTCCAACTTGATTGGGGCTGGCAAGGCGGCCCAAGTGGAATTGCCGTTTTTTGGCACGGTGGTCTTTGGCGCCGGCATTTTGTTCTTTCCCATTTCGTATTTTTTTGGTGACATCCTGACGGAGGTGTACGGCTATGCACACGATCGCCGCGCGGTCTGGTGCGGCTTTGGGGCCTTGCTGTTTGCCGCCATCATGTCTACGGTCGTTTTGGCCTTAAAACCTGCACCGGGTGATTACAACGCCAACCTGCAAACAGGCTTGGAGGCCGTTTTTGGCAATACCTGGCGCATCGTTTTGGGGTCGATGCTGGCCTTTTGGGCCGGTAGCTTTTTGAATGCCTTCGTGCTCGCCAAAATGAAAATTTGGACCCGCGGTCGTTTCCTTTGGGCCCGCACCATTGGCTCCACCGCAGTGGGAGAAGCGGTCGATTCCAGTTTGTTTTACATGATTGCCTTTTACGGCATTTGGCCTACCGAGCAAGTGGTGCACGTGGCCATGGCGCAATACCTATTGAAAACCAGTTGGGAAATTGTGGCCACCCCTTTGACCTATGCCGTCGTCAATTTCTTGAAACGCCGAGAGAACGAGGACTTCTACGACCGCGAGACGCGGTTCAATCCATTCAGCGCGTCGATCGGGCGTTGAAAACGTCCTTCACGGACCCCAAGCATTTCGGCTGAACTCGGTGTATTTGCTGCGGGCTTGGGGCGACAGCACCTTGGGGTAGACGGGTGTAAAAAAGCCATCCAGCTTTTGATCAATCAACCCTTCCGCCCAAGCGCCACAAACCACGCCCTCTTCTTCTAGGTAGGGTCGACGGGTTTTAATTTCCTCAATGAGGCCCGATATTGTTTGAGCCATCCGGTCGCTGAGTTGACGACTCAGATTGACAGGATCGCTGGTGAACTCTTTCAGGTAAATTTTTTCAAAAAATGGGATGGCCTTTTTGACCGAGGTTTGCACCGATTCTTCGAGACCAGACTTTTGGGAAAAGATCGAAAAAATGGCCGCGCAGCGCAAAGATTGAACTGCCAAGCGGGACTCGTCTGCATTGGCCAGGCAGGGCGCCGCGAGAAAAGCCAAGCCGAGCAGGACAAGACCCAGAGCGGTGAATCGTATTGGTTTGGAGGGCATTCTGAGTGATTTCGAATCTTGGTCAACAAGCACGGCTAGTTTAAGCCTTCCGTTATCATCAAAACCAGATTGAAAGTGGAGTCATGGAAGTCATTTTTTTCCTCCTCGTTGGGCTGGCTTCTGGCTTGGTGGTTTCTTGTTTTGTGCTCGGCGTTGGTTTTTTCAACGGGCTTTGGCAAATCACCTTGCCCCACGATTTGGTGAGCGTTAACGCCGACGTGTCGCTCACTTGGTCGCCCAACTTGGCCTTGACTTTGACAGCCGCGGCTTTGCTGGCGGGCCAAATTTTGAAACGCTTACCCGGTCATCGGCAACGCGGCTTGGCCGATTCGCTTTGGGCTGCCCACGAAGAAACTGCGCCTGAACTCAAAGCGGGTTTTCTTTCTGCCTTGATGGGCTTTATCAACTTGTGCGGCGGAGCTTCTGTGGGTATTTTTGGCCCCACCGTGAACCTTGGCGCTTGCCTTGGCAGTGCCCTGCGTGAGTGGTGTGTGCAAAGAGGCCTTCCGCTCCGATGGACCTCCAGTCAAGTCATCGCTGCAGGCGCCGGGGCTGCGCTGGCCTCTCTTTACATCGTCCCTTTGGCCGGCATGGCGTTTGCCTTTGAAGGGATGCTGAAGCGCTTTACATGGCCGGTGTTTTGGGGCGTTGCGTTGGCCTGTCTCTCTTCTTATGCGCTCTCTCATTGGGGCTTGGATCGCCATTCCCCTTTGCCATCGCTGGAGGCCTCTCCCGTGAGCATGGCTTATGCCTTGGGCACGCTGGTGTTTGCGGTGGTGTGCAGTTTTTTTATCTTGGCCTATCTGCACTTGATGGTGAAACTGCCCACTTGGTCATGGCCTAAAAAGCTGCCCATCGAGGTCCGTCCCTTGGTACCCGCCGGTTTGCTTTTTGCGCTGTCGCCGTGGTTGCCTCAGTTGCTCGGGGCCGGCGGCGCTTCCGCCCATCTGGCCATGGCCGGCGCCTTGTCTGTTGGCCTCTTGCTGGTGTTGGCTTTGGGCAAAGTGCTGTTGACGCCGTTTTGCTTTGGCTTCGGATTCATGGGGGGCATCGTTGGCCCCGCGCTTTTTATTGGTGCCATGGTGGGGGCGTTGGCTGACCAATCGGGCTTGCTGGCACAAAGCACCCACTTCTCCCTGATCGGCGCCGCGATTGGGGTTGGCGCCGTCATAGGCGCGCCGGTCAGCGCCTGCATCATGGTGGCTGAAATGACCGCTTGCCCGAGCGACGCCTTGTTCGCTTTGTTGGGCTGTGCCGTCGCCATTCCGATCATCAAAAAGCTTTTTGCCCCCTCGTTGTTGTACAAACAACTCGCTGTCAGGGGTTTGTTGCTGCCTGAGTGAGGTTTGACTCATGAGTGACTTTTGACCCATTTAACTTGCCGCTTAACAACATGACCTCCCTGCGATTGATCTCCTCCATGGCCACCAAATCTTTGTTGGCTGACCTCGTTGCTTTGTATGAAAAAAATTTCCCCGACGTCCAGGTTTTGGTGGAATCGGTGGGCGGGGTGGACGCTGCCAAACGTGTGCAGTCAGGAGAGGCCTTTGATGGGGTGGTGCTGGCCCACAATGCCGTCGACAAGCTCATCCAAGAAGGGCATGTGTTGACGGGCAGCCGGGTTGATTTGGTGAAGTCGGGCGTGGCGGTGGCGGTCCCTGCTGGCCAGCCATTGCCCAATATTTCAAACGAAGCCGCGTTGAAGGCCGCCATTTTGGCAGCCCCTACTTTGGGCTATTCAACCGGACCCAGTGGGGTGCAATTGGCCAAGCAATTCGAGGCCTGGGGCATCACGGATCAAATTGCCGCCAAGCTCATCCAGGCCAAATCAGGCGTGCCCGTGGCGGCTTCTGTAGCCAAAGGCGACGTGATGCTGGGCTTTCAGCAATTGAGTGAAATGTTGGGTGTAGAAGGCATCACCATCGTCGGCCCACTGCCGCCCGAGGTTCAAATCATCACCACTTTTTCAGGCAGTGTGAGCGCCACCAGCCAACAGCCTCAAGCCATGAGGGAGTTGCTTCATTTCTGGCGTTCTTCAGCCTGCGATGCGCTCAAGCGCCTGCAGGGGATGGACCCCGCCTGAGGTTTCCTGTCAGGAAATACTGGCCTTCTGGCCGTTTCAACCCCTGATGATTGCGATGGGGCATTCATTGGGAGCGATTTGGGGTATGAAGGCATTTTTAAGGTGCCCGCCCCATGAACTTAAACCTGCTTTTGAACCAATGCGTCGAGCGCGGTGCCTCCGACTTGCACCTGTCTTCTGGCGTGAAGGCGTTGTTTCGACGGGACGGTGATTTGGAACCCGCCTCCGAACAGGCGCTGACCCATGAGGAACTCGGGGTCGCGTTGCGGGCCATCATGGCGCCAGCACAGCAAAGGCATTTTGACAAAAACAGGGAATGTGATTTTTCATTTGAAGTGCCCGGCTTGGCTCGCTTTCGGGTCAACGTCTTCACTCAACTTCGAGGGATTGCCGCGGCGTTCAGGCCCATTCCGATGCACATGCCCAGCTTGGAAGCTTTGGAAGCCCCTGGCATTTTGTCGACGTTGGTTCAAAGTCATCGGGGTTTGGTTTTGGTCACCGGGCCGACTGGCTCTGGCAAATCAACGACCTTGGCCGCGATGATCGACCACCTCAATCACAGTTCATCCAAGCACATCCTGACGATTGAAGACCCGATTGAGTTTGTGCACACTTCCGACCGTTCCTTGATTCAGCAGCGTGAAGTGGGCATTCAAACTTTGAGTTTTGACAATGCCTTGCGCTCCGCCTTGCGGGAGGATCCCGACGTGATCTTGGTGGGGGAATTGCGTGACTTGGCCACCATCCGTTTGGCCATCACCGCCGCTGAAACGGGCCATTTGGTGTTGGCCACGCTTCATACCTCAGGCGCCGCCAAAAGCATTGACCGCATCATTGATGTGTTTCCGTCAGACGAAAAAGGCATGGTTCGCAGCATGCTGTCGGAGTCGCTGAATGCGGTGATTTCGCAAAACTTGCTTAAACGCCTGGGGGCAAGTGGCCGGGTGGCAGCGCATGAAATCATGGTGGCAACCCCTGCCATCCGAAACCTCATCCGAGAAGGCAAAGTGGCGCAGATGGTCTCTGCCATACAAACCGGCGCTGCGGTGGGCATGCAAACTTTGGATCAAAGCCTGTCGGCTTTGGTGAAGCAGGGAAGGGTCTCTTTACAAGAAGCCAAGTCAAAGGCCCACCATCCGGATCAATTGACGCCTACTCACGCTTGACCCCGTGAGCTTCGACCTGAGAAAGGCCACGGGGTGGGTTTTTAAGAACTGCGCTTTTTAGCAGCAGCAGGGGCCGGGGCGGTCTTGGCGGTGGCGTTGCTGACTGTTTTGGCTGCTGACACGGTCGCGCTCAAAGCCGAGTCGGCCGCTGCGTTGTAGTTGGCATGGGCCAAGTCATTGGCTTGTTTGACGGCTTTTTGCACCGTTTCGAAAGCGCTGCTGGCGGCGGCAGCAGCCGACTTGACGAAGGCCACGGCGTGTTCGGTGCCAGCAGGCGGGTTTTGGGTGGCGTTGTCGAGGTAATTGGTCAAACCTTGTCGAACTTCGGCCGATCTTGCCTCGGCCACTTTGCTGAATTCACCCTGGATCTGGTTGCTGATGTCGTACAAGTGGCGGCTGTAAGCGGCGGTTTTTTCAGCCAAAGGTTGGAGCAGGGCGGCTTGTAAGGACAAAAATTCTTGCGCGTCTTTGGCGCTCATGCAGGCTTGTGCATGTTCTTCACTTTCTTGCATGGCGGCGCGGGCCACGCTCAGATGCAAAGCCACCAATTTTTCAATGCCGGCAAAGGCTTGGTTGGTCAGCCCATAAAGGGTTTCCACATTGGCTTTCTGTGCGGCCAGGATTTGTTCAGTTGTTAAGGTCATGTTGGTTTCCCCATAAAACGTTAAATCAAGGCCGGTCTGTGAATTGGGTCCAAGGGATTCTGCGACAGGCCTGTTTGGGTTAACCATAGCAATTCCTCAATGGGCTTGCCGCCTCTATTGCAATTAAATGCAACAGTGTCCTTAGTTCTTTCTGGCTGCCCAAAAGACCGCACCCTCAGCGCCATACTTTTCAGAGTGCTCGAGTCCCCGGGCGACCTGAAAGCGGTCACCCGTCTTGAGATGGCGGGTGGCGCCGTCGATGGTCAGCCAATAGTCGCCTTGTGCAACCAGCGCGTCGGTGTCAAAAGGATGGGCATGGGGGGCGTTTTCAAAATGGGGTGCCCATTCTCGGACCAAAACCTCGTCAAAGCCTTCTTGCAATTTTTGCTTTTTGTATTCTTCAAAGTCGGTGTTCATCATGGTTTTCCCTAATCCGGCGGTGCTGCCAGATTAGAATAACAGGCTATCTGTCAAACCCAAAATGAGACGTCAAAATTTTCAGCGAATGCCTTTGATCGATGGCTTCAAAGGCTTGGCCTGCCTGGTCATTGTGCTGCATCACCTGGTGGCTTACGGTCCCCTTTCTGATGCCGTCATGCCTGCGCTGCCCGATGTTTTGACTTGGCTTTTTGAATACGGTCGCATGGCGGTGCAGGTCTTTTTGGTCGTTTCGGGCTACCTGATGGCGCGTCAACTCAGCCAATTGGCTCGCCAAGAGCGCCAAACATCCTGGTTTCAGCTGGTCCAAAAGCGCTACACCCGTTTGGCCATTCCTTTCGTGCTGGCTTTGCTTTTTGGAGTGGCACTCAGCAGCGAGCTCCATTGGATGACAGGTGAAGATTCTTTTGAGTCCATCGCCAGCTGGCCGCAGTGGATCGCCCATGTTTTTCTGCTGCAAACCTGGTTGCACCAACCCGCCATTGCCGCCGGTGCCTGGTATGTCGCGATAGATTTCCAACTTTATGCTTTGATGGCGGGCGTTTTTTGCCTCTGTCAGCGCCACAGGTCAGAAACACGGACTTTGTGGATGAAGCCAGACGCCGACCCCCGCTCCTTGATTGCCTTGGTTGTGTCCTGGGTTTTGGTCTTGACCCTGATGGCCTTGGTCTATTTCAACCGTCACCCCTTCTATGACGCCTCGGCCCTTTATTTCATGGGTGCTTATGGATTGGGCATGTTGGCGCGCTGGTTCTCTACCCGCCCGAAGGCCCTGGTTTGGGTGGCGGGGCTGGCGTTGCTGATTGTTTTTGCTTTGTGGTTTGATTTTCGCTGGCGCCTTGTGGTGGCCGGGGTCACGGCCTTGGTTCTGTGCGGTGAGTCTTTGATTTCAGAAGCCACTTATGGTTTCTTGCTGAAACTGCGTTTGTCGGGTTTGGGCAAAATTTCCTATTCTGTTTTCTTGGTTCATTTTCCAATTTGCATGGCTTTCAACACCTTCTGGCCCTTGTTTGTGGCCGGTGACTCTGTTTTGGGCAATGGCTTGGGCCTTTTGGCGGCCCTGATCGCCAGCGTTGGCATGGGGTACGTTTTCTGGCGTTGGGTCGAAAGCCAAGTCCCGCAATGGCTGAATCAATCGGGCGAGTGGCTCAAAGCCTTACCAGTGCCACGCTGAAGGTTGACGTTGGTCAAGCTTTGTCCTTTCAAAGCCCCTGACGCCCCCCCAAATGCATGGGGTTCCCTTAGTATGGAACTTCTATGGGAACTCCCATGGAATGCCATCAACTGCCGACAGGACCTCATGCCAAACGCCACCCACCCCAATCACTCCACTCATTCCACTCACTCCCCCCAGGCCTCAGGTGCTTCAGTGCCGTTGGCCAAAGACGACGACACTCAAACCCTCAACCAACGCCTCACCCAACTCAAGCAGTTGCTTCAAGAGCGTGCCAATGAAGCGGAGCCGGATGTCACCCGCCTCATTGCTCAAGTTGAAAGCACCCTTCAAAGCTTGGGTGAAAACGCCCAAGAATCCGCTGACGCTTTGGTGGAACGCCTGAAGTTTGCCAAGATCAACGCGGATCGCTACGCCCGTGAGCGCCCTTGGCAGGTTGCAGGCATGGCCATCGGCTTGGGCACGGTGCTGGGCTTTTTGATGGGTCGTTGCAAAAAATAAATGCTCAGCAAAATCATCCACATGGCTGCCGGTGTTTTTGGGGTCATGCGCCTCAAGAAGAAACTCAACGAAGGCGTGCAAGACCTGGAAATTCGGGCTGAAATCCTCCAGGTCGAGTGGCAACTGATGCTGCGCCGATGGATCTTGACCGCCATTTGGAGTCTGGTGGCAGCGGTTGCCCTGTTTATGACCGCCTTGGTCGTCACGCTGTTGGTGGTGGCCTACTTCTGGGATACGGGTGACCGCCTCACTGCCCTGCTGGGAGTGGGTGGCTTTTGGGTCTTGCTGTCCTGTTTGGCTGTTTTTTTTGGACTGCGAACCGCCCGCTCAGGGCAGCCCCCTTTTGAAGTCAGCCGCTCGCTGTTCAAGCGTCAATGGCGACAATGGCGCCGGCATTTGGGCAACTAAACCAAAGTTAAACCAAAGCACCCAGCGATTCGAGTTCACTGGTCAATGCCAACCAACGTTCTTCGAGCGGGCCC
>Ga0208874_1000592_pt1 | contig 12526 bp, 14 predicted proteins | sample CryBogCBH10Oct08_FD_184604 | JGI IMG/M metagenome (GOLD analysis project Ga0208874, IMG submission 184604) | Freshwater microbial communities from Crystal Bog, Wisconsin, USA - CBH10Oct08 (SPAdes) (version 2) | ecosystem: Environmental > Aquatic > Freshwater > Lake | place: Crystal Bog... | reverse complement strand
AAACGCCCATAAGTAATCTTGGATTCATTTAGGTATGGAACGCCAGACTTGTCTGTACCTGCCACTACTTTATTGAATGCTGCAGCATTACCTTCTTGTAATAGTTGATCGAGCGTTATTGGTGCAGCGATGTTGAGCTTCTTAGCTACTGCACGCACATCGATGACGCCCTTGGGTGTAACTACACCCATGCTTTCGGTGCCATCAGCATTCATCATGGTGAGGATCTTGCAATTTTTTACCATTTCGTGAGGTCCGTTATAGATTTCTCCGCCCCACTGTGAGGTTGGGTGTGCTGAAGCCTCTTGCATTAAACCCATTGTGGAAGCCGCTACGATTCCTGCGCCTGAGGCAGAAACGGTCTTCATAAATTGACGACGTGAACTCATACTATCTCCTGTAATGTATTTTTAGTATTTACTGCGATACATCCGAAAATATCTTACCCTAGACTTGGCTTAAAAATCAGGGAGATCAGGGTTTAACCTAGACCAAAGAACAAGGAGATTCGGTAGGTAATAAAAGAAGCTAGATAAGCCAGGAAGAAAAGATAGCTCAGCATGATGATAGGAATCTTCCAGCCCCCTGTCTCCCGCTTAACGGTCGCGATAGTAGAGAGGCACTGGGGAGCAAAAACAAACCAGGCTAACAAAGACAATGCCGTAGCCAAGCTCCAGGTAGAAGAAATTAAAGGTACCAGAGCGCTGGCAGCATCAGCACCAGTACTAGATAAGGCATAGACCGTTGCCAATGAGCTCACCACAACTTCACGGGCTGCCATACCAGGAACCAAGGCAATACTGATTTGCCAGTTAAATCCAATCGGCGCAAAGACGATAGATAAAGCATGGCCTAACATACCGGCGATACTATATTGAATCGGTGCACCTGTTGCACCCTCAGGCGGCAATGGAAAACTCGATAGCGCCCATAGCGCAACGGTCATCAGCAGAATGATTCCGCCAACGCGTCTGAGAAAAATCTCTGCACGTTGCCACAAACTAATCGCCAGATTACTAACTCTCGGTAAGTGGTAGCTGGGCAACTCCATCATCAACGCATTGACTTTGAATTGCTTACTCGTGAAATGTTTGAGCAGCCAGGCCACTCCCATTGCCCCAAGAATGCCGGCAAGGTAAAGAGCAAATAAGACTAGACCTTGTAAGTCAAGATCAAACCAAAGCTTGGTGTGTGGAATAAACGCAGAGATGAGCAAGGCATACACCGGTAGCCGTGCTGAGCAAGTCATCATGGGTGCGATCAGGATGGTGATTAGACGATCACGAGCGTTCGAGATACTGCGTGTGGCCATGATGCCGGGAATTGCACAAGCAAAACTCGAGAGCAAAGGAATAAAAGATCTGCCAGATAGGCCTGCTCTCCCCATTAAGCGATCGAGTAAATAGGCGGCTCTGGGTAAATAGCCAGACTCTTCTAAAGCCAGAATGAAGAAGAACAGAATCAAGATCTGCGGCAGGAAAGTTAATACACCCCCCACTCCTGCCAGAATGCCATCGATCAATAAACTTCTGAACCAATTGTCTGGCAAGAACTGCGTGATTAATCCACCCAACCAATCCAGAGAATCTTTAATCAGCTCCATAGGGTATACAGCCCAGGTAAAGACAGCTTGGAAGATAAAGAACAGGAGGACTGTCAATATGATTGGGCCAATCACTGGATGCAAGAGAACTGTATCTAATCGATCGCTAAAATGATCAGGAATCACGTGATCTAAATGCAGATTTTTGAGAATGCGCTGTACCTGAATATTGTCAGATTCAATATGTTCAGAGTGCGCTATAACTGTTTCATCACCTTGATCAATTGATGTATTGGAAAGCGTTGCGAGATTGCGCCAATCCAATTGAGATAAATAGGCCTTGAGATCATCGGCGCCTCGCGACTGAATGCCAACCGTAGGGATCACTGGCATACCTAGCTCATTTGCTAGAGCCTCTATATCAATCTGCAAGCCCTGGCGTTTGGCGATATCCACCATATTGAGCACAACCACACAAGGCAAACCCAAGCGCTTAGCGGCCAAGACTAAACGCAGATTGGCGCGCAAGTTCATGGCATTAAGTACACATAAAACTAAGTCCGGTTTTTTCTCTCCAGCGGCCCTGCCATGCAATACATCACACGTGACACGTTCGTCGAGTGAGCGCGGATAAAGACTATAAGCTCCAGGCAGATCTAAGATGCGGATCACCTTGTCCGAGGCAAGCGTTAAGTTTCCTTCTTTACGCTCAACAGTCACGCCGGAATAATTCGCGACCTTCTGACGGCTACCGGTCAGCAAATTAAATAATGCCGTCTTGCCACAATTAGGGTTACCCAAGAGCGCAACTAAGGGCTCTTTAGCAAAGAAATGAATCTTTGACTCAGTCATGGGGCAACGGTTTCTAATTCAATTAACTTGGCTTCGTTCTCACGCAAGGCAAAAGTGGAAGAGCCAACGCGGACCAAAATAGGCCCTTTGCCAAAGAGACCTTTGCGCAAGACGGTCACCTGCTCGCCCGTCAGAAAACCAATATCTTCAAGTTGCCCCCTCACCTCGGGGCTTGTCTCCGAAGCAAGAACGCCTTTGACCCTAAAAAGGGTATCTAAGGAAGCCTGGTCTAGGAACATGAATCTGGCACTTTTGGCATTTAATAAGAATGGTTCTCATTATAGCGATAAAGTGAGAATAATTCTCATCTGAGAAACCTGGTCACCTCGAGCCCGTTTGAAGTAATACACTGTCAGCAATACCAATTGCAGCGAGATACTTATGTACCTACCAAAGCATTTTTTAGTTGAGGACCGCGAGATCTTACTTAAGGTCATGGGCGAGTACCCTCTGGCCACCATTATTGGCAATACCGATGGTGAACTCGAAATCAATCACATCCCTTTGATGGTAAGTAAAGACGGTCAGTATTTGCACGGGCACATCGCCAGAATGAATCCCTTAGCTAAATTAGCCCAAGCGGGTGCTGTCAAAGTTACTGCAATCTTTCATGGCCCACATGCCTACATTACTCCTGCCTGGTATCCCTCCAAATATGAGACCGGCAAAGTGGTTCCTACATGGAATTACGCAGTGGTGCATGTGCAAGGCGCACTCAGTCTGAAAGAAGATCCTCAATGGATTCGTCAGCATGTCTCGCAACTGACCAATACCCATGAACCTACTTATCAATCAAACTGGAAACTCGATGATGCGCCAGAGGACTATGTCCAAATGATGCTCAAAGCCATCGTTGGTATTGAAATCCAGGTCACTAGTCTGGTTGGTAAATTTAAGCTGAGTCAAAATCGTACCCCTTCTGAATACGACGGGGTAATTAAGAAGCTCAAGCAGTCTTCCTTAGAGGATTTACAGGCGATGCTCAAGCTGATGAAAGCGGAATAAAAAAAACGGCTCACGAGGAGCCGTTTTTCTTTTAGCACTGTAGCTTATGCAAACAGTTTCATTGCACTTAATACCGTCTTATACACGCCCCATGACAATGGGATGCCAACTGCGACCCAAGCCAACAGAACTGTAAAACTAGAAGTACGTTCGTTACCACCGCTGCCAGTCACCACTGAGCTCAAGGCTTTTTCATGCGCCAGGCGCTTCTCTTCAGCCAATTCAGCATCAGTCATGAACCACTTGTCAGCGACAGGACGAATAAATAAGTTACAGATCAAGCCAATGGCGAGCATACCCGTGAGGATGTACATCGTTTGGTTATAGACCTGAGCACGAGGCAATCCCAAGCTGAGTTGGTAATCACGCATGTAGTTCACAACGACTGGACCCAAAATACCAGCAGTAGACCAAGCGGTTAAGAGTCGTCCATGAATAGCACCCACGTTTTGGGTACCAAACAAGTCTGCTAGGTAAGCAGGCACAGTAGCAAAGCCACCACCATACATACTCAAGATGATGCAGAAGGCGCCGACGAATAAAGCCAGATTACCTGCTTGAGCACTACTTGGAACGCTAAAGTACATCGCGCCACCCAAGACGAAGAAGATGATGTAAGTCATCTTGCGACCTAGCTTATCAGACAAGCTAGCCCAGAAGAAACGGCCACCAATGTTGAACAAGCTAATGAGCGCTGTAAAGCCTGCCGCGATACCAGCAATGGCGGTGAGCTGAGTCTTATCCAGTTCGGTAAAGGTCTGCTGAACACCAATCAAGCTACCAGCAAACACTTCTTGCAACATCGGAGATGCCATACCAATCACGCCAATACCTGCCGAGACGTTCATACACAGCACCATCCACACCAACCAGAACTGTGGAATGCCCCACACTTTTTTAACGCTCACACTGCGATTGGTAATCATGGCGTTGTTGCTCTGTGCAGCAGGAGGAGTCCAGCCTGCTGGTTTCCAATCACTTGCTGGAATGCGATAGCCAAAAGCGCCACACATCATGTACACAAAGTAGCCAAGTCCCATCACTACGAAGGTTTGTGTAACACCGACGCTGGTTGGGGTAGCAAAGTTTTTCATCAACATTGCCGCTAATGGAGAGCCGATCATGGCACCACCACCAAAGCCCATAATGGCCATGCCGGTTGCCATACCGCGACGGTCTGGGAACCACTTAATCAATGTGGATACTGGTGAGATATAACCCAATCCCAAACCGATACCACCAATCACACCAGAGCCGATGATCATCATCCAGAACTGATGCAGGTGGACACCGAGCGCTGAGATAAGCATGCCGCCGCCCCAACAGAAAGCAGCTACTACACCTGCTTTACGAGGACCAGCACGCTCTAACCAACCACCCCAAATTGCGGCAGAGACGCCAAGGAAAACAAAGAACAAGGTGTACATCCAACCCAGTGTGGAAATTTGCCAATCACAGGTGGTTGTAAACAGTTGTCCAATAAAGCCCACATCTGCTGGGCACTTAATCGCCTCTGTTCCACCTTGAGAAACTCCCAGTGCTTTTGAGAGAGGCAACCAGAAAACCGAGAAGCCATAAGCCATACCGATACACAGGTGAATAGCTAAAGCAGCCGGTGGAACCAGCCAACGATTAAAACCGGAACCTGCAATGGTTCTTTCTTTATCTAATAAATGAAACATCTTGTCTCCTTGTTATGCAGTACACCCTGTTTATACTTCGAAATTAAAAAGTTTGCATTTAGTACCAACATTAAGTTCTTAATTTATAAGGGTTTTCCCGCAAATGAATCGTGTGCAACGCAACATCATCAATGCCTTCCTGCTAGTCACACTGGGTGGTTTAGCTGGTTTGAGTTTTGCTCAAGAAAAAAGCATCGTTGTCGCATCAACCACCTCTACTGAACAGTCAGGACTATTCGCCTATTTGTTACCCATCTTCAAAAGTAAGAGTGGGATTGATGTCAAAGTCGTTGCTGTCGGCACTGGTCAAGCATTAGATATCGGTCGACGAGGCGATGCCGACGTGGTCTTTGTGCATGACAAGCCCGCAGAAGAACAATTTGTAGCCGAAGGTTTTTCGACCAAGCGGTATGAGGTGATGTACAACGATTTCATTCTGATCGGACCCAAAAATGATCCGGCCAAGATTGCGGGTGGCAAAGATATTAATGAGGCCTTGCAGAAAATTGCCGCTAGCCAATCCCCTTTCATTTCTAGAGGAGATAAGAGCGGCACCAATGCCGCAGAACTGCGCTATTGGAAGAATGCCGGTATCAATCCCGCTGGTGAAGCTTGGTACAAAGAGACGGGCTCTGGCATGGGACCTGCGCTGAACACGGCTTCGGCAATGAACGCTTACATCTTGGCAGATCGCGGCACATGGCTGAGCTTTAAGAATCGCGGCGATCTCATGATTGTGGTCGAGGGTGATCGAAAACTCTTTAATCAATACGGCGTGATGCTAGTCAACCCAGAGCGCTTCTCTCAGGTAAAGAAAGTCTTAGGTCAAACCTTGATAGCCTGGTTAATCTCGAAGGATGGGCAGTCGGCGATTGCCTCATACAAAATTGATGGGGAGCAACTCTTTTTCCCCAATGCAAAATCAAGTGGTAAGTAGATAAAGAAAAAGCCCATCAATGGATGGGCTTTTTTACTGGGTGCGCCAGCTTACTTCTTAGGTGTTACGAAACCGATCGCAGTATCGTCCACGAACTCAACCATAACGTCATCACCTGCCTTGAATTTCTCAAGACCTAAAACACTTGGAGCTACCTTCACTTTTTGCTTCTCGCCAGATGGGAGTGTGAAAGTTACAACACGGTTGTTGTAATCAATCGTGCCAATCTTTACGGTTGCATAAACCGTATCTTGGGTTTCTTCAAATGGCTTTGCAGATCCTTTGCCAGAGATAACTACAGAATGCACGCCAGATGCACCTGGCTTCTGACCTTGACCAGCAGCAGTCAAGCCAACTGCAATCGCTTGGGCATGCTCAACCATGAAAATATCGCCCTTCTTCACTTTGTCTAAATCATTCACAGATTTAGCAACGTTCATCTGCGCCAAATTACCGTTAGCATCTTTTAAAGTAACGATACGGTTTTTCAGATCAACTGAGTCAACAGTTGCAGTCAAAACAACGACGTCAGCTGCCAAGGGCATCATTTTGGTTGGCATTTGAGCAAACGCAGAAGCAGATACAGCTAGGCCAAGAGAGGCCAGCAAAGCATAGACAGATTTCTTCAAAATAACTCCTAGATAGATACGGGGTTTAAAAGGGCAAGAACGCCAATAAAGCGTTTTTCATTGTAACCATGATCCTTGAGGTATTTAAGACAAAAAAGTCTTAATTGGTGTTCTATATTGGTGGTAGTACTGAGTTGGGCAGGATTTTTGGAGGATATCTCATGATTCTGATTAAGAGTTGGGCTGAAGCGGAGGCAGATGCCTACCGTATTCGCAAAACTGTCTTCATTGATGAGCAAGCTGTCCCCGTCGAAATGGAGCTTGATCTCTATGATGAGCAAGCCCAACATGCTCTGCTCTATCAAAACGCACAATGTATCGGTACTGCCCGACTGGTTGTACAAAATGATGGGGTCGGCAAGATTGGTCGAATGGCGGTATTGAGCCCCTACCGAAGACAGGGGTTTGGTGGGCAGCTCCTTGGCGCTTTAATTAGTTTTGGCAAGTCACAAGGTATTGCGCGTTTTATTCTTAATGCCCAAATGGTCGCCATCCCTTTTTATGAGAAATTCGGGTTTCAGGCACACGGGCCTGTTTATGATGAGGCAGGAATTCCACATCGTTCTATGATGTTGGTATTCAATCCTACTGCCCCTTAAATGACTACATCTCCTTATACCTTTCGCGTTTGCTATTCCGACACAGATACTGCAGGCTTTGTTTACCACGCCCGTTATCTAGAAATCTTTGAACGTAGCCGTGCCGCTTGGCTGCATGGCTTAGGTATTGGCCCCCTCAGACTAGTAGAAGAATTCGGGATTCTGTTTCCTGTGCGCGAGCTCACCATGAACTTTCATCGACCCGGTCGCCTAGATGATCTCTTGGTGATTGATCAAATGATTGAACATCGGGGCCGCACCCAAATCGCGATTAAACAAACTGCCAAAAAGATCAATGAAGCTAATCCTGCTGAAGAGCCGACTTTGCTCGCCAGTGCGTTGATTCATTTGGTGGCAGTCGATACCAAAACACTCAAACCGAAGGGTCTTCCAGATTGGTTATTTCCTCTGGTGGATTCAGCAGACCCTCAAAAGTAAAAAACCTAGCCTCATGAGCTAGGTTTTTAATCTACAGAGAGAACTGAAGAAGATTATTTCTTCGCTTCCATTGCTTCTTTATGAGCAGTAATTTCTTTACGACGCTCTTTGCATGCCCCTGCAATTTCTTGCAATGCTTTACGAGCACGTGCAGCAGATGCCTTAACGCCCTTAACAATGAATTTTTCGTTTTCAGCGATGTAATTCTCAAAAGCGGCTAGCAATGTATCGTGTTGTGACATCTCGTCTCCTAATATTCAAAAATTGATTCTTTACCCACTACGCGATCAAGTATATCTCTATAAAAAGTAGAGTTATTGACAGTCGAAATAGGGGAAAACTCTTACAGAGTTCCTTCCCCTAAATCCTTGTAACTGATTGAAAAATAATGGTTTTTTGTATTAATTGGGCAATTAAGCCATGGTATTTCGGATGATGCCGATGCCGGTCACCTCGGACTCTATGACGTCCCCTGGCTTTAAAAACTCAGGCGGCGTTCTGCTGTAACCCACCCCTGAAGGCGTCCCCGTGGCAATGATGTCTCCTGGCAGGAGAGTGAGGCCGCGCGATAGCTCAGCAATGATCGCCGGGATTTTGAAATACATTTGCGCGTAACTGGCGTTTTGTTTTTCAACGCCATTGACCCGACAAATCACGCGCACATCTTTCAGGTCGACTCCACCAGCAGTCACCACCCAGGGGCCCATAGGCCCATGACCATCCAAACTCTTGCCCTTGAACCATTGGCCAGATTGGCGCTTCTGTTGAATATCACGCGCAGTGGTGTCGTTATAGGCGGAGTAGCCAAAAACGTATTCCATAGCGTTTTCTTCAGAGATGTTCTTGCCCTTCTTTCCAATCACGACAGCAAGCTCAGCTTCCCAATCAATCATGGTTGAAATTCCAGCATCGTAAGGAATCTTGTCAAAAGGCCCGTTCATTGTCTGGGTGCCCTTAGTGAAAAGCACTGGAACTTTTGGATACTCTTTGATGCTTTTATCTTCGCGATTTTTTAAACCTTCTTCGAAGTGATCAAGATAGTTCCAGCCGACACAATAAATATTGCTCTGAGGTTTAGGAATTGGTGAAAGCAACACAATTTGGTTCACATTTTGCGTGGCCTGACCCCTGCCCTTAAAGAGCTTGGCCAAATCTAATAAGCCTTGATTGCCAGACCCAGCCAAAGAGATCATGGATGTAGGATCAAAGGACAGTGTCAGTTTTTGACGAGCGGCTTCCGCAGGAATATCTATCACCATACCGTCATTCGTGACCAATCCTAAGCGGGATGTTGCGCCCATCCGTGGCAGGTAGTTTGCAACGCGGTAACCCGCTTTACCTGTTAAGGGCTCAACGACCACGGGAAAATTACCACCAGCCGCTTCTGCAGTCCTAGAAAGTATCAGGCTGCTTAGGGCAGCGGTGCCACCTATCTTCAAAATATCGCGACGATTCGTATCCATACTGTCTCCTTTAGGGTTTTATCTATTTTTGGATCTCGTGAGATAAATCTTAATACGAAATACAAATTCATCAGAATTTCGCTATGCTTAGACTATGCGTGCTTTCTTTCGGACCCTATTAAGCTGCTTTGGCGTTTGCTGCGCTTGTTGCCTCTGCGCCTGCGACCGCGTTGACTATACAACCTGGAAGTGTCAGGATGCCGAGGGTCAGAAGCTTTCGATGATTCTCAAGCAAGCCCAAATGATTTTGCCCAATACGACTTATACGCATTGCGGCGCACTCGGAGAGGTGACGTATTTCGATCAGCAATGCCCTGCTCTTACCCAAGATGCGCAAGTGCGCTTCATTCCTAGCCAGGGCAAGCTCACTATTGCCGATAAAGCATATCAATGCAATGCACTGTAATCAGGTCTCTGTAAATGAATCCCCTTAGCCCCAAGAAACTCTTGCTGAGCAAATGGACCGCGGTACTACCTCTCAATAAAGAGAAACATTTTTTAGTATCCAAAGTCATCTACTCGGACCCCGAGGAAGAACGGGTAGCGCATTCGGTTGAGCTTGAAGCGGTCTACAGCAAAAAGATTCGGGTCATCCCCTGGCGAGAGCTCACTGATGATGATTGCTGGTTACAAGGCTGGAAATAAAAAAGCCACCGCAAAGGATGGCTTTGATTAAGGCTGTTGACTGCTTACTCTGAGCTACCTGAGCTATCTTTTGCGGCAGCTTTGGACTTCTTACCAGAGGATGCTTTTTTGACGAACTCATCCAGGTTCTTCTCGGCCGTATCCGCAACTTGATTCACAATACGACGCCCTTCTTGAAACATCTGCTGACCAGTAGTAGACATTTCATGGACAACCTTAGATAACTTATCTGCATGGGCTGGCATTTTGCTCTCAGCATCTTCCAGCCAGCTCACTAATGAATGACGCACTTTCTCTAAATGCTTTTCGGTTTCGTCAGCTGCGTTCTCACCTAAATCCTTCAGCAAGGATTTGACTTTCTTTTGATAGGTTGCCGCACGCTTAGCAGCTTCTTTAGCCGCCTCTTCTTGTAAATCTTTCAATTTACTCAGGTCATTCTTAGCCGCTGACTTTGCAGTGGCCATCGCATTTTTCATGCTGTACTCTACTTCAGCGAGATGGTGATCGCCAATTTCTTTAGCGGTTTCGAGTAATTTATGGGAGAAAGTAAAAAGCTCTTTGGCTTTTTCTCTTTGCCAGTCTTGAAAATCTTTTGGGTTCATGATGGTTTCCTTGTGTTGATGGTTTACCAGTGAAGTAATGACCTTTCATTGCCTATCCTAAACCCAAATTGCGGTGTGGGCAATTACCCCACTGACAATCGGTAAAATAGGGCTTAAACCATCGATTTATCGAACTTCAACCCCCCCAATCCCCTTCAATGCTTGAACTACTTGCCAATCCCAGCGCCTGGGCTGCCTTCCTCACTTTAGCCGCCCTAGAAATTATTCTCGGCATCGATAACATTATTTTTATCAGTGTGATTGCCGGTCGCCTACCAACCAGTATTCGTGAACAAGTCAGAAGAATAGGTCTACTGTTTGCACTGCTGACCCGTATCTTGCTATTACTTAGTCTGTCATGGGTTATGGGTTTAACCGAAGCACTATTTAGCTTTGCCAATCACGCTGTATCTGGTCGTGACCTCATCTTATTGCTCGGTGGCTTCTTCTTGATCTGGAAAGCCTCAAAAGAAATCTACTCCGAAGTAGAACTGCATCATGATTCAGATACCGCATTAGTGTCTGAACAGATCAATCCTCAAGAATCTATTCAGAAACTTTTTATTGCATCAGTTGGGCAGATTGCTCTACTGGATATGATTTTCTCTTTAGATAGCGTCATTACTGCAGTCGGCATGGTAGACGAGATTGCAATCATGATTGCCGCAGTCATCGTTTCAGTTTTGATCATGCTCCTGGCTGCCAAACCCATCGGAGACTTTGTTGGCCGTCATGCTTCGATCAAAGTATTAGCACTCTCATTCCTAACAGTTGTGGGAGTGGTTCTGATTGCTGAGGGTATGGGATTGCACATCCCTAAGGGATACATCTATGTAGCGATGGCATTTTCTCTTGTAGTAGAGTTACTCAATATCCGAGCTCGTGCTAAAAAGATTGCGCGCAAGCAAAGCCGCTAGCCCAAGCCCACTGAAAATTGTGACCGCCTAAGTGGCCTGTGACATCAACGCATTCACCAATGAAGTACAAACCGGGATGTGACTTTGCCATCATGGTTTGACCATCCAGTTCTTTGGTATCAACTCCTCCCAACATCACCTCAGCCTTTTTCCAACCGAGAGTGCCGGCAGGCTTCACCGACCAGTTGGTGATCAACTCTTTTAAAGCATGTCGATCTTTTTTGGAGACTTCTGCCCACTTTCGTCCTATTAGATTTTTCTGTTCAGCAAAGGCTTTGGCTAGGCGCTGCGGAAGCACAGCAGCCAGAATGGTCTCGGCAGTTTTTAAGCGGTTCTCTTCATCATTAAACAGGGCGTCACAATTAAAGCCACCCGCCACTTCAACTGAACCAAGCCAATCGATATGGATCCCCTCACCTTCGGTCCAATAGCTACTGGCTTGCAAAACAGCGGGTCCTGAGAGGCCTTTGTGGGTGAGCAATAAATCTTCCTGAAAACGGCAAGCACCATAGCGCTCGCCCTTTGAGCCTGAGCTAATTCGGACAGGCAAACTCAATCCAGCCAGTTCATTCAGATGATGAAAAGAGTCTGCCGTAAATGAGAGAGGCACTAAACCTGGACGAGGCTCTACCACATTGAGATTGAATTGTTTTGCAATGTCGAGTGCATATGCCGTTGCTCCGATGGCAGGCACAGGCAAACCACCTGTCGCCATCACAATGGCTCTCGTCTTTTCTGTTCCTGCGCTGGTATTGACTGCCCAAGCGCCCGCTTCTTGAGAAATACTCAGCACCGATACAGGATTGCGTATCTCTACATTGCCTTTAATGCATTCAGAAAACAGCATTTGAATAATGTCTTGTGCAGAGTGATCACAAAACAGTTGACCTTGATGTTTCTCGTGGTAATCAATGCCATAAGACTCCACTAGCTTGATAAAGGCTCTAGCTGGATAACGCGCGAGTGCGCTTTTGACGAAATGGGGATTGAGCGACAAGAAATTGGCCGGGCTACTGTGCTGATTCGTAAAATTGCAGCGACCACCTCCGCTGATTCGAATCTTTTCCCCTAAGACTTCAGCGTGATCGAGGACTAGGACTTTCTGATTGCGCTGCCCTGCTACCCCGGCACAGAATAGACCTGCTGCACCACCGCCAATAATGATGGCATCCCATTGAGTACTCATAACTTAGGCAAGTTGGTACCACTGCTGA
>Ga0208874_1000589_pt1 | contig 12554 bp, 11 predicted proteins | sample CryBogCBH10Oct08_FD_184604 | JGI IMG/M metagenome (GOLD analysis project Ga0208874, IMG submission 184604) | Freshwater microbial communities from Crystal Bog, Wisconsin, USA - CBH10Oct08 (SPAdes) (version 2) | ecosystem: Environmental > Aquatic > Freshwater > Lake | place: Crystal Bog... | reverse complement strand
GCTGTTGTTGTCTTTCAGCGCTTGTTGACGCTGTTTTTCAAGCTCAGCCTGCTGCGCAGCAAGCGTTTTTAACTGGCCTAAGTCCGAGTTATCCGCTTGTGCTACGTTGCCAAAAATGTCAGCCTGCGCCCCTTCTTGCTGCATTGACTTTGCGTAGTCAGCTTGGGTTTGCTGTTCGCCAACGCGTTTTTGCAACTCACGGATGCGGGGTACGGCAGCTTGCAGTTCTTGTTGGAAGTCTTTGTATTCGTCAGACCTAATTAACTCTGCATACTCTTGTCGTGCCCGTTGTTTTTCTGCAACAGCTACTTGGTCGGCGGGGTCAGCCTTGCCTTGCATCAACTGTTTTAACTGAACCAAGCGTTGTCCATACTGCGCGGCTTGGTCTTGAAGGTCGATTAAGTAACCGTCTGTTTGTTTGTACGCCGCTTTTTGGTCATCGCTCAGGGCATCTTTTTGGCGTTGTTGTTCGGCCAGCAGGTCGGTGCGCGTTTGTTCAGCGCTGCCTAACATTTTGGATGCTGCGTCGCGAGCACCCCTGCCGTGCATGAAACCGAATATAGGAGCCATGCCAATAGCGCCCATAGTGGCGTGGCCGTACGCTTCCATTGCATCGGGAGAGGTCAGGCTCTTGCCTTCTTCGGCACGGTCGAGCATTGTGTGGCTGACCATCATACCTGTGCCAAGCACCGCGTTTTGACCCGTGCCTTGGATTACGTTGCGCATTGTGCCACTCAGTTGCTGAGAGGCTTCTTCGGCAGTCATCCTACCGGCCAGCACTTCTTTAGCCAAAGGCGCAGCTTCTTCAGCCGCTGTCTTACCTAACACACCGCGCATGGGCGCGTTGAGGATGTGACCTGTTAATTGGTCGACGGCGGCGTGGGCAATACCGTAGCCAACAGCACGCAAATAGTTGGGTTCTTCGCCTCGGTCTTTTTGTTTGGCAATTTCTTGACCAATGTACGTGGGGGCATTGACTGCGGCAAACGCGCCTTCTTTAACAGCCAAAAGTGTGCCAGCGCCCATGCCCGCAACAGCAGCTTCGGGGAGTGCGGCTACTGCGGCAGTCCCTGCTAATGTCGGGGCGGCGTAGCGCCCAATCATGGAGCCCGTGCCCTGCGCTATTTCTTCGCCGTATTTTTGAGCGTATGCGCCAAGTGTTGGAAGAATCCCGGGCCGAGCTTTGTCAGCTTGGAATTGTTCTTCGGTGTACGGCTGGTAGCTTTGAGCAGCGGCTGCTTTTTCTCGACCGTAATTAATCAGGCTTTGAATACCTGTTGCTTCGCCTAGACCGCGAGCCGTTTCCCCTATGCCCTGTTCAAGACCTGAACCAAATGCGCCCATAATTCCCGTTGCGGGTTTGGGCGCATTGCCAGCCGACGGGTCTTGCGCTAAGACAAAATTAAATATGTCTTGCTGGCTGGCACCTTCTGGCCCTTCCACGTGGTATATACGGCCATTAGGTGCTTGTACGTTGTAGACGGGCATAGGTCACTCTTAAATTTTTTAGCCACTTCCGAGTAATTTAAATCCAGACGTGGATGCGGGAGCGGCGGCAGGCACTACTGTACCAGAAGATGGCACGGTTGTCCCTAGTGTTGCGGCATGTGCTTCCGCTCTTTGTTGATAGTATGCTTGCGCTTCTTCATCGGACTTCAGCATATTTTCTGGCTGCGCTCTCCATTTTTGCATGTCGGCCGTAGCCAGTTTATCTACTTGCGCCAGTTGCTGCATGTTCAGTCTGCCCGTCGTGCCCATACCGCGTTGGTTGTAGTAATTCGCTTGTGCGGACATCAGGTTTTTCTGGAACGGCTGTAAATCTTGGGCCATCTTTACTTTAATTCCTTCAAGCCCAGCTAACTGCCCCCTAATACCGAGTTCACCTGCTTGGTATTGAGACTTATCTGCTAAGCCGTAAGCCGCCATTGTGTTTGCAATAGCGTTTTGTTTTTGTGTATCGCTCAGGTGCATGTATGTCTGAGCATCGCGTTCGTTATTGTTGAGTCGGGCATCAAGCGCTTGTTTAGTTGCTAAATCGGACTTCATCAAGTCGCGTTCGGCAGCATCCGCGTAGTCTTTATCGTGGATGTAGCTTTCGCCACCAACCTTACCGGCTTTTTCAAAGAACTCACCTATGTTTCTGGAGTTCATACCGGCTAAACTGCCCATTATCAAAGCGTTGGCAAACGCGTTATCGTTGCGGTTTTGCAAACGTTTGTGTTCTGCGTCGCTCAAATCTTGGAGGGGTTTGTACTCCGCTTTTGCTGCCGCGTCTTTTTCTTTTGCCAAACTATTAGCTTGGTTATAGAGATCGGTAGCAGAAGGGGCGTTGGATTGGGCCAAGTTAACACTTCTGTTAATGTCGTCTAGCGTCAAGCCTTTGTACGCAGTGACTTTATTATCTAGCAGGTCATACAAGCCGTTGGAAGCAACTGTGCCTTCTTTCTTGGCATCAGTTACTTTGGGCGGTGCTTTTGTCTTAGGATCAGTGTCGGGGATGGCAGCTGCTAAATCAGCTATGCCTCCGGGGGGCTGTTGTACCCCGGCTGCTAAACGCGCATCAGTGGGGTTTGTAACTGCGGGCAGCACAGGCGCGGGGGTTGGAGCGCCGGGTCGTCCAAAAAAATTATTATTTGGATTGGTGGGATCTGCGCGGCGTGTCATGTAGTCGCGATACAGCTGGCGCAAAAATGGAACTTTATTATTTTCAGGAGCGCCCGTTTGAGTGGGCAATAAAGGGGTGGTGTCATACATTGGGATGTCGCCCAACAAAGACTGATTAGGCACTAACCCCGCCACGTCAAAACGACGTTCACCATCTTCCATACGGCCACCAACGTGACCACCATCGGCGTAGCCAACAATACCGCCAGCCGCCATGCCTTCAATGTTCCTAGCGGGTAGTTGACCAATACCTTGGTTCTCAGGAGCAATGGACTGAATGTCTTGTTGGGCTACTGTGGCTTGCGGTTGTTGCTGCGGCGCTTGTGCAGACTTTTTAGCGTTGGCAATTTGAGAAGCCAACCCAACAATAATCCCTCCGTTGGGGCCGGTCATGTGTTGTTGCGCAAATGCTTGCAATTGCTGCAAGGGCATAGCCATCATCATTGCGCGCAGTTTTACAATCTCACCTTGCGTGACGGAAGGATCCGCCGTTTGTGTTTGTGCAGCAATCATGTTTTTCCTTACGCTATTTTTGCAACGGCCAGTCCAGCCAAACCACCAGACGCTTTTCTAATCACGCCGCCTTTAGCAGATTTTAACGATGCACCTATGGCTGTACCAGCCAAACCTGTAAGAATAGAAGCAGCGCTTGGGGGTGCGGTGTATGTTTGTTGCGCTTGCGTAGTGGTTGGTAGACCGTGCAGAATATTTGACATGAGCCCAAGCTGATTCTGAGCGTAAGTCTGGGGCGCAAGATACTGCTGATAAGCAGCATTAAGCGCGTTTTGCACACCTTGTTGCTGCTGTGTGCCGTAGGCATTTTGCAAGTTAGCAATTCCGGTTTGTTGGTTATATTGGTTTTGACCAACGGCGTTTAAGTCCATGCCGCCTGTCATGGCGGTTTGCGCAGCTTGCAGACCGAATCCAGCGCCAAACTGTTGTTGCTGTGCGTTTAAATTGGCTGCGTTTTGCGCAGCTTGTTGGTTAGCAAGGTTGGCCTGCTGAATGTTTGCAATGTTTTGCAAACCCATTTGTTGGTTCAGTTGGCCCTGTTGCAGGCCGTATTGGCCTTGCAAAGATTGGTTAGCTAAGTTAGCTTGTTGCAACAACTGAGCATTTTGAAGCCCGGTGTTATAGCCCATCTGTTGGTTTGACAAACCAGCTTGTAAATTGGCCGCTTGATTTGCTTGTTGAGCCTGCAAGCTTGCCGCGTTTGAAGTGTTGAATTGTTGTGCGGCAGTGTTATACGCGTTGTTGTAACCTTGGCCAATTAAATTGGACATTGCCAACTGATTGGATTGGTTTTGCAGAGCGTCTTGAATACCGGCACGGCTTCCGCCAAAAGCGCCTGCTTGTGTTTGTGCTGCTTGATTGGCCGTCTGCTGCATGCCTTGTTGCTGCGCCAGCAACTGCATTTGAGGGGCCAAAGACTGCTGCAAGTAGGGATTCATGTATTGGGCAACATTATTCCCAGTAAAGTTTTGCGACCGCACACCCTGCGCATATACGTTGTTTGGCTGATTAAACCCGGCAGCATCAATTGTGGGGGCCATGCCCAGTTGCGCGGCGGTTCCTTGCGCTCCGGCAACACCTTGCGCTGAATAAGGGTTGTACGAATAGTTTGCGTTTGCCGCTGTGTTTGTCGCATTTTGTAATGCAGTAGTAGCTTGCCCCAACTGCGGAGCTACCTGCATGTTTTGTGCAGCATTAAACGAAGTCTGTTGCAGCGGCTGAAAGCCTGCAACCAAGGATCCTTGGTACGGCTGATACGCCTGACTCGTATAGTCTTGCGCCTGACCTAGAAGGTTCTCTGCGTAGGGGGCAATGTCGGGCGCAAAGCCCGTCTGGTATTCTGTTACTGAGGTAGGTGTTGATGCTGCCATAATAAGTCCTTATGCAGGTAGGAACTGCTCTGCGTTGCTGTCTTTAGCATATGCGTGTTTGCCGCCCATTGTTTTGCTGCGGCCTTTTTGAACGCGGTCAATCATGGCGTAAAGTTGTTTGGCTCCGGCGTTTGTTGAACCATTACCCAACTCAGAAACAATACGTGCGGGTACTACAAACTCACCTTCGGCCAAACGTGCGGGTTGGTGCTCACCAATTTGAGCGGGAATGTTGTCAGAAACGCCATCACCGGGACCGCGAAGCAGTTGGCCGCCATCAGAATAGCTGCCCAAATTGGATATTCCTCCAGATGAATATTTCATCAAACGCTCAACTCCGTGCAGCTCAGCCGTAGGACCGCGCAACGAAACCATGTGAGGCGCTGCATGTGACAGACCGCCACCAGCCATAGTTGTCGGAATCCCCATCATTTCGTTATACGCTTGCTGCGAAGTTAGGGGGTTAGCGTTAATACGTGCCAGCATATTTGGATTAAACGCCGTGCCTTGGTTGGGCAGTTGCTGATTACCAAAAGAAGACGCCAAGATGGGTGTTTGTGCTACGCCGTTGTAATAGGGGCGAATATATCCGGCGGCTTCGGGAGGAAGCGTTGGCATTTTGGTAGTTGTTTGTGAAGACAGTCCAGCAACAACCGGCAGCACGGCGGCGGCAGTTGGCGTCATATTGTTTTTGGCAAATTGAAACGCGCTGCTTGGGCTAGAGAATGTGTCCGCTATACCTTTACCCATGGTAGATAACGGATTAGCAGCGGCTTGAGCAGCAGCGGCTTGTTGCGCCGCAGCGTACTGCGCGTTAAGTTGACTTATTTGCTCAGCAGTGAGTTGCCCGCCACCTGCTACTGTAGACATTGCGGCCTGCTGTGCAGCCACCGCTTCGGGGTTTGCCGCCAAGCCTGCCTGCGTCAACGCCTGTGTACCAGCGCCTGTGAAAGCTCCGCCCAAAGCAGCGCCGCCATATGCACCCAAACCTGCTTGCAAACCTTGTGAAAGACTGCCCGTAGCCAAACCTGTTAAACCGCCAACGGTAGCGCCGATACCAATAGGGCTGGTCAATGCAGCCGCGGTTCCTGCGCCAAGGCCAACAGTGTCCGTCAAAAAGCTACCAATACCGGGAGCAAAATAGTTAAGCGCCAACCCGGCGAGGGGGGCGGCAATAGGTTTAATTTCATTCCAAAGTTTGCTCAACCAGCTAGCTTCGGGTAAACCCGTATGCGGGTTGATTGGCATATCAAAACCATGCTGTAGCGCAATAGAACGCAGTCCGGCTACTTCATCCTTGTTCATGTGAACAAGTTCTGTATCGCCGCCACGCCCTTGTGCGGCTAGATGTTGGGCTAGTACGTGTAGGCTCATGGTTTAATCTTCAGTACGTTGTTGGCAGAAGTATCGTAATAGATAGACCCACTGCGTAGGTTAGACAAATCTGCTTGGGTTGGCAAGCTGGAAACAAAAGAATTTGGATGCGCGGGATCGGGATGGATAAACGCCAAACCAGAAACAACGCCCGTAGTGCCGACACCCGTAGAAGAAGCTGTCAACGGCCCGTTATTATCCAACTGATTGAAGTAAATCCGCAATAGCTGCGCAAAGTTATTCATCCATACAGGGTCGTATTCCGCAGGTGCGGGGAGTAGGCGTGGTGCTACTACATTGGTATTTGCCATTATGCTCTCCGTCCGTCTGCGCGCACGTCGATGCGCGGGATGCCGACCTGCCACTGGGTGCCCAGTGTGTTTGACCCAACGACCATAGCGATCTGACGCCCGCGCACACGAATATTGATCTGCTGTGTGTACTGTTGTGTGCCAAAGAACGGTTGGGCGTTGGAATAGGTTTGTGTGCTGGTGATGGTGGGCGGCGTCACATTGACTGTGTACGCAGCGCCGGGGTTTTGACGAGGTAGTAAAGTCATGTAGCAAGTAGGATTTGCCACATTCGACCCATCAAATGAAACATCAGGCACCATACGCCAAGCGAAACCATAACGATCCCCATCGCCAATATCAAAGTCTCCTGACTGGATAAAGGATTGGATTGCGGTTGCAGGGGTAGTTGTTCCATCATCAACTCCTTGCTCTTGGTAAATCAATGTACCGTTTGACGCAGAAGGCGAGTAGCCTGTGGACATAGGACCGCCACGCAAAGGACTGTATGCCCAAGCCGTACGAGCTGCCACGTAGCCTGCTGAAGCACCTGCCGAATTACCTGCCGTATTGCCATAGGCCCAAGACTGATCCAAATAGTTGTATATAACATAGCTGTCGATTGTGCTGGATGCTGCCGAGCAGTAGAACCACCAAACTTCACTAAAACCTTCATTCAGACCCGCAAAAAACTGCGCCGATTGGCTCAGGTTAATGTTCTCGTAAACGTATTTACGCATCTCGCTAGGCAGCGTCTGCACCGCGCCATTGTAGTAATAGAACTTATCCACGCCCATCCAGAAGGCGGTGTTATTGGCAACGGCCACGCAGTTTTGAGACAGGATCGAAATGTTCGAGCCCATGATCTGGAAGCCCCAGACGTATGGTGGGCCAAGATACTGCTGAGAATAAATGGCCGTATCCGTAAACACCAGAATCTGCTGGGTCATTTGGATGGCGGTGATGATCTGGGAACCTGTACTTAGGCGATAGCTACCGGCTTGGTTAGTTGCGGCTGGGTTCCAAACTGTAATGTTTTGCTGGTCAGACCACGAAATGAGCATGGGGTCTTGGACGCCGTTACCCAAATTGTCCGTACCATATGCAATAACAAAGCGCGATTGGTCCGATACCAGCACAAAGTTAGCAATCGTTGGGCAGGCCGATGTGCCTGTGTCTGTGTACCAATATTGAGCCAGTACCCCGTTGTTACCCACTTGCTGGTTTGTGTTTGATGGGGAAAGCTGCTGTGCGCGGTAGAACGTAGATGGGCTGTTGTCGTCTAGCACCCAGTAGTAAAGCGGGCCACCGCGCTGATTAAATACCAAGTTCTCGCCGTAGTTGGACTGACTCCACAACTGAATGCTGGAAGTAGTTACCGAAGAAGCAACCGAATATCCCCAAGTTGTTGAGGAGGTTGAAGTCATTGACTCAGAGCCGACAGTCTGAGATACGCTTACAGAATACGTACCTGCGCCCCCAGTAGTGCCTGAGAGTTGCGCTGCAATCGTAGTACCCGGTGCTACCCCCGTGCCTTGCACGGCTTGGCCAACAGCAATCTTCCCAGAGACCGACGAGGCGGTTAGAGTTGTACCACTAATAGCACCAGTAAAAGAAGCGCTGGTACTGCCTGTTGTATTTACGCCACCCCAACCCCCGGCACTCCAACCAACAGGAGGTTGATACACATATCCGTTTGGATTGATTTGGAATGCAGCCTTAGAGGATGCTCCGCCGTTTCCAGAGTCGCTACTGTTGGCATTTACGCCAGCAGTCACCGTAAATTGGGTGTTATTAATGACCGTCTGGATTTGGAACTCAGCATTGAGCACCGTGGCAGTGATGTTGCCGCCCAGAGAAACCGCACCACTAAACGTAACAAAAGCGCCGGGAAGCGCCAAATTAGATGTGGACCCTGTAGTTACGGTAATTGTGGGAGAGCCATTAGTCGCAGCAAATGTGCAAGTAACCAAAGAAAAACCCAGTCGTACTGGAGTTACATCATTAAAGTTACCGCCGTTACCGCCTTGGATATAGTATTTAAAACTAGTGCCTATACCGAGCAGTTTGACGCCAATAATCGAGACCCAGTTAAATAAAGACCGGGCCACGCCCCAGAACTGACCATCCGATTGTTTAAGCGCCGAAGCATTAGCGCCAGTATCAATAACCCAACCGCCTAATTTTTCAGCAACTCCAGAACGGAAACGGACGTTGTTTCCAGCAAACCAAGTTTGCTTATCCGCCAGCGCTGTGGTTTCCTTATTGATACCCGGCTGAAACTGAAGCTTGATGAGTGGCATAATTAAGCGAGTACGTCAAGGGCCTGCTGCATCAAAGCGATGCGGTTTTCTAACCCGAGTGTACCTCCATTGATACGCTTTGTCATCTGTTCTACATCGTTAGCGTCAGCTAATTCATTTAAACCGTGATGTTGCCAAAACCAACCGGCAGAAAGGCAAGCGCCTTCTGGGGTAGATAAGTAGTTAGGATTTGCAACTAAGTCGATGCCGATAGCTTCGCCGCAAGCATGGTAGTTGTTTTTACCAGTCAATTGAATTAGACCACGCCCACGGTAGTTAAACCCATCACCTGTCTCAGGACCGCCGTTACCCATGCGATGGGCGTAGGCAATGTCAGCAATTCGCTGTGGATTATGGGCACACTCTTGGGCAAGTTCATAGTTAAAGTGGCTGGGCCAGACACGCATCAAGCTCTCAGCTTTGTAGTTAAGATTTTCTTCCAAGAAGCGGAAATGTTCCGATTCGTGCGCACACTGCCCAATAAAGCAGGCTTGGCGCAGGGGGGTATTAATCTCAAAGCGCTCGAACGTATCGTTCAGTGGCTCAAGCCAAGCTTCGTGGATGCCCAGTTGTTGAAGTTCATTTTCCGTCATTTTCAGCCGCCTTATTGATTACTTCTTTAATGTTGTTGTAGGCGTCAACGCAGGTGTTGAGCCTTCGGATGGCGTCGTCCCCGCGGTGGGTGAGGGCGACAAGATTCCCAGCAGTTCTCGGGTCAAGTTCGGTGTATCCTTTGTCACCTCCGCTGGTAGGTCCGGAACCCGAGGACAATTCGCTACCACCGGTTGTTGGGATGCGCAAGCGCAAAGCGCCAGAGGCAATAGCAGAATCCAGCTTTTGAGACTTAGTTGCGGCATTTTGTTTGGCCTTTACAAGTTGAGTTGACAGGGTGTTAATCTTGGACTGGGATTCCTGATCCTTCTTGGCGGTTTCTTCGTTGGCTTTAGCTACCGCTTTGGCAACTTCAATCTCAGCCTCAGAATAACCGTTGTGGTGTCCATAAAAGTATGCGCCAATAACCACACAGATTGCAACAATAACCTCAATAAGTAGTGCGCTCATAGCTCTGGTCTTTCAGTTATTTTAATAGTCTCAGTTACCGCAGGCTTCTTAATTTGCAAGCCAGTCGGCGCAGTGGGTTTTTCGGTGATGGTGATTCGCTCCGTTGCTGGGCCGGGGCATGGGGGCGGATGGTATTGGCTAGTTTGAGGGCCTTTATCAAATACTCGGGTCAACACACCAGCCAAAAACGCCACCATCATTTTGAGGATTTCAACCAGCGCTTTATCTGCTGGGGCCATTCCCGCCATTGGTTGTTCGACAAAATTGAGGTCATAAAGTATGCTAAGCATGGCAACGCCAAACACAGCAAAAAGCACCAGCCCACCAATAAATCTAAGTCGGACATCTAATTCCTCCGCTGTGTAGCGTTTACTTTTCGTCACGGTTGACCTTTTGAAGCATCGCTGGACAAGTTTCTGTAACTTCGCAAAGAGGCGGTTTACATTTAGCATCTTGCCAGTGTTTTGGGTCTTGGCACTGATATCTGTAGCGGTCTTGGCAACCACTAAGACTTACGATGGTGAGCAGGGCGGCTATTAGTTTTCGCATAGTCCACTGCCTCCTGAACAAAATAGAACCCAATTACACCCAAGACTACTACCAGCACAACAACTAGCGCAATGATAAAGAACTCTTCTTGCTCTTCCTTTTGCTTCTTGGCTCGGTCTTTGGCGGCTTGCTCGGCGAACTTGTCGGCCTTGTCCATCTGACCGGCACGTTCTTTTATCTTGTTCCAAACGTCAACTTTGCCAGCCTGCATGAACAGCATCTGAAGCTCGGATTCAAACTGACGAGTCTGCTCCAGCGCCATCTCAATCTCAATGGCCGCTCCCATGTTGGAAGCATTACCGGATTTTTTGGCCTCGGTTACGGTTTTGACCGCAACGTCTTTGGCAGTGAAATATCGACCCAGTACTGGACCTAGAGACGCGACATCATCCACAGTCTGGCTGGCCTGTTTGACCATTTTGACTGCTTTCTGAATACCACTTAACGCTAAGCCAATACTTACTGGGTCGAGCATGTTAGTACACCGGGTGCATTATTTCGTACAACAAGGGGAGGCTCAAAAAGAACCTTGCCAAAGGATCAAGTCGTAGCTGGAGCAGTACCAGCATTAGTAGGGTCGCTACTGACTGGTGTAGCGTTTCCCGAATCCACTGAAGTATCAGCGACGGCGGCGGGAGCAGCGGTATCAGCGGCAGCAGGTTGTCCATTTTGAATTTGCGCCTGTGCGTTAGCAGTCGTAATCAGCTTTTGCAGGTGGGCCTGCAAGCTGGCAATCTTGCCTTCGATAGCTTGGATGATGTCGCGCAATTCGGCTTCTGTATGGTTGAAGTTAAACATGGTTTCTCTCTATAAGCACCGCTGAGATGGGGCAGCGGAGTTCCCCTCATTTATTTTAAACGCCGACTTTGGCTTTAAGTGTGACAATTTCAGCGGCCATCTCTTGGATGGCCTGTACCAAGTACACCACCAAGAACGATGTATCAACAGCTTGAGCCTTAATCGAACCATCTTCACGCACAGCATCTGGAGAACCTGAAACTGCATTTGGAATTACAGCTTGCAATTCATCGGCAATGAAGCCCATATCCGCTGCGCCATTTTGCTTCCAAGTAAACGAACGAGGTTGCAAGGCCGCTATTTTTTCCAGACCAGTACCGGCTGGTAGCGCGGCAATGTTTTCTTTGAGGCGGCGGTCTGATGTAGTGCCGTAAGTAGTACCAGTTCCGTTGTAGTTAATGGAACCAATTGTTGTTAACCCACCGCCCGGCGCACCTTGCGAGAACGAAGCAATAGTCTGCCCTGTGGTCTGAACAATTGCATCCCAGTTAGATTGGGAACCGCTGTAAGCGGTGGTTACTAGTGCAACCCCGTATGTTCCGTATGCTGCGTTAGAGTAAATAGTGGCTACATAAGGTGCGGTAGGGGGTGTGTACCCCGAGGAGCCAGAGCCAAAGTTGTTATAGCCAGAGTACGCATTAGTCGCGCTCAACAAAGGCACACCAGAGATTGAAATGTTTGGCGCTGAGCCGCCAGTAGAACTGAGGGGCGACGTGGCAGTGACGGAAGTAACCCCAGAGGCGCTAATAGTAACCGCACCAGAACCGTTGTAAGTACTGCCAGAGCTAAATGAAATACCGCTACCTGCGGTTAAGCTATAAAGATTGCCGCCCAATGGAACGCCAGAGATGCTGGAGTTAATAAGCTGACTGTTGCCGATACCGCTGAGTGTGCCGCCAAGGGTTAAGTAGCCGTTTGAAGTTACTGTACCTGTTAATGAAATGCCGTTGACCGTACCTTGACCAGCCACTGAAGTAACCGTGCCGCTGCCACCCGAACCGCCTGTGCCATTAGAAGCAGCCGTAATCCGACCGTAGGCATCCACAGTCAAGTTAGTGTTTGTGTAGCTGCCCGCAGTCACACCGCTAGTAGCAAGCGCGATTGTTCCTGATGTGGTAATAGTGCCGCCAGTAAGCCCTGTGCCTGCTGTAATAGAAGTAACTGTGCCGCTGCCGCCGGTCACGTTAGTGCCGGTCTTAACCCAAGAGCTTGTGGAGGTGTTGTAAGCAATTGTGCAGTTCTCGCCAACCGCGATAGTCAAACCCCCGACCGTTTGGGCGTAGCCACCAGTGGTACTATTGATGACCGTATAGGTCTTGCTAGATGCAGGTAGAGTTACCGTTTGATTTGCAGTACGTGCACCAGATAACAACAGAATAGCGTATTGAGCCGAGGTGCCGGTCAGGTTTGTGCCAGTGCTGGTCGCTTGGGTTGTAGTCAGCACCACAGTACCATTGGTCGTGATGTTTTGGGTTCCAGCAACAGCAACGTCCAAGATGGAAGTAATACCGTTGTTAACGTCATCGCCCCAAGTACCCGCTTCAGTACCGTCCACAGGCTGGACCAGCGCCAGCAATGATGTGTAATTAATAGCCATAGTGCTTCCTTACTGTGTATCGTTGATGAGCACC
>Ga0208874_1000581_pt1 | contig 12623 bp, 9 predicted proteins | sample CryBogCBH10Oct08_FD_184604 | JGI IMG/M metagenome (GOLD analysis project Ga0208874, IMG submission 184604) | Freshwater microbial communities from Crystal Bog, Wisconsin, USA - CBH10Oct08 (SPAdes) (version 2) | ecosystem: Environmental > Aquatic > Freshwater > Lake | place: Crystal Bog... | reverse complement strand
CTTGAAGTAGGAAGAAGGGTAGTAAGAAGGGAAGGAAGAAAGTTAGGAAGAAGGTTTGGAAGCGAAGAAGGCTGAGGCGCTGAGAGCGGAAAACTATAATTGAAGCATGACTCAAACCCCAAAACCTGTCACGTCCGTTGCCGACATTCGTCAAACCTTTTTGAACTTCTTTGCCGACAAGGGGCACACCATCGTCCCTTCAAGCTCTTTGGTGCCGGTGAATGACCCCACCTTGATGTTCACCAACTCCGGCATGGTCCAGTTCAAGGACGTCTTTTTGGGCACTGACAAGCGCCCCTACGTGCGCGCCACCTCTGTCCAAGCCTGTCTGAGAGCGGGCGGCAAGCACAACGATTTGGAGAACGTCGGCTACACCGCGCGCCACCACACCTTTTTTGAAATGCTGGGCAACTGGAGCTTTGGCGACTATTTCAAGCGCGACTCGCTGAAATGGGCTTGGGAACTGCTGACCGAGGTTTACCAATTGCCCGCCGAAAAATTGTGGGCCACCGTCTACATTGATGACGACGAGGCCTACGACATCTGGACGAAAGAAATCGGCTTGCCGCCCGAACGCGTGGTGCGGATTGGCGACAACAAGGGCGCGAAATACGCCTCGGATAACTTCTGGATGATGGCCGACACGGGGCCCTGTGGCCCGTGTTCCGAGATCTTCTTTGACCACGGACCGGAAGTCGCTGGCGGCCCGCCCGGCAGCCCCGACGCCGACGGCGACCGCTACATTGAAATCTGGAACAACGTCTTCATGCAGTTCGACATGCAAACCGATGGCTCGGTCAAACCGCTGCCCGCGCCTTGCGTTGACACCGGCATGGGCCTGGAGCGGTTGGCGGCGATCTTGCAGCACGTTCACAGCAACTACGAAATTGACCTGTTCGACAACCTGATCCAAGCGGCTGCCCGCGAAACCGGGGAGAAAGACCTGGGTCACAAAAGCCTGCGTGTGATTGCCGACCACATCCGCGCGACGGCCTTTTTGGTGAGTGACGGCGTGATTCCTTCCAACGAAGGTCGCGGCTATGTGCAGCGTCGCATCGTGCGTCGCGCCATTCGCCACGGTTATAAGCTGGGCCAAAAAACGCCGTTTTTCCACAAACTGGTGAAAGACCTCGTGGCCTTGATGGGCGATGCCTACCCCAAGTTGCGCGAAGACGAAAAGCGCATCACCGACGTCCTGAAGGCCGAAGAAGAGCGCTTCTTTGAGACCTTGGCGAATGGCATGGAAATCTTGGATGCGGCCTTGGCCGACGGTGCCAAGACACTGCCTGGCGAAGTCGCCTTCAAGCTGCACGACACCTATGGTTTTCCGCTGGATTTGTCAGCCGACGTTTGCCGCGAGCGCGACGTTGAAGTGGATGAAGACGGCTTCAAGCTGGCCATGGACAAGCAAAAAGCCCAGGCCCGCGCCGCCGGCAAGTTCAAGATGGACCGCGCGCTGGATTACACCGGCGCTGGCAACACCTTTGTGGGTTACGAACAACTCGAAGCCCCTGCCAAGATCGTGGCGCTCTACCTTGACGGGACGCCAGTCACGGAACTGAAAGCAGGACAAACCGGCATCGTCGTCTTGGACACCACGCCTTTCTATGCCGAGAGCGGCGGGCAAGTGGGGGACGAGGGCCTGATTCGGTCTGGGACAGCGGCCTTTGAGGTGGGCGACACCTTGAAGATCAAAGCCGATGTCTTTGGCCACCACGGCACGATGCAGGCGGGTTCGCTCAAGCTGGGCGACGCCGTGACCGCTGCCGTCAACACCCCCGTTCGCGCTGCCACGATGCGCAACCACTCAGCGACCCACCTTTTGCACAAGGCTTTGCGCGAAGTGCTCGGCGACCACGTGCAACAAAAAGGCTCCTTGGTGAATGCCGAACGCACCCGCTTTGACTTCGCCCACAACGCCCCGGTGACCGTCGCGCAAATTCGGGAGATTGAAGCCCGTGTGAATGCTGAAATTTTGGCCAACCCGGCGACCCAAGCCCGAGTGATGGACATTGAATCGGCCCAAAAAACAGGCGCCATGATGTTGTTTGGCGAGAAGTACGGCGAAACGGTACGCGTGCTCGACATCGGCAGCAGCCGTGAGTTGTGTGGGGGCACCCATGTGCAGCGCACCGGCGACATTGGTCTGTTCAAAGTGGTGGGCGAAGGCGGCGTGGCCGCAGGTGTCCGTCGCATTGAAGCGGTCACGGGCGTCAACGCGCTCACCTATTTGCAGAGCTTGGAAGCCACCGTCCAACAGGCGGCTGGTACTCTGAAATCACCTCCAGCCGAATTGCAAAGTCGTTTGACCCAGGTGTTGGAGCAAGTTAAATCACTTGAAAAAGAAGTGACCGCTTTGAAGGGCAAGTTGGCTTCTTCCCAAGGGGACGAGTTGATGGGACAAGCGGTGGAACTTCAGGGCGTGAAGGTCTTGGCTGCCTTGCTCGAAGCGGCCGACGCCAAAACCCTGCGCGACACCCTGGACAAGCTGAAAGACAAGCTCAAAACCGCCGCCATCGTGTTGGCGGCGGTGGACGGCGGCAAAGTGCAGTTGGCCGCTGGCGTGACCGCCGACACGATTGGCAAATTGAAAGCCGGCGACTTGGTGAACTTCGTCGCCAGCCAAGTGGGCGGCAAAGGCGGCGGCAAACCCGACTTGGCCATGGCTGGGGGCACCGATCCCTCGGGCCTGAACCAGGCCTTGGCCTCGGTGCCTGGCTGGGTGCAAGCCCAGCTTGGCGGCTGATTTAGTCTTTGTAAGACGGGTCCAAACGGTCGGCCTTGCGCAGCAGGGCAGGCCAGGCGAACAGGCCCCCTTGGCCGTTGGACTGCACTTTCATGGCGTGGGCCACACCATCGATGATGCGCGGGTCCACTTGCGTCAAGTCTTGGCCACCGGCGAGTGCATCGACTTGAATTTTGCAGGCGCTCTCGAAGATGTACATGGCCAAGAAGGCATCGGCCACCGTTTTGCCGACGGTCAGCAAGCCATGGTTGCGCAGCATCAAGAAGTTGGCATGGCCCAAGTTGGCTTGTAAACGGGCTTTCTCGTCGTCACGGATCGCAATGCCTTCGTAATTGTGATAAGCCAAGGAGCCCAGCACCAAGGTGGATTGCTGGCTGATGGGCAAGAGGCCGTTCTTTTGAGCACTCACGCCGACACCGGCTCGGGTGTGGGTGTGCAGGACACAGGTGGCGTCGTGACGCACTTCATGCACGGCGCTGTGGATCACGAATCCAGCGGGGTTGACGGGGTAGGGGCTGTCGATGACCTTGTTGCAGTGCATGTCGACCTTGACCAAACTGGAGGCTGTTATTTCATCAAACATCAGGCCATAAGGGTTGATCAGGAACTGAGGCTCAGGGCCACTGACCGACTCGGGCAGTTTGGCGCTGATGTGCGTGTAGATCAGGTCGCTCCAACCGTAGGCGGCCACCAAACGGTAGCAAGCGGCCAGGTCAACGCGCAGTTGCCATTCTTCGGGGGTGACTTTGTCCTTGAGGCTGCTGAGGTTGTGCATGGGGTGTCTCCTGGTTTTGATGGGTTTGCTGGTTTTGAATTTTCAATCAAACCATCTTGCCTCAAAACGGCCGGTTTGTTAAGTTCGGATGAACACCAAGTCCCACACCCCATGGCCCAAACGCAGGCCGCGTTTTTCGAACTTGGTCAAAGGGCGGTAATCCGGTTTGGGCGCAAAGCCGCCAAGACCCACAGCCGACTCAGGCTTCTCAAGCGTCTCGAGCGTCTCGAGCGTTTCGCTTTGGCTGTTTTTGAGCTTGGGTTCAGCACGCAAGACCTGCAAAATTTGCTGGGCATATGGCGCCCAGTCCGTGGCGCAATGCAGATAGCCACCGGGTTTCAAGCGAGCCGCTAATTTGGCCACCAAAGGCGACTGGATCAGTCGGCGTTTGTTGTGGCGGGTTTTGTGCCAAGGGTCTGGGAAAAAGATGTGAACGCCGTCCAAACTGTTTTCGGGCAACATGTGGTCAATCACTTCCACGGCGTCGTGCTGCAAGATGCGCAAGTTGCTCAGTGAGCGCTCACCGATCAACTTCAGCAACGCCCCGACGCCCGGTTCATGGACTTCGCAGCCAATGAAATCGGTGTTCGGCAACAGCCCTGCAATGTGGGCCGTGGCGTCCCCCATGCCAAAGCCAATTTCCAAGACCAGCGGGGCTGAGCGGCCAAAGGTGGCTTGAAAGTCGAGCGGCTGTGTTTGGTAAGGCAAAACAAACTGCGGGCTATAGAGCTCGAAAGCCTTGGCTTGACCGAGGGTGGTGCGGCCAGCGCGTTTGACAAAACTTTTGATGGTGCGGCGAAAGGGAATGTCAGGAAGCGAGGTGGGCTCGAAGGCTTCTGAGGATTCTGGGGTTTCAGGTGAGACGGGTGTGGAGGGCGCTTCGGTCATGACGCGATTTTAGAAGCTGGAACCTGATCCAATTTCACCCTCCGAAACCACCTTCAGAACCCACCCCCGATGAACCTCGACTCAGCAGCTCCCTTTTAATGGGGACGCTCAATGATCGCCTGCCACTTCTCCTGCCATTCTTGACACCAGCCATGCAGCGCCTCGGCCAGGCTTGTGGTGTCGCCTCGACCCACGGCGCTGCTCAAACCCAGTCGCGCTGCCGCTGATTGCAACGCCTCAAGTGCTTGGGCGGGCGTGTCCGTCTGCACGGCCATGGCCCCATGCTGTTTCGAGAGTTTCTCGCCGCTGGCATCCCGGACCAGGGGCAGGTGCAAGTAACGCGGCGTGGGCAGCTTGAGGGCTTGCTGCAAAGCAATTTGGCGGGCGGTGTTGTCGGCCAGATCTTCTCCGCGCACCACATCGGTGATGCCTTGCTCGGCGTCGTCCACCACGACCGCCAATTGGTAAGCCCAAAGGCCGTCGGCGCGTTTCAAGACAAAGTCACCCACTTCGGTGGCGACGACCTGTTGTTGCGGCCCGAGCCGGCGGTCTTGCCAATCAAACTGGGCGTTTTGTGGCGTCTGGAAGCGCCAAGCCACAGGCCTTTCACGCCGCTCAAGGGGCGGTTTCGGCCTGCAGGTGCCGGGGTATACCGCGATGTGGTGGCGAGATGGGGGCACCCCTTGCGCATTCAGCGTGTCCGTGATTTGTTTGCGGGTGCATGAGCAGGCATAGGACACGCCTGTTTTTTGCAGTTGCTCCAATGCGCTCGAGTAAAGCGCGCTTCTTTGCGACTGCCAGACGGGCGGGCGATCGGGATGCAGGCCACAGTCGGCCAGCTGTTTCAGAATCCACCCGTCAGCGCCGACCGCACAGCGGGGGGCGTCGATGTCTTCAATGCGAACCAGCCAATCACCTTGGTGGGCTTTCGCATCGAGCCAACTGGCCAATGCCGCCACCAAAGAGCCTGCATGCAAGGGGCCGGTGGGCGAAGGGGCAAATCGGCCTCGGTAATTTGAACTTTCAGGCTTAACCATCAAAATTTTCAGCCAAGGCTTGGCGGGTCACGGGGGAGGCCAATTGGTCCAACCACCATTGCAAAGCCCGTCCTGGGCCTTGCTGCGGATGTGAGCGCCAAGCGTAAGCGCCGCGCGCGGCTTGGATGGGGCGCTCCAAGGTTTTTTGAATCAGCCGACCTGCTGCGAGGTGAGCGCGCACGGCGGGCTCGGGCACAAAACCACAACCCAATCCGCGCACTTGGGCGTCGATCTTGGCCTGAATGGTCGGCACGGTGAAGACCTCTTGGCCCGACAACAAGTTACGCGTCAACCCCTTGCCCGGCACGCCCGTATCGGCCACGGCGATGGCCCGATGTTGACGGATGACGGGGTCGCTCAAGGCTTGCTTCATGGCCGCCAATGGATGGCTCGGGGCCACCGCAAAGACAAATTCGATCTGAGCCAATGGCTGCATTTGCAAATCTGAAATCGTCAGGTTTTGTGCCGAGTCCTCGAGAACGCCAATCGCCAAGTCGGCTTGTCCCGAAGCCAAGGCCTGCAAGGTCCCACTCAAAATCTCATCGCGAATTTTGAGGCGGGTGGGGGGATTGAGGGCAAAAAAAGCCTCGGCCAGTTCAAACAAAGTGGCCCGTGAAATCACGCCGTCGGCGGCAATGGTCAATTGGGCTTCCCAGCCCGTGGCGACGCGTCGAACGCGGTTGGCCACGGCGTCAATCTCGCTCAACAAACGGGCACCTTCGCGCATGAGCTCTTTGCCGGCCTCGGTCATCTTGGCTTGGCGACTGCTGCGGTCAAACAGCAAGACATCCAAGGCGTCTTCGATTTGCCGAACGCGGTAGGTCAGGGCGCTGGGCACCAAGCCCAACTGGCGGGCTGCAGCGGCAAAACTGCCTGAGCGGGCCACTTCTTGCAGCATCGCCAAGGCATCAGGGGTTAAAACGTCGCGTGCGGAGGTCATGGGCAGGATCATATTCAAAAAAGTTGAACGATGCCGTGAAGCCAGTGCGTCATGCCCCCTCACAAGGCCGCCTATAGTGAACCCAAGATCAGGATTCATTGGGAGGCTTTTGTATGTTGAGTTTGCGTCCTTCGCAAGAACGGGGTTATGCCGATCACGGGTGGCTGCGTTCGTTTCACAGCTTTTCATTTGCCGGATACCACGACCCCGCGCACATGGGCTGGGGCAATTTGCGCGTTATCAACGAAGACCGCATCGCCCCCGGCTCCGGCTTCGGAACCCATGGGCACCGGGACATGGAAATCATCAGCTACGTGTTGTCTGGCAATTTGGCGCACAAAGACAGCATGGGCAACGTCAAAGGCATCCCGCCTGGCGACGTGCAGCGCATGAGCGCTGGGCGCGGTGTGATGCACAGCGAGTTCAACCACGCCCCCAACGACACCACGCATTTTTTGCAAATTTGGATTGAGCCCAACGTCACGGGCATCCCCCCCAGCTATGAGCAAAAAACCGTGGTGCCTTCCGACAAACGCGGTCATTTGGCCTTGGTCGCTGCGCCTGCCACTTTCACGGCCGGTTTGACGCCAGCGCAAAGTCGCAACGCGGTGACGATTTCTGCCGATGCCCAGCTTTATGCGGGCCTTTTTGATGGCGCCGAATCCGCCCAATTGGGCTTGGCCCCCGGCCGCTTGGCCTATGTGCATTTGATTCGCGGCGAATTGACGGTGAACGGTCAAAAATTGTCAGGCGGGGACGCTTTGCGTGTGGCGCAAGAGACCGAATTGCAATTCGGCCAGGGCCTAGACGCCGAAGTGCTGGTCTTTGATTTGGCCGCTTGAAACCGGCCCACTAATCCCTAAAACGTTCGCTGAATTAAGTTCCCCTTTAACAACTCAACAGGAGTATTTTCATGAGCAAAATCGCAGTGGTTTATCACTCTGGCTATGGCCACACCCAACGCATGGCGCAATCCGTCGCCGAGGGGGCGGGTGCCCAATTGGTCGCCATCGACGCCGACGGCAACTTGAGCGACGCCGACTGGGCCACGCTGAACGCCGCGGACGCGATCATTTTTGGCTCACCCACTTACATGGGCATGGCCACTTGGCAATTCAAGAAATTTGCGGATGCTTCTTCCAAAGCCTGGTTCACCCAAGCTTGGAAAAACAAGGTCTTCGGTGGCTTCACCAACAGCGCCACCATGAACGGTGACAAGCACTCCACCTTGCACTATTTCATGACGTTGGCCATGCAACACGGCGGCGTTTGGGTCAGCACCGGCATGATGCCCAGCAACGCCAAATCGGCGCAGCGCAATGACCTTAACTACGTCGGCTCTTCAGCAGGCGCCATGGCCACCACCCCTTCCGACGCTTCGGCCGACGAAATGCTGCCTGGTGACTTAGAAACCGCCAAGCAATATGGCGCTCGCGTGGCCGAGGTCACAGGCCGTTTTAACAAGTAAGCCTCCCTACAATGGTGAGATGTCAGCATCCCCCTTTGTCCATCTTCGCCTGCATTCTGAGTTCTCGGTGGTGGACGGCACCAACCGCATTGACGATGTCGTCAAGCGGGCCGCCCAAGACGGTCAACCCGCCTTGGCCATCACCGACCTGAATAACTTGTTTGGGGCCGTCAAGCATTACAAAGAATCCCGTGGCAAAGGCCTCAAGCCCCTGATTGGGGCTGATGTGCAATTTCCCAACGGACGACTTTTGCTCTTGGTTCAAAACCACCAAGGCTATCTCAACCTCTGCGAATTGTTGGCGCGGGCCTGGACCCAGAGCGCCTCCAACACCCAAGCCGTTTGCAGACTGGAATGGCTGAATGAATTGGGCGAAGGACTCATTTGCCTCTCGGGCGCCAACACCGGCGCCATCGGCCAGGCTTTGTTGCGCGAAGACTTGGCGGGCGCTTCGGAACTGGCTTTGACATTGGCGGCCTTGTTTCCGCACCGCTTTTATTTGGAAGTGCAGCGCGCAGGCCGCCCCGACGACGAATCGCTGGTTCGCGCCAGCGTCAAATTGGCGGCACGTTTGAAGTTGCCGTTGGTGGCCACGCATCCCGTCCAGTTCACCGAGCCCGACGATTACGAGGCCCATGAGGCGCGCATCTGCATCTCTGAGGGTGAAATTCTCAGCAACCCCCGACGTCCGCGCAAGTTCACCCGCGAGCAGTATTTCAAGAGCGCCTCGCAGATGCAGGCCTTATTTGCCGACCTGCCCTCGGCGGTCGACAACACACTTGAAATTGCCCGCCGCTGCAGCCTGTCTTTGACGCTCGGCAAACCCCAACTGCCTGATTTCCCCACGCCAAATGGCATGCCCATCGAGGACTACTTTCGGTTCGCCTCGCACCAAGGGTTGGACGAGCGGTTGGCCTTGCTGTATCCCGATGCCTCAGTGCGCGAGGCCCAAAAACCGCGCTATGTTGAGCGCTTGGAATTTGAGCTGAACACCATCGTGAAGATGGGTTTTCCTGGCTATTTTTTGATTGTGGGTGACTTCATTCAGTGGGCCAAAACCCATGGTTGCCCGGTGGGGCCCGGGCGGGGTTCTGGCGCCGGCTCTTTGGTGGCTTACGCCCTCAAAATCACCGACTTGGATCCCCTTCAATACAACTTGCTGTTCGAGCGGTTTTTGAACCCGGAGCGGGTCTCCATGCCCGACTTTGATATTGACTTTTGCCAAGGCAACCGCGACCGCGTCATCGATTACGTCAAAGACAAATACGGTAAAAACGCGGTCAGTCAGATTGCCACCTTCGGCACCATGGCGGCGCGAGCCGCCATACGCGACGTTGGCCGTGTGCTCGACTTGAGCTACACCTTTTGCGATGGCATCTCCAAGCTCATCCCCAATAAACCCGGGATGTCAGTCACCTTGCAATACCCGCCCGACGTCAAAAAAGACGGCGACAAAAACAACTACGCCATCGCCATGGAACCGGTGCTGGCCGAGCGCATTCAGAAAGAAGAAGACGTCAAAACCCTGATTGAGTTGGCGCAAAAATTGGAAGGCATGACCCGCAACATTGGCATGCACGCGGGCGGCGTTTTGATCGCGCCCGGCAAGTTGACCGATTTTTGCCCGCTCTACCAACAGCCCGGCAGCGAGTCGGCGGTGAGCCAATACGACAAAGACGACGTGGAAGCCATCGGCTTGGTGAAGTTCGACTTTCTGGGTTTGGCCACCTTGACCATTTTGGAGCTGGCGCGGGGCTTCATTGTTCAGCGCCACGCGGGTCAAGAAAACTTCAATTTTGAAACCCTGCCGCTCGACGACGCGCCGACCTACCGATTGTTTCAAGAAGGCAAAACCGAGGCCGTTTTCCAGTTTGAAAGCCGCGGGATGCAGGGCATGTTGAAAGACGCCAAGCCCACGCGCTTGGAAGACCTGATTGCCCTGAATGCCTTGTACCGACCCGGCCCAATGGACCTGATTCCGAGCTTTGTCGCACGCAAGCACGGCCGCGAAGAGGTGCTCTATCCCCACCCCCTCGTGGAGTCGGTGTTGTCTGAAACCTACGGCATCATGGTCTACCAAGAGCAGGTGATGCAAACCGCGCAGGTGCTGGGCGGTTACAGCCTCGGTGGCGCTGATTTGTTGCGCCGAGCGATGGGTAAAAAGAAGGCCGAGGAAATGGCCGAGCACCGCCAAATCTTTCGGGAAGGCGCGGCTAAAAATGGCCTGAATGAACAAAAGGCCGACGAAGTTTTCGACTTGATGGAGAAATTCGCCGGCTATGGATTCAACAAATCGCACGCGGCCGCCTACTCTTTATTGGCCTACCACACCGCTTGGCTCAAGGTGCACTACACGGCCGAGTTCTTTTGCGCCAACATGACGGTGGAAATGGACGACACCGACAAGCTCAAAGTCTTGTTTGAAGATGCTCAGAAAATGGGGTTGAGCTTTGAGTCGCCCGACGTCAACCGAGGCCAATGCCGTTTTGAGCCCATCTCTGACAAAGTGATTCGCTATGGTTTGGGCGCCATCAAAGGCTCTGGACAACAAGCCATTGAAGCCATCGTCGCAGCACGCGAAGAGGGCGGGCCCTTCACCAGCTTGTTCGATTTTTGCTGCCGCGTAGACCGCAGCCGCTTGAACAAACGCACCGTCGAAGCGCTCATCAAAGCGGGCGCTTTCGACAACTTGCACCTCAACCGTGCCGAACTGCTCGCCAGCGTGGAACGCGCTTTTGACTTCGCCACCGCCACCCAAGCCAACGCCAACCAAGGCGGCTTGTTTGACATGATGGGCGAGGACGCCCACGGCTCCAGCACCCAAGAGCCGGAGCTGGTTGAGGCCTTGCCTTGGGGCGTCAAAGAGCGGCTCACCCACGAAAAAATGGCCTTGGGTTTTTTCATCTCCGGTCATTTGTTTGACGAGTCCGAGCGCGAAGTGCGCCACATCGTCAAGACCCGCATTGAAGACCTGATGGACTCGCGCGAGCCGCAGTTGCTGTGCGGCATCGTCAGCGACACCCGCGTCATCAACGGCCAGCGCGGCAAGTTGGCGATCTTCAAGTTGGACGACAAATCGGCCGTCATCGAAGCCACGGCGGACGAGGCGACCATCAACACCTATCGCAACACGCTCAAAGACGATGAGTTGGTGATCGTCATGGGCAAGGTGCAGCCTGATCGTTTTTCTGGCGGCTTGCGCTTGAGCATTCAACAAGTGTGGGATTTGCCGCAGGCGCGCTGTCGCTTTGGCAAGTATTTGCGCGTCATGGTCAATGGCGTTGCGCCCGATGTGGCGCGTTTGCTGCGCGAGCATCCGGCGCGGGTGGAGCAGTCGGAGCAAGGCGAGTTGGTGCGCGGCATGGGCGTGCGCATGCGCTTGTTGCGCGAAGGCGCACAGGCCGACATTGAGTTGGGCGACAACGCCAAATTTTTCCCCAGCGATGCGGCACTCGCGAGCTGGATGGCTCAGGCTTACCAAGGCCAAGCCCAAATCATTTACGAGTGAAGCACCATGTTGTGGACCATCCCTACGCTGATGACTTTGACGCGCATCGTCGCGATCCCTTTCATTTTGTTGGTGTTTTACATGCCCATCAGCATGGAGATGAAAAACCTCTGCGCCACGATCATGTTCATCGTTTTTGCCTTGACCGATTGGCTCGATGGCTACTTGGCGCGGCGCTTGAACCAAACATCGGCCTTTGGTGCTTTTTTAGATCCCGTGGCTGATAAGTTTTTAGTCTGCTCAAGTCTCCTCGTTTTAGTTCACTTGGGACGAGCCGATGTTTTTGTTGCATTGATCATTATTGGACGAGAGATCGCCATCTCAGCGCTAAGAGAGTGGATGGCTCAAATCGGTGCATTAAAAAGTGTTGCCGTACACATGCTAGGTAAAATCAAAACCACAACTCAAATGGTTGCAATTCCCTTCTTACTATATGACGACAAGCTTTTTGGTGTGATTGATACAGGCTATCTGGGTCAATATCTTATTTGGATTGCAGCTGTATTGACGGTATGGTCAATGATTTATTACTTGCAAAAAGCAGTCCCTCACATTCGCGCTAAAGTTGAGTGATGCAGTCCTCATTTAAATTCACCTGGATTCAGGTGATGCCTCCATTGTTCGTGCTGCTGTGGAGCACTGGATTCATAGTGGCGCGCTACGGCATGCCTTTATCCCCGCCGTTTAAGTTTTTGGAACTTCGCTATATCTTCTCCATCTTATGTTTCTTGCCTTGGATCTACTTTGCAAAAGTTCCATGGCCATCAAAAAAAATAGAGTGGTTTCATTTGGCAGTGACTGGGGTTTTTATTCAGGCTGGCTATTTAGGCGGTGTTTGGGTTGGTGTTAAATCAGGTATAGGTTCAGGACTCACCGCTTTGATTGTGGGGCTTCAACCGGTCTTGACAGCGTTTTGGCTCTCATCCAGAAAGCATATGGTCACCAAGCGGCAGTGGCTTGGACTTTGGCTTGGGTTGGCGGGTGTTTTGATGGTGTTGTCACATAAGTTAAGTGAAGGTATGGAGGTTACCCTACCAGGGTTAGTAGCTGAGTTGATTGCGTTGATCAGCATTACAGTTGGCACTCTTTATCAAAAATCATTCGTTAAGCCCTGCGATGTGAGAACAGCCAACACTGTTCAACTGATGGCCTCTGCCTTAATAAGTATCCCCTTTTTACTAATGGAGACCGAGCCGGTTCAGTGGAGTGCTCAGTTTTTCTATTCATTGGCCTGGTCAGTATTGGGACTGACCCTTGGGGC
>Ga0208874_1000578_pt1 | contig 12707 bp, 7 predicted proteins | sample CryBogCBH10Oct08_FD_184604 | JGI IMG/M metagenome (GOLD analysis project Ga0208874, IMG submission 184604) | Freshwater microbial communities from Crystal Bog, Wisconsin, USA - CBH10Oct08 (SPAdes) (version 2) | ecosystem: Environmental > Aquatic > Freshwater > Lake | place: Crystal Bog... | reverse complement strand
GCGCGCGCGACTCCAAAGCCGACAAGGTGTGCCGCGCATGGTTCACCACCCCCGTGGGCATGCCCGCCAAGCGCGCCACTTGAATGCCGTAACTGCGGCTGGCGGGGCCCATTTGGATGTTGTGCAAAAACACAATGTCGTGCCCGGATTCGGTGGCCGAGACATGCACATTCAGCGCTTGATGGTGCTGGGCGGGGAACTCGGTCAGCTCAAAATAATGCGTGGCAAACAGCGTGAAGGCTTGGGTTTTGTCGTGCAAATGGGTGGCGATGCCGGAGGCCAGCGCGAGGCCATCAAAGGTCGAGGTGCCACGGCCAATTTCATCCATCAAAACCAAGCTGTGCGGGGTGGCGGCGTGCAAAATTTGGGCCGCTTCGGTCATCTCCATCATGAAGGTGGACTGGGCATTCGCCAAGTCGTCGGCGGCCCCAATGCGGGTATAGATGGCGTCAATCGGCCCCAGTCGGCAAGACTGTGCGGGCACATAGGAGCCCATGCTGGCCAACAAAACCACCAACGCCACTTGTCGCATGTAGGTCGATTTGCCGCCCATATTGGGGCCGGTAATGACCTGCATTTTTTGCTTGGGGCCGAGCCGGGTGTCGTTGGCAATGAAACTTGCGCCGACGGTTTCTGCCAGCCGCGCTTCGACCACGGGGTGGCGGCCTTGTTCAATGTCGATACAGGGCTCTTTGACAAACTGCGGCGCGTGCCAATGGAGCGTCAACGCCCGCTCGGTCAAGTTGCACAGCACGTCCAAACTGGCCAAAGCGCGGGCCACCTGGGAGAGCGCCGGCACATGCGGTTGCAAGGCGTCGAGCAGGTTTTCGTACAGCCATTTTTCTCTTGCCAAGGCCCGGTCTTGGGCCGACAAAGCCTTGTCCTCAAAGGCTTTGAGCTCGGGCGTGATGAAACGCTCGGCGTTTTTGAGGGTTTGGCGACGGCGGTAATCGGCCGGCACCTTATCGAGTTGGCCTTGCGTGATTTCAATGTAAAAACCGTGTACCTTGTTGTATTGCACGCGCAAGTTGGCAATGCCACTGCGCTCGCGTTCGCGCCCTTCAAGGTCAACCAAAAACGCATCGGCGTTGGTTTGAATGTGCCGCAACTCGTCCAACTCCGCATCAAAACCGGCGTTGATGACGCCGCCGTCGCGCACCAAAGCAGCGGGTTCAGGGAGCAGGGCGCGGCCCAACAAATCGGCCACGTCGGGCGGGGCATTTAACTGGCCGCCCAAGGCGCTCAGCAGGTGGTTGTCCAGATGGGGCGCCAGCGCCTGGCGCAATAAGTGTGTCTTTTGCAAGGACTGCAGCAGCGCCACCAACTCACGCGGCCGCACCTGCCGCAGCGAAATGCGTGCCGTGATGCGTTCCACATCGCTGGCGCCTTTCAAGGCTTTTTGCAGCGTGTGCCAAGGCCCTTCGCCTTGCTGGCCCTTCAATTCCGTGATGGCGTCCAGCCGGGCTTGGGCCAAAGCGCGGTCGCGCGGGGGCTCTTGAATCCAGGTTTTCAGCAGGCGGCTGCCCATGCTGGTTGCGCAATGGTCGAGCAAAGAAAACAGGGTGGGGCTGTCTTCGCCGCGCAAGGTTTTCACCAACTCCAGGTTGCGGCGGGTGGTCAGGGGCAGGTCGATCAGTTCGCCTGTTTTTTGGACGCGCAAGGCGCGGATGTGGTTCAACGCCCGGCCCTGCGTGTGCTCGGCGTAATGCAGCAAAGCCCCCGCTGCGGCGTGGGCTTGGGGCAGCGCTTCGGCGTGCCAAGTGGCCAAGCTGGCCACCTTTAATTGTTCGCGCAGTTTGCGCTCGCCCAGCGCGGAGTCAAATTGCCACTCGGGCCGCTCAGACAAGGGCAAACCAGCCAGGGCCGGGGCTTGGCGGAGTTGCGTGGCAAACAGCGGGGTGACGTCCGCGCTGAAAATCACTTCGCTCGGCGCAATGCGGGCCCACCAGGCAGGCAGTTCATCGAGGTGGCATTCTGTCAAATGCAATTCGTCTTGGGTGACGCTGAGCCAAGCCAGCCCACATCGCTGGCGCGGGCCAGGGTGAACCGACAACAGCACCGCGTCGGCTTTGTCGTTGAGCAGCTCAAAATCAGTCAAGGTGCCCGGCGTCACCACCCGCACCACCTTGCGCTCCACCGGCCCTTTGCTGGCCCCCACTTCGCCGGTTTGTTCGGCAATCGCCACGGACTCGCCGTGCTTGATGAGGCGCGCCAAATAAGGCTCCATCGAATGAAAAGGCACGCCCGCCATCAGCACCGGCGCCCCTGCCGATTGACCGCGCTGGGTCAGGGTGATGTCGAGCAGCTTGGCGGCCTTTTCGGCGTCGGCATAAAACAGCTCGTAAAAATCGCCCATTCGGTAAAAAAGCAGCGTCTCGGGGTAGTCTGACTTCAAAGTCAGGTACTGCTGCATCATGGGGGTGTGGGCGGACAAGTCGGGGCGCATGGCCGTATTTTCATACAGACTGACCGGCACGCCGCGGGGTCTGAATGGTTGTGCTTAAATCTGGCTTTCCCCAGCTTTGACATTGCTTCGGCTTCGCCATGACGCACGACCACGACCACGACCACGCTCACCCTCACGATCATCACGCTCACGATCATTCGCATCATGCGCATTCTCATGGGCATGGGCACTCCCATGCCGCACCCGACGGCAGCGGGGCGTTTGTTTTGGCCATGGCCTTGAACAGTGCCTTTTTGGTGGCTGAATTTGTTTACGGCTGGCTGTCCAACTCCACCGCTTTGTTGGCCGACGCGGGCCACAACCTGTCCGACGTGCTCGGCTTGTTGTTGTCTTGGGGCGCCATGGTCTTGGCCAAGCGCGTGCCCAACGAGCGCTTCACTTATGGCTGGCGCAGCAGCTCGATTCTGGCGGCTTTGTTCAACGCCGTTATTTTGTTGTTGGCTTGCGGCGCCATTGGCTGGGAGGCCTTGAGCCGCTTTGCCAACCCCGAACCCGTGGCGAGTACCACCGTGATGGTCGTCGCTACCGTCGGTATATTGGTGAACGGCTTTTCGGCCTGGCTCTTTTCCAGAGGCCAACAAAACGACTTGAACGTGCGTGCCGCCTACCTGCACATGTTGGCCGACGCGGGGGTGTCGGTGGGTGTGGTGCTGGCCGCGGCGCTGATGTCGCAAACGGGTTGGCATTGGCTGGACCCCTTGGTCAGCTTGGTCATCGTCGCTTTGATTGTGAAAAGCACGTGGGGTTTGCTCAAAGAGTCGATGAAACTGGCTTTGAATTCGGTCCCTGAGCACATTGACGCGGCCGGGGTCGCCGCCTTTTTAAGCCAACAGGTGGGTGTGACCGAGGTCCATGATTTGCACATTTGGGGCCTCAGCACCACCGAAGTCGCGCTCACCGCCCACTTGGTGATGCCTCAAGGCCACGCCAGTGACGCCGACCTGGACGCCATGACCGAGGCCTTGCGCACGCAATTCAAAATTCAGCACGCCACCCTGCAAATTGAACTGGGCACCACGAAACATGCTTGCGCCTTGGCCTGAAAGCCGCCTTCAGCCACCCCTCGGTGGGGGCCCTTTTTGAGCGACAGGGGATAATCGGGACATGTCCTCCCCCAAAGTCTTGTTCGGCTTTCACGCCGTCGGCGTTCGCTTAAAAACCGCGCCCCAATCCATTGTTGAAATTTATTTCGAGCCCACCCGCCGCGATGCCCGCATGCGCCAATTCTTGGAGCGTGTGCGCGAGGCCGGTGTTCGCTTGATCGAAGCCGATGGCCTGCGCCTTTCTAAATTAGCGGGTAGCCACGGCCACCAAGGCGTCGCGGCCCGCGTGGCGGTTTTGCCTCAAATCACCTCGCTGGACGATTTGCTCGACCAAATTACCGAGCCCCCTTTGTTGCTAGTGCTGGACGGCATTACCGACCCACACAACCTCGGCGCTTGTTTGCGCGTGGCCGACGGCGCTGGCGCGCACGCCGTGATTGCCCCCAAAGACCATGCCGCCGGCATCAACGCCACGGTCGCCAAAGTGGCCAGTGGCGCCGCCGAAACCATGCCTTATTTCATGGTGACCAACTTGGCGCGAACCTTGGGCGAACTCAAAGAGCGCAACATCTGGTGCATCGGCACCAGCGACGACGCGCCCAAAACGCTGTACCAAGTGGACCTGAAAACCCCCACCGCCTTGGTGTTGGGCGCCGAAGGCGACGGCATGCGCCAATTGACCCGAAAGACCTGCGACGAACTCATCAGCATCCCCATGCACGGCGCCGTCGAAAGCCTGAACGTGTCGGTGGCCAGCGGCGTTTGTTTGTACGAGGCCCTGCGCCAACGCGGCGGTTAAGGCCACGCGCTTAAAAAAGCCCCCACTGCTGCCCCAGCACCCAGCAGCCACAACATGTGAATGCGGGTGCGCCAGACCAGCCAAGTGGACAAAACCGTGAGGCCCCAAAACACCGGCGCGGTGGCGCTTTGGCCTGCGCCCCGAGCCAAGGTCCAGGCGGTGGCCAGCAACAGGCCCATGACGAGCGGAATCAAACTCAATTTGAAGGCGCGCACCGCACGCCGTTCTTTGTTTTGCGTCGCCCAGCGCGTGGCCAGCCACGTCAACAAACTGCTGGGCAGCAAAATGCCGACCATCGCCAAGCCCAGTCCCATCAGCCCCAGCCAAACAGCCTCTAAACCCTGACCCAGACCGCCGCCTGAATTCAGGCCCAGGCTCCAGCCCATCAGCCCCACAAAAAGCACGTTCGGCCCCGGGGCGGCTTGGGCGATGGCGACCGCCGCGTTGAATTGCGCGTCAGTCAACCAAGCATGGTCGAGCACCAAAAAACGGTGCATGTCGGTCGTGGTCGTGATGGCGCCGCCCACGGCCATCAACGACAAACCGAGGAAGTGGGTCAACAAGTCCCACCAATCGCTCAGACTCAAGACCACGGCGGAGGCGTTCATGGCAACAACCTTCGCCAAGTCAAGGCGTAGGAGAGCACCGCCAGCGGCAACAACACCCAGGCCAAGGGTTGGTGCCACCAAGCCACGCCCACAAACACGGCGGTCAGCAAGCCTAAATTAAGGGCCAAGGGCAGGGGGTGCTTCTTGAAAGCCACCGCCAGCTTGAGCGCCGTGGCAGCGACCAAACCAGCCGCCACCGCCGACATGCCTTGCAAGGCTCCTGCGACCGCGGGCAGATTGGCAAACTGCGCATAAACGCTCGCCAGTAGGACCGCCACCACCGTCGGCAGCGACAAGATGCCCGCAAAGGCACACAAGGCGCCGCGCCAGCCAAAGTAGCGCTCGCCCAACATGATGGACAGGTTCACCACATTGGGCCCCGGCAACACCTGAGCCGCGGCCCATTCTTCGGCAAACTCTTCTGGCGTCAGCCATTGCCGCTCGTCGACGAGCACCCGCTGCGCCACCGCCAGCACCCCGCCAAAACCTTGCAAGGCCAGCCAGGTGAAGGCCCAAAAAAGGGCTGAGCGGGATTGGGGGCGTTGAGTCATCAAAGTAATTTTTTAATCAATATTTTCCTCGTATAGGGATCATGGATTCGCGTTTGTAAAACGACACCTTTCAACCCTTGTTCAACTAACCTGAGGGGCTTTGAATTTTTAGTTGATTTAGATGTCCTTACCCAGTCCTAAGCAAAACCGGTTGGCCGCTCATCAATCACTTTGAGTTTTTTCTCCAACAAACGCCCTACCTGGCAGATCAAGCCTTCATCGAATAAACGGCCGATCAACGTGATGCCATAAGGTACTCGTTGTGGGCTGGGAAAATGAATGAGAGGGCGGCTGGGATCAGGGGCCCAGTCGCTTCTGACTTGGGAGACCTCAGTGAATCCAGCACGCATGGTCAGGGAGGGATGGCCTGTGGCGTTCGTGATGGTCAATATTTCATCGCGCAGAGAGGGCACCAGAAGCAGGTCTACCTCTTTAAAAATTCGTTCCATTTCTTTTGCCACTTTGCGCCTAAGTCGATCTGCTTGAACAAAATCAACCGCCGATAAAAATCGTGACTGCCTGAACAGGTTGGGCCAAGCGTCAGAGGTTTGCACTCCTAATTGATCCAATTCACCGGAAAGTGTTAAGTCCTCAAATGCAGCGGCGCTTTCTGCAAACAGAATGGTGTTTAGAGACTCATAAGGCCAATCAGGCAAAGTAACTTCCACCTTCTTCAACCCCATTTGTTCTAGGGTTTCGAGTGCATTTCGGTCGATCTCGGTGGCCGGTTCTTCATGCATCCAGCTTTTGATATAGCCAACTCTCAAACCCTTTATGGGCGCTTTGGAGTCATAGTGAAGTGGCACATCTTTGCTTTGGGCATCACCGTTATCGTGGCCTTGAATGGCTGAAAGAACCAATATTGCGTCTTCAACACCGCGGGTCATAGGCCCTAGCTTGTCTAGTGACCAACACAAAGTCATGGCTCCTGTGCGCGCCACACGACCATAAGTTGGACGCAAACCTGTCACGCCACAGCGCATACTGGGCGAAACAATGCTGCCTCCTGTTTCGCTACCCATCGAAAAACCCACGAGGCCAGCCCCAGTAGCGCTTCCAGGGCCAGCGCTTGAGCCTGAAGATCCCTCTTGAGGCAACCACGGGTTCATGGTTTGTCCACCAAACCAAACATCATTCAAGGCCAAAGCCCCCAAACTCAATTTGGCTACCAAGATAGCGCCCGCTTGATTCAAGCGCGTCACCACCGCAGCATCTTGGTTGGGAATTCTGTTTCGAAATGGTTCCGCTCCATAGGTGGTTGCTATACCAGCGGTATCGATCAGGTCTTTCGCTCCCCATGGAATTCCATGAAGTGGTCCCCGGTAATGACCCGCTGCAATTTCAGCATCGGCCTTCACGGCGTTTTTGAGCGCTTGTTCGCGCATCAAGGTAATTGTGCAACGCAGCGTTCTGTCATATCTCTCCAGTCGTTCCAAATAAATGCGAGTCAGTCTCTCGGAAGACAACTGGCGGGACTCGATCCAACGGGACAATTGACTGACCGACGCAAAAGCAATTGCGGCATCGCTTTGTGGTAAGGATCCCGGATCTTCTTCACTTCGAGAAAAATAGGCCTGCGTCACCACGGCTTTTGCACCATCCAGCAATGGGTTCCAAGTGGAATAGGGTACAAGCCCATCTTCCAAATCTACTTTCTTAGGCCCTGTCCGACGTCCATAGACGTTGGACAAATTTTCACGCCAACTGTTAGCCGCTTGTAATAAGTGGGCGGGTGACATGGACACTTGCACCAGCTTTTCTGCTTCTTGGAACGTCTGAACGCTCACCTCAGGGCCGATGCCAGATGCTGTGCCAAAAGCGGGTGGAGAGCCTGCAGGCGCTGTACTGAGGTCTTCGGCGGCTTGCAACTTCACTTCTCCTAGTACCAACCCACCGACGCCAGCGACAGTCTTGGCTAAAAATTTTCGACGACCCATCGGCAATATCCTTAAATAAAGTTTCTAGTTAGTTGGCTGTGCAAGCCATTGATCGGCTTGAGACCGCAACCAAACTTGATTGGCTTGTTTGAATTTGGCTGTATCCAAACTCAATTTCAGCGTGGGTTTCATTGAAGGCGCAATTTTGCTTTGAGACCATGAGGCGAGTTCTTTAACAGTGGCAGCATGCCAGAAGAATTCAGGTGTGTTCGCTAGCATGAAAGGCGCAAAAGTAGCTTGCGATTTCATCAACAAATTATGATGGCGCTGATAGGCATCCCAACCTAATAAGGGGTGCTGATTGCTGAGTTGTCTTACCAAATCAACTTGCAGGTGTTGCAATTGAGTTGGGAAATTAGACGACAAAACCATATCAAGCGCCTGCTTGGCCAATCCTTCATCCCCAACGAACATGAGCGACTCGAAGTAGCGAGTCAACTCTGTCACGTTATTGGTTTGGCGGGTCAGTGCGACCAATTGATTGAACTCCTCGGTAGTCGCATGCTTGGCGATGATCTTGAAAACGGTTAACTGAAGGTCTGGGCTTAAATCGCCTTTATTTAAAAGATACGTTTTGAATAAATCTTGGGCTACTTTTACAGCCCCCGAATCGCCCCAGAGCCCCAAATCGAGCCAAACTTTTGCCCTCAGTCCGGCAAAAACCGAAGGCTCACCACTTTTGGCTTCCCAGCCTAATTTTTCTGCCAAAGGCAGCAAAATCTTGATGGCTTTGGCATTAAAGGGCAACGCATTTTTTTTGCCGATTTCAGCCGACGCAATGGCTTCAAGACTGGCCAGAATGACATCCCACTCCCTAACGCTGACGTCATCTTTAATCTCGATGGCTTGCACCAACTGCATGAATTTCTCAAGCGAGCTTTTGTGGGCCAATACAAATGCCCATTGATCATCTAAAAGATTAATCCTGTTGGCAGCACTGAATTGATTGATGGCTTTGAGGTTGTCTTTAAATGTGGGTTCATCCCAAAGAACTCGGTAATAGCCAATTCCATTTTCATTCAGTGTCAGCGGTGTGTAGCAAAAGCCAGCAGGAACCTTTTGGTTTTTGCCTGACATCACGAAGGGAGACGGTTGCTTGAGACTTCCCTCGCTCAGATTGAGCGGAATCTTCCACAATGTTGAAGTAGAGGTATTACTGGAAACATCCAAAAGAAACCGTTCTTGGGACAAATGCAGAGTGCGCTTGCCATCAGATGAGCATTTGGATTTGACGGTAATCATCGGGAAACCGGGTTTTTCCACCCAGTTTTTCGCAATGCTGTCGATGGGTTTGCCGCTGGCTTGGCTAAGCGACCGCCATAAGTCGTCGGTCGTGCCATTCGAGAATTGATGGGCTTTCATGTAGTCTGCAATGCCCTTTTGGAAAATCGACTCACCCAAATAGCTCTCCAACATCTTCAAGATGGCTTGGCCTTTATCGTACGTAATCACGGGGTCAAACGCGCTCACAGCCTCTAATTCATTGGTGACTTTTTGGGCGATGGGGTGAGACTTGGCAAAAGAGTCCGCAAAGAGTGCGCTTTCTTTGGCGCGGTCCTGTCGTTGCTGCCATTGCCATTCTGGGTGCCGATGATCTGTTTCTTTGGCAGCCATCCAAGAAGCGAAACTTTCATTCAGCCACAAATCATCCCACCACGCCATTGTGACCAAATCGCCAAACCACTGGTGGGCCATTTCATGGGCTTGAATGCTGAACACCACCTCGCGTTGCCGCCTTGAACTCAGGGGCGTTATGAGCAATTTGGATTCGTTGTAACTAATGGCGCCCCAGTTTTCCATCGCACCTGAAAAACCGCCCGGGATTGCAATTGAATCCATCTTGCTGATGGGGTATCCAATCTGGAAATACGCGTTGTAATCTTGCAAAATCTGGGCTGTATTTTCAAGGGCCGCCAACCCTTCTTTTTCTTGACCAATGGCTGCCCAAACTTTGAGGTCAACCCCCTCAGCGCTGCCAGAGACAAAACCTAAATCCCCAGAAGTGAAGGCGAGTAAGTAGCTCGGCATCTTGGGCGTCATGGCAAAAGTGGTTTTGATCAAATCACCTTGCTCAATTTCGCTGACTGCTGGCATGTTCGAAACGGTTTTCCACTGTTTTGGCACATTCACCGTCAACTGAAAACGAGATCTGAAAGCAGGTTCATCCCAGCAGGGGAACATCCTCCGGGCGTCGGTGGCTTCAAACTGGGTGGAAAGCAGGGAGACGTTTTGTCCGGTTTTGCTTTTGTAACGTTGCAAAAAAAGACCCATGGGGCCCGTTTCAATTTTTCCTGTGAACGCAAAACTTAAAGTGTGTTGACCGACAGAGATCGGTTTGGCGAGATGAATGGTCGTGAGTTGTTGGTCGTTTTTGGTGACAACAGACTTCGCCGCCATGCCGTCTATCATGACCTCGCTGAAGCGCTGATTCAGAGAATTTAGTTGAATGCGATTGGTACTTCTCAACACTTCAAGCTGGATGGTTTCACGGCCTAGGATCTCTAACTTTTCTGGGTTTGGCGTTATTTCGATCTCATAGGTAACTGGCGCGATCGTTTTGGGTAAACGCCCGGGTGTTTTTGCAAAGTCGAAAGTGGCAGCCCATGAGTGACTGTTGGTCAAAAGCAAGAAGCCAATAGAAAACAGAATAGTTCTCATAATGATATTTGGTTGAACGGCTATTTGGGAAAGCTGGTTTAACAACAAATTATGTAATTTCTAGAACATTAACACGCATATAAAAATAGCGATCACCTCGGCGTATGAAACCACCTCGTGACACATCGGCGTTGGAGAGCTCATGGATTCGAGCCAACAAAGCTTGCCGACCTGGAATTCTGTCTAATGTTGCACGGGTGTAGTCTGCTTGGGTATGCATCCAAGCTTGTACCTCTGGTGACTTGAGGTCTTCAAAATACCGGTAGTTGTCGGTGACTTCGGTACCGAAGTAGATTTCAGTCACAGGCCGAACCGGTGCTATCGGCTGGCTGAGTTCCGCATGTAGAAAGCCCGAAAGCAGTGCGCAATAAATTGCCATTGACTTAGCAAAATGGGGGAGAGCGGATCGTTTCATCATGTCTGTTTTTTCAAAAAAAAAGCCTGATGTTTCCATCAGGCCTTTGTGTTAACGGAAGCCTATATTGGCCTCAAGGAATCGATCAGAACACGTAGTTCAGCTTGGCGTAGAAAGTACGTCCTGTCGGATCAGAGAACAAGGGGTTGTATCCTGCTTGCCAGTTATTAACTTGATTTGAGAACGGTGGGTTGGTGTCGAACAAGTTGCGAATACCAAAAATAATCTTGGATGATTTGGTAGGCTTCCAAGATGCATAAGCATTCCAGATGCTGTATGAGCCGACGGTGATGTTCTGGCCATTTGCGTTCGGGAACTCATCCGTGTAACTCGCCAAGAAGTGGTTGCTCAAACCTGCTCCCCACTCGTCTTGAGTCCAGTCCATGGTCAGCAAATGTTGCCAGCGAATGACCGGTTGATTGCCTCCATTGAACTGACCACCAAGACCTTGCCATGGGCCACCCGCATATTCTTGCAATTTGAAGGAAGCCACATAGGTGCCTTCCATACCAAAACGGTATTTTCCCGTCGAGGTGCGCAAGGTGTAGTTGGTGCTGAAGTCCAAGCCAGTTGTCTTAATGCCACCGGTGTTTTGCAAAGTTTGAATAATGTAGCCACAGCTCGGACTTGAGGGACCATTTGCGCAGAAGGTATTGGCCGTCGGCGCTTGTGTCAATGTACCTGCATTGTTCAGGTGGTACAAATTCTGGAACTGACTTGGACTACCGTAGATGGCCACATCTGGGATAGACTGTATTTCGTTGTTCACTTGGACACTGTAGAAGTCAAGTGTCATACCCAAATTGGCGACCGGTGAAAGCACGATACCGAAATCAAAATTCTTCGATTTTTCAGGCTTCAGATTAGGATTGCCACCGGTGAGGGACATGCCTTGAGCTTGGCAGTTGGAACTCGTAAATACGTTTCCGCTACCACCCGATGCGCAGGGCGGCCCATTCATTGTGCCCGCATCAGCGCCTAAAACTTGGGGTTGGTATAGATCAACCAAGGATGGTGCACGGAAACCGGTCGAGTAAGCAGAGCGGAATGTGACTTCTTCGGTCGGCTGATAACGCGCCGCAATCTTGGCATTGTTGGTGGTGCCGAAATCGCTGTATCGGTCCACGCGGTCCGAAATAGTGGCTTCGAAGTTTTTGGTAATTGGAATGTTCAGTTCACCATAAATGGCTTGCTCGTTGCGTCCCCCATTCACTGCGGCTGGTGGGTAATAGGTAGCAGGGTACAAGGTTGTGGCCAAGTTTGTGGGGTTGTAGCTGATTTCTTCATGACGCAGGTCTGCTCCCAAAGCCAGAGTTGCTGAGCGACCCGCGCTGAATAAGTCGCCCACTTCATGGCTTGCGTTGAAGTTGTAGTCATAAAGCTTCAAGGCACCTGACGACAAAGCACCGTTCATATACGAGCTGTTGATTAGTGCTTGACCTGCGGCTGGTTGCGGACCAAATGGGTTGATCAAGTTACTCAAATATCCATTAGGTGCCAAAATATTGTAGTTGGCATAGCCGCCGGAAACGCCTTGGACATTGCTGTTTTGACTATAAACGAAGGCAGTGTTGTAGTCCCAACCCACGAGCTTGCCTGTCAAACTGGTTAAGAATCGCTGTTCGGTATTCTTGTCGTTGATGTAACGGTTGTTATTGGGATCGGTCCAGCCTGCCAAGATGGGGTCCGTCAAGTCTGGCGCTACCGTGGTGCCAAAGCCAGTGGAGTTCGCCGCTGTTGGGAAGTAGGTCGGGTTGTTTTGCGGCGACATGTAAAAAGAATAGGTTTGAGGACCACCCCAAGTCGTCAAGTTGAATTGCGAACGGAAATATTGCACATTCAGCTTGGTTTCGCTATCGATCTGCTTATTAAAAGAGATCAAGCCTGAGTTTTCGGTCGAAGGGGGAATCAAATCCACCACAGCAGAATACAAGTATGCACAATTTCCATTATTGGGGACTAAATGAGTGTTTCCTGCGCAAACTGGATAACCCACCTGGTAGGTGTTCCCCAAACCAGAGTGGTCCGTATAACTTCCTGGCCAAGTGCCCATGGGGCCATTTTGGTTGTTCAGACCCAAAGCCGGGTTGTAACCTGTTGCAGCAAATGGACGCTGGCTTGCGGTCAGTTCTTGTTGTTGTTGATGGTTGAAGGCAAAAAGGATGTTGTAGCCGTCTTCAATCAGATCGCCCTTGCCCCAAGTGATGTCAAAGTTGTTAGAGCCACCAC
>Ga0208874_1000577_pt1 | contig 12753 bp, 11 predicted proteins | sample CryBogCBH10Oct08_FD_184604 | JGI IMG/M metagenome (GOLD analysis project Ga0208874, IMG submission 184604) | Freshwater microbial communities from Crystal Bog, Wisconsin, USA - CBH10Oct08 (SPAdes) (version 2) | ecosystem: Environmental > Aquatic > Freshwater > Lake | place: Crystal Bog... | reverse complement strand
GTCGCGGGGAGAAATCCCCGCTTCTTCTTCTTGAAGCGTATGCCTCGCGGCGATACATAGCAAGGTTATTCGTGAATTATTAAAACTACTTTGCGTTACATCTAAAGCAGCTTTGGTTCACCTATCAACTCTTCATATCGAGCCTGCAAAAGTTGAGTGTCACCGTTTACGAGCAATCGCTTATCTCGTCCCAGTTCACCAAAGACAATCGTGAAATCGCGGACTAGTACGTTAAATGCGTTTGCGAGTTCCTTGATGACTGCGGCATTGGCCTTGCCATCTACTGCTGGGGCTTGGACTGCAACAATCAATCGAGGTGGGTCGCCCGCGGAGCCGCCTACTTTATTCCGCGATGAATTGGGGCGGACGCGGATCTCGAGCAAGAACGAATCACTCACATAGAGACAGTACTAGGTGGGCGGCTATGCGCCGATGTATTTGGCCTGCGGAAACTTAGTAACCATGCCTTTATCGCATGTCCATAATTGACTGCCATAAATTTCAGCAGTGGCACATATGACTGAATCGGGCATCCCCATGCCGGTCTCTCCGATTATTCGTAATGCGATTCGGGCAATCGGAAGAGTCAGCTCTAACAATTTATCAACCCGACTCTCCAACTCTAGACCGGCTTCGATAGCGACTTCGAAGGAATCTCGAAAAGTCGATCTGAGCGCTTCGAGGTAAGCAATCAATGAAGCGGAGTAGGTATTTCGTGGCTTTTTGAAATGAAATACGCAAGCTGCGTGATGAACATCTTTGTCGTTTGCAAGCGCTATTAGAACAGAGCTATCGAGGCTTATCTCCATGCGTCGAGCTGGATTTCTTCGGCAGTCCGGCCCGCGTAAAATTCAGTCCAATTTGGAAATGGCAACATTGGTTTGCGGCGTTTGCGAAAGGGATTGAGACGTCCGACTTTTAACTTGATTCGATACCATTTATAGATTGCTGGAGTACTCATGAATCGAGAGTAGACCTAAACCTCGATTACACGCAGTGATTAATCGATGGCGCTGGCGAACTGGCTGGCGTAGAGGTTGTAATAGAAGCCCTTTGACGCCATCAATTCATCGTGCGAGCCTTGCTCGACCAAAGAACCCTTGTCCATCACCAGAATGACATCGGCATCACGAATCGTCGACAACCGGTGCGCAATCACGAACGCGGTGCGACCAGCACGCAACTTCACCATCGCTTGCTGAACCAAGACTTCGGTGCGCGTATCGACCGATGATGTGGCTTCATCAAGAATGAGAATCGCTGGGTCTGCCATAAAGGCACGCGCGATCGTCAGCAACTGGCGCTGACCATTGGAGACCGTGGAGTTATCGTCGGTCAACAACGAGTCATAACCCTGGGGCAAGGCGCGCAAGAAGTGGTCGATGTTGGCCGCTTTCGCCGCCGCCTCAACCTTCTCGTGCGATGGATCGAGCGAACCGAATGCGATGTTCTCGCGCATCGTGCCGGTGAACAACCATGTGTCCTGGAGAACCATGCCGAACTGGCGGCGCAAATCATCGCGCGTTAAATCGCGGATATCGATGCCATCCAAGGTGATACTGCCGCTGTTGATCTCGTAAAAACGCATGATGAGATTAACAAGTGTCGTCTTACCGGCGCCGGTAGGGCCAACAATCGCAACCGTCTCTCCTGGCTTCACCGTCAGGTTGAAATTCTCAATCAGTGGCACATCAGCCTTGTAGCGGAACGACACGTCCTTGAAGATGACCTCGCCCTTGGCGCGATCGATCTGTGCGCTATCTGCCTTATCAGGCTCTTCTTCTTGCGCATCCAGCAACTCAAAGACGCGCTCGGCCGATGCAACACCGGACTGAACCGTGTTCATCAGACCAGCGATCTGCGCCAACGGCATGCCGAACTGGCGGGAATACTGAATGAAGGCCTGCACGTCACCCAACGACATCGAACCGGTCGCCACGCGATAACCACCCAGCACGGCGATGCCCACGTAAATCAAGTTGGAGATCAAGTTGGTGCTGGGCTGAATAATCGAAGACATGAATTGAGCCTTGAAGCTGGATTGATACAAGTTCTCGTTCAACGTCTTGAAATCAGTGACCGCTTGTTGGCGACGGCCAAAGACCTTCACTAACGCGTGACCGGTGTGCATCTCCTCCACGTGACCATTGAGCTTGCCGGTCCAATCCCATTGACCGATGAACTGCTTCTGTGACTTCTTGGCGATCCGCACCGAGACAAACATCGATAGCGGAACCGCAATCAGCGAAATCAGCGCGAGTTCTGGACTGATCCAGATCATCATCGCCAAGACCGAAACAACCGTCAGAATCGAGTTGAGAATCTGCGAGAGGCCTTGCTGCATCGATGTAGCAATATTGTCGATGTCGTTGGTGACGCGAGATAACAAATCACCGCGAGATTGTGTGTCGAAATACGAAAGCGGTAGTCGACCAATCTTCTCCTCCGCCATCGTGCGCAAACGGAAGACGCTGCGTTGTGTTACACCCGCCATGATGTAGGCCTGCACCCACATAAAGAGCGAGGAAATAACGTAGAGCAGAATCGTGAGCAGAATGATCTTGCCGACGTAATGGAAATCGATGCCGTGACCCGGTACTACCGATGACTTCTGCAACATATCTGCCTGCGTGGTCTGGCCCATCGCGCGCAGATGCTGAACCGCTTGTTCCTTGGTCATGCCAGCCGGCAACTTGCGGCCAATAAATCCGTAGAAGATCGAGTTGGTGGCGCGGCCCATGATCTTTGGACCAAATGCACCAATCGTGACGCTGGTGGTAATCAAGACGAAGACGGCGATTAACGCCTTGCGCTCATTCTCGAGCACCTTCAGCAATCGCTTTAGTGAACCTTTAAAGTCTTTTGATTTAGCGGGTGGCGCGCCGAACATGCCGGCCATCGGGCCACCACGCATTGGGCCGGGTCCGCGATTGGGGGCGCCGCCAGGACGAGTCATGCTCATGCTGCCTCCTCTGGACTGAGTTGTGACAGCACAATCTCTTGGTAGGTCTGACATGACTTCATTAATTCTTGATGTGTACCAATGCCGACAATCTTGCCTTGATCCAGCACGATAATCTGGTCGGCGTTGAGAATCGTGGAGATCCGTTGGGCGACGATGATGATGGTCGAACCCTTCGCGTCGGATTCAAGCGCTGTGCGTAATTTGGCGTCGGTGGTGTAATCCAACGCGCTGAACGAATCATCCAACAAATAAATCCGCGCTTTCTTTACCAACGCGCGCGCAATCGACAACCGCTGGCGCTGTCCGCCGGAGAAGTTGGTGCCGCCTTGCGCGACTGGTGCATCCAGCTTTAACTCCAGCTCTTGCACGAAATCCCTCGCTTGCGCGATCGCGAGCGCGTGCCACAATTCATCGTCGGTGGCGTTGGGGTTGCCGTATCGCAGGTTGCTGGCAATCGTGCCGCCGAAGAGAAAGGCGCGTTGTGGCACGAGGCCGATATCGCTCCAAATATCTTCTAACCCTTGCTCACGAACATCCAAACCATCAAGCAGAACAGATCCGCCAGTGACGTCAATAAAGCGCGGAATCAGATTGAGCATCGTCGTCTTGCCGGAACCAGTACTGCCGACAATTGCGGTGACCTTGCCGGGTGCAGCCGTGAATGAAATGTCGGAGAGAATCGGGTGTTCGGCGCCTGGATAGCGAAACTCCACATCGCGGAATTCGACTGTGCCGGTGCGCTGGGCCGCCTTCTTAGGTGTGAGCGTATCCACGACCGAGGATTCGGTATCGAGCACTTCTTGAATGCGTTCGGCCGACGCGGCGGCGCGCGGAATCATCAGCGACATCATCACAGCCATCATGACGCTAGAGAGAATCAACGCCATATACGACAAGAACGCGGTCATCGAACCAATCTGCATCTTGCCACTGTCAATCAAATGACCACCGAACCAGATAACACCCACGCTCGATAGGTTGAGAATCAGTGTTAGCAACGGGAACATCACGGCGAAGGTGCGTGTTACCTGCAGCTGGTTGTTCATCAAGTCGGTGTTGACGGCGGCAAAGCGCTCTTGCTCTTGGCCGGTCTTTACAAAGGCGCGAATAACGCGAATGCCCGCAATCTGTTCGCGCAGGACCAAGTTGATGCGGTCAATTTTGATTTGCAGGACTCTAAAAAGCGGAACGATCCGGCGCAACAACCACCAGATCAATAATCCCATTGTTGGGACAGAGACCAACAAGAGACTCGAGAGGCGAATATCGGTATGCGCAGCCATGAAGATTGCACCGATGCCGGTAATCGGAGCGCCGAGCATCATCGTCAATCCGATAAACAAGACCATCTGAATCTGTTGCACATCGTTCGTGTTGCGGGTAATCAGAGAAGGCGCGCCGAACTTATTGAGCTCGCGAGCCGAGAAGTTTTCTACCGTGGCAAAGACGCCAGTGCGCAGATCGCGACCAAAGGCCATCGCAACTTTCGATGAGAGATAGCCCAACCAAATCGATGCACCCATCACCAGTAGAGAAGCGGCCAACATGATGGCGCCGGTCTTCCAGATATAACCGATGTTGCCTTTAGTGACTCCGTTGTTGATCAGGTCAGCGTTAAGGCTGGGCAGATAGAGGCTGGCGATCGCCTGAACCAACAACAACAGAACAATGAACGCCACCGATTTGCGATACGGGCGCAGATATTGCTTCAAAATCTTGGTCAGCAAAAAAGTACCTAACTAGTCGAGCCACATTATTTGGGGGTTACACCGAAGTTTGTGGGTTTACACCCTGAGCATACCGCGCTTACCTGAGAGCGGTTTGATGGCCTTGGCACCTTTGCAAGAGTGGATCTGGTCCTCCCCCCTCGCTACAAGTCGATGCAGTACCCAAAACTATGGGTCCTAACGCCACACGCTCTTTCGGATTTCTTCATTGGATTTCCCTTGATACATATCGGAGAAATCTGAAAACTCTCGCCAAGGCCGCCGTTTCTTCCGAAAAGGGTTATAGATTTTTAGAGAGGATTTGAATCGATACCAACGATAAACGATTGGAGTCCTCATGAAATGAGAGTAGTCCTATATTCCGATTACGCGCCGTGAGTCGCAAAAGAGCCTCATAGCCCTACGTATCGCGCAGCGGGAAATTGCCGAACTAAATCCTTGTCGCATGTCCATAGCTGAGTATCCAGGGCGATAGCCGATGCGCAAATGACGGCATCGCCTATCTTCAATGTCGAATTTCGCATTAGCTCCAAAACCTCATAAGCAAGTTCTTTCGTTAGTTCGACGAACACTGAGACTCGTTCTTCCAATTCAAGCCGAGCAGTCAACGCTAGCTCGTATGTTTTTACATATGCCGCGTAAAGAGATTCGATAATTGCAAAAGTCGCGGCATGGAATACAAAATCCACGCTAGAAATCTTGGAAATGCAGCTCGCATGATGTGCATCATTTGGATTGGCAAGCGCGATCAAAACAGAGCTATCGAGGCTTACGTTCATCCCAGACGAGCTTGGTCTTCGTCAGTCCAGTTTTCCCAAGCTTTCGAGAAATCAGACATCGTGTCCCATGGCAACGTCTTCTTTCGAAGCGGTGTAGCAGTGAAAAGCCAATGCTTAAATCTGAACCATCGAGTTTGTCGAAACGCTAGGGATGTCATTTCGGGATAGTAGCCTTAAACCCCGATTACACGCAGTGATTATTTTTTGGAGCGCTTATTGAAGGTGACGAGCAAGTGAGCGACGGTGCCGCCGATGATTCCCCAGAATGGCGCGCCTAGCTTGATGATGTGAATATTGGAAACGGTGATCAAGAGAGTGACGCCGGCCGCCTCGCGATAGTCAACGTTCTTCATCGCTTCACCGATACTGCTCACGATTGCCGGTAGCAGCGCCAAACCAGCGAGCCCTGCCAACATCGCCTCAGGCAGAGCGGTGACCAACGTTAAGAAGGTCGTACCAAGAATTCCGACGACCGTATAGAGAATGCCGCAAACAACACCAGCGGTATAACGCTTCGACTTGTCGGCATGAGCATGCTCCCCCGTGCCAACCGCTGCGGTAATCGCGGCGCTATTCACTCCACTGCTCAGCGCGCCGGCGCCAGCAAACGACAGCAACCCACCAACAACAAGCGCTTGGTTTGTCGGCGCTTCATATCCCGAATTCGTAATGACGGCTAATCCGGTCGCGTATTGGCTGGTGAGCGTCACGAGAATCAAAGGCAGCGCTAGCGTGATTGCCGCGCTCAAGGAGAAGTGCGGGTTAATCCAGACGAAGTGCGCCAACCCAACGGAGCCTTTCGGCATATGCGCTTTGCGGATGACAATCGCGATGACCAGCCCCACAACCAAGCTGAGAATCATTGGCGCGCGCCAACCAAACCGTCGTGCGACAAAATAGGCAAGCAACATGCCAATGATCAGCGCCGGATTCTGTGGCAAAGCCACGAACATCTCAACGCCAAAATTAAAGAGGACCCCGCCCAACATCGCCATGATGACTTCACGCGGAATCAAACGCAACAACTTATCCATCGCGCCGGTTGCGCCAATAATCACGATCGCTACGGATGCAATGAAATACGCCCCCACGCAATCTTTCAGGCTGTGACTGGTAAACCCCGAAGCGAGTAACGCAATAGATGGCGTCGACCAGGCTGCGATAAAGGGAATCCTTAATCGAAGCGAGAGATAGAGACCCATCACACCACTGCCGATGAACATGGTGGCGAACCATGAAGCAGTCTGCGCTGTGGTCAGATGACCAATCTTGGCGGTCTGCAGGATCAGCGCCGCTGGTCCCGTGCACGAAATCATGACGATCAGAAAGCCAGCAACAACCGCGGAAACCGAAAGGTCTTTCGGGAAACTCTTCAGGTTATGCGTAATCGCCTTCAGCGGCGCGGTCGATCGTGTACCTGTGTACAACTCCGTCATGCAATAACTATAACTTCAGGTATGCCGTGGTGAACCGAGGGCGCTCGTTCAAATCCTTATGAGTTCGGACTCTTTCGAACTTCTCAGCAAGCGCCTCGTGCATCGCTTTCTCTTGATGCTCACCATGCTCCATCGCCAGAAAACCGCCGGGCTTCAACAACCGAGCGGCAGCCGCTATAAATGCACGTGGAATCACCATGCCGGTGACATCTCCCCCAAAGAGCGCTTCTGCGGGCTCGCGCGTTACCTCTGTTGGCAAAACTGCATCGGTCGGCACATACGGTGGGTTAGCGACCACCACATCACACTTCACACCTTCGAGCGCACTCTGCGCGTCATGAATAACCACTCGCACATTTACATCATGCGACGCGATGTTCTTGTTTAACCACTCAGCCGCTTCCGCTGACTTCTCAACCGCGACTACATGGACGTTCTTCTTGCCGGTTGTCTCGGATGCAATCGAAATCGCAATAGCGCCGCTACCGCTGCCTAAATCAACAATGCTGATGGGATCCGGCAGGGACGCAATGTGGTGCAGGACCTCATCGACCAACAATTCGGTCTCGGGGCGTGGAATCAAAACACCCGGACCAACTTGATACTCCAAATATCTAAAAGGAGCTGTGCCCACGATGTATTGGGTGGGTTCGCCCGTCAGGCGGCGATCTAGATAGTGCTCGTACTGCTCAACATCATCTTCACTAATCTCGATGCTTTTGGCATGCAATTCCATCCGCTGGATACCCAACACATGAGCGAGCAACAGCTCGGCATCAACCGCACCGATATCTTTCGCGGCCAATGTTTCTTTGCCGCGCTTCAATAAATCTTTAGTGTTCACCGGATGCCAACTTGGCGGCTTTATCGGCCTCGAGCAACGCATCAATCACTGGATCTAAATCACCATTCAGGACCGCATCCAAGTTGTTGGACTTGAAGTTAACGCGGTGATCACTCAACCGATTCTCTGGAAAGTTGTAGGTGCGAATGCGCTCAGAGCGATCCACGGTGCGAACCTGAGACTTGCGGATATCGCCGGCAATACGGTCGGCTTCTTCTTGCGCTGCGACCAACATACGTGCGCGCAAAATACGGAGCGCGCTTTCTTTGTTCTGCAACTGTGACTTCTCGTTCTGACACGACACCACAATGCCGGTCGGAATATGGGTGATTCGCACAGCGGAGTCGGTGGTGTTAACCGATTGACCACCGGGGCCGCTGGAGCGATAGACATCGATACGCAGATCATTCATGTTGATCTCAACATCAACTTCTTCCGCTTCGGGCAAAACCAAAACGCCAGCAGCAGACGTGTGAATACGTCCTTGCGATTCGGTCTCGGGCACGCGCTGCACCCGGTGCACGCCGCCTTCAAACTTTAACTTTGCGTATGGACCGTGTCCTGGCTCTGGGATTCCCTTTGCCTTAACAGCCATCGTTAAATCTTTATAGCCACCCAAGTCAGATTCGGTTGTGTCGATGATTTCGGTGCGCCAACCTTGGCGTTCGGCATAACGCTGATACATACGTAACAAGTCACCCGCGAACAACGCGGATTCGTCGCCACCGGCGCCGGCCTTAATTTCCAAAATAATGTCGCGATCATCGTTGGGATCACGTGGCAACAACAAGTCTTCAAGCTTGTCTTCCGCAGCGGTCAGCGCATCTTGCAATGCCGGAATTTCGGATGCGAAAGCTTCATCCTCGGCCGCCATCTCTTGTCCGGCCGCTAAATCATCGGCCGCAGATTTCCAGGCGCGATAGCCGGCAATGATCGGACCGAGCGCGGCATAGCGCTTACCTAATTGGCGCGCCTTGCCTTGATCGGAGTGAATCGAAGGGTCGGCCATCTGCGCTTCCAGCTCGTTGTATTCAGCGAGTAGTTCCGGCATATTGCCAAAGCGATCTGTCATGGTCGTCTCCCTTCATATCTATGTACGTCACAGCAAGATCAATCACATCAAAAGAAAAGAGACCGCCGTGCACGCCGAAGCGAACACGAAGCGGTCTCTAGAAAAAAGCTAAGCGAGGTTTGGGTTCGAGTTTGTCTTACCGAAGCGCTCTTCGAACTTAGCGACGCGGCCGCCAGTATCGAGAATACGTTGCTTACCGGTGTAGAACGGGTGGCAAACGGAGCAGACTTCAACGTAGATCGAGCCAGTGGTCTTGGTGCTACGAGTTGTGAAAACTTCGCCGCAACCACAAGTAACAGTGGTCTCTACGTACTCTGGATGAATCTCGGACTTCATGATGTTCTCCTTGTCAGACCTTCTCTCGAAGGCGGTACTGGGTCGGCAGGATTACCGTGAACCAGCGAAGAGAAGGATAGCCCAGCTCGGGCTATCCCCCAAAAACGAGCGTATTTCTTGGTGCGTGAAGATTAAGAAGCCGACCCTGGGGCGTTCTCTTTCGAGGCCTCAGAAATCGTTGTCTTCTGAATCTGAATCAAGAACTCAACGTTCGACTTGGTGCCCTTCATGCGCTCGAGCAACAACTCAAGTGCTTGCTGTGGCTCCAACGCGTGCAAGACGCGGCGCAAACGCCAGACAATATTGAGCTCTTCGGTGCCCATCAGAATTTCTTCCTTACGGGTACCTGAAGCAACAACATCGACCGCTGGGAAGATGCGCTTGTCAGCGAACTTACGGTTCAGGATCAATTCCATGTTACCGGTGCCCTTGAACTCTTCGAAGATAACTTCGTCCATCTTGGAACCGGTATCAATCAACGCGGTTGCAAGAATGGTGAGTGAGCCACCGTTTTCGACGTTACGAGCCGCACCAAAGAACTTCTTTGGTGGATACAACGCAGCAGAATCCACACCACCGGACAAAATACGTCCAGAAGCGGGAGCAGCGATGTTATATGCGCGACCCAATCGGGTAATCGAATCAAGGAGAACCACCACATCGTGGCCGAGCTCTACCAAGCGCTTGGCGCGCTCAATCGCAAGCTCTGCAACAGAGGTGTGATCATCCGCAGGGCGATCGAAGGTCGAAGCAATAACTTCACCCTTGATTGAGCGCTGCATATCGGTCACTTCTTCTGGACGCTCATCGACCAAGACCACCATCAAGTGGCACTCAGGGTTGTTCGTGGTGATTGCGTTAGCAATCGACTGAAGAACCATGGTCTTACCGGCCTTAGGAGGCGACACAATAAGTCCGCGCTGACCCTTACCGATTGGTGAAATCAAATCGATGACGCGAGTCGTCAGAATGTTTGGTTCGGTCTCCAAGCGCAAGCGCTCTTGTGGATACAGCGGAACCAACTTGGCGAACTCAACGCGATCCTTTGAGGATTCTGCATCGGTGCCGTTAACGGTCTCGACACGAACCAAGGCGTTGAACTTTGCCTTTTGCTCGCCTTCGCGTGGCTGGCGCACAACACCGGTGACAACGTCACCCTTACGTAATCCGTGGCGACGCACTTGCTGCAATGAGACATAGACATCGTTCGGGCTTGGCAGATATCCGCCAGTGCGAATAAATGCGTAGTTCTCGAGAATATCGAGCAAGCCACCGACTGGAAGAAGAACATCATCTTCTGAAATCTGAATCTCGCGCTCTTCTCGGTTGCCGCGATCGCGATGGCGACCTTGGCGATCATTACGGTCACGATGGCGACCACGATCGCGGTCACGACCGCCACCATTCCCATTGCCATTGCCTGACCATTCGCGACGGTTTACATCAGCATCAGACGCGTCGTTCGGGTTCGAACCTTGGTTCTCACCATCATCATCGCTGTCGTTGCTGTTATTGGAATTCTTCTGCTTGTTGCCAGCTTTGCGGCGAGCATCGCGTTCGGCGCGACGAGCCTCGCGTTCGGCCTTTGCGGCTTCGCGATTCTTTGCTTGCAAATCTGCAATCGCGGTGACCAAGTCACCCTTCTTCATCTTGGCTGCACCTTCGATGCCGAGCTGTCCGGCAACTTTCTTTAATTCAGGCAGACCCAAGGCAACGAGTGCATCATTCTCAGGGTTCTCTTTTGTTGCTTCTTCTGTACCGCTCATAAGTATGGGGGTTTCGCTTTTCTATTGGGATACGCCCGAAGGGCGCTGTCATTTTTTTGGATAATGTCCGACTAACTGGCCGATCGTTCAAGCCCTGCGAACAAGAGAAACTTAGCACCCGGTCGGGCAAATCCTCAACTTGTGCGGCGTTTGCCAGCTTGTTTCTTATTAAAAGCGGGCTTTATTCGACGCCGAGCGGTGAAATCGCCAGCTTATGGGCGGTGAATCCTGTACCCGCAGCCTTAATAATCTCCTCTACCGCCGCATCGTTCTCGATGTGCAGCACGAGTACAGATGGGCCGGCGCCACTGACTGTAGCCGCCACACCAGCTGCACGTAACTTTGTGATGAGTGCGAGCGACTTCGGCATTGCTTCTGCACGGTAGCTCTGGTGCAGACGATCTTCGGTTGCAACGAAAAGTAAATCTGGACGAGAAGAGAGCGCCTGAGTTAAGAGCGCGGTGCGCGATGAATTGAATACTGCATCTGCATGACTGATGGTTTCGGGCAACAGCTTGCGAGCCTTGGATGTCGAAAGATGACTCTCGGGAACAAAAGCAATTGCTTTGATACGTGGATCGACCGGAATCGAAACGCTGCGACCAGTGCTGACTCCATGAATGTCTTCCATCCATGCAACCGTTGCGCCGCCAAAGACCGCCGCTGCAATATTGTCGGGATGGCCTTCCATCTCGGTGCCGATCCGCACAATATCTTCGTCGGTCAATAATTGTTCGCCGCCTAAAACCAAATGACGCGCGAGCGCTAATCCCCCAACAATTGCTGCGGCAGAAGAACCAAGGCCGCGACCGTGTGGGATTGTGTTGAGCTGACGCAACGCGATACCGCGCGGCTTCTGTCCCATGAAGTCAAAACCGGCCATCATCGCGCGAATAACGAGGTTGGTCTTATCTTTCTTGATGTCTTCGACGCCTTCGCCTGTGACATCCACATCAATAATCGCATCATCCAAGATTTGTGCGGCATAACGATCGCGCAGGTCCAACGCCAAACCAAAGCAATCAAAGCCGGGCCCAAGATTGGCCGAGGTCGCAGGCACAGATACCTGCGCCATGGTGGCTTTGAAAGTAAGGCGGTTGTTCGACATTAAATCAATCCGATTGCTTGCGCTGCCGCCTTGGCATCAACGGGAACAACGATTGGCGAACCAGCGCCATCCAGAATCCACTGAACATCCTTAAGGCCATTGCCAGTAACAGTGATGACAATCTTCTTGCCGCGTGGCAACTTTCCTTGTGCTTGTTTCTTAATCAAGCCAGCGATACCGGCGGCTGATGATGGCTCAACAAAGACGCCTTCGCGAGCTGCAACCAAGCGATATGCAGCCAAAATCTGTTCATCCGTCACCGAATCAATCAAACCGCCAGATGAATCGCGGGCTTCGACTGCTTGTGACCATGATGCGGGGTTACCAATACGAATCGCGGTTGCAATTGTTTCTGGGTTTGGCACAACTTCACCACGAACAATCGGTGATGCGCCTTCTGCCTGGAATCCCCACATTTGTGGCAACTTCTTCGAAAGGCCATCGGTGTAATACTCCTGGTAGCCCGTCCAGTACGCCGTGATGTTGCCCGCGTTACCAACCGGCAGTGCGTGAATATCAGGGGCGTTGCCCAAGACATCAACCACCTCAAAGGATGCGGTCTTCTGACCGTCAATGCGGAATGGGTTGACCGAGTTAACAAGAGCCACTGGGTAGTTGTCGGACAAGTCGCGCGCAAGATTCAAGCAATCATCAAAGTTGCCTTCGACCTGCAACAAGGTTGCGCCGTGCGCGATTGCTTGAGCCAACTTGCCCATCGCA
>Ga0208874_1000566_pt1 | contig 13025 bp, 21 predicted proteins | sample CryBogCBH10Oct08_FD_184604 | JGI IMG/M metagenome (GOLD analysis project Ga0208874, IMG submission 184604) | Freshwater microbial communities from Crystal Bog, Wisconsin, USA - CBH10Oct08 (SPAdes) (version 2) | ecosystem: Environmental > Aquatic > Freshwater > Lake | place: Crystal Bog... | reverse complement strand
GCCGGAATGGGCGCTGCTTACGGACTCGGAGAAGGAGTAACTCCCGAGGAGCGTTTGCAGAATGCCAAGACAGGCGCGATAACAGGAGCTGTTTTAACCCCTGTCGTTGCTGGCGCCACTCGGTTGCCGGGCCTTCTTGCTCAAACTGGCAGAAAGATGTTCCCCGGCGCCATTGAGGGAGCCGAGAGGTCTGCTAACAGGCAAATCGCAGAGGCCGCTAATGTAGATAGAACCCTTGGCAGCGAGAGGAATTATCTGACCCCTCAAGAAGCGCAAGCAGCCGTTGCTCGCGGTCAGCCTGTATTGCCGATTGATGTTGTTGGCGAGACGGGTCGAGACGCTCTGAGGGCCGCAACAAATACATCTGAGCAAGCTCAAGCTCTTGCTCGTGATCCGATTAGGGCAAGATACGAGTCACAAGCAGCAAGATACGAAAATCAAATTAAAGGCATGATGAACCATGATCTTGATGCTGCGGGCATACAAGATGAAATGAGACAAGCCGCGCATGAGATAAATAGACCAGCTTACCGCAGAGCATATGAAGAGGGCTCTGGTGGTGTTTGGAACCCTGAGCTTGCTCGTTTGGCCAATTCACCCGCTATTCGAGAAGCATTGCCGGATGTTTTAAACAAGGCATCGAACAGAGCTGCACTTGAGGGTGTCCCTGCTATTAGAAACCCATTTATAACTAATGCAGAAACGGGTGCCTTGGAATTGCGCGATCCAGGCGTTCGACCAAATCTTGAGTTTTGGGATCATGTAAAGCGATCACTTGATGATACAATTGGAGGCTTAGACCGTAAGGGTGAATACGCAAATAGTCGTGACCTAAAAAATATAAGACAAAGATTATTAAATAATCTTGATAATAGTGTTGACTCTTACGCAGAGGCCAGGAGAGGCGCAGCTTCAATGTTTGGGGCTGATAATGCTTTTGATGCTGGTCTTAATTTTATGAAGACTAAGTCAACATTAAGCCTAAGCCAAGCCAAGCAGGCATTTAATAGAATGGGACAACCAGAGCGTGAAATATTTGCTCATGGTGTAATGTCGGACATTGTTAATAACATAAGAAATAAAAGGTCGGGTCAAGACATCGTAAAAATGTTTGATACGCCCAATGACCGAGAAAAACTTGAAATGGTTCTTGGCCCTGACAGATATTCAGAACTTGAAGCATTCACGCGAGTTGAAAATATCATGCAGCGTGCAGAGTCAGCGATTGCTGGTAATTCGACCACGATGAAACAGGCATCAAGAATGGGACACCTCGGTAGCGCCGTTGGCAGTGCATTGAGGCATGGTGTAGGCCAAATAACTGGAGCAACGCTTGCTGGGTTGCCAGGATATGCTGTTGGAGCCGTTGCAGATGCGGTGGCAAACCAGTTGTCGGGCATGTTTGCTAAAGATCAGGCAAGGGAAATAGCAAGAAAGCTCACATCCAGAGACCCGCAAGCCATGCAGGAAGTTGTTCAATTAATTGCAAGCAAACCAGAAGCCTTAAACAGACTCAGGAATATTGACATGTCGCTTCGATCATTAGGAACAGAAGCCATTACAAAATTAAATGAAAGACATAAAAGGGCGTCTGGGGGTAAAATACCTAAAAGGGATTACCCCGCCAAGCGCCTCACTCTTGCAGCTAAGAAAGCGCACAGAGAGATTGCGAACGAAACAGAATCTCTGATGGGTCTGCCAGATGAACACATCGCTCACGCACTACACATTGCTAAAGGATAAGCTATGTCAACCGACCAATATACAACCGGAAAATTAGGACTAATTGAACCCGGCTCTGGCAACTACGTCGATGTTTGGGATACGCCTCTTTATGCAAACTGGCAGACGTTAGACGCGGCTGTTAGCGGAACAACAACAATTACGCTAACAAATCTAAATGTGTATCTAGTCGTCCCCTCGTTTCCGACATATCCAAACCCGCCTTCAACGTCATTGTCCGCGCAGAACTTGCGGTTGCTTCTTAATGGAACGCTGAGCGCAAATGTTTCTGTTTATATCCCATCTGGCGTTGGTGGTTTCTGGATTATAGATAACCAGACCACGGGGTCATTTACGGTAACAATTTTAACAACTGCTTCCGGATCTACAGGAACTGTTGCTCCGCAAAGTAAGACACTTGTTGTGTTCAGTGATGGCGCCAATGTGCGCCTTGCAGATAGCGGAAACATCCCTCAAGTAGCAACGCCAACAGTTTATGGTCTTGTGACTCAGGGCCTGTTAACTGGCAATTGCGTTAACTTGGATGCTCAGGCTAAGATCCCATACCAGACAGATAAATACATTATTTCAACGGGCACCCCTGATCCTGCTCAGGGGTATCAAGATTGGCTCTGGTTTCAGGTAAGCTCATAATGCCATTATCCATAAAAAACGGCGGCAACTGGAAAGGCGTAAATTACGTTTACGTTAAAAACGGGGGCGTATGGAAAAAGGTATATGCCCTCTGGATTAAAAACGGTGGCCAGTGGCAGAAAGTTTATCCCGGATCTGGGACTATTACGATTACATCTACGCAAACGTGGACTGTTCCGCTTTATCAGACATTAACTGTGCAAGTATTAGCCGGCGGCGCTGGTGGTGGTGGCGGTGGCGCTAACGATGGATTCTCATACGGTAACTGGGGCGGTCAGGGCGGTTTTGGCGGATACTCTCAATTTGCTGGACCTACGCCAATTACGGCATATCCCGGCATTGGTGGTAGCGGCGGCAGTGACTTGGGGCAGGGCCCTGTTCAAGGAACGCCCGGAGGCGGTATTTACGGAGGGTATGCTTGGGGCTTAACGGTTACTACTGATGCCACTGGGGGGCAGGGGCCGGGCGTTGTTGGCGGTCAGGGATTATATCCAAACCCCGGACCAGTTAGCCCGAACAGCATATCAATTCCGGGCGGTCAGATTGTCCAAGGCGGTGGTGCGGCTGGTGGCGGTGCTGGTGCGGGTTCTGGTAACGGCGGCACGGTCGGCGGCAACGGCGGCTATGGTGGTTACGTCGTAAAGACTTTTAGCATTACCGATTCAGACGCCCCGCAACCCTATTCAGTAATTACAGTAATTATTGGTGGGGGCGGTGGTGGCGGCGGTGGTGGTTATGATAGCGGCGCCCGAGGACAGCCCGGTGGTTCAGGGGCTGGCGGTAGAGCCATTATTTCTTGGTCGTAATGCTCCCACCTGATCAATACGAACGCTTTATGATGATCTTTAAAGCGTTTTTGATTGTTGGCGTTATCTATTATTCATTCAAACTTGGCCGAACTGTTTACTGGATGATCAACAATGAGCTTCTATACTGACGTCATTAAAAAAGATCCGCGCTTCAACTCGACAAACATTTGCCGAGATGTTGCATTGCTTGAGCCCGGGTTCAGAGCAAAGGTTCAGGCTTTACTAAACAAAGCCCATGCAGATGGTCACGACATCCGAATTGCCGAAACCTTTAGGTCACAAGCCCGACAAGCTCAATTGTTTGAGCAAGGATATACTCAACTTAAAAAGGTTGGCGTTCATAATTACGGGCTCGCCTGTGATTTTAATCTTTTCGTAAATGGCAAGTATGAGACGGACGGACAGGAATATTCGTTTCTGCTTGGATACGGGAAAGAATTAAAATTCATCAGCGGAATAGATTGGGGAACGCCTTGGCAGAATCATACTTTCCATGACTGGGACCATATCCAAGATGTGCCAGTTTTCAGGCAAACAGCTCTTTTTAGTGGTTCTTGGTATCCTGATAGCAACTACAATCCTATACAAGATACAATCGCTCATTATGGAACCGTCGCACAGAAGGTTTACGCGTGATGCTTACGAACTGGCAAACAAGCCTTGTGGGGATTCTTATCCTTGCCGCGTCCATAGCAAAATGGTGGGGCGACAAAAACGTCAACCTGACGGACTTTGACACCATCGTTAAGCTGCTTGCAGCAATCGGCTTTATAGCCGCAAAGGATGGGAACAAATGAACATCGGCGCTTCCGGCATTGCGTTAATTGAAAAGTTTGAAGGTCTCATGCTCGAGTCTTACATCGACACGCATGACAATCAGGGCTCTCCGATCTACGCCATAGGTTATGGTCATACCTATAGAGCTGGCCCACCAATGGTCACGCCGGGGATGACCATTACAAAAGATCAGGCTGACCAGATATTAAAGCAGGATCTCTTGCCATATGAGAGGGCCGTCAATATTAATGTGACCGTCCCGATTAATCAAAATCAGTTCGATGCCTTGGTCTCGTTTACTTATAACGCAGGCCCCGGAAACCTAAAGACGCTTATTGCTAACAGCAAATTGAACAATGGCGTTTATGGTCATGTGGCAGTTGAGATGCTGACTTTCGACAAGTCTCAGGGCAAAACCCTTGCTGGCCTGACGCGTAGACGTATTGCGGAGGGCCGATTGTTTAATACGCCTGTGGAGGGCGACAATGGCTAAATATCAATACGGCTGGAAAAAGCAGCAACTTGACCACCGAGACCTTAAATACACTGCCTACCCTATAGACCCAAAGCATCCGATTGATCTGCGTCCAGAGATGCCTCAAGTCTACGATCAGGGGCAGACCGGTAGCTGCGTTGGAAATGCCACCGCCGCCGCAATACAATACACTAGAATGGCGCAGAGCCTCCCAAATTGGGTGCCGAGCCGTCTGTTTATTTATTACAATGCGCGTGTCCTTGAGGGCACGACAGATCAGGACGCTGGCTCAGAAATACGAGACGCCGTCAAGCAAGTTGTCAAACTTGGCGTTTGCTCGGAAATTGAGTGGCCATTTGATCCCGCGCAACTAACGACAAAGCCGTCTGACGTTAGTTATGAACTCGCAACTCACGCCAAGGTTATTAAATACGCGGCGGTCGCTCAGAAGCTTGATCATCTTCTTTCCTGCCTCAATCATAATCTTCCGATTATCTTCGGATGTAACGTGTTTGACGCAATGGAAAGCGAAAATGCTGCCCGTAGCGGCATTATCACGATGCCCGAGCCAGACGAGCAATCCATCGGCGGCCACGCTATGCTGATTGTCGGGTGGAAGCCTGACAGCCAACAGTTCATCGTGCGCAACTCGTGGGGAAGCGGATGGGGGCTTGGTGGTTACTGCCTGTTCCCGAGGGACTATATACTCAACCCGGATCTCTCCAGCGATTTCTGGACGGTCCTCTTAGATGCGAGGAATTGATATGAAAAAGATCGCTATTGCTTCTGCACTGGCAATATCTCTAGCGGCCTGTAGCCCAGCCGCCCAGCAAAGTCTGGTTAACATCGTCAATGATGTCCAAATCGCTACGCAGACGGCGTGCAAGTTTGTTCCAACAGCCACGACCATTGCTGATATTATTGCGGCTGGATCTGCAACCGTTCCATCTCAGATTGCCAATGTAATCTGCGCGGCTGTTAATGGCGCTACGCCTACGCCAACGCTTGGAGCCGGTCCAATGCGTGTTCTTATTGATGGTAAGACAATTCAGGTAACTGGATACTTCACGAAATAATATAGAATCAGCTATGCTCGCTGGCGCCATTTGTCAGCGAGCATAGCGATGCCCTACCTTTTAAGCGGTGCCTTGTATATTTTCTTCCTGAACTTCCTTTTGTCGGTGGTCACTTCTTAGGACGTTTACCAGCTCCAACTGCTCCCATGTATCTTCATTATTTCGCTGCACTTCAAAGTAATGCGTGACGGGTTTTTGCTGGCCATTTTGATCAATGTCCCAAATTTGAACTACGCGTATATCTGTAATCATAATCGGTTCCTTCTTAAATGCTCATTCATTCGTTGAACGACATCATTCATTGTCTTTATCTGGAAAGACTCATCAGCAACAGGGTCTGGTTTAATAGGTATAACATCTTTAATAGCTTTGGCTATTTGGATACCTTCTATTTTATCATCCTCAAAAAATTCTTCAGCTATTTTTGCCGCCTCTAACAAGGTTTCATTTCTTATCGTGACAATTAGACGCTGGCCACTTTCAATGGACTCAGAAATAACGCGTTCGGAATTTTTCTTGTAAAACTCACCGTCGTCCCTGTATTTTTTTGCTAATTCGTGACCCTCTTTCCTATAGCGTTCAGAGTAAATCAATTCAGATTCCACTCTCATTAAATCTTTGTATATCTTCAAAGCTATTTTCCGCAGCTCTTTTATATCTTCGGATTCCTTTATTTTTCTCAAGAGAGTCGTAACGGTCATTTTGAAAACCTTTCCTTCAGCGGCAGCAATAAAACCGGCTCATGAATGCTCGCATCCATCACGGCTTTGACGAGGCCAAGATTGCCGTTTACCCAAATGTAAATTTCACTTCTTGTGTATCTGCGATGAATTTCGTCCAGAGCCATATGTAAGTCAGATATGCACTTGACCCCAAAATTTGGGAATTCCATCATGCGTTTATCGGTATAATGACACAGATCAAGAACGGTTCTTATCTTAGCAAAACGCAAACAGTTAAATGTTCGCGTTGTAATTCTCATGTCTGTAATTCTTGTGTTAGGGTCTAGCCCATCATCCACAAGGGCTTGAACCCTTTCGTGTATTTGCTTCTTCTCTGACATTTCGCGTTTCCAAAAATAGTTATGGGAGGGGCTAAGCCCTCCCAGATGCCATCAAGCAGCGTTTGACGTTGCTTTGTTTTTAACAATTGCATCTAATGGCTTAATCTCAATATCAAGATCATCCATAATGCTGGACAATTTTTCAAGGCGTGCATCTACGGGCGCCTTTGTATCGACAACAAGAGGATAATGCTCAACCTCTTGCTCGTAGTTTGCTGCAATGTCCTTGAGGATCTTGAATATCAAATCGAGCCTTTGTGCGTGATCATCAAGCCACGGGCCAACATCAATTTGCTTAGCGATACGCGCCTCACGGATTGCATTGGTAGCGATTGCGCGCATGCGGCTGTCAATATCAAACGTCATTATTTTCTCCTTTGTATGTTATCCTAGTTTTTACTTTTGGGCTGTATCTCACAACCCGTTTACCGCGCCAGAAGCGGCGCAGTGTTGGGATCACCTCGGCAACGAATGCCGCCGAGGCTATTCCAATTACTGCTATCCCAAACCAGACCATTCTCTAGAAGGATGATGCTTGTTTAAGTGAGACAACATTATATTTGTCGCTCATTGACCTCATGGTGTTGCCCATAAAATCCTCCCATGACCCGGCTGCTACCGTTAGGCTCTCCGGTGAGTATCCTTTTTCAATAGAAGAGGATGACCAGAAGCCATCAATCTCATTGCTTCTTGCGATGATCCACGCGCTTCCAACAAGATACTCAAACTGTTCTTTTACTTTTTCTCTTGCAGTCTCGCGCATTTCTGCTTGATCTGGATATGACGAGTAACGCTCGCATAGCCAATTCCATGCCTCACAAAACCATTTATGATCCATGTTTAAATAGATCATGCTGTTCCCGTCATAAGACGCAAACATTCCCTTGCCGATATTTGTATCAACGTCCTCATCGCTATCAAGCCATTTGAACTCCGGCATGATGTAAAGGTTCTCATCAATCTTAACTTTTCTCTGACCTCGATTTCTCAAGTCAACGCGTATCGTATCATTGACAACTGGATTGGGATTTGGAGGAACAGGCTTAGGTTTATATGGTTTATTAATTCTAATCCTTTGTGCGTTTTGATCTTCGTTGGCGTCATCGCCCTCTTTAGATACTTGCGGAACTGGTTTCCTGAGCTTTAATTTATCAAGTTTCTCCTGCAAGCGTTTTTTGGATCTTTCGCTTGAAGATATGCTTTTGTCGTATTCTTTAATTTTATCCAAAACCCACTGAGGTCTTAGATCCCACATAATATCACTGAAGTCCTCGAGCTTAACTTCCTCATCTGGCTTATTTGAATAATACAGATAAGACCGATCGCTGCTTGAGGCGATGTCTGCGTAATCATCAGGTAGCTCAACTATTACTGATAGGAATTTCCAGCCAAATCTAATCCCGAGTCTGTGCGCACAATCAGACCATTTCTGTTTTGTGCCTGTATTGGTTCTAAGATCGTAAAATTCATTCTTATAAACAATCCCGCCACGGCTACCAAAGGTGAACATATTACCCGTTTCAGCCTTCGTGCCAGAGTTTCTGCCTTCAGTGGTGGCTAATGGGTCGTGGAAGAAATGAAGTTTGATCCCGTCTGGACCATTTACAACAGTGTGCATATCCCACCACGGAGATCCGTCTGCCTTACGGCGATCATCCATAGCAGTCATCGTGAAGAAACGTCTTGGACTATCCTCATTCCGTGTGTGGGTTCCATTATGAAAACGAACTTCCACATTATCTGGCATTCTGAAATAGCGATTAAACAGATACAATCCAAGCCAAATCTTATTTTCCTCCATCTTTGGGTCATATGGAGAAATGCAGGTATTCTGGCTGTATTCATTGCCAAATAAAGTTACTTCAGTCCATTCCTCATCAATGGAATGAATTCCTTCCTCTAATACCTGATCCGTTACATCATCAACAGTATCGTGAGAGCCGTCCTCGTAATAGTATTTTAATCGTCCGTATGTTGTCCCATCCTCTGAGAGCTTAAGAATGGTCTCATGGACTGTCTTGTCTCGGCATGACCTAATGCGCATTCCCTTCTTATTTGATTTTAGGGAAGCTATTTTGGCGCCTATGCCGTAGTTATCTATCAAAGATCGGATTTTATTAATAACGACAGAAAGATCAGCCATCTTGTGCAGTTCTTTCTTAGTCATGCCAGGGCCGTTGTTCCAAATAGATAGCTTTGGAACATTACCAATCTCTGGAACAATAGTGGGATAGAAACGTATCATGCCCTTTGGAGATTGACGGGAAGCCTCAATGGCGTTCTGGGTCAACTCTCGGATCATCATACCGGCTGGGCATTTTTCAATCTCTCTGAAAATGGCAAATTCTACACCACCATCAGACGCAAACTTCATTGGGTCTACATCGTTCAGTATTTTCATCTTATTCTCCTGTTGTCATGATATATCCTCATACATCCCTCTGCGGGGAGGTAAGGATAACTTAATGGGTTTTTCTTTTTGAGCAAATCCGCGTGATTGTATTTTCTGTTTTGGAGTTTTGACCCCTAAATGCTTTGCTTCAACACGCTTTGCTTTAGCTATGGACTTAACGTCCTTTTTGGTTTTTTCTCCATGACACTCCGGGCAAAGCAATCTGCTATTTTCAAATGTCGGCTCACCTGTAAGCCCATCTGGAATAATGTGATCAATTTCAAACTTCTTGCAAAGGACGCCGCAACCTTCGCAAAAGATTTTTCCATCAACTGTCGCTGCTTTAATTCTGGCAACAATGACTTTCTTTGGAAAATTGCGGCGAGCCATATTAAGACTCCTGAGCCATGTATAATTTGACTGAATTCTCAATCAAATGGCAGAGTTTAATTTTGCGCTTTTTGGCAAACATACGCATTTGCTTATCAAGGTTCTTGGTTATTCGGGCGCCAAGCTGCACTTTCTCTACAGATTTAGTTTTTCTCATTACATCCTCTTCTCAGCTCTATAATTTGCCTCAGATGAATTCCACTCAGCAAAACGCATTTTGTAAAACTCAACATGGACTTTCATTTCATTTGCTGCCGTTCTTGCCTCGACAAGATTTTTTACAAAATCCATCCATTCATTCGAGGACTTAACTGCAAGTTCGGCACGACTTACGGGCATGTCTCCCAAAGCAGCCATCCTCTGAGAGAGGACAGCCGTCTTTGTTTCCTCCAATAATCTGGCGGCACCATCTAGCCTTACCCATTCTTCGGCAGCTAGACGATACAACTCAGATATTGGCTGATTGCTACCACTCATCGCTTGATCTTTTCTTTGAGCTTCCATCAGCGTTATCTTTCTTGTATGGCTCTTGAATTCCAACAGAAATGCTTTTGATGGACGATTTGATCTTGTCGATGACCCCAGGATCTACACCATCATTAAGAGTCAGCCACAGACTGATTTCTTTCTGATCTCCTACTGGGTTGCATGATCCTCTAAAATGAGGGTGCTTATCACTGGTAGCTTTGTCATTAGGGAATGCTCTGCCCTTACCAATTGGGTGTTCATAGCCAGCCATTTTATGCTTCCTTTTGATCGAGTTTCATTTTCTCGTAATACACACGGATTTCCGTGTATGCGTTACTGACCTCTACCTTGTCAGTGTCAGTTAAAAACTTTTTCTTTGGGCCATGTTCCTTTACCCAGGCAGCGACCTCGTCAAATGAATTGCATTTCTCCAATTCATCAAGGAGAAATTCTTTCATCTTGTAAGAGCTTTCAGTTGTTACCTTTACTGGTGGCTCGGCGGATGATTTCTTACTCACTAAATCATGTTGTTTTGGCAGAACGCCCTCATCCTCTTGTTCACCAGTTGGGATCTGGAAGATGTCACGGAGAAAATACTTTTGCGCATATGAGCAAGCAGTTCCGTATGATTGTGCTCCGGTTGCAGGAACTTGCACAGTCCTGCGGATGGGGCCGTATTCTGACCCTTCCTCGTGATAAATCCAAAAGTCAAATGACTGAGCGAGTGACTTATCCCTCACTTCTGACTCAACCTCATTTGCCACAATGACAAGCCCATGTTTAGCCATGAGCTTTCCGGCTTTCATTTTGATCTGGTCGTGAGACACAAAGCGATACTTGGCGAAGTTATTGTCTTGATCTTTCACAAGACCTTCAACCTCAAGCGTAACTTTTACGATTGCCTTGGCAATCTCTGGCGACATCTTCATACTATTTCTCCGTGATTTTTGATTTTAATAATGCAACGGTTGCTTGGACCTCAGCGAGGAACTCTTTAACCATTGACTCTGTTTGAGCGATAAATAAATCATCGCGCTCAATTCGCTTTGTCCAAAGTCTCAAGCCTTCTGGCATACGCGGATCGTATGAACAGAAATCACACCATTTACGGCCAGTGCATGCAAGTTGCCATTGTATCTGCGTCAGATACTCAGGCTTGATGTATTCATTAGTTAGGCACTCAATGTGCGTTGATGTTTTAGGGCATTTAATTTCAACCAAACCATCCGATCCAACAAGGCCGTCAGGGCTAGCGCCAGAGTCAGGTATAGTAGGATGGATAACAAAACCGACTTCAGTGACATCATCAAATACTGTTTGTCTATATGCATCTCTTGCTTCTGCTTCTTTTTCTATGCCCCATTGCATTTCTGGACTTGAGAATGATGGAGCGGGTTGACCTGTCATTAATTCAATTACAAGATCAGACGCATAATCAGCGCGCTTGAACCCCCACCCAGTTTTTGTTCTTGTTATAATGCCATGTATGCGACTAGCGGTTGCCTTGCCGACACGTTGCGCAAACCACTCAGGAGTGCGCTGTTCAATCATGGTTTCTTCAGTCATGTTGTCTCCTTATGCAAAAATGTTATATGATAACAGTTATCTTTTTGTCAAATGTTATTTTACTATTGACTAAACTATTTGTTGAAAGTATTGTGTAAGAATTGCTGTGTTATGCGCTGTCTACATACATGCAAATAGCAGTTCTGCAAATTTGCAGAGCTGCTCTGATACCTTTTATGCAAAACGCTGAAAGAAAGTAATGAGAAAGCAAGTTGAGGCGTCAATCCAAAAATCAATCGTGGAGTATCTTCGTGCGGTCATCCCAAATTCCGTGGTCTTCGCAATTCCAAACGGCTCCCAACGAACGGCCTCTGGACGGCCAGCTAATGCAGTTGCCGGACTCCTGCCAGGAGCACCCGATCTCTGTGTGGTATTGCCGGAAGGTCGCGTCCTGTGGCTCGAGGTCAAATCAGATAAGGGAAGAGTATCATCGAATCAGATACTGGTTCACGGTCTTCTTAACAGTCTGGGGCATCATTGCCCTGTCGTTCGTAGCGTTGATGATGTTCGTCATGCACTTGCATTTCTAAAGATAAAAACAAGAGAAGCAACTGGAGAAAATAACAATGCAAACATTTCGATGGACGAGTGAAGCTATCCAATACCTGAGAGAGCAAGCTAAATCTGGTCTTTACTCAGCGACTGACATTGCTGAGCAAATATCAGCTAAATTTAATATTGAATGCACTCGAAACATGGTCATTGGCAAAGCTAATAGGGAAAAAATCCCTCTTAGAAAAGGCGGGATTAATCCTAAAACTGGAAAGCCGTATGATTTTTGGAACGCTGAAAGGCGCAAATTACTCAATGAATTATGGGATAAAAACCTTCCCGTAGCTGACATTGGTTATCAGCTTCAATGCTCAAGCAGTTCAATTGCACGCGCGGCAAAAACATTTGGTCTTCCAGAAAGAGATAAGCATACAGTTTGTCGCGCATCATCTAAAGAAAAGGCGATTATCACATCAGATAAAACAAAGGAGCTAACTGGAAATTGGTGGGAGAAAATAAATTACTGGCACCACCCAAACCCTAAGAAACTAACTCTTGTGCAATTAACCAGTAGATCGTGCCGATACATTGTCGGGGAGCCTAGATTGTCGTCTTACAAATATTGTGGCGCCGATGTTCCCTTAAATTCGCCAACGCCATACTGCGAGTATTGCGTGAAAGTTATGTATGCCCCAAGAAAAGAGAAGAGAAAATGAGAAAAGTTAGAAGAGCAGACAAGACCGCCGAGCTATTAAAGGAGATCGACCGACTCAGGGCATTGGTTCCTGAGAGAGATAGGTTCCCAACAATAGTCACTCCTGAAATTATTCAAACTGTTGTGTCTGAGTATTTCAATGTAGACAAGAGTTTTATGTCTGCTTACTCGACCTACGCGCAACACGTTGAGCCAAGGCAGTTGGCTATATATTTGACCCATAAAATGTGCGGTTACAGCAAGTCTGATCTGGGGCGCCTTTTTAAGAGGAACCATTCCTCAATCATTAATTCATTAAGCAGGGTTCAACTATTGCTCTGCGATGATGAAAGGGTGACACACCAGGTTGCTGAATTAACTGATAAGTGTCTCAAAATGGCACAGTCTAATCGGCAGAAAATTAATAGGTAAAAGAAAAGACCCGCG
>Ga0208874_1000557_pt1 | contig 13145 bp, 6 predicted proteins | sample CryBogCBH10Oct08_FD_184604 | JGI IMG/M metagenome (GOLD analysis project Ga0208874, IMG submission 184604) | Freshwater microbial communities from Crystal Bog, Wisconsin, USA - CBH10Oct08 (SPAdes) (version 2) | ecosystem: Environmental > Aquatic > Freshwater > Lake | place: Crystal Bog... | reverse complement strand
GGGCGACCCACACTTCGCTTCGCTGCGATTGGGCGACCTTCGTCGAAGAGTTCGCCGCCCCAAACTCCGCAAGGTTCTGCGCGAGAGATAGCGCCCTCAAGGCAGGCCGCAACCATCGGACAGGCAGCACACAAAGACTTGGCATAGGAAATAGAGGCGTTGTCCTCGGCGAAGAAGAGATCGGGCTCTGCTGTGTGGCATGGCAACTTGGCAGAGGCATCGGCCAAGGCCGATGTTCCAATCATCGCGTCTGGGCCTTCTGCCCATCCTGGAATCAACAGTTCACTGAGGAGAACGGTCATCGCTCTCACCTTCCTATTCCTTTTCTCGGTTACTTTTTTCTCGTTATTTCATTTCTAGTTTTTCTAGATTTTCTAGTTTTTCGTTGGAAAAACAAAAAGGGCCGCAATCCTTTGGAGGATTTGCGGCCCTGGGGCTTGCTATCGGTTAGCCGATAGTGCTCCAGGTTCCGCCTCCGCCGTGCTTATGTGTATTGGCATAAGCGTTGGCGCCTGCAAAATAGGTATAGGCAGGTGTAAATGAGGCTGTTGTTGTTGAGAATGCCACGGCAGCAGAAACTAGGCCAGCAGCGGAGCTGCGAGCCTCGTTAGTTACTACGTTCTGTGACATGCGAGAAGGGTAACCGACCGCCGTGCGGCCTCGCAAGCTAATTAATTCAGGCTCACGCTTGATTAGGCGCGAGCCGGCCCGCCTACGGCCTCAAGGAATGGGCTCTTTTCACCGTAATAGGAGAGATGGACCGACTTCTTTGCGCGCGTCAGCCCAACATAAAAAAGGCGGCGTTCTTCATTGATGTCATTGCCCATCGGCAGGATTCCATCGTTCACGCCCACCAGATAAACGTGCGGCCATTCAAGACCCTTTGCCGCATGCAACGTAGCAAGGACCACGCCGGGCAAAGTTGGTGGATTATTTTGATCCGCACGATCTTCGAGCTCGCGCAAGAAGGTGCGCAGCGACGGTGCGCCATCGCCCTGAATGGTGGCGGCCAAACGCAAGAAGGCTTGAACATAATCGGCGTTACCAAAGGGCAAAAGCACCGACGTTAAGGTGCGATACCAATCGCCGTCTTCGGCAGGCAATACCGAAGCGCTCCGGATTACTCGCATCGCATCCTTCACATCCGTTCGCTCAAAGAAGCGCTCTGACGTTTTTAATTGTGAAGGAATACCAGCGGCGCGAAGCTCGCGCTCGAAAGCATCTAGTTGTGAATTGGTTCGAGCAAGAATCGCAATGTCGCTGTATTCCATCGCGCCAGTGGATGAGTTGGCCACGAGCTCTTGAATTTTAAAGACAATGGCTTTTGCCTCAGCAGCGGATGACTCGAACTTCCGGACGAGTGGTTCTGCTCCATGGTCGTTCATGGATGAAAGCTCATGACCTTCGGACGCGACAATGCCGCCTTGGCGGAGAATTGCGTTTGCGGTACTGATGATTTCTGGGGTCGATCGGTATCCGCGCGATAGGCGAATCACTTCAGCTTTTGGATATTTCTTGGTGAAGTTGAGAAGAAACGCCGAAGATGCACCAGCAAAAGAATAAATGGTTTGGGCGGCATCTCCGACGACGCAAATTTCCTGGCGATTGCCGACCCAGAGATTGAGAAGTCGTTGTTGCAGCGGCGAGACGTCCTGGTACTCATCGACTGTAAAGAAGCGGTATTGATCGCGCACGCGTTCGCGCACATCACGATCTTCTTCGAGCATTCCTACGGTTAACAACAGAACATCTTCGAAATCGATGGCGCGTTCCTGCCGCTTGAGCGATTCGTAGGATGCATAGATTGTTGCTATTTCTTCTAAAGTGTTTTTGGGATTCTCGGAATTCGAGTTTCCGGTCTTGATGGTGCGACCAGCACCAAGTGCTGCCTCAACATAATCTTCTGGTGCGATCTCGAGAACTTTTGCCCATTCAATTTCGCTAGCAACATCTCGCAGCAACGATGCTTGTGGCACCAACTTTGTATCGGCACGCTGAAAAGATTCAGCGATGGCGCCAGATTTGCTCGTGAGCAATTGCGGGAAAGAACCGCCCATGGAATACGGCCAGAAATACATCAACTGCTTGAGTGCAGCGGCGTGAAAGGTGCGGGCGGTGGCGTTGGGGATACCCAGTGTGCGCAATCGAGCGCGCATCTCACCTGCGGCGCGAGCCGTGAAGGTCAGAGCTAGCGTCTTATTTGTATCGGTCACACCCGCAGCAATTGCATATGCAATGCGGTGCGTAATAACGGTTGTCTTACCAGTGCCAGCGCCAGCAATAATGCAGACCGGCCCGCGGATGGCTTGAACCGCCTGTTGTTGCTCCGGATCCAGGCCAGCCAAAATTTGTTCAGGTGTAAGCGCAGGTGTTGCGTGGGCGCTAAGTGGTGACGACATTAGTTCGGCCGCCAACTTTCGCCGCCGGCTAGATCGTCTTTTGAGAGTCCATCAGCGGAGTACCACGCCTCAATCATCTTGCGGGCAACGCTCATGGCGGGTGGCAACAACAAATGCTGTGAAGCAATGTCTTGCTTCATAGTTGCTCGGTCATACCAACGGATCTCTTCAATCTCTTCACCATCTGGGCGGGCGGCTTCCGGATTGTCCGTGATGGCATGGAAAGCAATCATGACCGATGCTGGGAATGGCCACGGTTGTGAGCCGAGATAAATAATGTCAGAGACGCGAACGCCAGCTTCTTCGCCGACTTCGCGCACGACGCAATGCTCAAAAGATTCACCAGCATCAACAAAACCAGCGAAGTTAGAGAAGCGATTCTGTGGCCATACTTTTTGACGGCCAAGCAAGATGCGGTCGTTCTTATCTTTAACCAAAACAATGATTGCCGGATCGGTCCGCGGGTAATGTTCAGATCCATCGGCATCGCATCGACGCACCGATCCCCCGTTGGTCGATGTAGTGGTTGAACCACAACGCGGGCAATGAGTGTGAGTGTGGTGCCAGTTGGCAAGTGCTTGTGCGTGAACAGCTAAGCCAATATCTGCATCCGAAAGATTGTCGCCGATTTCTCGAAGTGTGCGGAATGAATCGGGCAGTGCATGATGAGCATCGGAGCAATAAGCAAAATACGAATCAGTTCCATCGAAGCCAAGAAATAGTTTCTCGCCAGTAGAAATTTGCAGAGCTGACGTTTGCGCAAGAATTTCGCCACTTGAATAGAAGATGGGTTGACCCGCGCCGTCGGTCGCAAACTTCAGGGTGACGACTTCCTTGCTCGGTCCCGAAGCCGTGGGTTGGCTGGTTGTGATTTCCCGAACAACGAGAAGTACGCGTGCAGAATTCCAGAGTTCGTCGAGCTTGGCAGCGTCTACGCGGATGTCGCCTGCGCGATCGATTCCAGCACGGGCCAGCGGCAGCTCTAATCGAGCGGAGCGCTCTGCATCGGCGGGATTCACGGGGCTGAACTTACTAGAGTCGATTACGCTCCACATATGTCGGATTTGTCGCAGCCCCAGCCGCACGCGGGCATGCGCCTTGCCACCTGGAATATCTTGCACGGTGAATCGATTCCACCTCGTCCAGGGCAGAAGGTAAGCCTCGGTGGATTGGCCGATTACGTCGCCGCCCACATTGCACCTGACGTCATTGGTTTGCAGGAAGCCGATTATCTTCAACCAAGGTCGAGCGAACTGAAGCAGGTTGAAGAGTTGGCTCGCTTGCTAGGCGGCTGGCATTGGGGATTTGCAGCAACAGTTCATGGGACGCCGGGCGAAAAGTGGCGAAAGCATCATCATCACGAAACCAAACACTTCTTTTCTCATGGTGGCGACGTCACGCGGGGTCCCGATGGGACGGAAAGCCCGCAATACGGAATTGGTTTAATTTCCAAAATCGAAGTCACGAAGTGGCATGTGCTGGAACTTGGTCGCTCTCGGATCGGGATGCCACTACTGGTCCCCGCAGAAAACCCAAAGACGGGGAAACCGCGTGCGCGTTTCATCTATGTGAAGGATGAACCACGGGTGGCGCTAGCAGCAGAGCTAACAAACGGTGTGACAGTCGCGGTGACGCATCTATCGTTCGTGCCACTGGTTAATCTCTGGCAACTCTGGCGCGCAAAGAGGTGGCTCGCGCGCTTACCTGGCACTCACATTCTGCTCGGCGATTTCAATATTCCGGTTCCGGCTTTAGTTTGCACGAAAAAATGGAGATCGCTTCACACCGCCAAGAGCTATCCGTCATGGGGCGCGAAGGTGAAGTTTGATTACATCATTGCCGATGGCGTGAACGCAAAAGAAATTACTGCACCACCAAATTCGGGCTATAGCGATCATTTACCGCTAGCTGTTGAGTTGATCCTTTAGATTGTTGGAATCTGCTTAACTAAGTTAGTTAGCGCCTGTTCATCTAATAAATCAATTGGGCGAATCGTCGTGTTATCGCCGATGTAATAGAAGGCCGCGCTGACTCGTTCGAGTGGCAAGTTGTTCATGCGGGCATAGGCCAGACGATATGCCGCGAGCTGAATTGCAGCGTTCTCAAGATCCTTGCCCTGCTTGGATTTTCCGGTCTTCCAGTCGACGACCTCGTACATTTCTTTGCCTGATTCGTCAGTCGATTGATAAACCGCATCGATGCGACCGTTGAGAACAGTGCCATCCAGAATCGTTTCAAAACCAACCTCTACACCGATTGGCGCGCGATCTGCCCACTCGCTGGCCAACCACTTCTCTTTCAACGTCACGAGCGCTGGGTCATCAGCCGAATCCGCAAACTCTGGCGCCGACGCGAGTTCGGCTTCGATTAATGATCCGTTCTCCAGCAGCCATTCCTCGTCGAATTCGCCAACATCAAATCCACCATCAAATGCATCCTCATCAAAGAGACGTGGTCGCTTGAAGTGTTCTTCGATCCATTCGTGGAAGGTGGTTCCGCGACGTGCATAGGCGTTGGAGAGCTGTGGGATTGGCCGGCGGATGTTGAGCGCGAGAGCTTCTGCGTCTTCATTGAGTTTCATTAACGTCGAGACGGATAGTCGACTTGGCAGATAAACAACGGCCGGCTCTTTGCCGCGAGCAACTTCAGCGATGATGGCGCGGGCATCGTCCACGAGCGTGGCAAAAGTATCGGGCACGACGCGCATTGCAGATAAATCAAGGGCTTCTGCCTTTCGAACTTTCTCGGCGGCGTCAGCAATAACTGTGGCTCGAGCACGTTCAACAGGCCAACTCTTTGTTGCAGGGGTCTCGCGCTTTGGGTTTGAGCCAGCGGGTTCGTCCGACAAGTTGAGGACCGCGCCGGTCGCCTGCGCGACTTCAGAGCACCATAAAAAGATTGGACTTGGTGGATTGGCATCGATTGCATTGTTAAACCACGCGGTGGTGCACAACAATCGGGAGCGAGCACGTGTGAATGCCACATACGCCAATCGATATTCTTCTTCGATTCGTCGATTGCTCCAGTAATCCTCGAGGTCGTCATGCGCGTCTCGGACCTCTTTAAAGGTGAGCGAAGCATCGGGGCCTCGATTGAGAAATTCTGGTGCGTGGAAATCAGCGACACTGAGATATCCGACATCACCGCGCAGCGGGATAGGTAGCGAACCAGCGTTCTTTGTCCAGAGATCGCTCTCTCGCATCTTTCCCGGGAAGCCATCCTTGGTTAAACCAGGAACAGCAACGAAATCCCACTCGCAGCCCTTGGAGGCGTGGATTGTAAGGATTTGAATTGCTTCATGGGAAACCGTGGTCTCGGTCTGCTTGAGCCCACTTTCTTCAGAGTCAGCTAGCTTCAGCCATTCGAGGAACGAAATCAGTGATCCACCATTGCGTTGAAATTTATTTGCTTCGTCCAAGAACTTATCGACGTTACGTCGTCCCCGTTGCCAGCCATCGCGAACTAATACTTCGGTATCGAGCGAGAGATAGCGCTCGGCTTCAACGATTGCATCAGTGACAGAACCAGAAAGCGTGCGACGCAAAGATTTCAATTCCTTCGCAAATGCGGTGAGCCGCGCAAGTCCAACATCGGTAAATCCATGTCGCGAGATCAGCGTGCGGGGTGAATCGGTCGTGTCGTTGAGGTGGTCGACCGCTTCAATAGCGCTCCCAATGACAAACTCATCTGCCTCGAGCGTAGAGATGGTGGCGCTCTCCAGAATGTTCACGATTGCCTTGCTGCGAGCAGAGCTGGACTTCAGTGAGTTCACGCCTTCGCCGCGATCTTTTTCGAATAAATATCGAGTGAGATCGCCAAGTGCCGCAATATCTTTAACGCCCAGATTCATCCGTGGACCAGCGATTAACCGCATCAACGCCGAGCCAGCATCCGGCATGACCAAGGTGCGAAGCAACGCGACAATATCTTCAATCTCTGGCAGATGAATTAAGCCACCTAGCCCAACGACATCGACAGGCAGCCCACGACGGCGCAGCGCTTCTTCGATATCTGGAATCTGACGACGATTGCGCACGAGAACGGCGCAGGTCTTCACGCCCTGATGTTCATTCCAGAGTGGCTCCATAAAGTCTGCGATGGCTTCCGCTTCGTCGATTGCGGTGGCTAATTGCGAGACCTCGAGGTAACCATCTGGCGCACCATCACGAAGATTGAGGCGATCAACGGCGATAACTGAGTCGTTCTTCTTCGCCTGAATCGCGATTTCATCAATTGCCCGGTTGGCTAACGAAAGAATCTTTGCGTCGTTGCGCCATGTGGTGAGCAGTGTGAATTTCTGGCACGGCACCGGCGAATTCGATGCGAAGTCTTCAGGGAATGCATCGAGTGTCTGGGCGCTTGCGCTGCGCCATCCGTAAATCGCTTGGTTTGGGTCGCCCACTGCGGTGACCGGATGTCCCGCGCCGAAGAGAGTCGAAAGGAGGCGCACCTGTGAATACGAAGTGTCTTGATACTCATCGAGAATGACGACCTTGTATTTATGGCGTTCGCTCGCGCCAATTTCTGGATATTTCTCTACCAACACCGCGGCTTGGGCTAGCTGGTCACTGAACATCAGCGCGCTGTTCTGGATGCGATAGTTATCGAATTCTCGAACCAGCGGCAAGATAGCGAGCCGCTCTTCTAGTACTTCGATTGCGCTCGCTACGGCAACATAGGACTTACCCGTCAGTGAGCGATATTGATGGAGAACTCCGGTTGTGAACTCTTCGACTGCTTCGATCGAAGTGCCGTGTTCCGCGATATCTGCTGAGAGGCGCATAACCCTCGAGATGATTCCTGATGCTCGACGATTAAAGATTGCGCCATTCTCGGGTGCGTAATTTTCCACGATTTGTGCCGCAATTTGATATGCCGCGGCCTCACCCAAAGTGGGGGTGTCGTTATCCAAACCAAGGCGAAGTCCATGCTCACCTAACACGCGTGCCGCATAAGAGTTGTAGGTCGCGACGTTCACATTGATGTCGAGCGGCAAGCCAGTCAATGGATCATTTGGCAGACCACCAGCGGCACGCAGTTGGCGCAAGCGAAGGCGCATACGCGCGGCGAGTTCGCCCGCAGCTTTGCGAGTAAAGGTCAGACCTAAGATTTCATCGGGCCGAACGATGCCGTTCGCAACAAGATAGAGAACGCGCTGCGACATAGTTTCGGTCTTGCCTGAGCCAGCTCCTGCAATAACAACCGCTGGACCAAGATCCGCAGTAATAATCGCGATCTGCTCGTCGATGGGATTGTGAATGCTAAAACCGGCCGCACGTAATTTTTCAGCGAGCTGAACTGGGGTGAGTTGAGGATTAGTCATCAATCACGCTCCGACCTTCCGCGCGAAGCGGACAAAGCGCGCGGACACCGCAGGTGCGGCAGCGCTTGCTGACGACTGCGTCAAAGGTGGCGCCGCCCATTTTTTCGGCGGTCTCGATGATTCGTGCCGTTTCGTTTTCTACATCGATTGCCGATTGCGGCTTCTCTGATGGTGTCTTGGCATCTGATCCCAGATAGACGAGCTTGGCTCCACCAGATTTATCGGGCAAAACGTCATTGAGTTCATCGCTATTGAATTTCTTTAACGCGGCCGCAAGCTGATACCCAGAGAGCTGAAGATTCACTTCTGCTTCATCCTTCGTGCTATCCGAGTTGCCGGTCTTAAGATCGAGAATAAATGTTCGACGCTCAGGAGTGCCATCTGTTGTTCCGACAAAGTCTTCTTGGACTTCAACGCGATCGGCGCTTCCGACAATGAGCACATGGCCCAAATCAATCGTGAACTCTGATTCCACACCGACCAGCGTGCGACCAGAATTGTGATGCCATGTGAAGAACTTGGCGAGCTTGGTCATCGCTTCGTGCAGCTCAAAACTCTTTACCCAGCCCGTGTTGTTATCGATGAATTTCCAGTTGTCGGCCAACCGAGTCTGTAAGTCATCGAGCGTGAGCGATGGCTCCTTGTGCAGCAGCGCTGCCAGAGCATGGATGGCCGAGCCAATCGTTAGCGCCGATGAATCGCCATCGCGCGCACCATTCTTTTCGAGGAACCACTTGAGTCCACACTCGGAGAAGTTCTGCAGGTTACTTGGCGAAACCCGAATGACTTCTCCCGCTGACACCAATGGCAGAGTAGAGCTGATTGTTTGCACGCCAGTCCAGGTATCAGGGTTTGCAGAACGGATGCCATTTTCCGAGAGCGCCTTGAGAAGTGACGCTGCCTCATCGGCAGCTACGAGCTTCTCCTCATCGCGAACCTCAACCGCACGCCGCAAGGTGGCAACCAGTGCCTGTTGAGTCAACGAGCGGGGCACCTCAGACGTCGTAGGAATTTCGCCGGTCAGTGCCGCTGCAGATTCAGGGTTGAGGACTTCGTAGATTTCTTCGAAATAACTCGATGGCTCATTCTCTGAGTCATGGAAAGAGAGCGCATACAGGTGCGATGTCGCGCGTGTAATTGCAACGTGAAGTAATCGACGCTCATCGTCGACGAGCGCATTGGCGGAGGTTGCATCTAATTCAACTCGTGAGGTCAGTCCCGTGCGGACAGATTCGGCTAACCGTTCGCTGCCCAGCAATGAGCCACGTTGGCGCAGATTTGGCCATACGCCCTCTTCCAATCCCATCAATGCTACGTGCGACCATTCCCGGCCTTTAGATGAGTGGACCGTCAAAATAGAAACGACTTCTTCGCGTTGTGCGCGCGCGGTGATGGCATCGCTCAAAATGGTCTCATCGAGTAATTCTTCGATAAATAAACCGGGGCGCGAGAAAGGCATCCGCTCGCTGAAACGTCGGGCAGATTCAAAGAGTTGCAGTACCGCATCAAGATCGCGATCTGCAGCAGCGCCGCGAACCCCACCACGCAGCGCTCGGGCTCGGAGCGCTTCAGCCAAGGGTGCACCATCAAAGTCGAGTGCTGCACTCCAGATGGCAAAGAGCAAGTCGGAGATGTCTCGTGACTTCTTCAACGATGCGCGACCAGCTGCAATCAGAGTACGAAGTCGCGCAATGGGTTGCATCTCCTCAAGCGGGATAGCGCCCAAAATAAAGAGGTCGTGGCTCTTTATCGCTTCAAGAATTAAATCGGTCGATGACTTTTGCTCAAGGTCTTGGTTTTCGATCAATTGTGATTGATGTTCACGCACTAATCGCAGACGAATCGAGCGCAGATCAAGGGCGTCTGCCCCACCCATTTCAGATCGAAGCAACTCTTCGATGATTGGCCAGTTCGACGCCGTTAACGTAATTGAACCAATAGCAATTTGTGCCAACGAGAGAAGTGGGCGAACCAGTGGGTTCTCCGTCAGCGTGGTCGCACCGGCATCGATTCCAAGCGGAATATTATTTGCAGCGAAAGCACGCTGCAGTGCAGTCACGGCTGCTCCTGGCGAACGCAAAATGACCGCCATCTGCGACCATGGCACTCCATCCATCAAATGAGCTTTGCGGAATTGATACGCAATATACGACGCGCAATCCGCTTGGCTGGTCAGCTTCACCGCGAAAGCAGAGCCCTCAGAACCCTTTTGAACAAGGGAACCTTGAAGCCGCCCAGGCGATCGTCCCCGAATTTTTCCAGCTATGGATTCACCAAGCGATTGAATCGAGTCATCACCACGGTGGCGTGTCCGCAAAATAAAGTGTTGTGCGCCAATCGAGTCGCAATACCCCAACACGCCATCTGGATCCGCGCCACGGAAGCGACCAACTGTTGAATCGAGGTCAGCAAAGAGATTGAGGTCTGGCCCAGCAATCCGAGAGAGCAACGCTCGTTGGCTCGCATCAGACTCTTGGAATTCATCAACATAAATGACTGGGTAGCGCTCTCGGAATCGGGCGGTTAGAGCAGGGTCGGAATCGAGTTTGCGAATCGCTTCGGTAATGATTGCACTGGGGTCGATGCGAAGCGGTGTGCCTGGAACAGGTGCGTAGCGCAGCGCCATGACTTCGTCGTATTCAGACCAAAAGTCGGCGACCGCGTTCCAATATGGCTCGCCCAACTCTTTTCCTCGGGCACGTAAATCAGAATATTTCAGACCAAGTTCATTGGCGCGCATGATGAGGTCGCGCATCTCGCGCGCAAAGGCACGAGTGGTTATCGCTTCAGCAAGGTCTGCTGGCCATTGAACCTTGGAAGCGCCATGTTCATTTTCAAGCAGTGAACGAATAAAAGCATCTTGTTCGGCACCGGAGACCATGACATATGGACGGTCCGAAAGATTCATCTCTTCGTTAATGATGGAGAAAGCTAGTGCGTGAAATGTTCGTGCGAGTGGATCGATAGCAGTGGCGGTTGTGCGAGCAACAACAGCGTCACGCAACATGGATGCACGCTCGCGGCCATATGCCAAAATCAAAACGCTATTGGGATTCAATCCGGAATCAATCCGCGCGACTACCGATTCAATCAGGGTGGTGGTCTTGCCCGTGCCTGCAGCGCCAAAGACGGCGACAGGTGCGGCACCCAAACCACGAGGATTAGAACCGTTTGAAGTAATTGCATTTAAGACCGCAGATTGGTCCGTATCCTCATTCAGCACTGGTTTTGCGACAGGGCGACGGCGCAAAGTCAGCGGAGGGTGGTTCTTTGCGGCCATGGGCTTATCTAAGCCAAAGACGGTGACAAAAGGAGGTATGCAACGTAAATAGCCCCCGCCAGAAGCTCAGATTGTGAAAATCCGGCGCCAGCAGGGGCAAATACGTGATGCGGGCTAATTATTCAGCGTTCTGATTGACCTTCTTCGCGCGGCCCACGTTACGAGCGCGCTCATTCTGATCAAGAATGGTCTTACGAACGCGAACGTGCTTCGGGGTTACCTCAACGCACTCATCTTCGCGGCAGAATTCCAACGCTTGTTCCAAGTTGAGCAAACGAGGAGGAATGATGCGGTTGGCATCGTCGGCACCAGATGAACGCATGTTAGTCAACTTCTTTTCACGAACGATGTTGACGTCCATATCTTCGGTGCGTGAGTTCTCGCCGACGATCATGCCTTCGTAAACCTCGGTGCCAACTTCTAGGAAGATAACGCCGCGCTCTTGAATGCCATCCACTGCATAAGCAGTAACGGTGCCACGGCGGTCTGCGACAAGTGATCCGCTCAGACGAGTACGAATCTCGCCATTCCAGTTCTCGTAACCATCAAAGACGTGGTGAATAAGACCAGTGCCGCGAGTTTCGGTAAGGAACTCGGTGCGGAAACCAATCAGACCACGAGAAGGAACCTTGTAATCCATGCGAATCCAACCAGTGCCATGGTTAACCATCTGCTCCATACGGCCCTTACGAAGTGCCATCAACTGGGTGACAACACCAAGGAACTCATCTGGAATATCAACGGTCAAGCGCTCCATTGGCTCCTGCAACTTGCCATCAACGGTCTTCACAACCACCTGTGGCTTACCTACAGTCAATTCAAAACCTTCGCGACGCATGATTTCGACCAGAACCGCGAGCTGCAATTCGCCGCGACCCTGAACTTCCCATGTGTCGGGACGGTCAGTGTTTACAACGCGCAAAGAAACGTTACCGATCAATTCTGCATCGAGACGGTTCTTTACTTGGCGCGCGGTCAGAAGTTTTCCTTCTTGACCGGCCAACGGACTGGTGTTAATACCAATCGTCATCGAGATTGAAGGCTCATCAACAATGATCTTTGGCAACGCGTGTGGTCGCTCAAGATCAGCAAGAGTTTCGCCCAACGTAATGGTTTCGATACCAGCAATAGCGACGATGTCACCAGGACCAGCTTCAAGTGCAGGGACGCGCTCCAGGCCGTTAGTAATCAACAGCTCCGAAATCTTTACCTTTTCAGAAGTGCCATCCGTCTTCATCCACATGACCATCTCGCCCTTTTTGATGACGCCTTCGCGAATGCGGCAAAGTGCCAAACGACCAAGGTATGGCGAGGAGTCGAGGTTGGTGACGTGAGCTTGAAGCGGTGCACCTTCGTGATACACCGGTGCTGGAATCGTATTGAATATAACTTCAAACAAGGCATCCAAGTTTTCGCGATCTGGCATTTCGCCGTTGCCCGGACGAGTCATCGACGCGCGGCCAGCCTTAGCTGATGCGTAGACAACCGGAAATTCGATCTGCTCATCGTTTGCATCGAGATCAAGGAAGAGACCGTAGGCCTCATCGACAACCTCAGGAATACGTGAGTCAGGACGGTCGACCTTGTTAATAACCAAGATAACCGGCAAGTTCTTCTCAAGTGCTTTACGCAGAACGAAACGTGTTTGAGGTAATGGGCCTTCAGATGCGTCGACCAACAAGATAACGCCGTCGACCATTTCTAGTCCGCGCTCTACTTCACCACCGAAGTCGGCGTGGCCTGGTGTATCAATGATGTTTACGGTCTGCGCACCGCGACGAATCGAAGTGTTCTTCGCAAGAATGGTAATTCCCTTTTCGCGCTCGAGGTCCATCGAGTCCATCACGCGATCGCGATCTTCGCCCTCTTTCTGGTGCTCAGAAAATGCGCCGGACTGAGTCAACATGGCATCGACCAATGTGGTCTTGCCGTGGTCAACGTGGGCAATGATCGCCACGTTACGCAACTCGTCGCGCTTCTTTAGCTCGCCAGTAATGTACGGGCTCTTCTCATACTTAATTTTGCTTGTCATACGTTGAACCTAAATTCCACTACATCACCATCAGCCATTACGTACTCTTTGCCTTCCATGCGGACTTTGCCGCGAGCACGGGCCTCTGTCATTGAACCTGCTTCTACCAAA
>Ga0208874_1000554_pt1 | contig 13164 bp, 10 predicted proteins | sample CryBogCBH10Oct08_FD_184604 | JGI IMG/M metagenome (GOLD analysis project Ga0208874, IMG submission 184604) | Freshwater microbial communities from Crystal Bog, Wisconsin, USA - CBH10Oct08 (SPAdes) (version 2) | ecosystem: Environmental > Aquatic > Freshwater > Lake | place: Crystal Bog... | reverse complement strand
TCCGAGTTGTTTGCTGGTTATGCAAAGAACATGCGTGCATTCCAAAGTTCAGTAGCAGGCCCATTTGGTACGACAGCTGCTGGCTTTGCTGCTATTCAAAATACACTTAAACCTGAAACCTCAGACACTGTGGAAGGTGGCTGGCGCCTAAACACGGCTGACCATCAAGCTGTAGTAGCGGTCTACAACATCAACTTTCAAAATCGATTGTTAGCCATCCAGCAAGGTCCAGGCATCGTCGGTAATCCCTCTGTTCTGGGGAATGTTGGTGGGGCGCGTATGACAGGTTTTGAAGTTTCTGACTCTTGGAAGTTTACCAAGGGTTATTCTTGGTTCAATAGTCTAAATGTCAACAAAAACATTTACACCAGTAACTATATGAGCAACGGTGTAAGTTACAACACGAATGGCAAAACTATCGTTGATTCGCCAAACCAAATGCTGAAATCCATCATCAGCTACGACGTGAATGAAGTTTTTGCCAACTTGGGCGCCGACTTCATGAGCAAGCGCTATTACACCTACTCGAACGACGCCTCGGTCTCTGGCCGCACATTGTTAAATGGCTCTGTCGGCTACCGCTTTGGCAACGTGGCTTCTTTCAGCGATTTGACGTTGCAACTCACAGGCTCTAACTTGACCGACAAGCGTTACATCGCCACTCTCGGCAGCAATGGCTTTGTCTACTCCGACTCTACTGGCTCTGATCAAACCATTTTGCCAGGTGCACCCAGGGCCTTTTTCTTGAGCCTCACTGGCAAGCTTTAAGCTAACCTTCAAACTAGACAAATCGGAATAAAGAAATGAAAATCTTAAAACCTATTCTTTTGGCCTCTGCTCTTGCAGCTAGCATTTTATTAAGTGCCTGCGGTGGATCCTCTTCCGGCAATGGCCCAGTCGGCTACCAAAGTGTACGGATCGTTGCGTTCAATGATGTTCACGGTAACTTGGACCCTTTGGATAGCAAATCTACCTCGGTGGTGCCTTTATCCGGTGTTCCCGCGGGCGTCACTGTTAACACTGGCGGTATTGCATACATGGGTGCTGTGGTTAACAACTTGCGATCAGCCGTGCCCAACAGTGTGGTGGTGGCGGCAGGTGACAACATTGGTGCCTCCCCATACACCTCGAACATTGCTCACGATGAGCCTACTGTAGATATTCTGAACCAAATTGGCTTGGAGGTTTCATCGGTCGGTAACCACGAATTTGACAAAGGCTTGACAGAGTTAAAACGCATTCAGGGTAACGGGTCTGGAATAAGCACCTGCTATCCAGCCAGCGGCAACTTTGGCGTTGTTGGTGTAGACACTTGTTTGATGGCCGGCAAAACCTTTTCTGGTGCCACTTGGAAATACTTGGCTGCCAACGTCGTTAACACTGCGACCGGCCAAACAATTTTCCCTGCTGCTTACGTTAAAAAGTTTCCAGATGCAAACGGAGTCAACGGTCCAACAGTGGGATTTATCGGTTTGACCTTCAAAGATACTCCCAGCGAAGTGAATCCAACTGGTGTCGCCGGTCTGACCTTTGGCGATGAAGCTACAGCTATCAATAACGCGGCAGCCACCTTGAAGTCGCAGGGCGTCAATGCAGTCGTGGTGTTGATTCACCAAGGTGGTTTCACAACCTCAACGGTATATGGCGACACCACTTGCCCGGGCTTTAACGGGGACATCTTGCCAATTCTGGCAAATTTGAGCGACAACGTTGACGTAGTGGTTAGCGGGCATACCCATACCGACTACATTTGCAAAAAACCGGTTAAATCCGGCAAGTTAGTCACCGTCACCCAATCGGGTTTTTACACAAAGGGCGTTACTGCCATTGATTTGTCTTTCGACAATACAGGCGCTGTCTCAGCTGTGAATGGATTCAACACCCCCGTTATTAATCCTGCCACCAGCTATAGCGCAACAGCACCGGCTTACCCCAACGGCATCACGGCTGTAACCCCAGTGGCCTCATTGGTCACTGCAGCTAGCAATTACAAGAGCCTCTCCGCCACGGCTGGTAGTGCAGTAGTTGGTTATCTAACTGCGCAAGTGAACATTCAAGCACCTCCACCTGGCTGCACTACGAATAACACCTGTGATTCAGGCTCACGCAACAAGACTGTTGAAACACCAATGGGCGACTTGAGCGCTGATAGCCAGTTAGCAGCCATGCAAGGTGCTGCAGTTGCCAAGCCTGGTCAAATTTCGTTCATTCAATCCGGCGGTGTTCGCACTAACCTTGCCTCGAGCAATGGCGCTTACCCTGGTCCCTTCACTTATTCAGCTTTGTTCAACACCAACCCCTTCCACGACACCTTGGTGGCTGTCGACATGACTGGATCCCAGATCAAAACAGTCCTCGAGCAACAATGGGAAGCCCCCAATAACACAGCTTTCTATGCGCCCAATGGCGTCGGTGAGATTTTGATGCCATCTGCTGGTTTCACATATACCTGGGATTCAAGACAACCTGCTGGCCAGCCCCGTGGTCAAGGCAACCGTGTAGTCGCAAGTTCCATGATGCTGAATGGCGTGCCCATTGTTCCGACTCAGGTCTACCGTGTCGTTATTTCAACTTTCTTGGCTGCGGGTGGCGATAACTTCCCGGGTTTTACTGCGGGTACCAACCCCGTGCAAGGTGGATTTGACATTGACGCGTTAGTTAAGTACTTTGCAAGTTACAACACCTCAGGAACGGCTTATTCACCCTTGCCTGCTAATCGAGTGACCAAGCTTGATCAAAATGGCAACGCCTGCGCTACAGGAACATGGAACGGTTGCGGTAATCCCTGATTTTTATATTTCCTATGTTCTTTTCATTGAACAACCGCCCCTTTACTGGGGTGGTTTTTTTGGTTCTGATTTTCTTTTCCTGTTTGACTTCGGCTGATGAAGCACCAAAAAAAATATTAAGTCCAATGTTGGCCTTAAGTGCCAAGGCCAGTTTGGAGGGCCGCGAAAAATGTCAACGCCTCATGCACGAAGATGCTGTTGAATTTCAGAAATGCGCTAGCCAATGGATAGCCAAACTTCCTGCCAAGACAAATGAAGACCGCTATTTCAAGCTCGGCGCTAGCTATTACGCTTGGTTATCTTCCACTAGTGCGCTTAAAAATGGCATGCCCAAAGCAGAGGAATCGGCGTTCTATTTTTTGCGAATTTTTAGACCATTGCAAAAAAAGCTAAAAGTGTCTGACCAAGATCTTTGCCCCACAATCGAAGGTGATTGCACCTCTAGAGTGGCAAGGTTATTGGTTATGGAAAGTGAGCTTCAATCTGCAGGAAAAAAGACAGTTAATTCTACGGGGGCAGTGCCATCAGCTAATTAGTGAACGTTCGAATCCGTGACCAGGAATCGAAACGAATGCTATTGATTGTTCGATCCCTGAATCCGGGATCGAAATGCTTAGTTTTAAATTAGTACTCTTCCAATCACTGCCTTTTTTGTTCAAGGGAGCTAGCCTATTGTGAGCTAGCTCCCTCAATCGCCAGACCTGTCTTATCGCTTATCTTTAGAGATAGTAGTAAGACTATGAAAACGACTAGGCTTACAGATAGCGTTGAAGTGACTTTGAAAGATCAGCTCCTCAGACGTTAGTCTCTTGCGGAAAAAGCATCACTATTCAGGTTCGTGCTAGCACCCGACAATTTTTACGTTTTGATGTCTTCGCCCAGGCCAAGTCTGGATGTAGCGCTGAAATCAAAGTAGACGAGTATTAGTTTGCGCGTAAAAAATCCCGAATTGGAAGTGAATTAAGTTGACGCAGTTTCACGCGGATGACTCAGGTATGAGTCGATCAAATTAGACGTCATGCGCCAATTCCATCATTGAAAGTTTCAGCTGTGACGGACATTGATTTGGATCAAGATCGCGCGCTCAATTGAGAATACATTGGCCACAGAACGTGGCGCAGTGCCGTCGGAGAGGGTAAATGATGGTTCAAGGGATGGAAACGATGAGTTTCAGGAACGAAAAAGCATTCCGAACCGAGATCGATCCGTGAGCTTGCAGCATTCGTCCCGCGATCGACCCAGCGCTCCCAAAGTGGAAGCCATCGTCGCAGCCGGGCTGACGAAGTACTTCGGTGAGGGAGAGGCTCGCATGACGGCGGTAAATGCGGTCAGCTTTGTTGCGCACTTTGGCGAGATGGTCTTCATCGTGGGCCCGTCGGGCAGCGGCAAGACCACGTTTTTGAGCATGATCTCGGGCATCCTTCGGCCCGACGCTGGCAGCGTGACTGTCAAGGGAGACGATATTTGGAGCTTGAGCAAGGACCAGTTGGCTAATTTTCGCCTGAACACCATAGGCTTCGTTTTTCAGGACTACCACCTGTTCCCGCGCCTTACGACGGCCGAGAATATTGCCATTCCACTGATTCTGAAGCAACGCAACTGGGACGACTCGATCGCCGAGGCCGAGAAATATCTTGACGTCGTCGGACTTACGGGGCGTGGTGCCATCCTGCCAGTCAAGCTTTCCGGCGGCGAGCAGCAACGCGTGGCGATCGCGCGCGCCATTGTCGGCAGTCCTGAAATCCTGATTTTGGACGAGCCCACCGCATCGCTGGACGGCGACACTGGAAGGATGATCATCGCATTTGTGAAGGAGAAGATTCTTAACGCGCAGCGCTGCATTCTGATCGTTACCCACGACGCGCGCATCAACGAGTACGCCGATCGCATCGTCCACATGGAAGACGGGTGTATTACCGGTCTGGAAAAGGGGACCCAATGAGAAATAAAATCATCTTTACCTTGTCGATCCTGGGCATAGTTGCTGCATTCATTGCAGCCTACATCTTCGGCATCGAACGCAAGGCACAGCCCCCCGCGTTCGCACCGGTGAGCAACCCCTACGAGACTGCAATATATGCTAACGGCATTATCGAAAGTGACCAACCCGGCGGCTCAAACATTACGATCTACCCTGACGTAGCTGGCCAGATCACAACGGTATTGGTGCACGAGGGCCAGAAAGTCAAGGCAGGCACGCCGCTTTTGTCCATCGACGATTCCGTACAGAAAGCGATTACTGAGCAATCGCGCCTTCAAGCCGAAGCCGCAAAGACGGTTCTGAGCGAACTCAAAGCCCAGCCACGCAGCGAGACGCTGGCGATTGCCAAGGCCCAGGTGGATCTGGCTGAATCCAATCTGAAACTAGCGCGCGACCAGTACGACAAGCGCCGTGCCGCCTACGACATCGACGCGAAGTCAATCAGCAAGGACGTATTAGACACGGCAGACAATGCAGTGCGCCAGGGAACTGCTGCACTTGATCTGGCACGTAAGCAGTACAACCTGACCCAGGCTGGCGCCTGGAATTTCGATATCCTCAATCAAAACAAGCAGGTCCAGGCGCTGGAGCAAGCGTACCAAGCAGCCAATGCCTTGCTACAAAAGTACATCCTTAAGGCCCGGGTCGATGGGGTCGTACTAGCAGTAAACGCTGCGGCCGGAAGTTACGTTTCCCCGCTTGGCGTTTTGGATACCTACACGCAGGGACAAGCCCCACTGGTGGTGATGAGTGCTCCGCAGGATACGCTGGCCGTGCGCTGCTATATCGACGAAATCCTTGTCTCACGCCTGCCACAACCGGATCACATTCAGGCTCAGATGTCGATCCGAGGCACAGACGTAAAAGTACCGTTGGAGTTCGTACGCGTGCAGCCCTATGTGTCGCCAAAGATCGAACTTTCCAATCAGCGTCAGGAAAAGGTCGATCTACGTGTGCTGCCGGTCATCTTTCGCTTCAAGATGACATCCTCCACGATGGCCTTTCCCGGTCAGTTGGTGGATGTCTTCATCGGAAAGAAATGAAAGCCGAACTTCGAACTTCGATGGTGTGCGGTCAGCCTGTAGCCATCATCTGCGCAGCCTTTCTCTGCGGCTGCGCGCTGGGTCCGGACTTCGGTCGACCTGCGCCGCCCGACGCCCAAGGCTATAGTCCCGGGCCACAAACTGCTGCCACCATCGCAGCAGATGGTTTGACACAACGCTTCGATCGCGGCAACAGGTTGCTTGCGGACTGGTGGCGGCTATTCAAGTCAGAACCGCTGAACGAGGTGGTTCGGCGGGCCCTTGCCAATAATCCGACGCTGGAAGCAAGCGAGGCCCGTTTGAGGCAAAGTCAGGAAGAACTTCGCGCCGGTGACGGCGTTTTTTACCCGCAAGTGGGTGCCATTTTCGGCGGAGAACGCGCACGAAATGCGCCGATACAACAAGGCTCCTCAGCACCCGGAAACCTCTTCAGCCTAGTTACTGCGAGCGCCAATGTCAGCTACGTACTAGACGTGTTCGGCGGTGAACGCCGCACTGTAGAAGGTTTGGGTGCACAGGTTCAGGTACAGCGCTACACAGCAAGAGCGGCTTACCTTACATTGTCAGCCAATGTCGTAAATACCTGCATTGCGCGCGCCGCCTACTCTGCGCAAATTCACGCGACCGAAGAGCTGATAGCGCTGGAGACAGAGCAATTGCGCAGCGTTGAAGTGCAAGTGCACACCGGAACTATGCCGTACGCCAACTTGCTGATCCAGCGCAGTCTGATCGCCACCAATCAAGCCTTACTCGCGCCACTGCGGCAGAAGTTCAGCCAAGCCAACCATTTGCTGATGTTATTGCAAGGTGTTGCGCCGGATAATTTGCCACCGCCCGAAATCGATCTGGCCAGTTTGACACTGCCTCTGGATCTTTCACTGAGCCTGCCCTCTGAACTTGTCCGTCAGCGGCCCGATATCCTGGCGGCAGAAGCCCAACTTCATGTGGCTAGCGCAAACGTCGGTGTGGCAACGGCGGCCCAGTATCCCAGCTTCACCCTGAATGCCACATATGGCGCAGCCGGCTCCAGTCTGAGTAACCTTGCCAGTCCCGCAGGCCGGTTCTGGAGCGTGGGGCCAGCGCTGGTGGCGCCGCTGTTTCGCGGCGGCAGCCTGCAAGCGAAAAGGCAGGCCGCCGTCGATGCCTACGATGTGCAGCAGTCCAACTACCGCCAGACCGTGCTGGCTGCCTTTGCACAGGTCGCTGATGCCTTGAAGGCTTTGGAGCACGACGCCCAAGCCTTGCAGGCTCAGGTGGACGCCCAGCGTGATGCGGGCGAGTCACTCCAGCTTTTGCAGGCTAACTACCGCGCTGGCCTGGTCGCTTACGTGGATGTATTGACAGCCGACGTGCAGTATCACACCGCCGTCATCGCCTATCTGCAAGCGCTGGCACAGCGGCACCAAGACACTGTCGCGCTTTTTGTTGCGCTGGGTGGGGGATGGTGGAATGCGCAGGACCCGGCCAATGGGGACAAATCGCCATGAAATACAGCGGCATCCTTCGAATCGGCTTCAAACTGCTGGTCAACGACAAGGCGAAGTTCTCAGCACTGCTGATTGGAATCACATTCGCGGTGTTTCTGATGATGCAGATGACCGCAATGTTTGCAGGCATCCTGAACCGCGCCTATTCGACTGTGAGCAACATTGGCGCAACGATGTGGATCATGGACCCGGCAGTAAACACTGCAACCAGCTCGATTCCGCTGCCTAATTATTTGCTAGATGCCGTGCGCAGCATGGACGGCGTGAGCTACGCCGTGCCTTTGTTCATAGCTGGCGCGCAAGTCAGGCTCGCCAGCGGCACCTACCAAGTAATAACGGTCGTTGGCCTTGACGACACAAGCCTGTTCGGTCGCCCGGAACTTGAGCAGGGAAAGATCGAAGATATCTACGCCGACAATTCCTTCTTTGTGGTCAATGATGCCGACTTCGACAAACTCGAACAACCGAAGATTGGCACGTCCTTCGAACTTAACGACCATCGAGGCGTGATCGTGGGCATAGCCAAGGTCGCATCCAACGGCTTAAACGGTGTGCCCACGCTCTACACCACATACAGCCGAGCCATTGAATACATTCCAACGACGCGATACACGATCTCCTATGTTTTGCTGCAAGCGAAGAGCGAAGCCGCGATCGCCAGCATAAAACAGCAGGTGGCTAAGCTCGGTTATGTCGCTTTCACCAAGGACGAATTCAACACTCGGATCGCCGATTACTACACCTACAAGACCGGTATCGGCACCAATATCCTGATCATGACGGTAATCAGTTTTCTCGTCGGACTGTCGATTTCAGGACAGACTTTTTACAGCTTCATCCTGGAGAACCTAGAGAAGTTCGGTGCCCTCAAGGCCATTGGCGCCAAAGGACGCGAACTGGTCTACATGATCTTGTTCATGGCAACCTTTACTGCGCTCACCGGGTTCGGTCTGGGCTTGGGCCTGGTCACACTGATGATCTCGATCACGCGTGCGCGTTTGCCCAACTACGCCGCGATCATCACCTTCTGGAACCTGGGTCTGGCGTTCGGGATGGTGGTCGTGATTGCCAGCATCTCAAGCTACTTCGGTATCCGGCGCGTGCTCAAGATTGAACCCTTCGATATTTTCAGAGGTTGACTTTTTGTAGCGTGGAAAGGTTTTGTTGCAGATATCAACCCCCAGTGAGGTCTCAGATCTCGTCAGCGGGCTGCAAATTCAGGCATACGGAATTCGTTAATTTTAAAGTCGGTAATTCAGAACGTATCTAGGCGTCGGGTTGTGGTCGGCCGCGGATGCATCCTTGGCGAAAAATATTGGATGAGCGTAACGGGATCGAAATGCTTTAATTTTAAATTAATACTCTTTCAATCACTGCCTTTTTTTGTTCAAGTGTGTAGCCAACACTGCCGTAGTGCTCAAAGTCTGACCTGTTACGACCGTGACCAGTTATCGACTCGGCAATTGGAATCGGTACATCGCCTAGAGCTTTTAGTCTATCTATGAAGGCATGCCTAAACATGTGAGATCGAAAGTTCAGCGGCTTCATGTATTTGTTTAAAGTTGCAGAGCAGGTCGCATTTCCAATTTCATTGGCATATTGGGGGATCAGCCATTCACTACCTTGACGAATGGCCCTTTCATGGAGAACTTTGGCTGCTAACAAAGAAATTCCTAAAAGAGGGACGCACCTAATGCTGGCGAGAGTCTTTCTATCAGTCAGACTGTTTCTTCGGACCCATAGATGGGGGATTTCATGATCCAAGACAAGGTCGTCCAGCTTCGCAAAAACAGGTTCTGATATGCGCATGCCTGTATTGAGTTGAATTAAACCTACCAGCCTTGACGCGATGGGGTGGCTTAAAAGATGTGCTTTCACCTTCAACAAATGATCATTTGTGATTACGGGGATTGTTCTTGATAGTTCACCTTCTCCGCGTATGTGAAGGCGCCGAAATGGACTCAAACGGTCTATGTCAAGGTGTTTAAATGCCATGTTGATCATCGCATTTAGCGTATTGTTTTGGCGGCGAACACTGTTCGGATGTAATCCTCTCGCGAGTTGATGATCTCTGAATTGGGTAATGTGTAAGTGTCCCAAATCTTCGAGTGGTAAGTCACCGAAAAGATTCAGAAATAGAGAAAACACTTGGTGCGCGACTGTACGAAATTTTCTTCGGTGAGAAGATGGATTTTCTCTTATGTAAATTTCAAAAGCATCTGAGATCGTAGGTGTTAAATAGAGTTGCTTACTCTTTAAATGCTTAGAGATTAGCTCAGATAAGAAGTCTTCGTCAAAATCTATTCCATGAACTTTGATCTTTCGCTTTGGAAGAATTAATGTGTTGTCTCTTTGAGTTATCTGGACTAGTTCTTTCATGATATGAAAATAAAGTTTCAATTTGCATAATTTATTTTCAATTTTTGCAATGGGCAACCACCGTCGAAATGTCCCGATGCTTTGGAAGTTTTTAGATGGAAAATTACTTTTCTTCTTGAGGATTTTTATCAAAAGTGCGCAAGCGCACAGAAGGAAGTGGACTTTTAGAAAAAAATCCACTTTATATGCTGAGTGAAAAAGACGAACTACACACCACCATCAACAAAAAGTTGAGTCGAACCATCATTCGCCTTTATGTTGCCACTCTGTGCGTGTTGCTAGCAGGGACTTTTTGTGCGCTATCACTAAGCTGGAGAATTACCCTTGATGGCATTGAAAGTAACTTAGTACGCACCGCTAACTTTAGCAATTTTTTGATAGAAACAGCACTCATTAATTCCAGCAAGACGTTGTCAACGACACGCGGAAAACTTGAATTGGCATTGAGTAAGAAGGATTTCTCACATGCATCTATTCATCAAATACTTGCTGAGTCTGTGAAGGCTTCAAATCTTTACAAAGAGCCTGATGGCTTGGGAGTATTGATATTTGCTGATGCTGATGGCATCGTATTTGCAAGAAGTGATGAAAATTTAAATGAAGTAATAGATGTTTCTGATCGGTTTTACTTTAGAGATTTAAGGAATAGTCCTGCCAAGAAAAATACTGTTGGACCAATGGTTAATGCGCGGACAACCGATGAATGGGCATTTCATATGGCTCAACCAATTATTAATGAAAGAGGTCAATTTTTAGGAGTGATAGCACAGCAGTTAAACAATCAAAGCATTTCAAAAGAATTAATTAAATACGCAGATATTAATAATGAATCAGAAATAATTACAGGCTTACCAAATCAACCTGCTTCATTTAAATTTCCAAAATGGAGTTTGAATGAAAGTTATTTAGAAAATGATAGGTTCCTAACTGGCGTTGCAGTTTCGCCAGTAATGGGGCTTGTAAGTGAGGTTGCTTTACCAAAGAGTGATTTCAAAAAATATTTCTTCGCCAAAAATCTATCAGTAATAATTTTTTCGTTGGCTGGATGGGCTCTTATAACAGCCTTCTTTCTTTATCTTTACAAATTAACTAAGAAGCTAATAAAAGCAGAGATTTTTTCGATGAGAGATGTATTAACAGGTTTATATAACCGACGATCACTTGACGATCGGCTACCGGTTTACATGAAAGCTTCTGCTCGATCACAAACACCATTGAGTGTTCTATTCATCGATATTGATCATTTTAGGGTTTTCAATGAACGCTTCGGCCATGAGGTCGGGGATAAGGCACTTCAAGCTGTAGCCTCTGCTCTTGCAGAAGTTTGTCAACGTCCAAGTGATTTCATTTGCCGCTGGGGAGGTGAGGAGTTTGTCGCAGTTTTACCGTCCACAAACTTGTCGGGGGCAGAAAAAATTGCTAGCGATATGCTGCAAGCGGTTCGGCGTTTGAGGCTGGAGATTTCTGATGGTAGAACAGCTCAGATCACAATCAGTATCGGCGCCACCACTGAAACGCTCAGCGTTTATTCAATTAATTGCGACTTAATTGAACAGGCAGATATTGCTATGCGCATGGCAAAGGCGCAAGGCCGTAATAGATGCATTTCCTACTCTTCGCCAATCGTGAATAAAGAGCATAAAGATCATTCAGTAATTTCATCTGCTTAATGAAGAACTGGTAATAACATTCATAAAATATTAATTAATATTATTTGGAGTAAATAAATTAGATGGAAAAATAAGCAAAATGTTATTTATATGCATAGCTTAACTATAAAAAAATGCCATTATATTTTATAAATCGAAATAAATTTAAAAAACAGCGTGGTGCTGCCGCCATTGAATTTGGTTTGATTTTACCATTGTTATTGCTAATTGTGGATGGCGCTATTGAGTTTGGAGCTATTTTGCATGACCAGTCTGTTATTTCTAGCGCTTCCAGCTTAGCTGCTAGGGCGGGAATTGCACCAAGTACTAATAAATTGAGTACGGCACAAATATCGGCTATTGCATCTCAATATTGTAGTGTTGGTCTTATTTCTTTTATGCCTACAGATCCTCCAGTAATTATTGTGAGTCAATCGATAGATCCAACTTACAAAACCCCTTTGAGGGTCACTGTCAATTACAAATTTCAAGGATTACTGGTTGGTGGGTTTATTGCCGCATTGTCTAAGAATCTTCAGCTAAGTGCTTCAACTGTGATGTACAACGAATGAAAACAATAAATCAACGCGGTGGTGTAACGATATTTGTAGCAATTTTGTTACCAGTTCTACTCGGTCTAGCGTCCTTGGTCATTGACGTTGGTTACCTTTTGGTCATGCGAAATCAAATGCAGGCTTCAGCAGATGCCGCAGCGCTTGTCGGAGCGAATGCACTACAACACGCTGAGACAATATCGGATGCAAAGTTGGCTGCATTAGAGGCAACAAGAGCAAATGGATTTGAAAATGGAATAAATAGCACGAGCGTTACGGTCAGCATTCCACCAGGAGGATCAGGAAGCTTTGCACTCGATGCTCGATACGTTCGAGTGACACTTGCTAAGCCGACAAGTACATTTTTGGCTTGGATCGTTGGTGTGTTGAAGACCTCAACGACAGTTCAAGCCGTTGCTGGCCCTGCAACTAGCGCTGGACCCTGCTTACTCACTCTGGGAACGGCTGGAGCGGGAGCACTGAGTGTTACTGGAAATGCAGTTCTAAATGATGCAACATGCGGAATTTATGTTAACTCAAATAACTCATCCGCAATAACTGAGAACGGTAACGCTTCAATTATATCAAATTCAATTCAGGTTGTTGGTAATTACTCAAAAAATGGGAATTCCACGATTAGTCCTGTTACCATAAATGCAAATGCATTGGCTGATCCATTCTCTGGAATGACTATGCCTATTTTTTCTTCTTGTGACTTTAATAACTTTTCCATTTCTGGAAATGGGGCTATTATTTTACAACCTGGAATTTATTGTGGAGGCATAAAAATTAACGGCAATCATACAGTAACATTGATGCCAGGGATGTATCAAATTTATGGTGGTGGGCTTAATATCGCAGGAAATATTTCATCATTTACTGGTTCAGGGGTGACAATTTATAACTCAGGGAATACCTCAACCTATCCATTTGGAAGTATAGATCTATCGGGTAACGAAGTTTTAAATTTAAGCGCGCCTATAAGTGGTGCTTATACTGGAATGTTGATAATGCAAAATACAAATAATTCATTGGGGGCAAGTGTTGCCGGGAATTCCGCGGCCGTGTTGGCTGGCAATTTTTATTTTCCAGGTAATACCTTGAACCTGACTGGAAATAGCGGCACTGGCATTCCTATGGGAGCGGTGGTTGCAAAACAAGTTAGTTTATACGGAAATGCAAATCTTTCTATGAGTGATGTATATATGAATAATTCTGGTGGTGCCGCGAGAGCAGGCCTTTATCAATAAAATTTACTCGTTTAATAGGGTAACAGTTGATG
>Ga0208874_1000547_pt1 | contig 13204 bp, 9 predicted proteins | sample CryBogCBH10Oct08_FD_184604 | JGI IMG/M metagenome (GOLD analysis project Ga0208874, IMG submission 184604) | Freshwater microbial communities from Crystal Bog, Wisconsin, USA - CBH10Oct08 (SPAdes) (version 2) | ecosystem: Environmental > Aquatic > Freshwater > Lake | place: Crystal Bog... | reverse complement strand
TGCGAGCTGATGTCCAGGCCTTCGCGCTCTTCTTCTTCGCTCACCCGCAGGCCGATGGTCAAGTCGACCAGCTTGTAGGCGATCAGGGCCACCACACCCGACCACACAATCGTCACGCCAATCGCCTTGGCTTGCACCAAGACTTGAGCGGCGATCGAGTAAGCGTCTGGCGTCACCGCGGCCACCGTGAACCAGTCAGCGGGGAAGCTGGGGCCACCCAGGTTGGGCGAGTTGAACACACCGGTCAACAACGCCCCCAAGATGCCGCCCACGCCGTGCACACCGAACACGTCCAAGGTGTCGTCGGCGCCGATCATCTTCTTCAGACCCGTCACGCCCCACAGGCACACAAAGCCCGCAATCAAACCAATGATCAAAGCGCCGCCAATGCCCACGTTGCCGCAAGCCGGGGTGATCGCCACCAAGCCCGCCACAGCACCCGAAGCGGCACCCAGCATCGAGGCCTTGCCCTTGTGCAAAGCTTCGCCTGCTGACCAGCTCAGCACCGCCGCCGAGGTCGCGATGAAGGTGTTCACGAAGGCCAAGCCCGCCACGCCATTGGCTTCCAAAGCGGAGCCGGCGTTAAAGCCAAACCAGCCCACCCACAGCAGGGCCGAGCCCACCATGGTCAGCGTCAGGCTGTGAGGGGCCATCGACTCTTTGCCGTAACCAATGCGCTTGCCGACCATGAAGGCACCGACCAAGCCAGCCACCGCTGAGTTGATGTGCACCACCGTGCCGCCCGCAAAGTCCAGCGCGCCCCATTGCCACAGCAAACCGGCCTTGGCGTTGACCGCGTCAACCACGTCCGCCGAGGTGTAGGCATCAGGACCCATCCAGAACCACACCATGTGCGCGATGGGCAGGTAGCTGAAGGTGAACCACAGCACCATGAACGCCAGCATGGCCGAGAACTTGATGCGCTCGGCAAACGAGCCCACGATCAAGCAGCAGGTGATGCCCGCAAAGGTCGCTTGGAAGGCGGCGTAGACGATTTCAGGAATGGCCACGCCCTTGCTGAAGGTGGCCGCGTTGGCAAAGGTGCCCGCCACGTTGTCCCAAACGCCGTTCATGAACAGGCGGTCCAAGCCCCCAATGAAGTCGTTGCCTTCGGTGAACGCCAAGCTGTAGCCATACAGGAACCACAGCACGACGATCAGGGAGAAGGTGACCATGACCTGCATGAGCACCGACAGCATGTTCTTGGAGCGAACCAAGCCGCCGTAGAACAGGGCCAGACCTGGGATGGTCATCAAGATGACCAAGAGGGTGGAGACCATCATCCAAGCGGTGTCGCCCTTGTTGGGGACGATGGCGGGGGCGGCGTCAGCGGCCGGGGCAGGCGCGGCTGCGGGGGCTGCTGCGGGTGTGGCTGCCGATGCAGCGGCAGGCGCTGATGGGGCAGCTGAAGTGGCAGCAGGTGCATCGGCGGCCATGGCCAGCTGGGCCGAGCCGGCAAAGCCGCCCAGCGCTGTCAGGGCCAAGCCCGCACTCAGAACGAGGGAGGAAAGGAGTTTTTTCATATTCGTGCTTTCTGGATGTTGCGTGGGGTTCCAAGCGCTTTACAGCGCTTCTTGGCCCGTTTCGCCCGTGCGAATGCGCACCACTTGTTCCAAGTTGTAGACAAAAATCTTGCCGTCGCCAATCTTGCCGGTGCGCGCAGCACCCTCGATGGCTTCGATCACACGGTCCACCAAATCAGCGGCCACCGCCGCTTCAATCTTGACCTTGGGCAAGAAGTCCACCACGTACTCCGCGCCGCGGTACAGCTCGGTGTGGCCCTTTTGACGACCAAAGCCCTTGACTTCGGTCACCGTGATGCCTTGAACCCCCATCGCAGAGAGGGCTTCACGCACCTCGTCCAGCTTGAACGGTTTGATGATGGCAGTGACAAGTTTCATGTGTACTCCTGGTGATGCGTACAAAGAGGAAGAATTAGAAGGTGTACTTCACGCCAGCAACAAAGTCGCTCTTGCTCAGGCTCTTGCCGGAAGGCGCAACGTAGGAACCGGTTTTGGCATCGGTGCCAATCAAGGCAGCGGAGGCAGAGAAACCGTTACCAAAGTCTTTACCCAAGGTCAAAGAGTAGTCGGTGTAGGAGTAAACGCTGTTGCCATTGCCTGCCACTGTTTGGTGGCCCAGGTGAGGCACAAAGCTGAGGCCATCGCCCAAGTCAAAGTTCAAAGACAAATCGGTGTAGCCAGAGCCTTTGCTGTTAACCGTACCGAACAAATCGCCCAAGCTGTAAGAGTACTTGGCGGTGAAGATTTTGTAAGTCAATGCGCCATAAACTTCGTCGGTGTTGGCGTTGGCAAAGCCACTGATTTTGGCCAAGGTGTTGCCAGCGTATTCATAACGCAGGTAGCCCACGTCATACGTCAAATCGGTGGCGAGTTCGCCGCGGTAGCCGCCGTACAAGTCCAATTCAACGGGGCCCTTCACACCCTTTGTGCTTTTGATGGTACCGTAGTCTTTGATCCAGTCGATGGACGAAAACCAAGTGCCCAGGTACCAACCGTCCTTTGAGGTGAAGTCAGCACCACCCTGAACAGCGGGCAACAAACGTGATTGAGAGATGCCGCGGTAACGGTATTCGCTGATCACGCCGGCGTTGAAAGCCAAGGTGTCGACGGGTTCAGCGGCAGCTGGCGCTGCCTCTTCGGCGTGAGAAACGCCAGAAACCGAACCCATCAGGGCCAAGGCGGAAATCAGAAGTGTTTTTTTGAATTGAGATTGCATGTAAAGCTCCAGTTAAAAAAGTCAAAGACGTTACAACTCAGCACAGAACGTGCCAGTTACTTTCGCTTTCAAAAATCCCCGTTCTGCGTGTAACGCCCCAAGATGATACAAAAAGGAAAGCCCCATCAATTTGATTGCACCAATAAAGTGCGCAACAGGTTTTAAGGGCAGGGGTGCACCGATATGAGGCGCTGCTGGGGACGCGGGATAATGGCCCTTCTTTTTTGAATCCCCTTCCTTTTTCGGTTGCCCTTGAACGCCCCTCTCGTTATTGAATTCCCCGAATCCTTGCCCGTCAGCGGCCGCCGTCAGGACATCACCGAGGCCCTAAAAGGCCATCAGGTGGTGGTGGTTTGCGGCGAGACGGGCTCGGGCAAAACCACGCAACTGCCCAAAATTTTGTTGGCGATGGGCTATGGCAAGTGGGGCAAAGAAAATGCCCCGCCAGGCCAGCGGGGTCGGCTGATTGGCCACACCCAACCGCGCCGAATTGCCGCCAGTTCAGTGGCCAAGCGAATTGCCGAGGAGCTCAAGACGCCGTTGGGTGAAGTCGTGGGTTACAAAGTGCGTTTTCAAGATCGGCTCAGCAAAGGCGCTTCGGTCAAACTGATGACCGACGGTATTTTGTTGGCCGAGACCCAAACCGACCCGCTGCTCAAAAGCTACGACGCGATCATCATTGACGAGGCGCATGAGCGAAGCCTGAACATCGACTTCTTGTTGGGCTATCTGCGTCAAATTCTGCCGCGGCGACCCGACCTGAAGGTCATTGTCACGTCGGCCACGATTGACGCGAATCGTTTTGCCGAGCACTTTGCCTCATCGAAAGGACCCGCACCCGTTATTTATGTGTCGGGTCGAACCTTTCCGGTCGAGCAGCGTTACCGCCCCTTCGAGGAGTCCAAGGATTACGGTTTAAACGAGGCCATCGCTGATGCGGTGGACGAGCTGTGGGTGGGGGGCGCGGTACGCGCGGGCGGGGGCGGGGACATCTTGGTGTTCCTGCCCGGCGAGCGAGAAATTCGCGAAGCCGCCGACCATTTGCGCGGCCACTTGGCCAACCAGCCCGCCTTGAGAAATGCCGAGGTCTTGCCTCTGTTTTCAAGGCTATCGCAAGCCGAACAAGAGCGCATTTTTGAGGGCCACACCGGACGACGGATTGTGCTGGCCACCAACGTCGCCGAAACCTCGTTGACGGTGCCGGGTATTCGTTTTGTCATCGACGCGGGCACGGCGCGGGTCAAGCGGTACAGCTACCGCGCCAAGGTGGAGCAACTCTTGGTCGAACCCATCAGCCAAGCGGCGGCGAACCAGCGGGCCGGGCGTTGCGGGCGCGTGGCCGATGGCATTTGTATTCGCCTCTATGACGAAAAAGACTATTTAGGTCGTCCGCGATTCACCGACCCTGAAATTTTGCGCAGTTCCTTGGCCAGCGTCATTTTGCGCATGATGTCTTTGCATTTGGGCGAAATCGCGCAGTTTCCTTTTTTGGAGGCGCCCTCGGGTCGTGCCATCAGTGACGGCATTCAACTGTTGCAAGAGCTGGGCGCGGTCGACGAAATTCGCTCAGAGCTGACCCCGATGGGCCACGAGTTGGCCAAGCTGCCTTTAGACCCGCGTGTGGGCCGCATGATTTTGGAAGCCCGCGATCGACAAGCCCTGCACGAGGTGCTGGTCATCGCCGCCGCGCTGACGGTGCAAGATGTGCGTGACCGGCCTTTGGAAGCGCAAGCCCAAGCCGACCAACAACACGCCAAGTTTGACGACGACAAAAGCGAATTCACGGGTTACTTCCGCCTTTGGCAATGGATCAACCATGCACGGGGCGGTGAGTCGGGCACCCACAAACTCAGTAACCGCCAATACGAGGCCGTGTTGCGACAAAACTTCATCAACATTCGCCGGGTGCGCGAGTGGCGCGACATCCACAGCCAACTGTTGACCGTGGTTGCCGAGCACCGCTGGCCGTTGAATCCCCAGCCTGCGAATTACGAGCAATTGCATCTGTCTCTGCTGGCCGGTTTGCTCGGCAATGTGGGCTACAAACTGGAAGACGATGTCGAATACTTGGGGGCCCGAGGCATCAAGTTCCACCGGCACCCTGGCGCGCATTTGCGCAAAAAACCAGGCCGCTGGATTGTCTGTGCTGAGCTGGTCGAAACCTCGCGTTTGTTTGGTCGGGGCATCGCCAACATCGAGCCGACTTGGTTAGAACAAGTTGGCGGGCATTTGCTGCGCAAGCAATTGCTCGATCCTCATTGGGAGAAAAAATCGGCCGAAGTGGTGGCCTTTGAGCGCGCCACTTTGTATGGCCTGGTGGTCTACAGCGGGCGGCGAAAATCCTATGGTCAAGTGGACCCTGCGGCGGCAAGAGAAATTTTTATTCGCCAAGCTTTGGTCGACGGTGAATGGGAAACGCCCTTGCCATTTTTGGCGGCCAATCAAAAAATGGTGCGCCGCGTGGAAGAGTTGGAACACAAATCGCGCCGACAAGATGTGTTGGTGGACGATGAATTGATTTTTGCGTTTTACGACGAGCAAATTCCCGCTGACATTTTTTCGGGTGCGGGCTTGAACCACTGGTGGCGAGAACAATCGCAATCGACGCAGAACCCCAAGCTGTTGTTCATCAGCCAAGAAGCCTTGATGCGGCACGAAGCCGCCAGCATTACGGGCCAAGCCTTTCCGAGGCGCTTGCGTTTGGGCGGCGTCGATTGCAACGTGGCCTATTTGCACGAACCCGGTAACCCCAAAGACGGCGTTACCGTCGAGGTGCCGCTGTTTGTGCTGAACCAAGTGAACGAGGAGCGCTGCGAGTGGCTGGTGCCCGGCATGTTGAAAGACAAAGTGCAAGCCTTGCTTAAAAGTCTGCCGCAACGACCCCGTTCCCGCTTGGTGCCCTTGCCAGACAGCGCAGAAAAAATAGCGATCCAGCTCAACGAGCCTGAAGCCTTTGGTCAAGGTGGTTTGAGCGACACCTTGTTGAAGGTGGTGCGTGGCATGGTGAATGTGGAAGTGAAATTGACCGACTTCAAACTCGACATGCTGCCACCGCATTTGTTCATGAACTTCAAAGTGGTCGACGAGCACGGCCGCCAACTGGGCATGGGCCGCAACTTGGGTGCTTTGAAGGCCGAACTTGGCAAGCAAGCCCGAGGCGCCTTTCAAGCGCTGGCGGCTTTGAAAGTCGGCGGGACTTCAGCAGCATCGCCACCATCGTCACCATCGCCACCATCGTCACCATCGTCCGACGTCGTCAGGTCTGAAAGTGCTGGTGGGGCACCCAAAACTTCAGCGAATCCAGCGCCTGCCTGGACGACCATCACGACCACCACGACCTCCACGACCACCACAATCACCACGACTCAAGCGCCCGACCGAATCTACACCGATTGGACTTTTGGTGAGTTGCCTGAGTTGATGGAAATTCAACGTGGCAAGCAGAGCCTCATTGGTTTTCCAGCCTTGATCGATCAAGGCACCGGTGTACGCATCGAAGTCTTTGACGAACCCGATGTGGCCGCCCACAAACACCGTCTTGGCTTGCGGCGGCTCTTTGCCTTGCAGATCAAAGACGCGCTGAAATACTTGGAAAAGAACCTGCCCGATTTGCAAAAAATGGCCGTTGCTTACCTGCCACTGGGCACCCTAGAAGCGTTGCGTGAGCAAATTTTGGGCGTCGCGATTGACCGCGCTTTTTTGCTGGACCCTTTGCCGACAGATGCCCAAGCCTTCAAGCGCCGACTCGAAGAGGGGCGAGGCCGCTTGACCTTGATTGCCAACGAAGTCGCGCGTTTGGCGGCGGGCATCTTGACCGAGTTTGCGCTGGCGCAACGCAAGGTCAAAGACAGCAAGGCCGCGCCGGATGCCGCTGCCGATGCCGCCCAGCAACTGCAGCGATTGGTGCCTAAAAACTTCATCCATGACACGCCTTGGACCAGCTTGCAGCATTTGCCCCGTTACCTCAAAGCCATCACCTTGCGCCTTGAAAAAGTGCGTGCAGACCCGTCGCGTGACGCCACTCGACTGGCCGAATTGCGGCCTCAAGAGCAGCGTTATTGGCGATTGGTGGCGGAGCGCAAAGGCCAGGTGGATGCGCGCATGCAGGAGTTCCGTTGGCTGCTCGAAGAGCTACGGGTCAGTTTTTTTGCACAGGAATTGCGCACGCCCCAACCGGTGAGCGTGAAGCGTTTGGACAAAGCCTGGGCCCAAATCAACGCTTGAGCTTTAAAAAAACCGCATCACCTCCGTGACTCCCCCAATGCCCAGGGGCTTCGAGAAGCGGTAAGCTGGACGTCATAAAAGTTTGAAAAAACAGGAGACTTCATGCCCGCTTTGACTGCGCACCACGCTTTTTGGCCTCAACGTGTGCCCAAGACGTTGACTGCACCCAGCACGCCCCTTTGGGACAACTTGACGGTGAATGCCAAGCGCTACCCGGACAAGCCGGCCTTGGTGTTTTTTGACCGATCCATCACTTACAGTGAGATGTTGCATCAGGTGGAGCAATTGGCGGCCAAGCTCGCCGCTTTGGGCGTCAAAAAAGGCGACCGAGTCGTTTTGCTGATGCAAAACTGTCCGCAACTCGTCATCGCGCATTACGCTATTTTGCGGGCCAACGCGGTGGTCGTCCCGGTCAATCCGATGAACCGTGCCGAGGAACTTAAGCATTACATCTTGGACCCCGAGGCCAAGGTGGCCATCACCACGGCAGACTTGGCCCTCGAGCTGGTCAAGGCCGACTCTGAATTGCCCGTTGAACATCGCTTGCAGCACCTCATCACCACCCATTTGAGCGATGCATTTGACTTGGAAGCCGCCAAAGACCAAATTCCAGCGGCTTGGGACGCGTGGCTGCGGACCCGTTTTGACACCCCCGTATTGAGCGGTGGCCAGCACCATGTCTGGACAGAGTGCATTACCGGCCAAGGCCCCGCCCCGGTACCCGATGTGGGCGCCGACGACATGGCTTTGCTGCCTTACACCAGCGGCACCACGGGTTTGCCCAAGGGCTGCGTGCACCTGCACCGAAACATCATGCACAACGTGGTCGCGGGCTCGGCTTGGAGCGGTGGCACGGGCGAGGGCGTCGTGCTGGCGGTCGTGCCGATGTTCCACATCACCGGCTTGGTGGTGGTGATGCACGGCACCATTTACACCGGTTCGACCCTGGTCATCATGCCCCGTTGGGACCGCGATTTGGCGGGCAAGTTGATCTCAGAGCACCAAGTGACGCACTGGACCAACATCCCCACCATGGTCATCGACCTGTTGGCCAGCCCCCATTTTGCCCAATACAACTTGTCCAGTTTGGTTTACATCGGCGGGGGCGGCGCGGCCATGCCACAGGCGATTGCCCAACGTTTGCTCGATAACTATGGCCTGCATTACGCCGAAGGCTACGGCCTCACCGAAACCGCGGCGCCCTCGCACAGCAACCCCTGCGATGCGACCAAGCAGCAGTGTTTGGGCGTGCCCTACATCGGCGTCGACGCGAGGGTGGTGGACCCCGACACCTTGGCGGAGTTGGGTCCGGAAGAGTCGGGCGAAATCGTGATGAGCGGCCCGCAAGTTTTTCAAGGTTACTGGAAACGCCCGGATGCCGATGCGCAGGTGTTCTTTGAGCGAGAGGGCAAGCGGTTTTTCCGCTCGGGCGACATGGGGCGTTATGACGCCGATGGTTACTTCTTCATGACCGACCGCTTGAAGCGCATGATCAACGCCTCCGGCTTCAAAGTCTGGCCTGCCGAGGTCGAGGCGTTGATGTTCCGTCACCCCGCCATTCAAGAGGCCTGCGTGATTGGCACCCGCGACGCGTACCGCGGCGAATCGGTCAAAGCCGTCGTGGTCAAGCGCCCGACGCACGCTGATGTGACCGAAGCCGACATCATCGCTTGGTGTCGCGACAACATGGCCGCCTACAAAGTGCCCCGCGTGGTGCAGTTTGTGGACGTGCTGCCCAAGAGCGGCAGCGGCAAGGTCATGTGGCGTGCCCTGCAGGAAGCGGAAAGCGCCTAAAGGCTAAAAAGCCAAAAAGCCCCCCAATGGGGAATCCTTAAAAAGGTACCGGGCTGAGAAAGGTCAAAACCTCGCCCGTCACCGGGTGCGGCAGGCTCAGCTCACAGGCGTGCAACAGCAGTCGTGGGGCGCGGTGAGCGGCGTCTAGTCCGCCGTACAAAGGGTCGCCCAAAATGGGGTGACCCATGGCCTTGAGGTGAACGCGCAATTGGTGCGAGCGGCCGGTAAAGGGCTCGAGCAGGAGCCTCGCTTGGTGGTTGTCGACGTCGGCTTGCTCTAAGTGCCAATGGGTTTGGCTGGGTTTGCCTTGCTCGAAGTCAACGCCGTGCAGCGGGCGGTTTGGCCAATCGAGGGCCAACGGCAGGTCGATCAAATGCCAAAGCCCCTGACTCGGCAAATGAGGCACACCCTGCACCACCGCGCAATAGCGCTTGTCTACTCGTCGCAATTCAAAGGCTTTGTTGAGGGTTCGCTGGGCTTCAATGCCCCGCGCCATGACCACCAAACCGGACGTGTCGCGGTCCAATCGATGCACGACCAAGGCATCGGGGAAAAGGCTTTGGGCGCGTCGGGACAAGCAATCCTGCTTGTCATCGCCTTTGCCGGGCACGGAGTGCAAGCCAGCGGGTTTTTCGAGCACCAAGAGATGCTCGTCTTGGTACCAACAGTCCACGTGATGCCCAAAGTCACCTTCGAGGGGAAGGCGAATAGGCGAGGGACTTAAAGTGGGAGAAGCCCCTGCACTGGCCGTGGCATTTAAATGCAGAGCGGTCGGCGCGACGACGGCTGGGCGCTCGGGCACCGCCGTGCCGCGACGGGGTTTCATGCTTGTCCGCAGAAGTCGGCGTAAGCCGCGGCGTCCATCAAGCCTTCGAGTTCACCCACTTGGCTGAGCCGTGCTTTGAACAACCAACCCGCACCCAAGGGGTCGCTGTTGGCCAAAGCGGGATCGTCTTTCAAGGCCGGGTTCACTTCCCGTACTTGGCCCGAAGCGGGCATGAACACATCGGCCGCGGTTTTCACCGACTCGACCACCGCCACCACCGCACCCTGTGCAAAGCTTTGGCCGACTTCAGGCAGTTGAACAAAGACGATGTCGCCCAAAGCGTCTTGCGCGTGAACGGTGATGCCGATGGTCGCCAACTCTGGCGTGGTGGCGTCAATCCAATGGTGGTCGGAAGAAAAATGGATCATGGTGCTGGGGTTTGAAGGACGACTGCCGAAATCATTACATGCCTGAGTAGTTGGGGCCGCCACCGCCTTCGGGGGTGATCCAGATGATGTTTTGGCTCGGGTCTTTGATGTCGCAAGTTTTGCAATGAACGCAGTTTTGCGCATTGATTTGCAAACGGTCTGAGCCGTCGTCGTTTTTCACAAATTCGTAGACGCCGGCGGGGCAATAGCGCTGCTCGGGGCCGGCAAATTGAGCCAGATTCAGGTTCACGGGCACCGACGCGTCTTTCAGCGTCAGGTGAGCGGGCTGGTTCTCGGCGTGGTTGGTGTTGCTGATGAAGACGCTTGAGAGGCGGTCAAAGGTCAAAGCGCCGTCGGGTTTGGGGTAGACGATGGGCTGGCATTCGGCCGCAGGTTTCAGGTAGCTGTGGTCGGGTTTGTCGCGGTGCAAGGTCCAGGGAATGTGGCCCTTCAAAACAAATTGCTCAATGCCGTTCATCAACGTGGCGGTGACCAAGCCTTTCTTGAACCAAGGCTTGAAGTTGCGGGCCTTGTGCAGTTCTTTTTGCAACCAGCTGGTCTCAAAAGCCACGGGGTAGGCGGTCAATTCGTCGTGCGAGCGGCCGGCTTGCAAGGCGTCGAAAGCGGCATCGGCCGCCAACATGCCCGACTTGATGGCGGCGTGGCTGCCCTTGATGCGGCTCACGTTCAAAAAGCCCGCGTCGCAGCCGACCAAGGCGCCGCCAGGGAACACCAACTTGGGCAAGGACGACAAACCACCGGCCGTGATGGCGCGAGCGCCGTAGCCAATGCGCTTGGCGGGTTGGATGCCCTTGGCCTCGTCGCCTTCCAAGTACCAACGGATGTTGGGGTGCGTTTTCCAACGCTGCATTTCCTCAAAGGGGCTGAGGTAAGGGTTGGCGTAATCCAAGCCGGTGATGAAACCCAGGGTGACTTTGTTGTCTTCCATGTGGTACAGAAAACCGCCTCCGTAAGTGCTGTTGTTCATGGGCCAACCCGCGGTGTGCAACACAAAGCCGGCTTGGTGGCGTTTGGGGTCGATCTCCCAAACTTCTTTGATGCCCAGGCCGTAGGTTTGTGGGTCTTTGCCCGCGTCCAAGTGGTATTTGGCAATCACGCGCTTGCCCAAATGGCCGCGTGCGCCTTCCGCAAAAATGGTGTATTTGCCCAGCAGTTCCATGCCGAGCTGGAACTCCTCCGTGGGTTCGCCTTCTTTGCTGATGCCCAAATTGCCTGTGGCCACGCCCTTGACCGCGCCCTGATCGTCGTAGAGCACTTCGGCAGCGGCAAAACCTGGAAAGATTTCCACGCCCAAGTTTTCGGCTTGCTGGCTCAGCCAGCGGGTGAAGTTACCCAAGCTGATGATGTAGTTGCCGTGGTTTTGAAAACATTCTGGCAACACGACATTCGGGGTGCGGAGGGCGCCGTTTTCGCTCAAAAAAACCATCGCATCGTCGGTGACGGGTTGGTTCAACGGCGCGCCCAGCGCTTTCCAGTTCGGTAGCAATTCAGTCAAGGCCTTGGGGTCCATGATCGCCCCCGACAGGATGTGGGCGCCGGGCTCAGAGCCTTTTTCAAGCACCACCACCGAAATTTCTGTGCCCGCCTTGGCGGCCAATTGTTTGAGTCGAATGGCCGTGGCCAAGCCTGCGGGGCCGGCGCCGACCACGACCACGTCGTATTCCATGCTTTCGCGGGGGCCAAACTGGCTCAGAATTTCGTCAGATGTCATGGGGGTGTCTCTTGGGTGATTGGTTCTGTAAAGGACAGCTGGATTTTAGGCGTTGCAGTGCAATACTCTGAGGACAAACTTTTAACCGCTTATTTTCGGAGAAATTGGCATGACATACCCTCTAGATTTAACCGGCCGAGTGGCCTTGGTGACAGGCGCTTCCGGTGGTTTGGGCGCTCAGTTTGCGCGCACCTTGAGTGCCGCGGGCGCTGCGGTGGTGTTGGCAAGTCGCCGCATGGAAAAGCTCAAAACCCTTCGCGCCGAGATTGAAGGCCAGGGCGGCAGTGCGCATGTGGTGTCGATGGATGTATGCGACACCGCCAGCATCGAAGCGGCGGTGGCTCAGGCCGAAAGCGAAATGGGCCCCATCGATATTTTGGTCAACAACTCGGGGGTCAGCACCACCCAGCGTTTATTGGAAGTGACCGAGGACGATTACGACTTCATGTTTGACACCAATACCAAGGGCGCCTTTTTTGTGGCCCAAGCCGTGGCCAAGCGCATGGTCGAACGGTCTAAGAACGCGGGCGAAACGGGCTTTGTGGGCGGTCGCATCATCAACATTGCCTCCATGGCGGCCATGAAGGTTTTGCCCCAAATTGGTGTCTATTGCATGACCAAGGCGGCCGTGGTGCAAATGACCAAGGCCATGGCGGTGGAATGGGGGCGTTTTGGCATCACGTCGAACGCCATTTGCCCTGGGTACATTGACACCGAAATCAACCACCACCACTGGGACACCGAAGCCGGCAAGAAGCTCATCAACATGCTGCCGCGCAAACGCGTGGGCGAGCCCAAGGACTTGGACGGCCTGCTCTTGCTCTTGGCCAGCGACCAAAGCCATTTCATGAATGGTGCGGTTATTTCTGCTGACGATGGTTTTGGAATTTGATTGGGTATTTAAAACACCATGAAATTCGAACTGCCTGAAGTCAAAAAGCTGGTGTTTGAAATGACCATCCCCATTCGCTGGGGTGACATGGACGCCATGGGGCACGTCAACAACACGAGCTATTTTCGGTACCTAGAAACCATCCGCATCGACTGGATGCGCGCCGCGGGATGTCAGCCCGACCCGCAAGGCGAGGGCCCCGTGATTGCCAATGCGTTTTGTAATTTTTACAAACAGCTGGAGTACCCGGGCCAAGTCGTGGCCAAGATGTACACCAGCGACCCGGCCCGCACGACCTTTGAAACCTGGGTGACCTTGGAACGCGACGACCAGCCGGGCTTGGTTTATGCCGCCGGCGGGGCGACCACGATTTGGGTCAACTTCCCGCTGCAAAAAGCCCAAACCTTGCCCGATTGGCTCAGGGCTTTGGTCACGCCTTGAAGCCGAAGCCCCTTGCCCCTGAAGCCCGGTGCGTTCAGGGTTTGGTTTTAGGGGGCGGTTGAGAAGGTGCCCAAATAATCCATCTTGCCCACGGGCACGCCGACGTGGCGCAGGATGTCGTAGGCCGTGACCACGTGAAAAGACAGGTTGGGCAGGGCGAAGTTGAGGAGGTAGTCTTGCCCCTTGAA
>Ga0208874_1000540_pt1 | contig 13316 bp, 13 predicted proteins | sample CryBogCBH10Oct08_FD_184604 | JGI IMG/M metagenome (GOLD analysis project Ga0208874, IMG submission 184604) | Freshwater microbial communities from Crystal Bog, Wisconsin, USA - CBH10Oct08 (SPAdes) (version 2) | ecosystem: Environmental > Aquatic > Freshwater > Lake | place: Crystal Bog... | reverse complement strand
CGATACGGCGAGAAGTTCCGTAATAACGGATTATGGGAAGGCTCGCTCTATACCTTTGATGGCCGGATGGCCGTGGACTTTGCCGAAGACGCAAAGACAATTGGTGAATGCGAAAAATGTGGCGCTGCTACAAAGCAGTTCTATAACTGCGGTGATGTTCGCTGTCACGATCTGATTCTGCTCTGTGACTCGTGCTCGACTGTGGCTGGTTCACGGGATTGCACCCACGACAAGTCCCGCACACGGGATTCTGAACTCATTGGCTAAACGTCTTCTTGCGCTGCTTGTACTCTCACTAGCTTTAATTCCGAGCGTTGCGAGTGCTGACGAGACGATTACGGCAACAGGGGCAGGTCCAGCCGGACATATCTTGGGGCTCGATATTTCTCGATATCAACACTCCCCTAATTCGAATCCAGCGAAAGCAAATGCCATCGATTTTGCAGCGATGTATAACGCTGGCGTTCGATTCGTCTACATCAACGGTGGCAACACAATCGCGAAAGCCGATGGCCTTGCCGCCGGGTACTACGCAAAGGATCGACCAGCTGCGCAGAGCGCTGGATTGTTAACGGGTTTCTATTACTACGCACACATGCCGAATACCCGCGTATCGAAGATCGTTATCGCCAACGCGCACAATCAGGCAGCCAAAGTAATCGCGCGCATCCAAGCCCAAGGTGGATTGAACCAACAAGATATGCCGATTGCACTCGATCTAGAAACGTCGTGTGTGCGACAAACCGTTTTTGGAATATGCACCCGAAAAATGAGCAAGACGCTGGTCACTCAGTGGGCGACCACATGGCTTGCGGACGTTAAGTCCGCCACTGGACGAAACCCAGTCGTCTATTCCTACCTTTCCTTTCTGACAACTGAAGTCGGAAATAACTCAACACTCGCGCAATCCCCGTTGTGGATTTCTACTGCAGGAATTAACCCAGCAGCACCAGGCGCATCACCGACTAATAAAAAGCGTAAGGGCGGAACGTGTTACAAGAGTGCGTGGATGGATTCACAGTGTTCGTTGCACTGGACTATCTGGCAATACAGCTCTGGCGGAATCGGTAAGACTTTTGGTTTAGCCGGCGGCAAAGTAGATCTCGATATTTTCGCTGGCGACGAGGCCGCGTTGGTTTCTTTCGCCGCGGGTACTATCAATCCATGAGAAAGCCCCATGTCCACGGCAGCGCCCGTGAACGCCTTTTGGAAAAAGCCTGGGCCTGGACGATTGTTCTTTATAGCGTTTGTGCCACGTATGTGGTCTGGAAGACGCTTACTAAATACGGCGCCAATGCGATTGTTTATTTCATCATCGATATTCCCACCTCGTGGTTCTATGGCATCGCTACCGCTCGGCTTGTTGTCTCGTCGGTAAAGCGGGATTGGAAACCGGCTCGTTATTGGGGGCTGATTGCAGTGATCAACTTTGCTATCCCCCAGGCATACATTCTTTATTACGCCAAGAACGCCTCCACCGTGGTGTACGAGATAGTAATTGCAGTGATAACTGTCATCACGATTGTTTCTTTTGCCAGCGTCGGAATTCAGATCCGCAAAAAGTGGAAGGCTTAGCGCTGCCGACCGCGCGGCTCTAATCGAATATTAGGCATCTCGGGAGCAGGAATACGAGCTCCGAGGGAATCGGTAAATGCTGGGTAGCTCTCGCTACCGGCCATCAAACTTGATTGCCACTGTTCGCGCATCGCGATTATCTCTTCGTGTGAGCGAGCGATGAAGTTCCACCACATCAATATCTCTTCCGGGAATGGTTCGCCGCCAATCAGCAACACCCGCGCACCGCGGGCGGATGCCAACGAGATAGACGATGCTCCCGTAGCGAGGTAACGCAACGATCCGCGAGCAACGGTCTCACCATTGAGGTTGGCATCATCGCCTTCGAGAATGAGTAGCCCGTATTCGAAATCTGGTCGAGTTGGAATGTCGATGGCGGCGCCAGCAGGCAAAGAAATCTCTGCGCCAATCAGCGGTGAATACGCGGTGGCTCTGGATTGATGACCTTCGAACTCTCCCATGAGCAATCGAATCTGTGCACCCTGAATAGTAAAACGTGGCAGATCACCATGATGTTCAAAGGTGGGTGTCATGTGGCGAGCCGATTCCGGAAGTGCAATCCAGAGCTGCACGCCATGCATGACCGATGAAGAATGTGAATCGACTAACGACATTTCGGAATGTGCGATGCCGCGGCCCGTGGTCATCAGATTGAGTTCACCTGGATTGATTTCTTGAACGCTGCCAATGGAATCGCGGTGTTCGACTTTGCCTTCCAGCAACCACGTCACTGTTTGCAAACCAGTGTGTGGATGGGCGGCGATGCTCATTCCTGTTTCATCACCTCCTACGGCAGATAATGGTCCGTAGTGATCGACAAAGCACCAGGCGCCAATCATTCGCACATCGCGATGCGGCAGGGTGCGGCGGACTTCGATGCCGGCTCGTGGCGTCAGCTTTACGAGGCGTGGCGCTAACGTTGCCGCGGTTACGCTCATGGGTTAAACCTACGCCTCCCTATTGGTCAGGGCTGGCAACCCAAGAGCGCCGTGCCATTAGACTTTGAGTGTGATTGAGTACGACGAGGATGAAGAGTTCGATGGCGATGAAGCCATCCATCGTCGCCGCTCGCGCCGCTTCAAACTCTCCGTGGGTGCCATCCTTATTGTGTTGGCGGGCGTAGCAACAACAGTCGCCGCAAACATCACCATCAACAGCAAGGGCTCGACCGAATTCGGTCAGGGCCTCTTCACGCTGAAGGCGTGTGATTCATGGATCGGCGTGACCTTGGTGCCGTCGGCCATCACCAACGGAAATTACTATGTCGCACAGATGAAGATTTATGGCTTGGATGTCACGCCATGTGCCGGCACAAATCTGCAGTTCCAGTTCTTCACGTCTGGCAACTCGACTCCGTTGGATATTTTCAGTGACTCAAATGGCGCAAACACCAACCGAATTCTGTTGCACATCGCACCGGATGCCAGCCCAAGTACTCGCGCCTCGGCTATCACATTGATCAATGGCGCCGGTGCAAATGCCGGGTATCACGACAGATATGAAAATATTAACTTTGACCCAACAACTGGCGTATATACGTGGGGTATTTACGGTTACTCCACCCCACAAGCTTTAATTAGCGCTGTTAACAGCGTTGTCGTGCAAAGCACGAGTTACTAAGTAGCTTAAGAAGCCAACCTCATCGCCCGCATCCGCAGGATATTTCTGCCCTTATTCGCCCTTGCGACTGTTAGTGCGCTTATTGGTTCGATGAGCCCCGCTGTGGCGGATGATATGTCGAGCATCTTCACACAGGCGCCAGGCATTGTCTCCATCGCCCGAACCGACGCGACATCAATCACGGTGACCTTTACTAACGCTAGCGACCCAAGCGTTAACTCCTACACAATTGTTCTGAACAACGGTGCGCCCGCAGTAAATAACGCCGTCAGTCCGCAGCTCATCACCGGCCTCAACCCCGATACGACGTATTCGGTCAACGTCTATGGGTCGAACGGCGTAAACACCGCGGCCAATCTCAATAACAGTATTTATCTACCTCCTCTGGCACCGAATACCGATACCGCACTCAATTTCGCGTCGACCGGGCAATACGCATCAGTCGCAGATTCTCCCCGGGTTGATTTTGCTGATCAATTCACGGCGGAAGCATGGATCAACCCCGCGAGTGGATGTGCCACAACTACATGTGTAATTTTCAACAAAGGTAATTCGGTAACGCTAGAGCTCGTCAATAATCAAATTGAGTACGAGATTGATGGCAATGGAAATGCCCCGGCTGCGCCTACCTGGCGCTTTGTGGCGACTGGAATTTCGGTAGTGGATGGCCAATGGCAACATATTGCGCTGCAGAAATCGAGCGCAAATAACTCAACTACGGGTGTGCAAATTGGCGTGAATGGCCAAACCGTTTATACGGGCGCTGCTTATAACTGCACGTCAGGGTGCACCAGCTCGGTTTCAAATACGACGCGTGCCTTCACTATCGGCGGCTTGCAGGATACGACGACCGCCGAGAGCGGCAAGTTTCTGGGTGCAATTGATGAATTTCGGTTGCGCACATCAGCACTGCCCGATTATGCCCAGCTCTTCGATATGGATAACTATCTCGATGGCTATTCGGGTGAAGTCCTGCACTACGACTTTAACGAGGGTGCTGGCACCGTTGGTTACAACCGCAATCCAACAGCCAATGGCGCGACTGATTTAACAATAGTGGGATCGCCAACATGGGTGACGACTAATACCCAGACCACAGTAAACAAGGTGATTACTTCTACTTTTCGCCGGCCATATCTGACGTCATACGGCGGGTGGCATGTGCCCGCGGGGGTCAGTGCAATCAATGAATTAATTGTTGCTGGTGGTGGTGCGGGTGGTTTTGGTGATGCCGCTTTTGACTGGGCTGGTGGTGGCGGAGGCGCGGGTGGCTTCGTCAACGACACCGCGACAGTTACTCCGAACTCCTTTGCGGCTCTTTATGTGGGCATGGGTGAATTCCCGAGTATTGCTGCATGCCAAAACCTTTCTGGCGGTGGCCAGGACTCACGATTTAATTCCGGAACCATGTCCGGTGGCGGTCAAGGCGGATGCGAAGTAGATGTATCAACTATTTTCAATCCGACGTCTGGTGGTTCGGGTGGTGGCGGACAAGCGCAAACAAGCAATGGCAACAACACATCGGGTGGCGCGGCACCCAATGATCTAACACATTTTGGCCACGCGGGCGGTAACGGTCACGCTGCAAACACGCAGACCTACGGTGCCTATAACCAAGCATCTGGCGGTGGTGGTGGTGCGGGTGCTGCGGGTGGCAATGGTGTTGGTGGAAACGTGACATCGGTGGCAACCGAGACTGCGGGCAACGGTGGCAATGCTGGTGATGGTGGCGTTGGTTTATCCTCCACAATTTCCGGAACCACGGTTTGGTATGCCGGTGGTGGCGGTGGCACGGTTCGCGTCGTGCAAGGCACAGCAGGTTCAGGTGGAACAGGTGGTGGCGGTAACGCATCGATTCGCGCGGTGGTTGCCAGCGATGGTGGTGCAGGCACGGGTGGTGGCGGAGGTGCGGCGAGCGCGGGCGCAGATTACGCCGGCGCGGGTGGATCAGGAATCATTATTTTGCGTTGGACTCAACCACTCTTGCCGCTCATTATTTCAGCGAATGACAGCGCGATTACTTATCCCGCCTCAACGGATGCATCCAAAAGCTATATCGCAGCAGGCAATCCCAACACCGGCGAGACTTTCACGGTCTCGTACACATATTCACAGAATGGAAGCGCGGTTGCATTTGCCGCACTAATCCCCGGAATTTATATCGTCACGCCATGCATCACTGCGGCGAGTGGTGGAACGGTTTCCTCGGGATGCCAACTAAGTGATTATTCATCCGTCACATACAACACCGGGACTTTCACATATTCGAAAGAAGCGCGGTCGGGTTTCGCGATTGCGGGAAATGTAGCGGCTCCGCATTCGAGCCTGACGGGCATCATTGGCGAGACAAACACGCTCTTTGTGACGGGCACAAACCCGGGGCCTGATACATCAACATCTGCGGTGGCTTACTACTTGGCATCATCGGGATCTGATTCTGGATGCACACTTTCGACGGACTCGCATGGAGTGCATCTCTACGATTCCGACTCTGGAAGCGATCCGGGAACGTGCATTGTTTCGGCGAGCATCGCCGCGTCCACAAATTACTTAGCCGCGAGCGATACCCAGACTGTTCTTTTTCATAAATTGCAGAGCATCTACGCGATTCAAACAATCATGGCGGGATCTCATACATTGATTATTCAAGCTGGTCCTACACCTGTCGTAATTGTGATTCCCGTAACCGCAAGCGACAGTTCAACCACGACGACCGCACCGACTATTACGTCCATCTCAATCTCTGGCTCGACCACCACGACTGAAGTCGTCGCGATATCGGGCACTGGATTTTGGTCGCCGGGCGCCAACGACATCGTCACCTTTTTCGACGTATCTGCTGCGATCAACAACAGTTATGTAACAGTGGTCACTGGCACCAATCCGCAAACCATTACGATTCGAATTCCGGCGAGCTGGTTCACAGCCAATTCTGTGGCTTCCGGCACCAATATGGGGCCGGTGGTAGTGGAAACTCCTTCCGGCACGGCACTTTCCTTAGCAGATGCGGTGACCCAGTAACTCGATCGGCCACGCTCTTCTTGCCGCTGTAAACTACGGGTCCAATGTTTGCCGCTCATCGCCGTCCTCAATTTTTGCTTGTGCAACGCACCAGCAAGGTCGTGCTCTTCGCAATTATGGCTGGTTTCATTCAACTCGTTTATGCGGTTGCGCCAATACTCATGCCGGCCGCAAACGCACAGACAACCACTTTTGGATTTGGTAACGGAACACCACAAACATTGACCATTCGACTTCCAGTAAATTGGTTTGCAAATCTGGGGGCAACGCCAGGCACAAATGTCGGGCCGATAATTATTGAAACACCATCGGGAACAGCACTAAGCCTGGCGGACTTCTTTACCCAATAAAGCTTTTAAAGCGTCCTAACCGCAGGACTTGTTGAGACTAGTCCTTGTACTTCTTGTCAGCCTTCTCGGCCTTAGCCAAACGCTTTTCCTTGAGGCTTAGCTTTGGTTCCTTCTTGGTGTTCGCGTTGCTCTTCTGCTCTTTGTTAGCCATGGCTGGCTCCTTTCTAATGCGATTTCCAGGTCCTACCTGGTCTGCTGAGCGCCAGCCTACTCGCTATCCTTCGGATACCAACGGACGGAGTAAGAGATGTCGAAAGAAGTTCTCGCCACATTCCTGAAAAATAGCCAAGATTTTATTGAGTTGGCTCAAAAGATGAGCGCTGCAGATTATGGAAAATCGGCGAACCCCGGTGAGTGGCCGGCTGGTTATGTGATTCACCATATGGCTGATGCAGACTCGCAGTTTGCCGTGCGATATCTCAATATTCTTACCGTCGATCAGCCAGGGCTGGTTCCATTCGATGAAGAACTCTACGAACACGGCGCAAAGTACGCCCAACGCAATCCAGCCGTATCGCTCGCAAAGTTGATTGCTGCTACCGATTATCTGCGCGATTTGTTTGGATCAATATCGGATGAAGATTGGAATCGAACCGGAAACCACCCCGAAGCCGGCATCGTTACTTTGACAGATATTCTCCATACTGCGGCTGGGCACATTGGCGAACATGCTAATCAAGTCAAGGGCATCCTCAATGCTTAAGCGCGTACTCGGCGGAAAACTTGAAGTCTCCGCCCAGGGTTTGGGCTGCATGGGAATGTCCGAGTTCTATGGACCTTCTAATGATGCAGATTCGATTGCGACTATTCATCGTGCGATGGATCTCGGCCTGACCTTTCTCGACACTGCGGACATGTATGGACCCTTCACCAACGAGGTGTTAGTCGGCAAGGCAATTGCCGGGAAGCGCGACCACGTTGTGTTGGCAACAAAGTTCGGTAACGAACGCCGCGAAGATGGTTCATGGGTCGGCATCAACGGCCGTCCGGAATATGTGATTGCCGCATGTAACGCGTCACTGCAACGTTTAGGTGTCGACCATATCGATTTGTATTACCAGCATCGCGTGGATCGCACGGTTCCCATCGAAGAGACCGTGGGTGCGATGGCAGAGCTAATCTCACAAGGCAAGGTTCGCTACCTCGGTTTGTCAGAGGCGAAACCCGAGACGATTCGTCGCGCGCACGCTGTGCACCCAATTACTGCATTGCAGACAGAGTGGTCGTTGTGGGCTCGCCAAGTTGAAGAGAACGACATCCGTGCAACCGTGCGCGAGCTAGGAATTGGGTTCGTTCCGTATTCACCATTGGGCCGCGGCTTCTTAACCGGCGCCATTAAAGATGTGGAGAGCTTGACCGAAAAAGATCACCGTCGCAATGGTCCGCGATTCAAGGGTGAGAATCTTGATCACAATTTAAAGTTGTTGAGTCGAATTGAAGAGATTGCAAAGAATCTGAATGTGACCAATGCTCAGATTGCGCTGGCTTGGTTGTTGGCTAAGGGTAATGATGTTGTGCCAATTCCTGGCACCCGCAAGATTTCTCGCCTTGAAGAGAATTTAGCGGCGATTGATATCACTCTGACGGCGGCTGATATTGCGGCGCTAGACGAAGCAGCGCCAATTGGCGCATTCGCGGGCGAACGTTATCCCGATATGTCGACCGTGAACGGGTAGCAACAACTTTTCATACGAAAAATCCCCTTGGCCATTGTGACCAAGGGGATTTTCTCTTTACAGCGTGGTTTTACTTTGTTGGCTTCTGACTCGCGCAGGCGCTCAGCGCTGTTGCGTTTGCACTGATTGTTGGATCAATCATCTTCACATCAGTCATGGTCTTCACTGATGTGAGGCCGTTGGTGTTCAAGCAAGCAATATATGTCGCAACCGCAGCTGTGTAAGCAGCGTTCGCTGTTGGGGCAACCTTCGGTGCAGCTGAAGCCTTGGTTGTTGACGTGCCGTTTGGAAGAGTTAATCCACCTGCAGCACCTGTATTCGCGCCGCCGTTCTGATCATCTGCTCCACCACGACCACCGAATGCTGGCATCGTGAATCCGGTTGATTTCTGGCAATCCGCGATAGCAGCCTGATCCGCCGCTGACATAGTTGGACGAGTGAATGGCTGGCCATTTGCGCCTGCGGTTGGACGAGTTGTTGGACGCGTGGTTGGCATAGCTCCCGGGGTTCCAGGTGATCCGGCACCGCGGCGACCGAAACCAAATGAGGTCACGCCCTTCGAGGTTAGACATGTTTGAAATGCTTGGAATGCAGGATTGTTCGCGAAGTCTGGGCGACCATTGGCGCCATCTGGGCCACCACCTCCGTTTGCGCCATTAACTCCAGCGGCGCCACCAGCAGAACCGATAGCAGTCTTGGTCTTCGCCGCTGCGGGAGCAACAACCCACGTCAACTTCTTAGTTGTTGCGGACTTCACGCATGACAAAGTTTTACCTGAGACAGTCGCGGTTGCGCCGGCAGTGGAGCAAGCAGCTCCGGCCTTTGCGGCGGTTGCCGCGTTGGCAGAATTCACTGCCATTGCGGGCAGAAGTGCGACGGCGATAGCAATTGCAGCCACCCGCGTCCGACGGGAAAAGTCGGCCTTAACGAAACCTGATTTCACAGAATCTCCTTCTCATTGAACTGAGTAGATCTCACTCACCGCGTCGGTGAATGGAATGACCGAAATCTACGGGGCAAAATCTGGGCTATCGCGGAAAATAGCTGGATATTAACTGTGAATTTCGGGGTTATCCCAACCGTTACGCTTAGCCCATGAGCAAAGTCCTTGCATCCTTGCCCGTCGGCCAACGCGTTGGCATCGCCTTCTCGGGCGGTCTCGATACATCGGTAGCGGTCGCATGGATGCGCGCGAAGGGCGCAGTCCCCTTCACGTACACCGCCGACCTTGGCCAATATGACGAACCAGATATCGCATCAGTCCCCGGTCGCGCGAAGGCATACGGCGCAGAAGGATCGCGTCTTGTTGATTGCAAAGAAGCGCTCGTCGAAGAAGGTTTTGCTGCGATTGCCTGCGGTGCTTTTCATATTCGCTCAGGAGGTAAGCAATATTTCAACACTACGCCGCTAGGTCGCGCGGTTACTGGCACGATGCTGGTGCGCGCCATGTTGCAGGATGATGTCTCCATTTGGGGCGATGGCTCCACATATAAGGGCAACGACATCGAACGCTTTTATCGTTATGGATTGTTGGCTAATCCTTCGCTTCGGATTTACAAGCCGTGGCTCGACGCCGATTTCGTGAATGAATTAGGTGGTCGCAAAGAGATGTCCGAGTGGTTGGTTGCAAACAACCTGCCTTATCGTGACAGCACCGAAAAGGCGTATTCCACCGATGCAAATATTTTGGGCGCCACGCATGAGGCGAAGCGACTCGAGCACCTGGACACATCCGTTGAATTGGTCGAACCGATTATGGGTGTTCGTTTCTGGGACGAGTCAGTCAGGATTGCTTCAGAAGATGTAAAGATTCAATTCGTTAAGGGTCGTCCGGTTGCCATCAATGGCAAGGCGCTTGATGCAGTCGCGTTGATGCAAGAGGCTAATGCAATTGGCGGTCGCCACGGATTGGGTATGGCCGATCAGATTGAAAACCGAATCATTGAAGCCAAGAGCCGAGGAATTTACGAAGCTCCGGGAATGGCGCTGCTCTTCATCGCTTATGAGCGTTTGGTCAGCGCGATTCATAATGAAGACACCATTGCCAATTACCACGCAGAGGGCCGTCGTCTTGGACGCCTTCTGTATGAGGGTCGCTGGCTAGATCCACAATCTTTGATGCTGCGTGAATCGTTGATGCGCTGGGTTGCTTCGGCGATTACCGGTGAAGTCACAATTCGTTTGCGTCGCGGCGATGACTATTCAATTTTGAACACGACCGGACCTGCGCTGAGTTATAGCCCAGATAAGTTGTCGATGGAACGCACAGAAGATGCAGCGTTTGGCCCTGCTGATCGCATCGGTCAGCTAACCATGCGCAACCTCGACATTGCTGATACCCGCGAAAAGCTTGAAATGTACGCCGCACAGGGTCAGCTCGGTGACGGGCAGTTCCGGTTGATCAAAGAGATTGAGGGCGGAAAGTAATTAGGGTTTCTGGGTTGATGAGTGGAATCCTAAAAAGGATAGTTCTGGTTGGTTTGGTTGTCTCGAGTCTTCTGCTCTTGTTGATTGCCCCAGCAAGCGCTGCCACTAAACCAATCTCCGCAGTTCTAATTCGCGTCGATAGCGCCCATGATCCCGAGACTGGTTTTTACGTCCACGTTCACTTTCGAATTCCGACATTGAAGGCAAACCAGAAATATGCCTGCGATATTTCGGTCTTTGGAAAAGCTAAGACTGGCAAGCCTGCGGCGCTAATTACAAAATGGAATTACCAAAGTTCAGGGTTCCCGCCGCGACCTGCTGGCGAGAACATGGCGGAGGCGAATATTCGTCCCAGCGATGTTTCGAACTTGGGAACGGCAACTTTGAAGTGCGTCACCCATTAGTACGTAGATTTAAATTTGTACGTAGATTTAAATTAGTACGTAGATTTAAATTAGTACGTAGATTTAAATTAGTACGTAGATTTAAATATCGATGCTCGATCGCAATATTTGGGAGAGCAAAGCTTTGCGTAACGGTTCGAGCTTTTCGTTAATTTGATTGATGTGCTTTGGTGCCAAATCTGATTCGAGTGTTGAAAGATTCTCCGTTGGTAATTCGAAATCTGACTCTACCGAAGCGGCCATTGAGGTGAGTTGCCCTATCCGATATCGAAGAGCATCAGCCGCCAATTCGCGCGCTTGTAAATCTTTCATTGCATCAGCTTGTGAATATGCCTCTACACCATTTGCGATTGACTTAATTGCGTCTATCAACTGGTTGTATACCTCGAAGCGCTCCATGCTCTCATTCTAACTGCGAATTTCAACTCGCAGTAAATCAATTTTCTTCATTATCAATGTCAGTGGCTACCAACATCATTCACTCATGTCCGCAGCCGAGCGATTCACCCAATATCTCCGTGAGGATGCTGCAATTCAAGGTGCTGCAGTTCAAGGTAGCAATAGTGAAGTAGCCAGCCAAACTAGTGAATCCGAAGTCGCGGAACTTTTGACATCGTCTGCTTGTCTCCAAGTTCTAACCCGCTTAGCTTCGATCGACCCCGTAACTTTGGATTACGCAGGGCGGGTCGACTACTTAGCCGCGCTTGAAAAACAAACTGGTTGGTTACAGGCACTTATGCAAAGTGCCATTCTGGCGGTCGCCGGAGCTGAACCTACGCGCGCTGAATCCCTTTGGTCTGGAGTCGACGATGCTGAACGCGAAGAGGTTGCGGCGGCGCTTCGTCTATCCAGTGGAACGGCTCAAAATCGTATCGATGTTGCTCGGGCACTTACTTCGCGTCTATCCCACACCTGCGAAGCTCTGGCGAATGGTGAAATCTCCGTTGCGCATGCAAACGTAATCGCCCGGGAAAGTGCCACCCTTATAAGCAACGGTGTTTCAGATGAAATTCTGCGAGAAGTTGAAGATCGCGCTATTGCTCACGCCGAATTCCATACTCCGGCCCAGGTTGCAAATAACCTTCGCACAAACATAGCCAAAATGGCGCCCGAAGAATTTCAGGTAGCAGCAGAGGAAGCGAAGGACACTCGATCTGTCATTCTCTATCCAGAGGCCAACGGCATGGCGACGCTCGTTGCATTCTTGCCTGCGCCTGACGCTCAAACTATTTACCTAGCAATCGACAAATTAGCCCGCCTGAAGCGAGCCAAGGCGATTGAAGGAAACCGCGAGATTCGCCGGAGTCGCAAAGCGGCGAGTTCGACCCATTCTGCTCTCGGCCGTGGCAGCGCCACCGCCCCCGTACTTGGTGCTGGTGAAACCTTTTCAACTGATGAAGATATCTTTGCAACTCATCATTTAGATTTACTCCGCGCAGACTCTCTGACGCAGCTAGCAGCTCAATATTTATCGGAAGGTGACCAATCCTTTACTGAACATGGTCGCCCGGTGACTCTCAACTTAACTCTTGATTTGCCCACGCTCTTGGGATTAGCCGAGAACCCTGGGCAACTTTCTGGCTACGGTCCGATATCAGCGGATGTTGCACGCGAACTTGCCGCGGATGCAAAATGGCGGCGGTTCATCACCGATCCGTTGACTGGCAATTTGCTCGACTATGGTCGCGAAAGTTATAAACCTCCACAGGCTCTCGTCGACTTTTTAATGGCTCGTGACCGGACCTGCCGCTTTCCTGGCTGCCGCCAATCAGCAAGACGCTCTGACATCGATCATGCCCAAGCATGGGATGAGGGCGGCAAGACTGACACTTCTAATCTTGGCGTTCTCTGTCGTCGACATCATCGCCTCAAGACCCATGGAGGTTGGGCTCTCAAGAGTTTTGAAGATGGATCATGCGAGTGGATATCTCCGGCTGGCAAGAAATATTTTGTTGGTGCACGACCAATCGATGAAGTGGCGTAGGCACGGTTTTATCTGGTGGAGGTGCCGGGAATCGAACCCGGGTCCTCTAGTACTGACATAGGGCTTCTACGGGCGTAGTGTTTATAGACGTTTTCTCAGTTCTGATTCTCTCAAACACAAGTAATCAACGAACTCAGTTACAGTTTAGTGTCCCCTATAGCGCCTGCAACATCATTATCGGGTAAAGCTCTCTAGCGACGCTAGATTCCGAGTCGAGAGCACACTCGGGCTAACGGATTTCGTGGATCGCTTAGGCAGC
>Ga0208874_1000537_pt1 | contig 13360 bp, 10 predicted proteins | sample CryBogCBH10Oct08_FD_184604 | JGI IMG/M metagenome (GOLD analysis project Ga0208874, IMG submission 184604) | Freshwater microbial communities from Crystal Bog, Wisconsin, USA - CBH10Oct08 (SPAdes) (version 2) | ecosystem: Environmental > Aquatic > Freshwater > Lake | place: Crystal Bog... | reverse complement strand
GCACACTTAAAGATTTCGACAAGATGCTAAAGGCGTTGCATCGAGTCGGCATCAAAGTATTCGTCGATATTGTCCCCAACCATTCATCGAATCAACACGTGTGGTTCCAAGAGGCACTCAAGTCTGCGCCGGGATCACCCGCACGCGATCGCTACATCTTCCGTGATGGCAAAGGCAAGAATGGTGAACTACCACCCAGCGATTGGGTCTCACACTTCGCGCCATCTGCATGGACTCGAACAACCAATCCAGACGGAACGCCTGGACAGTGGTATCTCCATTTATTTGCACCGGAACAACCAGACTTCAACTGGGATAACCGCGAAGTTGAATTAGATTTCTTAAAGACCCTGAAGTTCTGGGCAGACCGCGGCGTAGATGGTTTCCGGATTGACGTGGCGCACGCCTTGAAAAAGGATATGTCGCGTATCAATTCGTCATATTCAAAGATTGACTCGTTCCGAGTTGGCCTGAAGGGCACCGACATTCTTTTTGATCGGGATGAAGTCCACACCGTCTATCGTGAATGGCGTAAGCTCTTTGATCAATACGACCCTCCTCGAGTAGCGGTTGCGGAAGCCTATGTAGCGGCGCCCCGACGCATGTTGTATGCCCGCCCAGATGAACTTGGACAGGCCTTCAACTTCGACATGCTTGGTCTTGACTTCAAGGCCGACGCATTCAAAACAACGATTGATCGAAATCTCAAACTTGCGAAAACTGAGGGCTCATCGTCGACCTGGGTGCTGAACAATCACGATCGGGTACGAACATCGACTGTTTATGGCCTACCTGATGGCACCAATATCAACGAGTGGATGCTTTCTGATGGAAAGTCCAAGCCGCTCAACATTGAACTTGGCCTCAAACGCCACCGCGCAGCAATCATGATGTTGTTGGCGTTGCCGGGCTGCACATATGTGTACCAAGGAGAAGAGCTGGGTCTGCGCGAAGTCGCCGACCTCAAGCATCAAGATCTGCAAGATCCAACTTGGTATCGCAACATCGTGACTAAATTGCAACCGGTCTTTCTCAAGCGGGATGGCAAGACAATCAAGGGCGTTGCAGTCGTTCACACCGAAAAAGGTCGCGACGGATGCCGCGTGCCTTTGCCATGGACCTCAACCGGGAAGTCATTCGGATTTGGAACCGGAGGCGCCCATCTACCGCAACCATCATGGTTCGCTGATCATTCGGTTGAGTCTGAATCCGCGCGCGTCGATTCGACTTTGACTATGTATCGCGCGGCGCTGGCGTTGCGCAAAAAATGGCAGACCACCGAGGATCTTGAATGGATTCGCACCTCAAACAAAGAGATCGTTGGCTTCAAGCGACTTAACGGTTGGGCGTCGTTCACCAACTTCCGTGGCGTTGATTTCACATTGCCCAAGGGGCGCGTTTTGATGAGCAGCGGTCTAATCAAGCCGGGCAACAAGTTGCCCAAGGCCACGACCGCATGGATGGTGCTCGAGTAGCTCTCGCCTGTAAGAATAACTCGCGGGTGATGCTCATAGGTGAAATCACCCCTAGCTAGCTACTTTTCGTTGTTCTCGCCCTCACCCCATGTCAAAATTCCATCAGGGGTGAGGAGGCCTCAACAATGGCCAAGAAAGTACCCACCCGCATCTACGAACCACTGCCCGGTGTAGTCCTCAGCCGGATCGTGCCGCCCGAGGTATCACCCTCGACCGTGCCTCGCCCGCATCTGACCGAAATTTTTGATAGGCCTGCTCCGCATGCAATCTTTGTGATCGCTCCAAGCGGGTATGGCAAGACCACCGCAGTCGCTGAATGGGCATCGCATCGTACGGATGAGATTGTCTGGTTCACAGCAGCTAAGAGCGATACCCCGCACGACACATTGCTCCATATGATTGAAGCCTTCCGTCGTATTTATCCAAAGTTCGCGCCATGGGCGGAAGAGATGCGTAGTGGCGATTTTGATCAGAACAAGCGAATCGTCGATTTCGCAAATGAAATTGCGCTGGTACCTGGCCAAGTCACTCTTATCGTCGATAACGCCCACAATTTTTCAGCTGCACATCTCGAGGGCAATCAACTTTTCACTAATTCAACACCATTCAATATGCGCACTATTACCATTCGAAATACCACCCCAAGTGTTGATTATTCACGAGCGGCAGCGCTCGACGTGCTTTCTATCATCACTGCGGACCAATTGAAATTAAGCCAAGCAGAGATTTCGACAATCGCCGGCTTCTATAAAGTCGATGCGGGCGAGCAGAAAGTTCGACAGGTTCTTGATCGGGCTCAGGGTTGGCCCGCTGGCGTCAAGATGCTATTGAAGAATTTCGACAAATTGCAAAATTTTGAAGCAGAGGGCATCGGAAACTTTCGAAACCTTGATGTCAATCTTCTTACTAACGCTGCGTTGGCGGCTTTGCCGGAAATCGATCATAACTTCCTCCTCTCCATGGCCTTACTCCCATATCTCGATACCGAAATCGTAGAAGCAATGAGCACTGAACCCCTTGCTCAACAAAAGCTCCGCCGAATGGCTATCGACGGAATTTTTATTACTGAAATCGGAAAAGATTCAAACTACTACGAAATTAACCCGATGATTAAGCAAGCTCTGCTCACCTTCCTCGAGGGCAAACCAGAGCTTTATCGTGAGGTTGCTCAGCGAACCGCCGATGCGCTTATCGAAATTGATCGACCGTTGGATGCCATTGAATTGCTGGTGGCCATTAATGATTACGAGCAAGCACAATCGGTTATTTACCGAAACGCTCGCCGAATGATTTACACCGGCGAGGGTTCGGTTATTCGCCGATGGAGTAAGAACATCGCAGAAGCTCAAGGCCTGGGCGAGCTCGGTGAAATATTCGTGAACGCATACGCATCTATGGTCTCGGATTCGTTGGCTACTTTTAAGATTAAATATCAAGAGTTAGTAAATCTCACGCCTGGCAGTCAGCTAGAAGGCTCTATCAGTGGTGAACTTGCAGTCATGGAAAGTCGGCTCGAGTTCGGTTACGGAAACCTTTCTCGTGCCATCGAAATTTCACTCCAGTTAGCCGCATTGAACTATCTGCCCCAGGAATACATGGCTCCAAAAGCCCTGACAGGTCTTCGATTTGGAGCTGCCGCCGCTTTCCTTATGGAAGATGCAGAATCACTTAAGAAAATCTGCGCCATCGCGGAAAAGTTGCCCTATATCAACGATGGATTACCACGCCTTGGGTTGCCTGCAATCCAAGCGATGACGGCATTGGCACTAGGACACTTAAAGGAAGCTCGCGATTTAGCACGGTACGTAATTGATGAATCGAAGAAGCACGGATATGCAGGAATCGCCGCTCCCTACGACGCACATTACGTTTTGGCAGAAGTACATCGCGAATACATGAGAACGGAAGAGGCACTCGATTCCGCTCGGGCTCTGATTGAGACTGCTCAAAAATATGAAATGAATCCTTGGGTTGGCGCCTTGAAATCTAAGGCAGCGTTGATCGAAGCATCGGCCGGAAACTTCAGCGATAGCTTAAAGACGCTTCGTGAATGTCGGGCCGATCTTGCTCATGCCACATTGGGCCAGGATATTCACCGGGTTGTTGATGAGAATGAACTTTTTATTCGGATTTTGCTCCGGGACACCGAACGCATCGAAGAACTGCTCTTTCGAATGCCGAAGACCCCAACAATTAGCGCGGTTGTAGCTGGCGTGGCTGGAATGAGAAACCCGTCCCAGGCGGACGCAATAATTGCAACGCTGCCGCGTAGTAATTTGCGAGAAGAGCTCAACGCTGCAATTGTCGCAGCCACGCTCAAGCTCAATCGTCCTAACGAAGCCCAAGAACATATTCATGATGCGATACACCTTGCGATGGGTGAGGGTCACCGCTTCATTTTCTTGACGCAGACTGCAGAATTCCAAAATCTGCTTCTTACTTTTGCGAATACGCACCCAAACGTTTACGTGGAGAATCTTGCTGCTGCAGTTCGTGAAAATTTGAAGCGCTCGGGTGCAAATAGTGCTGGCTTGGATCAACCGTTAACGAAGCGGGAGCTCGATATTTTGCGTCGACTCTCTACTGGGCTTCCGATTTCACAAATTGCTGGTTCGTTGCATATCTCGAACAACACGATTAAAACTCACCTGAAGAACGTGTACCGTAAATTAGGCGTAGATTCTCGGGAAGCTGCCGTAGAAAAGGGCCGAGAGCTACTGCTTATTTAATTTACTCTGATGGTAAATTAGCTTGAAGCTCGGCTGTGCGCGCCGCCCGAAGTCGTGGCGACTTCGTCATCGGATATCCAGGGCGCTGGTAGAAATCTTCGATCATGATGCATGCCAAGTCACTACGTTCACGAATGACGTGGTGCGAAGTGCCAGGAACTATTGCCAATCGGCCATTGGGGAGTGCTTCGTATAAATCAATGGTGTGGTGATTGCTAAAGGGTTCGTCATCGCCGGTTAGAACTAATACTGGACAGGTGATTGTCGCCAGCTGTTCGACTGTCATGTTCGGTTCTGATTTCCAGACATCGAAGGCCTTTTGAATAACTTCTTTTAGGCGAGCAGAACCATCAGGTGAGTTCGCCTCAAACCACGCCTTGTCTTCGTCCGAAATTTCAATCGGGCCTTCCTCGATGCTGAGTCCGCAGTCGTAGTGGTAATTGGTTCCGATTGCCACGATGGATTTCACTAAATCTGGGCGCTTGATGGCAACCATCAACGAAATGATTCCGCCATCGCTCCAGCCAATCAGGTGCGCTGGGCCTTTGACGACATCTTCAAGAAAGGCGATTGCTTCGTCGGTCTGAAAATCAAAGTGATAAAAACCGTCGCGAATGCCGGTGTGGCCGTGTGCGGTGCGGTCATAGGCATAGACATGGTGATCGTGTTCAACTGCGGGCAGGACTGCCCAATCGAAACCTTCGGTCTTACTTAAACCGCCGTGCAAAAGCACGACTGGTTCGCCATTGTTCTCCCACTCTTTGGTCCAGACCTGGTGACCACGTAGGTCGATATATCCAGTGCGAGGATCAGCGTCGGCTAACACGGCAAATTACATCGAGTCCATGATGTGGCGATTACCGCGATCGAAGGTGAAGTAGTTCCAGAACCAATCCGCAATGGTGCCGATTCGGTTACGGCCACCCATGAGATAGAACAAGTGCAGGAAGAGCCAGGTGAACCAGGCAAGCACACCGGAGTAGCGAATCTTCTTCACTTCAACGATTGCCTTGTGGCGACCAATGGTGGCCATCGATCCCTTGTCCTTGTATTTGAATTTACGCAGTGGCTGCTTGTGATGAACGCGCAAGATTTGGTCTGCTACAAAGCGACCGGTCTGCATTGCAACTGGCGCAACCATCGGCAACGGACGGCCATTGGCGCCCTTGATACCGACAACGTCGCCAACTGCCCAGATGTGTGGGTAATTCTTTACTTGACCGGTCTCTTCGGTCTCGAGTCGACCACCAACGATCGGAAGCGTCAAAGCCTCCATCGCAGGATTGCCCTTAACGCCGGCGGCCCAGATTGTGACTTCAGATGGAACTGAAGAACCATCCTTCAAATCAATCTTGCGCCATTCCACTTCTTTAACGGCGGTGTTAGTCATGACCTTAACGCCGAGCTTTTCCAATGCCTTCTGTGATTTCGCAGAGAGCGACTCAGAGAACATCGGCAAGATACGTGGGCCAGCTTCGATCAACCGAATATCGATATGGCGAGCGGCATGTGCTTGATCGTTCATCAAAGGTCCGCGAACGAGTTCAGCCAGTGCTCCAGCCATTTCAACACCGGTCGGTCCGCCACCGACAACGGTGACAGAGAAGCGAGTGTCATCTTCAAAACGGCACAGGTCTTCAAAGCGACGCATCACTTCGGCGCGAATCTGGAGCGCTTCGTGAATGGTCTTCATACCAAGTGCAAATTCTTCAACGCCAGGTGTTCCAAAGTCGGCGGTAACGGATCCCATCGCGACGACGAGATGATCGAATTCCAATACTTCGCTGCTATCCAGCTTGACGGTCTTGTTGCGATGATCAACGGAAATCGGTGAACCCATGCGGAACTTGCCGCCAGTCTTCTGAAGCGCGCCACGGATGGGGTAGGCGACGTGGTCCGCGGCTAGGCCAGCGGTCGATACCTGATAGAGCAATGGCAGAAATGTTTGGTAGTTGTGGCGATCGACCACGGTCACGTCGGCTTTTTTGCCGAGCGCCTGAGCGGTGGCCATGCCACCGAATCCGCCGCCAAGGATGACAACGCGAGGCTTTCTACTAAGCGACATTTCAACCCTATTTCTGCGCCACATGCGCGCCGTCGGCCGATTCGTTACGGCCCAGATATTTCAGATTCACCTTTGAATGAGCTCAGTCTACTGTTAGTTCCATGATGGATTCACCTTCAAATCTGAACAATCGCCGAATTCTGGTCACCGGTGCTTCCGGATATGTCGGCGGCCGGTTGGTCCGCCAACTGGTGTCACAAGGGGTCCACGTCCGAGTCATGGTTCGTGATCACAAGAAAATTGAATCGCTGCCGTGGTTTGGACTCGTTGAGGTGGCTGAGGCGAACGCGAACAACTATCAGGAAGTTCTCGGAGCGCTTGATGGCGTGCACACCGTCTTCTATCTGATGCACTCGATTAACCTCGGGCCAGATTTTGACCAAATAGAAGCTGAAATGGCCCGTAACTTTGCGAGAGCGGCAGCCGAATCAGGTGTCAAACAAATTGTTTATCTCGGCGGAATTGCAAACGATGAAAACATTAGTCAGCATCTCCAGTCTCGGGCAACGACGGGTCGAGAACTTGCTGGTGGTTCAGTGCCGGTATTGGAATTCCGTGCCGGCATCATCATCGGCTCCGGTTCTGCGTCGTTTGAAATGCTCCGACACCTGACACATCGCTTACCCGTGATGACAACGCCAAAGTGGGTCTCGAACCGAACCCAACCAATCGCGATTCGCGATGTTCTTTATTATTTGAGTAGCGCGGCCAAATTAACGAAGCCAGTCTCCGGCATCTTTGATATCGGCGGCCCAGAAGTTTTGTCGTATGCCGACATGATGCAGGCTTTTGCGAAACTATCTGGCTTGCGGCGCCGCTGGATTATCAAAGTGCCGGTACTCAGTCCGGGCCTTTCTAGTCTCTGGATTGGACTAGTAACGCCGGTGCCGAGCTCGCTAGCCAAGCCACTCGTGCATTCGTTGATTAGCGAAGTTGTAGCTGATCCCAAGAAGAGCATCGATGCAATCATTCCCAAGCCAGCCGAAGGCTTGCTGAGTTTGCAACAAGCGATTGAATACGCGCTCTCCCGAACATCCAATAACGATGTCGAAACTCGTTGGTCCGATGCTTCCTACCCCACCGCACCGTGGCAAAAAGCGCAGAGCGATCCAGCGTGGGCGGGCGAGACGATTTATAAAGATTTGCGCGAACAAACGGTAGATGTCAGTGTCGAAAAAATTTGGAAATGCGTAGAAGCAATTGGCGGCGAGACGGGTTGGTATGGCTCTGATGCGCTCTGGTGGTTGCGAGGTTTGCTTGATCGAATGGTCGGTGGAGTTGGACTGCGTCGTGGTCGTCGTGATCCCGAACATTTGCGGGTGGGGGATAGCTTGGACTTTTGGCGCGTAGAAGAGATTGAACCCGGCAAGCGACTAAAACTTTATGCCGAGATGGTCTTGCCAGGTAAAGCGTGGCTTGAATTCCGAATCAACGAAGTAGTGGAAAACGGCGTAACCAAAACCCATATTGTGCAAGAAGCGACCTTCTCACCGCGCGGCCTTGGCGGATCGTTGTACTGGTTCACGATTCTGCCTTTGCATTCCTTTGTCTTCCCGACCATGCTTCGCAACATCATTAAAGCCGCCCGGAAATTAGAGAGCGATAAACGACATGCATGAGTTCACACCCGAGGTAGAACAACTCGCGCGCGAGGTTATGGAATACAGCTTGATCCGATTGCGGACCGATCCGCCGCTTGATGGACCGAAGTCACCTGAGGAATTGCAAGCTTTGGCTGGCAACACGATTACCGCCGCTGGAATTGGTGGCCATGCAGCTCTCGAACTATTTAAAGAAGTACTGGCCCCGGCATGTATCTCGACTGACCATCCGCGTTACTTGGCATTTATTCCATCCGCGCCAACCGAATACGCAAACCTCTTTGATTTAGTCGTCGGCGCAAGCGCTTTGTATGGCGGCTCGTGGCTGGAAGGTGCCGGCGCGGTCTTTGCCGAGAACCAAGCGCTCCGTTGGATTTCGGATTTGGCAGGGCTGCCACAAAGCGCCGGTGGCGTTTTTGTTCAAGGTGGAACGATCGGAAATTTATCTGCGCTCGTTGCAGCGCGAGCACATGCTCGTGAAAAGCACCCAGAGGTTGCTCGTTGGGTTATTGCGGCCAGTGCCGAGGCTCATTCATCGATTAAATCCGCCGCACATGTCATGGATGTTCTGACGCTTTTTGTCGAACCCGATTCCGATGGTTCGTTGCAAGGCGCGGATCTGGCACGAGAAATTGATGCTTATCACGCAGCTAATCCCACCCATCGAGTTTTTGCCATTGTCGCAACCGCCGGCACAACCAATCTGGGCATCATTGATGATCTGATCAGCATTGAGCCAGTCGCGAAAGAACGCGACATCTGGTTCCATGTTGATGGCGCTTATGGTTTAGCAGCGTTATGCGCGCCATCAGTGCGCCCGCTCTTTGACGGTGTCGAATTAGCAGATTCGTTAATCGTGGATCCGCACAAATGGTTGTTCGCACCCTTTGATGCCTGCGCGCTGATTTATCGTGACCCGAACATTGCCAAGAAAGCTCACCTGCAAAAGGCGGCGTATCTCGATACCTTGGACGATGATGGTGAATGGAATCCATCCGATTACGCGATTCACTTAACCCGACGCGCTCGCGGTTTGCCATTCTGGTTTTCGTTGGCGGCTTACGGCACTAATGAATACACCGATGCGATGGAACAGACCTTGCGCATCGCGCAAGAGGCTGCGGAATTAATTCGCCAGCACCCACGGCTGTCGTTGCTGCGCGATCCAGAACTTTCGGTCGTGGCATTTACCCGGGATGGTTGGACTGCAGATGAATATCAACAGTGGTCGGACCAATTGCTGGCCGATCAGATTGGTTTCGTTACGCCATCCTCCCACCATGGCCAGCCGATACTCCGATTTGCGATTGTGAATCCGTGGACAAAAATTGAAGACCTGGTGGCGATTCTTAACACTTTGTAACGCCGAAATAAGTATGCTCTCGGTATGGATTTCACCTCTGCCGGATCTTCTGCGATTTCGGCCGCAGATTTGACGCCCGCATTGACCGACCTTGAGGTTCGTATTCTTGATTTTGAACGCCAGTGGTGGCGTTATGCCGGCGCGAAAGAGAGCGCCATTAAAGAGCTTTTCGATATGGCCCCACCGGCGTACTACCAATTGCTTAACAACCTGATTGACCGCGAGGATGCCTTGGCGGCTTCGCCCATGCTCGTGAAGCGCCTGCGCCGGCTCCGTGAAGCCCGCACCGCAGCTCGCTCTAACTAATCCCGCACTCCTCCCGCGATACTCCACCGAAAAGCCGGCTTCCTTTTGACGGGTCTGCCCGCCTGCTCTAGATTTGGCGTTAGCACTCTCCGGGTGAGAGTGACAAGAAGCTAATTTCTAAAGGAGATTACAAGCTATGGCAAAGATGATTGCCTTTAACGAAGAAGCTCGCCGTGGGCTTGAGCGCGGAATGAATACGCTCGCTGATGCGGTCAAAGTAACGCTCGGACCTCGCGGTCGTAACGTTGTATTAGAGAAGAAGTGGGGCGCACCCACCATCACCAACGACGGCGTATCAATCGCCAAGGAAATTGAGTTGGATGATCCATGGGAGAAAATCGGCGCTGACCTGGTTAAGGAAGTAGCGAAGAAGACCGACGACGTCGCCGGTGACGGAACAACCACCGCAACAGTATTGGCACAAGCGTTGGTCCGCGAAGGACTTCGTAACGTGGCTGCAGGATCTAACCCAATGGCGCTTAAGCGCGGTATCGAGAAGGCAGTTGATGCAATTTCGGCTGAGCTCCATGCCATGTCAAAGACGGTAGATACCAAGGAGCAGATTTCTGCGACTGCATCTATCTCGGCGGCAGACACCACCATCGGCGAGATGATCGCTGAAGCAATGGATAAGGTCGGCAAGGAAGGCGTTATCACCGTAGAAGAGAGCAACACATTCGGTCTTGAGCTCGAGCTCACCGAAGGCATGCGCTTCGACAAGGGATATATCTCGCCATACTTCACCACTGATTCTGATCGCATGGAAGCAGTACTCGAAGATCCATACATTTTGATTGCAAACTCCAAGATCGCAAATATCAAAGATATGTTGCCAATCTTGGAAAAGGTGATGCAGTCCGGTAAGCCGCTCGTCATCATCGCTGAAGATGTTGAGGGCGAGGCGCTCGCGACTCTCGTCGTGAACAAGATTCGCGGAACATTCCGTTCAGCTGCAGTTAAGGCACCAGGCTTTGGTGATCGTCGCAAGGCAATGTTGCAAGACATCGCAATCTTGACCGGCGCAACCGTCATCTCTGAGGAAGTCGGTCTCAAGCTTGAGGCGACAACCATGGATCTCTTGGGTCGCGCTCGCAAGGTCGTTATCGCGAAGGAAGAGACAACCATCGTTGAAGGTTCCGGCGACGCCGAGCAAATCAAGGGTCGTGTCAACCAGATTCGCGCCGAGATTGAGAAGAGCGATTCCGATTACGATCGCGAGAAGCTGCAAGAGCGTTTGGCCAAGCTTGCTGGTGGCGTTGCTGTCATCAAGGCTGGCGCGGCAACCGAAGTTGAATTGAAGGAGCGCAAGCACCGCATCGAAGATGCAGTGCGTAACGCAAAGGCTGCGGTTGAAGAAGGCATCGTTGCCGGTGGTGGCGTTGCACTTTTGCAGGCCGGAAAGATTGCTTTCACTAAGTTGTCATTGACTGGTGATGAAGCAACTGGCGCAAAGATTGTTGAAGCAGCAATCGAAGCACCGTTGAAGCAGATTGCGATGAACGCTGGTCTCGAAGGCGGAGTCGTCGTGGAGAAGGTACGTCACCTTGAAGCAGGATTCGGTTTGAATGCTGCGACCGGCGAATACGTCGACATGATCAAGGCGGGCATCATCGATCCAGCCAAGGTAACGCGTTCTGCTCTCGCAAACGCGGCATCTATCGCGGCGCTCTTCTTGACCACTGAAGCTGTCATTACGGATAAGCCAGAGCCAAAGGCTGCGGTTGCTCCACAAGGCGGCGGAGATATGGACTTCTAATAAGTTCATTTATGCGTAAGAAAGCCCCCGAATTCTTATCGGGGGCTTTCTGCTTTAGAGTATGCACATGAGTACGGTTACCGATCCATTCAACGCCGCGGATGTTGCGCGCGCTGCCGCGATCGAAGATTCACATGACGAGAAGTTCGTCGGTGGATTGCTTGCGGTCGAAAGTGACCAAGGTTCGGCTGATGGCGTTGAAGAAGCTCGCGTCATTACTTATTCTTTTGAAGCGAACGTTCCGGGTTATGTCGGATGGCGTTGGGCAGTCACCGTTGCACAAGTATCGGATGATGCGAACCCAACTATCTGCGATGTTGTTCTCTTTCCGGGCGATGAAGCAATCGTTGCGCCAGAGTGGATTCCATACGCAGAACGTTTACAGCCAGGCGATGTTGGTCCAGGCGACGTCATCCCTACTTCTGCAACCGATGAACGTTTAGTTCCTGGCTATGCCGCGTTGCCGGGCGATGAAGAGCTCGATGCAACACAACTCTTTGAATTTGGTTTAGGTCGGGCACGCGTGCTTTCTATCGTGGGTCGCGATCTAGCAAGCAAGCGTTGGTACGACGGGGACCGTGGTCCTAACTCACCGATGGCTCGTCAGGCACCCAAGCCTTGCCAGTCCTGCGGCTTCTTCATCCCGATTTCTGGCTCGCTACGTTCCGCCTTTGGCGTCTGTGCCAACGTGCTCTCGCCTGAAGATGCCCGCGTAGTCTCGGTTGACCATGGCTGCGGAGCGCATTCCGAGGCGCTTGTTACGCCTTAGCGCCAATTTCAGACATCAGTTAAACTATCCCTCTTGCAGATCCCCTTCTGCAGCAGTTCAGATCTAAAGGAGTCACCATGCCAGTCGGTCGAGTGAAGTGGTACAGCCTCGAAAAGGGTTTTGGTTTTATCTCCTCTGATGAGGGCGAAGATGTGTATTTTCCATCAAGCGTTCTTCCATCAGGTGTAGCAACCGTTAAGCCCGGCACCAAGTTGGAGTTCAGTGTTGCCGAAGGTCGCAAAGGCCCACAGGCGCTCTCCGTTCACATCATTGATGAGCCAGCATCGGTTGTTGCAAACACTCGCATCAACTCCGATGACTTGGCAACGATGATTGAAGACACCATCAAGATTTTGGACAAGGTCGGCAACGGAATTCGCCATGGTCGTCACCCACAAGGTGCCGATGCAGAGCGCCTTGCCAAGGTGTTGCGCGGTATTGCTAGCCAAATCGAAGGCTAACCAAACTTAAAACCAGTAGTTAATTCTTCTGGAAAGTCCGTTTGCCGGTGTAACGAATGCCGAGCAAACCAAGCGCTAGTCCTGCAGCGCAAATTGCGATGGTGTGCGAACTCGCACCAATTGCAATCGCAACGATGACTGCGATGAGCCAGAGCATGGTGCCGGTCACAATCACGAATAGAGCTGATCTCATAAAGCCGAGCATACTCAGGAAGCACCGATAAGGTAAACGGGTGATTAACCCCGAAGGATCGCTGCGTTCATTTAGGCACCGCAACTTCCGCATCCTTTATCCAGCAAACGCGCTCTCGAACATTGGCTCATGGGCGCAACGCGTCGCGCAGGATTGGTTGGTCCTTCAGCTGACACATAGTGGTCGCGATTTAGGTTTAGTAACTGGTCTGCAATTTTTACCAGCGTTGTTGTTGAGTCTTTATGGTGGTTCGTTAGCCGATCGATTTAATAAAAGAGTGCTTCTCTATTTCACCAATATTGGTGGCGGACTCGTTTCGTTCGTTCTTGGCGCTTTGGTCATCACGCACCATGTTCATATCTGGCACGTGTATTTCCTTGCCTTCATGCTGGGAATATTCACCGCGCTGGATGCGCCGATTCGCCAAGCCTTTACATCCGAGATGGTGGGCAAAGGCGATCTCGCAAATGCGGTCAGTCTTAATTCGGCTAACTTCAACGCCGGACGCTTAATAGGACCAGGTCTATCTGGCTTACTTATCGCATGGTTTGGAACTGGCCCATCATTCATGATCAACGCTGGCTCTTACATCTTTGTCATTGCTGCCTTGTATTTCATTCGTGATGAAGAGCTGCACACGTC
>Ga0208874_1000534_pt1 | contig 13430 bp, 25 predicted proteins | sample CryBogCBH10Oct08_FD_184604 | JGI IMG/M metagenome (GOLD analysis project Ga0208874, IMG submission 184604) | Freshwater microbial communities from Crystal Bog, Wisconsin, USA - CBH10Oct08 (SPAdes) (version 2) | ecosystem: Environmental > Aquatic > Freshwater > Lake | place: Crystal Bog... | reverse complement strand
TCATAGGTTACCAAATGAATTGGATTAACTGCAATGGTCATAAAGTTTGAGCACCATTAGAAATGGGTTGATTAGGTGCGGCTTCTGGTGCTGGCATGGGTTTGATGGTGTTGTCTTGTGGGTCAAACCAAAAATTATCAGCTTTAACAGTATCCGCACAATCAACCCACATCAAATCATCCGCTACTGGAAAAATTTGATTATCAGGCTCAACTTGTGCCACGCGATAACCTGTTTGTCTTGGCTCAATTTTTGAAATTAATGCTTTCATGATTTTTTCCTTTTACCATTCAAAAATGACTACGCCGTTACCGCCTGTGTAAGAAGCCCCAGTTCCACCTAAACCAACAGTAACCGCCAAAGTATTGCCGGGGGTCAAACCTGTTAGGTATTTAATGGCTGCACCACCAGCAGCAGCGCCAATATTGAGATTAGAAGTAGCACTACCAATAGCAGATGTTCCGCCGCCGCCGCCGTACCCAACAGTTGATCCTCTAAAAGCACCGTTACCACCAAAAATAGATGCACCAGTCATATAGCCGGGACCACCACTTCCTCCAAAAATATTTAAATCTCCACCGCTTCCTGCACCACCAGCGGATGGCGATGCTGGGTTTGCATAACGACCACCAGCGCCACCAGTAGCGGAAATTGTTGAAATTGTTTGTGTACCAGAAGCAACTGACGATGTGCCACCAGTATTGCCTGTTGGTACACAACAACCAGACAAAGTAGTACCACCGCCGCCGCCGCCAAGCACGGTTACTTTAATTGCCGTTACGCCTGATGGAATTGTGAATGTGCCGTTGGATGTAAATACTTGACCGAGGACGCCGGGCAGCCCTGTTGAAACCGCAGCCCAAGTTTGGTCGCCACGCAGATACGTGGTTGAAGATGCCGTACCCGAACCCAGACGTGCTGTGCCAACGGTACCCGACGCAAGGTTTGATGCGTTGAGCGTGGTTAACCCCGAGCCATTGCCCGTCAAAGTCCCCGCCAAAGTTACGTTCTGGCTATTGTCAATCGTCACCGCAGTTGTTGCCGTTCCGCCGGATGTGGTCGTTTGAATCTGCAACGTGCCGTCAGTACCACCGTTGTATTTGATACCAGACGTTCCACTGCTTGCGCCGTTGTCGGCTGTTAATGTTGATGCTGTCATTGTGTTACCCCATCAAGCTGTTCTTTAGTCGGCTCTGGAAAAGTTGGGTGGCTCCATGACTTGATGTAATCACCTCTGCCGTCACTGTCGTTTTGTAGTCGAATAACAGTAAGGAAATCAATGTCAGTCAAATCTGGGTAAAGCATTTTGATTTTGTCATGCAATGTCATCATGCACTCCTTGCCAAGAAGCCGGAGAAATATGTTGTTCCAGACCCTGTATTAGTTGTTCCTGCCACGCTCGTGTAATAGTAAATTTCAACATAATCTGTTGAGCCATTTAAGTACAGCAGATATGCGCCAACAGCCGAACGACCCAATGGAACAATTATGTCTACCATTGTTGCTGTAGGTGACCCGTTTTTATACAACGTAATATTGGTTTCAACTTGACTTGCGATAGTCATTCCAACACCAACAATAAATTGGTAATAGCCTGCCACTGTAGGAGTAAAACGATAATTTGTCGTGGCGTCAAAATTACTATTTGTATCAAATGCTTTTGCTTGCCATTGAATTTTTGTAAAAGACCCGTTAGTAATTGACTGTCCTGAACTTTGATACGCCAAAAACGCAGGGCCATTGCCCGCCACGTTAGCGCCAAGCGCTGCTTGAGGGATCGAGCCAGAAGGCAAAACTGGAGCTTGCGCAAACGTTGCAACTTGACTTGAACTGATCGTGACCGCAGTAGTTGGCCCAGAACCTGTTGCCAAAACCATAGACCCAGACGTATCAGCATTAACGTTGTACGCCGTATTCGTTGTTGTGCCTGCCGAAATAACTGTGCTCATACGATCACCTGTCTGCTGCCTGACGGCAATGTGAATGTTACGCCAGACGCCACCGACCAAGGACTGACGCTAATCACGTTGTACCCAGAAGGCACTGTGACGTTGGCTGTGACTGTCTGCGCCATTGAGAGCACGCCGTTGCTTGCGTAAACGTTTGCCCCCGTCAGGCTGTTTGGCACTGTGACGTTGCTGCTGGCGTCTTGGTTGACTGACTTCTCAGATGGATACGTGACAAAAACGTTGACCGAACCAGAGAATGTGACCGCGCTGCCCGAGTTGCTTGAAGAAAGAATCGTTGTGCGTGTCAGTGTGGGGCCGGTGGTGGAATAGGTGCCAATACCAACTTCCCAATTGCCCGAAGCGTCAGTCGCAGCGTAATACGTGGTGTTGCCATTGCCCACCACCGCAAAGGATTGGTAGCCCGTGACCGAGCCAGACAGGGTAAAGCTGACCGTCGTGTTGGCCGTGCCCGTCTGCTGTACGCGATCTGCAAGTGTTAGTGCCATGTGCTTTCCTTACTGGGCATCGTTGACAAGCGACCATGAGGCCCCGCTGTCTGTATTGATATTATTCCATGATGTGCTCTGACTGTCATCCACTATAGACCAATTAGGCGTGTTGCTGTCCGGTACTGCAAACCAGCCGTGTACATCGTACAAGTCCGCTGCCAAAACAGCTTCTGAAATTGCAATTTGAAACGCAGCCGTAACAGTTTGGGAATCCGCAGAGTTTAAATTTTCAGCCAAGGACTCCAAAAAAGCGGCAGTTGCCACATACGATGCCGCAGGCGAATAGCTTTCGGTAATGGTGAACAACACCACAAGTCCGGCAGCAAACGAGTCGGCCAACCCCGTATTTTCTGTGACCGACCCAGCAAACTGAGCAGCAATTGAAATCACATCCGCAGACACAGTGCCTTCTGTGTCGGTCAGCGGGAAGTTGGCATTAACTGTGGGTGTGTCGGCAAGCGTTGAGTTTTCACTGTACGGTACACCGTAATTGCTTTGTTGTGTGCTGGAGTCGGCTGATGTGTACCCTTCCACAATGCCTTCGTACAGCACGGCAACCTCTGAATCGGTGTTGTTTGATGTAAACGCCTCCACCGGGGCAAACAAAAACGCTGACACCTCCGAATTGGAGTCTGCCATCGTGATGCCTTCGGTATCCGATGCTGCAAACTGCGCCGCAAAGACATACGAGTCACCAGACGAAATTCCTTCCGTGTCAGTGAACGGAAAGTTAAACGCCGATGTGGGTGTGTCCAAAGCAGTGAAGCCCTCGGTGAGGGCTAACACATACGCTACGTTTGCGAGCGAAGCAAACGACGTTTGGGCAAACGCAGAAATCCCAAACATTACAGCACCGCCCAGCGGCTCCCACAAGGTTCTCTAGACCATGTATAGCCTTTGTGGGACTTACGAAGACCGTTGATACACTTGCTTACGTTGGCGTGTTGTATACCAGCTTCTTTCATGGCTTTATCTCCTATAAACTTCACCACTTCACCAGTTTTAATGTTAGTGCCAATCCAAACCCATTTACGTTGGTTTGCGTTACCAGCAGCATACTTATTTCCTTTAAAAATAGCGCTGGCAGTTGCTTTTTGTTTGGCTGAAGTTGGCTTTCCAATTTTATCTTTGCCCATTAGCTTTCTAGCCGTTTCAGACACTTTATGCCCTAACGCACGTTTGTTACCAATACTAGCTAATCGATTTTTTTCACGATGCTCTGTAGTTTGTTTGTAACCAGAAGTCCCGTCACCACCAACCGTAAGATTGCAAAGTTTATGACCCAATTCACGAAAACAGGAAATTAACAAGCGTTCATGGCAAAATGCCTCTTCTTCGGTATCCCAACGTGCAAGAATTTGAACATCAGGCTTACCGTATTTTGCAACTACTTTTTGCCAATAGTTATTTCTACTACTTAAATAGTAGGCGCGTCGCTCACTACTACCTTTTCCAATATAGAATAGGATTCCTTGTGGAGTGTAGTGAGCATAGGTGCAAAACATTGCAACTCTTTAATTGCAAAACATTAACTTGTTGCCGTTGTTGAATATGTAACGCTAACAGTGTCACCTGCAGTTGTAGTCTTGGCTGTGCTAAACAAGCCTTCTGAGTACAACGTGCCAGCAGTAGAACCCTGTGTGCTTACGGCACCTGTACCCAACACCAAGAAGCAGCCATAGACTGTGCCTCCGCCACCAGTGATGGTGTAGGTGATGGCCGTGGCTGTTGATGATGTGACGTTCGATGGTGTTGAGCCAGTCGATGTAGACGATGCAAACACCGCTGTGCCCCGCACTGCCGAGCCGCCAACGGTGTAGTTGGTGAACTCAGTCCATGTGTGCGAAGCCATGATGTCAGTGGCGGCAGCGGTGAAGGTGTTGCTGATCAAGCCAAGGAAAGGGCCTGTGACACTGTATGAGCTGCCCTTGAGCAGCGTGTCCAACATCAACTGTTTGCCAATAGCAACAACCAAGTTGGGGAACTCATCAGTCCACTTCAGGTTGCCATCTTTGTCGCGGCACTCAACGTGGTACCAGCCTTCAACGCCCATGCCCTCGGGGATGGTGGCTTTGGCCTGCATTGTGGCAACAGCGTAGTCACCAAAGTTTGAAATTTCATTTGCCATATTCGCTCCTTATGCGATCCGGATGATTGCTGATGTGTTTGTTGCTGATGGAAACTGCACGGTAAATGTCCCATTGGAAACTTTGTCGTTGCCAAAATCCAAAACACAAACCGCTGGGTTTGTTGTGCCGTTGTTCAAATAGATCAAAGCGCCACGCGCCGTGATCGCCCCAGTCCACGCAGCGTTAGCAAACGAGATATAGGCCGTGTCGCCACTGGTCCCCGTTGTCGGGGTTTGCGTGATGGTCAACAGTTGACCGCCCGCCGTGTAGCTGCCGCCCGTAGCCTCGCCCACACTGGTGTAAGCAGTGGTTGTTTGGTTCAACGTTGCTGCGTTGGTGTACAGCGCAATGTAGTACGTGCCCGAAGTGAAGTTGTACACCCCGTTCATCAAACCTGTTTTGAAGGCGTCGCACGCCCAATTGCCAGTAAACGCCATATCAAGTCACCGCCTGACGATATTGACCAGAACGATAAGCGTCTTGACGCTCCAGACCATCGCCCAGACGTTTGGCCAATTGAAGGGCTTCGTTGTACTTAGCGTTGTATGCTGCGAGAATGTCGGCCTCACCTTTCATGTAGGTGTTGGCTTCGACCAAACAACCATACAACAGCACGGTGTCAAAGTTGTCACCCAACCAAGAAGTCCCATTTGGGTTGGTAATTGCCGCCACAGGGACAGAAAAGCCCGAACCCGTGCCTCCAATCGAAGAATTTGCTGCTGAGAGGACATCGCCAACGGTGTATTCACACCCCGCAGAGCTAAGCACAACAGAAGTCACGGCGTTACCCGCAATAGTCACGGTAGCCAATGCCCCACTTCCTGTACCCCCTGTCAGGGGCACATCAAAATATGTGCCGTTGGTATAACTACTACCGCCTGTGACCGTGCCCAGCCCTGAAATGATTGCTTGGATGATCGAAGCTGGGTAGTAGTAATAGTGCAACTCAACGGAATAGTTGGTGTCAGGCGTTGGGCCTAAGATAAAAGATAGTTCATTCGTAATTGCACCGCCCGAGATGGTTGGGCCAAACAGCGCGTAGTACGAAGGCTGGCCAGTGCTATTGGGCGCTGGGTAAGCTTCACGGATGAAGTTGACATCTTTGTTGAGCAAGAAGTTGTAAGCACCGTACGAATCAATCACCGCCAACGAATAGACGGAGAGAAAGTCATTAGGTGCTGACAGATATGGGTTAGTCATTGACACAGCCCCAGTCACATTTTTGCGCAGCGATGGGAACTGAATGACGTTAAAAATCCTTTGCTCTGCCTGCTCGATAAAACGATTGATTTGCGTATTTGTAGAGACAGTTGTTCCATCAGCCAAGTACATGGCTGGGAATTGATTCTCTGTATACGACTGAATCGCGTTAACGAGCTCTTGGTATGTCATGCCATTGGGCCTCGGGCCATCACGCCTTTAGTTGCTGCGCCGGTGCCACGGATTTTGATGCCTGTGGATTTGGGTTCGCGGGTACGGTTGCCTACGCTCACACGGCGTGCAGGCATACCACCGGGGGTTGATTCATCAGCGGGCATTGTGTTGGGGTCGGTTTCATACTCGACGCCCAAGTCAGCTTTGCTCAACGCTTTGCCGGTCATGGTGTGTGGCTTGGCGTACACAGAAGCGGGACCCACTTCTTTGCCGTCTTTTTTCATGCTGAACTTGGCCATATTAGCCTCCGCGCTGGTTGTTTGCACGAGCCATGTTACGACCAACGGCACGCATTGCTTTGCCGGTCACGCCGCCTTTTTTGAGGCCAGACAAGTTGGTCTTTTTGTTCTCATGCAACTGTTTGTCGTGCATACCAAAAGCTTTTTTGATGAGCTTCTTGTCTTGCGAGATGTCGGATTTTTCGTTTTCCATTTTTGCCATGATCGGCTCCTTATGTCGTTGCGACTGTAACTGTACCAATACTTACGCTTAATGCCAAGTTATTTGGCGTCAGCGCAGCGTCAAAAAGTTCCGATCCCCCGACAGGGTTCCAACCCCATTGGAAAATCCGACTACCACCTTCGTTAGTACCTTGAGCCAGAGGGCTGGTACTCGCACTTCTGATAATCTGCAGCCCGCTATTCCCAGACACAGTGTAACTGCGATCAGGGCGTGGGTCTCTCAAACCTTGTGGGTCATCGACCGGGAACATACCGAGCTGCAACTGTGGATGATCCGGGTCCCAACACTCGGGACAGACCAGCAAGTCGTAATTTTTGGTCTTGACGATCTCTTTGCGCAACTGCTTGAGCTTATACCTCTGCCCACAGCGGTCGCACTCGGCAATCGCCCATTTGCCGGATGCAAATCTGTTTCCCATTTAGATCGTGTTCCCAATGAACTGCTGACGCGGCACAAACCGAATCGAAGCTTTTTCGTGATCTTCGTAGGCCGCGAGCTCCCATGCCTCATCGTACTGTTGCTTCAGCACGCCAAGTTTGGGCATACCCTCGGGGATTTTGTTGGCAATGTGGAATGACAAGCCCGCCGCCATCGCTGGGATGAAGCGGAAAGGCACATCCATCACATTCACACCGTTGCCCGCATCCTGCGTGCGGCGCAGACGCCAATACACGAACTGATACGGTTGCGAGCCATCTGGGGTTGGCCACACGGTAACGCACGGCAAGTTTTGTTGGTTCACCCCCGCATTCGCGCTATGCGCCGCAGCAGTTGTGTTGTTCTGCCCGCGCACGCAGTTGTAGAGCGTATTGCCGGAGATGTACCCGTAGACAATCGTTTCTGTGCCGATCTGGATAAACCCAGTGCTAGGCAAGTTTGCCGTGCTGCTCAGCGGGATCGTGGTATCTGTTGCACCAATGCTGCTTGCAAGGGTGTAGCCTGTGCTAAACGTCTGACCATCCAGTCTTTGCACCCAAACCTGAATTGGACGAGCCTGTTGCAGTTTGTTTGGGAGGGTTGCATAGGTAGAAACACTAATGCGTGTTATGGTCAAGTCAGCTTGGCCGGAAGTGCTGTTTGCCTGCGTGCGGATGACGTGCTCAAGCAAATCCACGGTATCGTTTGGAATAGGGTATGTGTTTTGACCCTGCACCAAGTTGATGGTGCCCGAGTCGATTGTCCACATATTAATGCCGCGATTGGCCCATTCAGCGAACATGATGTTCAAGCTGCGGCGAGCGGTCTTCAAGTCATAGCCAGAACGCAACTCCCGACCGGCGCGTTCAAACGCTTCCTCAACAAGTTCAACAAGTTGAAGATTGAATCCTGCGGTGCCGGAAGTTGTATTTGCCATGATTATTTCTTCAGCCCTTTGAGCGTCTCGGCGAGACGTGCTCGTTTGCCTTCAATCCCGGGTTTCTTAGCTGCTGCAGCCAATTTCTTGGCGGGAATTTTCTTCCCTTCTGCAACACCCAATTCTTTGCGCAAAGCACCGGGTTTCTTAATCGCTTTTTGAATCCATTTTTCAGCCATCATTTTCTCCGATACTCGGCGAGTTCTGCTAGGGTTTTTCCAACCTTACCGCCTTTGGCTTTCTTCGCGGTTTTAGCTGACTTGATGAAAGCCTCATCCGTTGGTGCGCCTTTAGCGCCGGGTTTGCGCATCTTTTCACCACGCTTGCGCTTGGCGTTGATGTTTGCATACAACCCCACCTTTCCGCCTTCGGCGTACTCAGTGAAGTCGGTGTCGTCGCGGCGTGCTTTGCGCGTACCGCTTGGCATCTTAGAGGGGCGCACTGCCCCCATACCGCGACTGGCCATCATTTGCGTTTCGCCATTCCGCCGCCGCACATGGCTTCGACTTTTTCGTGCTCTTTCATGTGGCCAGCTTTGTGTTCACCATAAATGTGGTGATGGTGTTTATGGCCATCGCCGCCGTGGTGTTTCTCTACGTGGTGCACATGATGGGGGTGATGAGGAGTTGGCTCCTTCATCAGGGGTGCGTGATCCATTTTCATAAGTAACGTCCTTTCGTTTTGCCGCGTTCGCAGCAGCCATCGGCACGGCTTGATGCAGTGCCGCCTTTTGCTTTTTTCACCATGATGCCGCTGCCCAACTGTTCAGGTTGGTCTTTTTTGGCCACGGGTTTACCCGCAGATGCGTCATCAGGTTCTTTGGGGGGCTGGCCTTGGTCAGCCGTGTAGACTTTGTCTTTGGCCATGATTAAGCCTTGGCTTTGCCGCCGCGTTTCATGCCGGTTGTGGAACCAGCCATTTTGGGCAACATGCCTTTGGTCTTACCGCGCTCGGCCAAACCATCACGGCTAGGAGCAGCAGTGCGCACCTTGGCCATAGTTTCTTTAGTCAAGCCCTTGCTTTCTTTGCTTGGGCCTTTGCCAGTAGTGTTGCCACCGCTCGCCATTTTTTTCGCTTTCATAGAACCACCTTTTTTAAAAAGTGCCGATTCCCCATGACGAGTTTCCGGCTTGTTAACAACTTGTCTATCGGGGCGTTCGCCACCGAATTTTTTACCTTTGTCGGCTGCAGTGAATTCTGCACCAACGGATTGTGGAACGCCAGCTTTTTTTGCAAACTCTGGGTTGTTGGCGACCGCCGCCATGAAGTTGTGCTGTTTTTTGCTAGTTGATGGCACTTCGCTGCTCCCTCATGTAAGCATCAAGCTTGTCGTTGAGTTTATCGAATCGTGAATCGATGTGTGAAAGAAACTTGTCCATCTCGGCCTGAGTCACGTTGTCTCGCGCAATTTCCTCGCGGGTGCGGTTCAGCAAGATTGTCAGGCGAGAAAGCTCAGTGGACTTCTCTTTCAAGTTCCAAGACAACAGACCAATGAATGCGGTCAGCAAAGCGTTCCAAACCATCATTTCCATGTCAACATTTCCATGCCCGCAGGCTTTTGTTAATCCGGCTGTCTGGGTCTTTGGCGGTCTTGGTCGAAGTCAATTTCTTCTTCATCCCTTCCATCCGCGCACAGAAAGAATCCTTGCGTTTTCCGCCTTCGGGCTGAGGTGCTTTTAAGTTCATCCCCTCCTTCTTTGCGGACGCCCGCCCTTTGGCGTTCAAGCCGCCATTGGGATTCTTGCCTTCTTTGCGTTGCCATGCTGATGTCTTTGCCATGTTATGCCGCCTTCAATTTGGCCTGACGCTGGTCTTCCAGCATAGGCTTGATGACGTCTTCAACAAAGTCGCGCGTGAACTCTTCTTGGCCGATGTGTGGCAAGCTGATCTCAGCGTCCACCCAGCACTCAAAGCCTGCCTCGCGTGCGCGATCGCAGAAAAGGTAGTCCTCGCCGGTGTACTTCCTGTCGCGCAGGGCAAAGTCAAACACAGCAAACGCGGTCTCGTTCTCGCGGGTCTCGTACTCCCACTCGGGATGGTCGGCAATGAGCTTCTCGATCACGTAGCGCTTGATGAGCATGAACCCTGTGCCCACGCGGTTGACCTTGAGCATAGACCCATCAAAGATCATGTCGCCGTTGTCGTCGCGGGGAATGTCGAGGAAGAAGAATTTGTCCGATGCGCGGCGGGGATACAAGCCGGCAGCAACGTCTTTGTCGCCACTCTGCGCCAGCAAACGCATCACGTCGTCGGGCATGACCACCACATCGGAGTCGATGAACAACATCTCGGTGCAGTCGGACTTCATGAACTCATTGACCAAAGAGTTGCGTGCCATCGGGATGATGGAGCACCCAGCCATGTAACTCATCTGAATACCAACACCGTGGTTGAAAGCCAAAGGCATGAGTTGAGCCAAGCTGAACGCCGTCTTGATGTTCAGCTTCCCATCGTACGTGGGGATCGCAATGAAGACCTTGCGCCCCGCGAGCTCAATTTGCTTGGTATCAGCCATACGTCACTTGCGTAGAGGTGATGTTCGACGAGTTTGCATAAATACCTGCTTGGCACAAAGCACCTTCGCCGGGCAAAAGCACTTGATACGGTTGCAAATTAGTACCCGTGTTAATGCCTAGAACCCACGCTCCGCCATTTGCTACGTAGTTACAAACTGTGCTTGTTGCGATCGTGCCGGAGTTTAAATCAGTGATGGTAAAAGTGTTGGCGTCCACCACCGTGATCGTGTAGTTACCTGACACCGGAGCCACGTTGCTCGCAGCAACATAAGCAATCCCCACTTTTGCGCCAGTTTGCAAGCCGTGTCCAGTAGAAGTAACTGTCACTGTGGTGCCACTACGTCCATAGGTAGCTGCTGTCGGGGCAACTGCGGTATCAAAGAAATCAACATACCCGGCGGTGCCGTTACCAATAACGGTGGCTTGTTTCAAGCGCACGCGGCCAACGTATAAAAACCCAACGCCTTGAACCTTCGCGGTTCTTACGTCATATTGCATTGTCATAGGTATCTCCTAAAGCCAAAGAAGGGGGCCGAAGCCCCCGCTCAATTAGTCGAAGTTACCGTATGGGTAAGCAGTAGCTGTGCCGATGTTTGTATCGAGCTGGGTGTAGCGCACTGCGGCGGTGAGCGTGCCGGCAGTGATTGTCGGCAGAGTTGTACCCGAACCGCCTGTGTAGGGGATGGTGAAGGTCACGACAACTTGGGAGAAACCAGCGGGCTCCACCACGCCCATTGGGTTGGTGAAATCAAAGGTTGTGGCATTGGTTGCGAGCAACTGCGCGCCAGTTTGAGTGATGGTGTTGCGACCGGTTGCGGCGTTCACAGTGGTGATGCTGCCGTAGGTGGTGTCGTTGAAGGCGTTGCCGATGCTTGCAGTCACGGTACCCAATGTGCCGCCAGTAGCGGTAATCACCACGTTGGTGTCGATCAAGAAATCGTTGATGTTGGAGCCAACAGGGATGTAGAACACAACGCCGCGATACAAAGTACCCGCGCCACCTGTGCCAGCGTCAGCAGTGATGACTGCTGCAGTGGGGGGATAAGCAGTGGAGCTGCGCGTGTAGACGGTGCCGTTGATGTTGGGGATTTGATTGCCGTTGACAAACTGGCCAGAGCCGCCGGAATAACCAGCAGTAGCGACAGTTGTGTTTGTCAAAACAATGGAGCAGTCTTGAGCGAGGTCGGTGTAGCCAACATCGCGGATGCCGCCAAAACGAGAATTGCCCGAGAGAATCGGGCCTTGGAAGGTAGAACGTGCCATGACAAAAAGTCCTTATGCAAAAGTCCCTGTACCAATCGTTGCATCGTCTGCTGGGCCAGTCCGGTACAGGTGAGTTCCCAGACGTATGGTGACTATACATCATTTTGGAGGGAACGCAAGGGCTTCTTTTTTCGCGCCTCTAGCATTTTGGCTTTCCAAACGGGGTCCGCCCAAAGCGCTTTCGCTGCTGCAGCTTTTGCTGCTTTGACTTCTGCGCGGTTAGCAATTTCTTGGTTGTTGGCTGTTTGTTTAGCGGCGTATTCTGGGTCAGCCCATTGTGCTTTTGCTTGCGCACTTGTTTTGGCTTTAGACGCTTCTGTATTGCGGCCTCGCTTAATACCTTCTTCACGTTTGTTGCGTGTTGTAGGGTCTGCCCATGTCGCCGTGCTATTACCCGCCTTGAGTGCGCGTGCCTCGGGCGTGCCTTGTACTGCCTTTTGCGCTGCGACGACTTTGGCGCGATACTCTGGGCGTTGCCATTTATCTAAGGACTCTTCCCGCAAATGTTGTTTTTCGGCTTTAGACCGCACAGACCCACTCGCACCTTCTCCTCCATCTGTGAGGTTAAACAAAGTCCCTGTTTTTAAGTTCCGGCGACCGTACAGCGCAATCAGCTCAACTTCTTTAGCAAACGCTTCTTCCTCAGACTCTGTTTCAAACACGCGCTCGCACGTTGCTACAAGACCCCGTTGCTTCAAATGTGAAATGAAGTCTTGGAATGGTTTGTTGTGAGACCCTCTGGACCAGTGAGAAATGTCTCTGTCGCCAGTACCTTTACCGACATACACAGGTTGGTCTTTTTTTAACGGGCGGGGATCGCGGTACACATACACATAAAACATAAAAGCTCCTTTGGTTGATACCTCAACTATACACCAATGGACGGCGATTTACAATTAATTTTCTAAATACTTTTCGAAAACTAGTTTTGATACCGGTAATGTGCTGCGCCAAATAAAAAAGGCCCCGAAGGGCCCTTTTCTTGGAACTTTGGTTTCTTTTTAGAAGGAACCGCTAGAACCAAACACACCGAGGGGGTCTGACCAGCCAAAGCTGTAGCGCTCGCGTGATTTATAACGCACGTTGCCTGTATCAAAATCCCCGTCCATTGAGTTTTGCAATGGAGTACGGACGAAGTGTTTCAAACCGTTAGGCACGTCAGTGGTCAAGAACCAAGCATTGGGGTCGGTCAAGAAGTGGTTAACTGTATAACCTTCAGGAACCGCACCGTTGTTCTTCAATGCGTTGACGTCGTTGTTGTTGGTACCTACGCGGAGTTCAGTTTCCAACAGGCGAGTAGCCACGAACATCAATGATGGAGGAACGATCAATTTCTTGGGTTTGGCGGCGATCAACAGACCACGTTCGTCAGTCCAAGCAGCGATTTGAATCACGGCGGCTTCCAAAGAAGTCTCGTTCAAGTCAGCTTGAGTGGCGGGTGTGTTGCTGTTGGTACCACCGGAGACCAAGGGGTGAGCAGTGCTGAACAAAGCCACGCCGTCGCCGCCAGTGTAGGTAGAGCTGAAACCGTTATTCAACACAGAAGCGCCTTTGACTTGCTTGGTGTAAGCCATTGCGCGAGCCAAACCTTTGGTGTAGCGAGCAGACAAGCTGTCGTACAAGTTATCTTCGATCGCTTCTTCAGTGATCGAGAAACCCAAAGCGATGGTTTCGTGGTTGTAACGAGTTGTCCATGCTTCCTGTGCGTTGTCATAAGCGATGGCGGAACCTTCGTTTTTGACTGGTGCAGCAGAGAAACCAGACAATTTGGTTTCTTCTTCAAAGCTACGTTCCGAAGTTTCGGTTTCGTAGAT
>Ga0208874_1000532_pt1 | contig 13438 bp, 13 predicted proteins | sample CryBogCBH10Oct08_FD_184604 | JGI IMG/M metagenome (GOLD analysis project Ga0208874, IMG submission 184604) | Freshwater microbial communities from Crystal Bog, Wisconsin, USA - CBH10Oct08 (SPAdes) (version 2) | ecosystem: Environmental > Aquatic > Freshwater > Lake | place: Crystal Bog... | reverse complement strand
AGACAAACGCCAGCATTGCCGCGTCATCCACCAGGTTCATGCTGAGGGTCCACGTGATTTGATAGACCCAAAAAAGCCCCTGCTCAGCACGCATCCGTGCCATGGCCCGGGTCAGCTTGGGTGGGGACAGCATGGCGCAACGCCACTTGCTGGTTCTTTTCGTCGACAAACACCAATTGAGGCTCATGCGTCGCGACTTGGTCTTCATGGACTTGGGCAAAGGCGGCGATGATGAGCAAGTCGCCGACGGCGGCGCGGCGGGCGGCAGAGCCGTTGACCGAAATCATGCCCGATCCGCGCTCGCCCTTGATGGCGTAGGTGACAAAGCGTTCGCCGTTGTCGACGTTCCAAATGTGGACTTGCTCGTTGGCGCAAATGTTGGCGGCTTCGAGCAGGTTTTCGTCAATCGCACAGGAGCCTTCATAGTGAAGTTCACATTGAGTGGTTTTGACGCGGTGAATTTTTGATTTGAGCAGGGTACGGAACACAACGGAATCCTCAAAACCGCTATGGTAGCCGAGACCGCGGTGGCGAGCCCGCCCGTTACAAAGAGATGACCAAAGCGATGCCCCCGAGCACGGCGATGCCGCAAATGACCAACTGGTCGCTCAACGGCTCCCCCAATAACACGACACCGCCCAAGGCGGCCAACACCGGCGCGCTGAGTTGGAGTGTGGCCGCGGTGGTGGCTTTGAGGTGGCCCATCGCCATGTACCAAAGCGCATAACCACAACCCGAGGCGAGCGCGCCAGAGGCGATCGCGAAGTAAACCCCTTCAGCGGGGCTGAGCATCGGGTTCACACCGTCGAGCAGCCCCATGGCCAGCAAAAGCAAACTGCCCAAAACAGCGGCGCGTGCAAAATTACCCGCCGTGACTTGGGTGGGGTCGCCCGCCTTTTTGCCGAGCAAGGTGTAGGCGGCCCAAGCCATCCCCGCCAGAATCATGGCGACGCAAGCCCAAAGCGGGGGCGCTTGCAGGCCCGGCAACAGCAGGCCGATCAAGCCCAACAGCGCCGTGACAAAGCCCACCGTCTGGCCTTTGCTGAAACGTTCGCCACGCCAAAAGGCGTCGCTCAACATGGTTATTTGGACGGCAGCAAAGAGGATCAAGGCCCCGGTAGCCGTGCTGAGTTGGAGGTAGGCCCAAGAAAAGCCCGCCGCATAAATGAACAAGGCCCATGCCGAGCGCCAACCGCCTTTGCCAAAGCCCACGGGGCCGTCGCGACGCCAGACCAAAAAGTTCAGCATCAGGGCCCCGGACAGCAGTCGAATCCACGTGAACGTGGTGGGGTCGATGGCGGTCGTTTTAAGCGCCAAGCGGCACAAGAGTGAATTGCCGGCGAAACAAATCAGGGCCATCGCCGTGACCGCCCCCAAATGATGGCGCGACAAACTGGGCAGGTGCAGGGGCTGGGACTGGGGCGTCGTCATGGAATGGCCTTACAAGCCCAAGGCGGACAGGCTGGGGTGATCGTCCGGGCGCCTTCCGGCCAGGTCCATGGACCAGTGAAACAAACGCTCTTTTTCTTGAATCGGCCGGTCGTTGATGCTGGCAAAGCGCTGTTGCATATAGCCTTCGGCGTTGAATGCCCAGTTTTCGTTGCCGTAGCTTCGAAACCATTGCCCCGAGTCGTCGTGCCACTCGTAGGCAAAGCGCACCGCAATGCGGTTCTCCGTGAAGGCCCAGAGTTCTTTGATGAGCCGGTAGTCCAGCTCTTTGGCCCACTTGCGCTGCAAAAATGCTTTGACTTCTTCACGGCCTTTGGGGAATTCGGCGCGGTTGCGCCAAAGCGTGTCTTCGGTGTAAACCAGCGAAACACGCTCGGGGTCGCGTGAATTCCAGGCGTCCTCAGCCATGCGCACCTTTTGCGCTGCCGATTCGGCGGTGAAAGGGGGGAGGGGGGGCTTGGGGGTCATGGTTTATTCAATTCGGTCGACGTTGAAGGCGGCTTGGTTTCGGCCGAAGTGGGGGAGGATGATTGGGGCGTTGAATTGGGCATGGTGTTGGGTGTCGAATTGGCTGTTGTATTGGCTGTCGTATTGACTGTCGTGCTGACGCTGAGTTGGGTGATGACCAAGCCCAGAATCAAAAGGGCAATGCCGCCAATTCGGACCCCATCGGCTGGCCGAACCGGTGCCCCAAACAAGCCCAACTGATCCACCAACGTGGCACAAACAATCTGAGCGACGACGGCAAACAAAATAAAGTTGCCGACGCCCATGCGGGGTGCGACGAGGGTCGCGCTCAGCACATAAAAGCCCACGATCAAGCCCCCAGCGAAGTCGATGGGTTGGGCTTGACTCAATTTAGAGAGGTTGGGCAGCGTCGAGGTCAGGGACAAAGCGGCGAACAGCAACGCCATAAAACCCACGCTGAAGAGCACCACCGGCGCGTGAAGGGGTTCACCCAAAGCACGGCCCAGCCGGGCATTCAAGACCGCCATGATCGGAATCAAAGCACCCGCTGCTGCTGCCCACAAAGCCAAACGTATCGATAACATGGTTTATAAAAAAAGGAGGGGGTGGCCGTCTGACAGAAGCGGGGGGCGCCTTCTTTCAGTCGGCCTTGCTGGGCATTGTTTTGGCGGTGACGATGCCCCGGTAAATGAGGGTCGTGGCGATCAGGCCAAAGGCCCCGGCCATGCCCATCCAATAGCCGGGAGCGGCTTTGTCGCCCGTGGTTTCGATCAGCCAAGTGACCACCAAGGGCGTCAGTCCGCCAAACAAGGCGGTGGCCAAGCTGTAAGCCAATGAAAAACCGGTGGTGCGGATTTTCAGCGGAATGATTTCAGTCAGCGCCGCAATGGTGGCGCCGTTGTAACTGGCGTATAAAAACGACAACCAGAGCTCGACCCCCAGCATGCGCTGAAAGCTGGGTTCGCTCACCAACCAAGACAACAGGGGGTAGGCCGTTACCAAGGTGAGGCCTGAGCTCATGGCCATGATGGGCCAGCGACCTACCCGGTCAGACAGGGCGCCAAAAAGGGGCAACCAAGCAAAGTTGGAAACCCCAACACACAAGGTCACCAAGAGGCTGTCCAAGGTGCTGAGTTTCAGCACGCTTTTGCCAAAAGTGGGTGTGTAAACCGTGATCAAATAAAAAGACACGGTGGTCATCACAATCAGCATCATGCCGGTCAAGACCAAGCGCCAATTCAGGGTCAAAGCAGACAGCATTTCGCGGGTGCTTGGGTGTGTTTTTTGACTCAAAAATTCATCGGTTTCTTGCAGCGATTTTCGAATGTAAAAAACGATGGGGATGATCATGCAGCCGATGTAAAACGGAATTCGCCAACCCCAATCGGCAATCTCTGCTTTGCTCATGTGGTCGTTGATCAGGTAACCCAAAAGGGCCGCAAAGATGATGGCCACTTGCTGACTGGCCGATTGCCAACTGGTGTAGAAACCCTTGTGGCCCGGCGTCGCCATTTCGGACAAATAAACCGACACGCCGCCCAGTTCAACACCCGCTGAAAAACCTTGCAGCAAGCGACCGATCAACACCAAAAAAGGCGCTGCTAAACCAATCGAGGCGTAACCGGGCACAAAGGCCATCAGTGCAGTGCCAGAGGCCATGATGCTCAGCGTCAGCACCAAGCCTTTGCGTCGGCCAATGCGGTCGATGTAACTCCCCAAAATGATGGCGCCCAGTGGCCGCATCAAAAAGCCGGCGCCAAAGGTGGCGAAGGTGAGCATCAGCGACGCGTATTCGCTGTCGGTCGGAAAAAACGCTTTGGAGATGTAGGTGGCGTAAAAGCCGAACAAGAAAAAATCGAACATCTCGATGAAGTTGCCACTGGTCACGCGGATCACGGCGTTGAACTTCGAGTGAGGGGTCGTTGGGGCGAGGTCGGGTGTACTCATCAAAACATCTTAGGCCAGAGCCCCGCCTTGTGGCATGGGGATTAACACTCAGAGCGAGGCAAAATTCAGTGCCGCGCTCTTAGGAAGCGCAAGGGCCTTAGGCGCGGCGTTCTAACAGCTGAGAGGCCAATTGCCAAAGCGCTTGCGTGAAGGCGTTTTGTGGCAACGGGCTCAAGGCTTGCATCGCGCGTTGCGCCTCTTGGTGGGCCGCCGCTTGCGAAGCCTCCAGTGCGCCTGAGCTTTGCACGATTTGGACAATTTGCGACAACTTGCTGGTGTCGCCATTTTCAATCGCGCTGCGGATCATGGCGGCTTCTTCCGCGTTACCGCGTTGCATGCCAATGATCAGGGGCAACGTGGCTTTGCCCTCGCGCAAATCGTCGCCCACATTTTTGCCCATTTCCTCGGGGTTGCCCGCATAGTCAAGCACGTCGTCGATGACTTGAAACGCAGTGCCCAAAGCCTGCCCATAGGTGGCACAGGCGGCTTCGATTGCTGGGGAGGCATTCACCAACAAAGCAGCAAGGCGGCTACTGGCCTCAAACAATTTGGCGGTTTTGGAGCGGATCACATACAAGTAACCCGCTTCATCCAGAGACGCGTCGTGCATGTTCATCAACTGCTGCACTTCCCCTTCGGCGATGACGTTGGTGGCATCGGCCAAGGTTTGCATGATGCGCATGTTGTCGGCGTCGACCATCATTTGGAAGGCGCGGGAATACAAAAAGTCGCCCACCAAAACACTCGCTGGGTTGCCGAAGGCTTCATTCGCTGTTGCTCGCCCACGGCGCAAGGTGGATTCGTCGACCACGTCGTCGTGCAGCAGCGTGGCGGTGTGGATGAACTCAACCACGGCCGCCAAGTTGTGGTGCTGTCGGCCGGTGTAACCCAAGGCATTTGCCATCAAGAGCAAGACCACGGGGCGCAAACGCTTGCCACCCGCGGCAATGATGTAGTGAGAAATTTGGCCCACCAAGGGCACCCCGGAAGACAAGCGCTGTTCAATCACCGCGTCCACCGCCTGCAGGTCCGGTGCGACCAAAGCCAATGGATTGGGGCGATCCATGGGGGCGTTGATCGGGGACAAAGAGGGGCTGGACATGAAGCTAAAGGAAGCTATGAGAAAAGCTAAAAAGGGAAGCTAAAAAGGGAGGCTAAAAGCGGGTCTGCAAAACGGTGAAATCACCAAGAAGCACCGGGGTGTTCGAAAAACTCGGCCGATTATAGGGGCCTGGGCAAAAACAAAAGGGTCATAAAAGGCAGAAAAAAGGCTCTAAAGGACCTCAAATGAACCTCAAAAGGGCCCCGCTTCGCCGCTGCTCGAGGCGACTCCGATCGCTTTGGAGCCGTCGCTCAGGCGGCCTTTAACAAGCCCTTGTTTTCAATAAAAGCCACGACCTCTTGCAGGCCCGTGAGGGTTTTGAGGTTGGTCATGACAAAGGGCTTGGCCCCGCGCATGCGCAAGGTGTCGCTGCGCATGACTTCCAAATTGGCGCCGACATGCGGGGCCAGGTCGGTTTTGTTGATGACAAACAAATCGCTCTTGGTGATGCCAGGGCCGCCTTTGCGGGGGATCTTTTCGCCAGCCGCCACATCAATCACATAGATCGTTAAATCGCTCAACTCAGGGCTGAACGTCGCGGCCAAGTTGTCGCCGCCCGATTCGATAAAGACGATGTCGGCATTGGGGAACTGCGCCAGCATGCGGTCGATGGCCTCCAAATTGATGGAGGCGTCTTCGCGAATCGCCGTGTGGGGGCAGCCACCGGTTTCGACGCCCAAGATGCGCTCAGCCGGCAAAGCGCCGCTGACGGTCAGCAGACGCTGGTCTTCTTTGGTGTAGATGTCGTTGGTGATCGCAATCAGGTCGTACTGCGCCCGCATGGCTTTGCACAACATTTCGAGCAAGGTGGTTTTGCCGGAACCCACGGGGCCGCCAATGCCCACCCGCAGGGGGGGAAGTTTTTTGGAACGGCCAGGAATATGGTGCAGTGCTGAGGTCATGGTTAACTTCTAAAGAGTCGTGAATATTGTTGTTCGTGTTGGGCCGAAAGAATGGCCAAGCGGGGTGCAAAAGCTTGTCGTTCCTCATCCTTCAAAGCGCAGGCGAGGGCCACGGCTTCAGGAATTTCCCGCGCCAGGCGCAACAAGATTCGCTGACCCGCACTTTGTCCCAAGGGAATCGATTTAACCGCCGTTTGGCTCATGTTTTCACACCAGGCAAAGGCGTAGGCGCTGACGGTTTGGTGCACATCGGCCTCGCCGCTTGGGTGATTGAGCCCTTGTGATTGCAGCCCTTGGTTTTGTAGGGCACGGGCGGCAATTGCAAAAGCCACGGGGTAAGTGGCCATCCAATCGCTGGGCAGATCGAGGGACCTGGCGGCTTCAGGGGCCAGGTTACGCAACCAATCCATCAGCGAGCGACCCATTTGCAAACTTTGTAAACGAAATTCAGCGGTTTCACGGGTTTGTAAAACCCAATCGTTCAGTGCCCTGAGTCGCTGAACATCGTCTGTGGCCAGGGCCTTCGTTGATGCCGCCACCACCGACAAATCGCCGCGCGCCAAACTGAAGACCAATTGGTCGCTTAGCCACTCCGCCGCGTTGGCTTCGGTGGTCACACCCGCCCATTCGGTCGCTGCTTCGAATCCCTCTGAATAAGAAAACCCACCCACCGGCAAGGCTGGCGAGGCCAGCCAGAGCAGGTGCAAGAGCGAATGCATGGTATTTTCAGTGGGCGTGATCATGTGAATGACCGGGCCCATGATCATGTGAATGTCCATGATGACCATAGGCGCCGTTCTCGGGCTCAAACGATTCGTCGACGGCCTTCACAATCAGGTGCATGGCGCGCAGCATGTCGGCCAGCACATGGTCGGGTTCAATTTTTAAATGGTCCGGCTTGAGCTCAATGGGCACATGGCGATTGCCCAAGTGGTAGGCCGCGCGCACCAAGTCAAAGGGGCTGCCGTGTTGTGGGCAGGGGGTGATGCGCAAAACGGCTTGTGGTGCGGCGATCACGCGCACCATCGAGCCGTCCTCGGCCACCAACACATCGCCGCCGCGCACCACTTGGCCGCGTGGCAAGAAAATACCCAAATGGCGTCCCTGTGAGTCGGTGGCGTCAAAGCGGCTTTTTTGGCGCACATCCCAATCCAATTCGACGGTGGCCGCGCGCTTCAACAGCACGGCGGCCAAGCCTTGGCCTTGGGGCAGCAACTTGGAAATTTGCAACATGGGCTCTGAAGGGTGCTGAGTTAAAACAAGAAATAGCGCTGCGCCATGGGCAGGCTGGTGGCCGGTTCGCAAACCAACAACTGGCCGTCGGCGCGCACTTGGTAAGTTTGCGCGTCGACATCCATGCGCGGTGCATAGTGGTTCAGCACCATGTCGCGCTTGCCGATGTTGCGGGTGTTTTTGACCACAGCCAAGGTTTTCTTCAAGCCCATTTTTTGACCGACCCCCGCCGCCATGCCGGCTTGAGAAATGAAGGTCAAAGAGCTGTGACTGAGCGAGCCGCCAAAGGCGCCAAACATGGGGCGGTAATGCACCGGTTGTGGCGTCGGGATGGAGGCATTGGGGTCTCCCATTGCGGCCATGGCAATCGTGCCGCCTTTCAAAATCAGGGCGGGCTTGACGCCGAAGAAGGCCGGTTTCCAAATCACCAAGTCGGCCCATTTACCGTCTTCGATGCTGCCCACTTCGTGGCTGATGCCGTGGGTGATGGCGGGGTTAATGGTGTACTTGGCCACATAGCGACGTGCGCGAAAGTTGTCGTTGCGCTCGGTGTCTGCGCCTTCCACGTCGTGCAATTTGCCGCGTTGTTGTTTCATCTTGTGGGCCGTTTGCCAGCAACGCAAAATGACCTCGCCAACGCGGCCCATGGCTTGGCTGTCTGAGCTAAAGAGACTGATGGCACCCAGGTCGTGCAAGATGTCTTCGGCGGCAATGGTCTCTTTGCGGATGCGGCTTTCTGCGAACGCCAAGTCTTCGGCGATGGACGGATCCAAATGGTGACAGACCATGAGCATGTCCACATGCTCGTCCAAGGTGTTGATGGTGTAGGGCCGGGTGGGGTTGGTGGAACTCGGCAGCACATTGGCTTCACCGACCACTTTCAAAATGTCAGGGGCATGGCCACCGCCCGCGCCTTCGGTGTGAAAGGTGTGGATGGTGCGTCCCTTGAAGGCGGCCACGGTGTCCTCCACAAAGCCCGATTCGTTCAAGGTGTCGGTGTGGATGGCCACTTGCGTGTCAGTGGCTTCGGCCACATTCAAACAATTGTCGATGGCCGCCGGGGTGGTGCCCCAGTCTTCGTGGAGTTTTAAGCCAATCGCACCGGCCTCAATTTGTTCGTGCAAGGCGCCTGGCAAACTCGCGTTGCCCTTTCCCAAAAATCCCAGGTTCATGGGAAAAGCGTCGGCGGCTTGCAGCATGCGTTCAAGGTGCCAAGGTCCGGGCGTGCAGGTGGTGGCAAAGGTGCCCGTTGCAGGGCCGGTGCCGCCGCCAATCATGGTGGTGACGCCGCTGCAAAGGGCTTCTTCAATTTGTTGCGGCGCGATGAAGTGAATGTGTGTGTCGATGCCCCCTGCGGTGACGATATTGCCTTCGCAACTGATGACTTCGGTGCCAGGGCCAATCACGATGTCCACGCCCGGTTGTGTGTCGGGGTTGCCCGCCTTGCCAATTTTGACAATGCGCCCCCCTTTCAAACCGATGTCGGCCTTCACGATGCCCCAGTGGTCCAAGATGACCGCGTTGGTGAGGACGGTGTCGACGGCACCTTCGGCGCGGCTGAATTGGCTTTGGGCCATGCCATCGCGGATGGTTTTGCCACCGCCAAATTTGACTTCTTCTCCGTAACTGCCCGCCGCCAGGGTGAAGTCTTTTTCAATTTCAATGACCAAATCGGTATCGGCCAGGCGCAGGCGGTCACCCACGGTGGGGCCAAAAATTTCGGCATAAGCACGACGTGAAATGCTGCTCATCACAAGGCTCCTTGAACCAGGCCGCGAAAGCCAAAGATGCGGCGATCACCGCCAATGTCCACCAGCGTCACGGTGCGCTCTTGGCCCGGCTCGAAACGCACCGCGGTGCCCGACGCAATGTTTAAACGCATGCCTTGAGCCACTTGGCGGTCAAAACCCAGCGCGGCATTGGTTTCGGCAAAGTGGTAGTGGGAGCCGACTTGAATCGGGCGATCGCCCGTGTTTTTCACCAAGATGGTGCAAGTGCGTCGGCCCACGTTGAGGGGGTGTTCGCCGGGGTCGGTGATCAGTTCGCCTGGAATCATGCGTGCCTCTTGTGCCATTGTTGTGCCAGTGGAAGGGGGTAAGGTCAAATAATGGGTTGGTGAACGGTCACCAATTTGGTGCCATCCGGGAAGGTGGCTTCGACTTGGATGTCCGGAATCATCTCGGCCACGCCGTCCATCACGTCTTGACGCGCCAAGATGGTGCGACCTTCGCTCATCAGTTGGGCCACCGTCTTGCCGTCACGGGCACCTTCCATGACGGCCGCGCTGATCAGGGCCACCGCTTCCGGATAGTTCAATTTCAAACCGCGCGCCATGCGCCGCTCCGCGAGCAACGCCGCGGTAAATATCAACAGTTTGTCTTTCTCTCGGGGGGTGAGTTCCATGGTCTTTTTCCATCCAATTTCATGCAAGCATTGTGCCGCTTTTGTCCGTCATTCAGGCCGCCTGTTTTGAATGGATCAGAAATATTTTCAAAGTTGGCACGGCCTTTGCGACAGCGTTTTGGCACTCAAGGCCAAAGTTTTGAGGCAAATCCTAAGTTCTGTTTTTAGTCAACCTGTTTGGAGTCACCCCATGATGAATCGTCGCGGAAGTTTGAAAACCCTGGCCGTTGCGGCCGCGCTGTCTGTTGGATCTTTGGTGCCCGCCTTTGCGGCTGACACCATCAAAGTTGGTGTGTTGCACAGCTTGTCTGGCACCATGGCCATTTCTGAAACCGTCTTGAAAGACACCGTTCTGATGGCCATTGATGAAATCAATGCCAACGGGGGGGTGTTGGGCAAAAAACTCGAACCCGTGGTGGTCGACCCTGCTTCTAACTGGCCTTTGTTCGCAGAAAAAACCAAGCAATTGCTGGGTCAAGACAAGGTCTCCGTGATCTTCGGTTGCTGGACTTCGGTGTCACGCAAGTCGGTGCTGCCCGTCGTCGAAGAAATGAATGGCCTGTTGTTCTACCCCGTGCAATACGAAGGTGAAGAACTCTCTAAAAACGTGTTCTACACCGGTGCTGCGCCGAACCAACAAGCCATCCCTGCCGTTGATTATTTGATGAGCAAAGACGGTGGCGGTGCCAAGCGCTTTGTGCTGTTGGGTACCGACTATGTGTATCCCCGTACCACCAACAAAATCTTGCGCGCTTACTTGCACAGCAAGGGCATTCAAGACAAAGACATCGACGAAAAATACACCCCTTTCGGTCACTCCGATTACCAAACCATCGTGGCTGACATCAAGAAGTTCTCGCAAGGCGGCAAAACCGCGGTGGTCTCCACCATCAATGGCGACTCCAACGTGCCCTTCTACAAAGAGCTGGGCAATGCAGGCTTGAAGGCCAAAGACGTGCCCGTGGTGGCCTTCTCCGTGGGTGAAGAAGAATTGCGCGGCGTCGACACCAAACCCTTGGTGGGTCACTTGGCGGCTTGGAACTACTTCATGAGCCTGAAGAACCCCACCAACGATGCCTTCATCAAGAAGTGGTCTGCCTATGCCAAGGCCCACAACATCGCCGGTCACAAAGACAAACCTTTGACCAACGACCCGATGGAAGCCACCTACATCGGCATCAACATGTGGAAGCAAGCGGTAGAAAAAGCCAAGTCCACGGATGTGGACAAGGTCATTGCGGCCATGGCGGGTCAAAAGTTCACCGCGCCCAGCGGCATCACGTCTGAGATGGACAGCAAGAACCACCACTTGCACAAATCGGTCTTCATCGGCGAAATCAAGGCCGATGGTCAATTCAACGTGGTTTGGAAAACACCCGCACCCGTCAAAGCCAAGCCTTGGAGCCCTTACATCGAAGGCAACGACAAGAAGCCTGATGAGCCTGTGACCAAGTAAGCCCCTGAAAAAACCAAATGCCTTTGCAATTTTTCCTCGTCGTTCGTTGGTCGGTGGCCTGCCTGTTGGCTCTTTTGATGGCGGGTCACGCCCAAGCGCTGACCGCCAGCCAAGCCAAACAATTGGTCACAGCCGATTCGGATGCCCGAATTCAAGCCCTGGGCCAAGCGGTTGAGCAACTGAGCCAAACGCCTGATCCTGCCACCTTGGTGCTGATCCAGGCCTTGGCCAACGACGAGGTGAAATTCAAAGGCGATCGTGTTTTTCTGATGCACGACAACCAACCCCGCGACGCGGTCAGCGGTGAGTTGGTTGCTCTGCCCGACGACGCAGAAGACGTCGTGAACAACAACCGCATGCGCGGAGAAATCGACGCCGCTTTGGCGTGGTTGAAACTTTTTGATGCCAATCCCGCCCAACGTTTGGCGGCCATCAAAACCCTGGCTGACGAATCCGATGCCGCCCATTTGCCCCTGCTTGAGAAAGCGCTGGCGCAAGAAACCACGCCTGATTTGCAGCGTCAGCTGCGGTTGGTGCGTGCCCGAATTTTATTGGCCAGCCCGCAAGCTGACCAACGCATTGAAGCCGTTCAGGTGTTGTCCAACGAGCACGACGCCACCACCAAAACCTTGTTGGTTGAGCAGCTCAAAAATGAAACCGACCCCAAAGTGCAATCGGCCCTGCAACTGGCTTTGATCAAAATCAACAACGCCTTGGCTTGGAGTGAGCGCGCCGCGGCTGTTTTTTCTGGTCTCAGCTTGGGCAGTATTTTGTTGTTGGTCGCCCTCGGTCTGGCCATCACTTACGGCTTGATGGGCGTCATCAACATGGCACATGGTGAATTGATGATGCTCGGCGCTTATGCGACCTACACCGTTCAGGTGATGTTTCAAAAATTCCTACCCGCATCCTTTGATTGGTATTTGTTGGCGGCTGTGCCGGTCTCGTTCTTGGTATCGGCTTTGGCGGGGGCGGTGTTGGAGCGCGGGGTGATACGCTTTTTGTACGGTCGTCCTTTGGAAACCCTGCTCGCCACCTGGGGCATTAGTTTGATGTTGATGCAATTGGTTCGCACGCTCTTTGGCGCTCAAAATGTGGGGGTTGAAAACCCCAGTTGGATGAGTGGCGGCCTCGTTTTGATGGGCAACTTGCAGTTGCCTTGGAACCGCATCATCATCATTGCATTTGCCTTCTTCGTGCTGCTGTGTATGTCCCTGTTGATTGGCAAGACCCGCTTGGGCTTGTTTGTTCGGGGTGTCACGCAAAACCGCCCCATGGCTTCGTGCATGGGGGTCAACACCGCCCGCATCGATACCTATGCCTTTGCATTGGGCTCGGGCATCGCCGGCCTTGCGGGTTGTGCACTCAGCCAAATTGGCAATGTGGGGCCTGACTTGGGCCAAGGTTACATCGTCGACTCTTTCATGGTGGTGGTGTTGGGCGGCGTGGGGCAATTGGTCGGCACTGTTTATGCGGCCTTGGGTCTTGGTATTTTGAACAAATTCTTAGAGGGCTGGGTGGGCGCGGTGCTCGCCAAGATTGCCGTTCTGATCTTCATTGTGGTGTTCATCCAAAAACGGCCTCAAGGCATTTTTGCGATGAAGGGCCGGACCGCACAAGACTGATCTGGTGACAAGACTATGACCACAACCTTAGAAATTCCAAAGCCGCCTGCCTTGCTCAGCCGTTCGGGCTGGAGCGGCTTTTTATTGGCCTTGGTGCTCATCTGCTTGATGGCACCCGCCATGAACTTACTGGCCCCCGATGGCAGCTGGTGGCACCTCAGCGACTACGCGGTCGCCTTGATTGGCAAAATCATGTGCTACGCCATTGCCGCTTTGGCGATGGACTTGATCTGGGGTTTTGCGGGCATTTTGAGCCTGGGCCATGGCTTGTTCTTTGCCTTGGGTGGCTATGTCATGGGCATGTACCTGATGCGTCAAATTGGCCGCGACGGTAACTACAAAAGCGACTTGCCCGACTTCATGGTGTTTTTGGATTGGAAGACCCTGCCTTGGCATTGGACCTTCTCCAACAGCTTCATCGCCACCTTGATTTTGGTGGTGGTCGTGCCGGCGGTCGTGGCTTGGGTGTTTGGTTTCTTCGCCTTTCGCTCGCGCATCAAAGGGGTTTACTTTTCCATCATCACGCAGGCTTTGACGTTTGCGGCGATGCTGTTGTTCTTTCGCAATGAAACGGGTTTTGGCGGCAACAACGGCTTCACCGATTTCAAACGGATTTTGGGTCTGCCGATTGCCACGCCCTCCATGCGCATGACCTTGTTTGTCTTGACCGCCAGCGCCTTGTTAGCCTGCTATGTGTTTGCCAAGTGGTTGGTGCAAAGCAAGTTTGGTCGTGTGCTGCAAGCCATACGCGATGCAGAGAGCCGCGTGATGTTCTCGGGCTATTCGCCCATGCCTTACAAGCTCACCATTTGGGTCATCTCGGCCGTGATGTGCGGCATTGCGGGTGCGCTGT
>Ga0208874_1000526_pt1 | contig 13560 bp, 36 predicted proteins | sample CryBogCBH10Oct08_FD_184604 | JGI IMG/M metagenome (GOLD analysis project Ga0208874, IMG submission 184604) | Freshwater microbial communities from Crystal Bog, Wisconsin, USA - CBH10Oct08 (SPAdes) (version 2) | ecosystem: Environmental > Aquatic > Freshwater > Lake | place: Crystal Bog... | reverse complement strand
GACATCAACGGAACAAGGAAACTGCTAATGACTATGCCTAAGGGTGTCTACTACGTCGGTGATCTTTGCTATGTCCTTGGTGACTCTTGGCATGAAGTGTGCGAACTCACGATTCAGAATGGCAAATGCCTCAGTGGTGAGTTCACTCTGAAAGATGGCCGGCGCTTTGCCATGTATTCGACCACCTATGGCGATGGTATCTATAAGGATAACTTCAGCCATAACCTCTGTGTTGACTCTGGTTCACTTGGTTGCATTCGGCTGATTGACTGTGATCCAAGTGATAAGCTTGCCGACGACATCGCTCGACTTGGTGGTCTGCATGACTATGCAATTGACTTCGAGACTATGATGTCTAACGGCACCATCTATCTTGGTGATGTCAAGATCAACGTTGATGATGAACCCTATTATGCTGAAGAAGAGGAAGAAGACTATGTCTAATGTAGAAGACTTCATGGCGATTCTGAATAATCGCAGCCGTGGTAGTGACAAGACTAATGGTCTTGGCTATCCTTATATCTCTGGCTATCTCCACCAGTACTTGGTTACCTTGGCAATTCAATTCCCTGAGGTCGACAAGTACATTGGTGGTACTGTAAAGGTCATGCAACAAATGGATCAACTGGAGGCTAATACTCGTGTCTAAGTCAATCATCCCTATGAATAAGCTTACCGAAGTGCGTAATGAACTCAACACCGAGCTTCATCTACTCTGGGCTAATGGCCACACCAAGGATAAGTTTAGTACTCGCACGTTCTATAGAGGTCCTCGTAAGTCTAGGAATGGCTCCAGGCCCTCAATGACTCGTAAGCAAGATGCAACTCATGCATTTATTGCAATCTATAACTCCAAGAAGCAAATGGTGGGCTATCTCTAATGCGTAATCATTACAAACTACTCATGTATGATATTCCAAATCACGGTGTACTGACCCTGGAATACTCAACTCTTCAAGAAGTCAGAGAAGCTATCCGCCTCTGGTGCTCAAATGACTATAAGATCTATAGTATCAATGTAACTGAAATCACCGAGGAATTTACCTATGCTTGAGTTCGTTATCTATTATGTAGTAATCCCCTTTGGTATCGGTATAGCTATAGGCATGCTCGGTGCTAAATTCTTACAACTCTTCAAGAAACACTAATGTCTATTAAAGAAACATTAGAATCAGCCAAGAAAGACGACTGGCTTCGTCTTACAATTGAAGCCCGCATCGGCCGTATATACGATGATAGATCAATAGAACTAAGAGCTGGAGTCAATCGAACATTTGTGATATTCCCAGACTCTAAAGAAATCAAAGCTGCATCTATTATAGATAAACCACTCCAGCCAGGTGATAGTGTAATCATTCTCTCGGCTAAAGACTCAGATCTAATCTATACTATTAAAACTATTATAGAAAACACCGCATGGATTTGCTGTACTACATTAGGTATCAGTGATCAACTTATTTCACTGGATAACCTCGTAAGATACACTGAGTAATAGCTTGTAAATTATTGACAGATTTACAAATACACTTGTCGATTCTTTTACAAATTGACATATTTACAAAATACAGCATAGGGCCATAGAGTATACACTGACGCGAAAAGCTATTGACATTAATTCCAGAACCCTATAGAATGGATCTATCGAAACACAGAGGAACACACAATGTCTAAGCAAGCTCTCAATGCATTCGTCTCTGCCTATGATCACATCCAGTATATCTATGACTCTCTACACTCTCATATCACTGACGCATATACTCGGCAAGCCTTCATTAATCTTCTGCAATGCTTAGAGGACGAAGGTAAAAGCATCGAGATGGAACTGGAAATAGATCTGGGAGCCCGTTGACATTAATTCCGGCCTATGGTAAGATAAATCATCAACGGAAACAAGGGAAAGCACGATGCGGATCGACATGGCTCTGGTGAATAATGGCTACACCTATACTTTCTCTGATGGCACTGAGGTCTGGTCTCGTGAGCCTATGACCAGGTCTGAGCTCATTGAGTTCAAGAAGTACATGGACAAACACTCTGCTGACCATGAAGATTATGATGATGAAGATTATGAGCCCTACTATACTTTAGGAGAGCCGAATATTAGGCTCTGATAGGTTGGGCCTGGCTGCTAGATGCTGGTCGTGGACGCTGAGGTTGCAGATCTAGTATGCCGGGCCCAAGCCGCGGTTGACATTAATTAGCTCCCGTGGTAAGATGGGATATACCATCCAGAGGAAACGAACATGACCTTTCTGACCCTTTCCGATATCGCTGCCGTCTCCGCTGAGCATGCTGGCAAGGCCCAGGTCTTCTCTGACCTGCACAAGGACGCGCTGGGCTTCCGTCCTCGCGGCTCGGCCTGTGAGTTCACGTCGGTCGAAGACTTCGATGCCACGTGGGATTACCTCATCGTTGCCATGCGTGAGTCCATGGAGGCTGAGCGTCAGTCCGAGATCCGTCGTCTCCAAATCTTCAATGAGCGCATTACTGACATCCAGAAGCTCGTGGTCAATGCTACTGTGCAGGATGCCATTCGCTACATTGCTGAGGCGGACGATCTGCTGGATGATCTCGAGGCCAAGGACTATGATTACCTGGACTATGACTGGGGCCTGAAGTACGGCACGGTCCGCGGTCTGATGGGTTGACATTAATTCGGAGCCATGGTAAGATGGGATATACCATCCAGAGGAAAACAGCATGACTCCGAAGCAGCAAGTTCTCGCCAAGCACCCGACCGCCAAGCTCCAGATCGACACCATCCGCTGCTGCTACGTGGTGGTGGTCGATGGCAAGGTCCTCGGCGAGAGCCACGGTGGCCATGGTCGGGCATGGCGGAATGCCGCTCTGGCCATTTGACATTAATTCGTCCAGGGTATAAGATAGATTTATCGAAACAAACAAGGAAACTGACATGAACTCGCGCTTCGCTCCCAAGACCCTCGGCACCACCGATGCTGACGCTGTCGCCCGCTTCATGGCCGAGAAGGGCACGACCCTTTGCAACACCCGGACCGTCCTCGGGTCGAAGCAGCTCGACCGTCGGCCGTCGAAGCGAGCCCCTTGGTCCAAGGTCGCCTAGGGGATTGACATTAATTCGACCAGGGTATAAGATAGTCTTATCAACCAACCAAGGAAACAAACACCATCAACCTCGTCTTCGCCATGACCTCCACTCCGTCGGTCGGCTTCATGGCCGCCCGTCAGGGCCAGCTGGCTCAGATGGATGTCTCCACCCGGCACAAGGGTCAGCTCGACCTCACGGGCTGGAACGAGGCCACCATCACGGATGACTGGGTTGAGGCCGATGAGTGGTACGCAGCCCACTTCATGGGCTAATCTCGGACTGCTCTGACTATCCTCCTCTCATTCAAGGAATCATCATGACTGCTCCCGAACTGATCACTTACCAGACCGCTGAAGCCTATGGCCGCTACATTGGTACTCAGTACGCTCAAGACCTGACTGACGTGGACGAAGCTCCTGAATACTGGCCTCCTGCTTTCCAACGGGCCTTCTCCAAGGGCTTCGATGCTGCCATCAACGAGTTCGGCGAAGTAGAAGTCGTGATCAACCTGATGTCTGGAAAAGAAGTCGTGCAGCCCATCGACACTCCCTGGTGCTGCAATGTCTCCTCTGAAACCTACTGGTGTATGTAATGAAGACTCTGTATGTCATACTCCAGCAAGAACCTGGATATCCTAAGGTGGATGTCTTCGGTGTATATTCTAGCTATAACAAAGCTCATGCCAAGGTCAAAGAGCTGGATGCATCTTCCTCAGTGTTTGATTACTGGGTTGATGAATCCTATATCAATGAAGTGGAAGACTAACCATGGACTATCTAATCATCCCTGGTGTAATACTGGTGGCTCTGCTGGCTTTAATCTGTTGGCCTCATAAGAAGAAGAGGAAGTGTAAGGATGGCGTCTGTGAGCTCTGAATTCATGAATATTACTACTCCCGAAGGCCATGGCCAAATGCTTCCTGGTGAAGACGAGTATAAGGCTGAGATTGTTGATCTGCTTGAACAGATTAGAGACCAGCAGCATGAGATAGATGCATTGAAGTATGAGATTCGAATGCTCGAGTGTGAGCTAATGCAAGAGCGAAGGTGAAGTGCTAATAATAAATCACACTGCAGAAGTGAAACACAGGGCCAGTGGCCTAGACTCCCAGCCAGATTTTCGTGGTTTAAAATAGAGTGCAAAGTGTGATTAGTATGCCAGAAAAAAATTTCCCGGAAAAATTTTTAGAAGTTCAAAACGATGATTAAGAAAATTCTGTTAGGTATCTGTTTGTCTGTACTGTTTACTATTCTGTTTGCATGTAGTGGTACTCTCATGATTTTTGTATTTGAGCAAATGCATCATGATATACATAGTTATGTAGATATCTTCTTTAATTTTATTCGGTTTGGTTCTGTTGTTGGATTGTTTGTTTCTACATGTTGGAGTTTTATTATGATCTTTGCTATTTGGAGTTATGTGTTTAGGGATTATGAATATGACTATTGAAGAAACTATTCAGAGCCTCAAGCCTGGTGATCGGGTGAGGGTGACATTTGAGGAAACAATCAAAGATGCAGAAGACACCATCATGTGGTTCGCATCAGATTGGAGTATCGACACTAACGACCGTTACACCACCATCACCTCCATTGAAGTGATTGAACATCCACTGCAGGTCGGTGACCAAGTTCATACAATTAACGGTCACCAAGCCACTATCCTTGCCATTGCTGAAGATCATGCAATGCTAAAGTTTAGGGATAAGAGTATTGGTAGTTCTCATTTCAAAAACCTAAAGAGGATCTAGTGAAGAAAAACTATTCAGTAGGTGGCAGAAGTATGTGTTGTGGATTCCATCCGTGGTTTGGTCCATATGGCTTCGGTGATGCTCGTGGATTCAAGACCTTTGTGTACACTACTGATCTGCGTCACGCTCTAGCTCAGTATAGACGCTTGCCTATCAAATATCGGCAACTAGATGGACCAGATCCTGTAACGGGTAAACGTGTCTGTTTAGCATATGGAAAGATGAAGGGCATCTAATGATAGAGTTTATTTTGATACTACTGATGAAAGATCGTCCATGGGTGATTGAGATGCACCATTCATTTGCTCTATACCAAGAGTGTGCTGCTGTAGGTTCTGATATTCAAAAGAGCCACAGTGAAGTCGCTGGATATCGCTGTGAGAAAATCACTAGAGTGCATTAGCAGTTGACATTAATTCCATGATATGTTATTATGAATTATGGAAACGAAGAGGAATACTATGAGAATGAAATTTAACACACCAATCGTCACCGAGACGGATTTGACGGAGGCGTTGATCCGCGCAGGGCAAGAGGTCGAGGCGCTCAAGGCAGAGAATGCGAGGCTGCGGGAGGCGATTGAGCCCTTAGTAAAGATCGCTGACGCCTATGATGACAATCATCTTGACGATGAAGCGCGAAAAGAATGGGCACATGGTGCCAACACCCGTCCTTTTGACCAAATTGAGTTGTATACCGGTAGGGGAGGTCGTAGGTTGCTGACACTGCAAGATTGCATGACAGCCCGCCGCGCCTTTGGAGGTAACATGACGCTTAGAGAGAAGATCAAGGACGTTATCGAACTGGGCTATCCCGCCGGATGGACCGCCGACGCCATCCTCGCTGCTGTCAAGGAGCACTTGACGAGCGATGAGGCAGTAGAACGGGCAACAGTTGCTTGGAACAATAACGGTTATGGGTCGCATGTCAGCGCCGCCATTCTCGCCGCCCTTGGAGGTATCAATGAAACTGAATAGAACACGAGAGCTATGGAGAGCAACTAGTCCTTCAGGTCGCTGGTATTATGAAATTGAACGGCAAGCCAGTCAAGACCTTGAGTCTCTTTTTCAGGAGAACTTTGAACTACGTGATGCTGTAGAAAGCTACAAGATCGCTGAACTAGAAACCCAACTAGAGCAGTATAAGAAGGCTCGTGGTCCTGTGATCTCTAGAGAGCTTTATGAGAAGATGATGAATAGAGGTGATGAATGAAAGTTTATATTGGCCGATATAAGAAGTGGATTGGTCCATATCAGATTGTGGATATGCTTCTTCCTTTTCTTAATGATGATAAGAGGCATAATATTGGGTCTTGGCTATCAAAAACGCCTTTGACCGGTTTCTGTCAATATATCTACAATAAGAGACAAAGAAAGATTAAAGTCAAGATTCATAACTATGATACTTGGTCGACTGATCACACACTGTCTGTTATCATTCTTCCTATGTTGCAACAACTACAAAAGACAAAGCATGGGTCTCCATTCACTGATGATAAGGATGTGCCTAAACATCTACGGTCAACATCTGCTCCACCAAAGGAAAACGAATATGACACAGATGCAAATCATGAAGCTCGCTGGGATTGGATCCTAGGTGAAATGATCTTTGCCTTTGGCGAAATTGCTTCAGGCACTTGGGAGGATCAATTCCATAGCGGTGAGCATGATATCAAGTGGGTACCTACTGAAGATGGTAATCATGAAGAAATGCAAAAGGGTCCTAATGATACTCACGTATTTGACCGCAAGGGATATGATAAGCATCTAGCTCGTATCAATAATGGAACTAAGTTATTCGGTAAATACTTCATGGCTCTTTGGGATTAGACAATGGAACAACATTATATTCATGTACCTCATCCACCTAGTCTTGGGACTAGCAGTTACGTTGCAAGTACTGTTATGGATGAAGACACAATCGTACAGTATAATACGGAATCACCTCCACCTTTGGCTTCAAAGCCCGTGGAGGCATCTCCGCATGTAACTGTTAATACCACCGAAGTACAACAGAACCAATTTGTGTCTATACAGAATACGGTTTACCAGTTTCTGCAGATTAATAAGCATCGTTCCTCTGTTCATAAAACAGCGGCTCCTAGTGCGCCGACAACCAGTGAAACTGGTAAATGCTGCTGCGTGGAACCCGTGGTGAATAATTATTATAGCACAGTCGTGTTTAATCCATTGACAATATTTCTTGAATTTATTATAATTATTTTAGTGATCTGTTTGTTTTTCAAGAGAAAGTAAAGATGCATATCCGGATTGAATGGCAATATGACTCGATGGATTGTGAATTGTGTGGTCCATCTTATGCACAAGGAGCAAATGTATATTTTGATGATGAACTCAAGCTTGAGCTGACTCCATTTGCGCATTGCTTTGATGGTACTAATTATGATAGAGATGAAGTCTATAAGCGTATCATTATGGAAATTGGTAATCTTTTTGATCTAGACCTTCAACTTGAAGAGAATGAAAATGTTTAAAGAATTCAATCGTACTAATCCGGCTTCTTGGGGAAATCTTGCAACTCTTCCTGAAGAAGAATTTAATAGGATTCTTTCTTTTAATGACACTAAAAAGCAACTCAAAGAAAAGATCAAGTTTAAGAGATATAAAGTTACTCCTATGAAAGTGTATAAGCTTACACAATATGGAGAATCTTTTATTATAAGTGCTAAAGATTATAATGCTGCATCATTTCAAGCTAACTATAGCGGTGTAAAGTCAGAATTTCCAGAGCTTGATCTTTCTGACTCTAGTACATATACTATGGATGGTCGAGTTCCGACTACAACTTATAAGATTGAGGATATTAAATGACACAGACTGAAAGGCCTAGGGCAGCTTTGGCTACTGCCGATATTACTCTGATTAAGAGAGCTCTTGGTTTCTACATGAATAGTATCATCAATAATGAAGCCGAGATTAGAAAGATTTCTAATATCATGCATCGTCTAGGTAGGATTGAATAGTGCTAGAAACAATTTGCGATACTATGATCGAGGCTTACCGTCGGAACTGGATTACTAGCCGAGATGGTAATGTAAGTATCCGTCATCATGATCGAGATCATTTCTATATTACTCCAAGCGGTGTCCGTAAGCAAACATTGCAACCTGACCAATTCAAGAAGATTGGTATTCGTGGATCTTCATGGGAAGAAGAAAAGTATACTGATATTAGTTCTAATCTGACACCGAGTGGTGAGATTCCTCTTCACTTTGGTTTACAGAAGAATATGGGACAGCATGCAGATGATGTTCGAGTGGTTGTGCATTTTCATCCTACTTATTGCGTAGCTGCTATGCATAGAGGTATTGAACTAGGCGATCTGGCCAAGGATTTTCCAGAACTTAGTCGATATACACACGTTGCTCCTAATGTACCTGATGTTCCACCTATTAGTCAAGAACTCGCAGACTATTGTCATGAGAATCTAGAACTAGATGAACACGGCAATATAGCATATGATATCGTAGGTATCAAGGGTCATGGTGTGGTATCTATCGACACTAGTCCTTGGCGGGCCTTTGAACATATCGAGCGTCTTGAACACATCTGTCAAATTGTATTGGTATCTGGAAAATACTAAGATGAAGAATGATGTAGTTTTATCATCTATGATTCCATATAAGCAAGTCGAGAAGATTCTTGCATTTTGTTGGATCAGCGGAATGTTTGCTGGATTTGCTATCTATGGTGCAATGATGTTTGATCTTATCATAGCTCTTATTGGTAGTCTAGGTATGATGATATCTTTTATTGCAACCGCTTTGTGTTTTTCTTATGAAAAGACTGTTGACATTAATACCGTAAAAGATTAATATAGTATTAACAACAGAGGATTGATTATGGGTAACAATTATTTCATTCACGAAGAGCGGTGTCCGCATTGTGGTCACTATCCTACACTAGAGCACATTGGTAAGTCCAGTCATGGCTGGAAGTTCCAATTCAATGGCTCAGTCTGTAAGACTAAAGCCGATTGGGAAGCTCGGCTGCTGAATTGTGCTATTATTGATGAAGAGAATAGATTTATTTCTCATCAAGCTTTCTTTGATATGGTTGATCGTAAACAAGATGGTCTTGATCATACTACAGCCAGTAGTAAACAGTGGGGAATATTCCCGCCTGACAAGCGCACATATCTAGATGATGAAGGTTATTATTTTTTTGATGGAGATTTTTGCTAATGCGGTATCAAGGTAATTGCACTATTGGGTTTCAACATGATGATGGTACTGTTGTAACCATTAACTGTACTGAAAATGGAAGCCCCGATGATATGCTTCCTCTTCTGAATATCATTTATAAGACGCGTGATATGGCATTGAAGCTTGTGTCTCTTGGAGATATTCGAGCAGTTAAGCCTATTATGAAGCCTTCTTCTGGTTATGGTCATTCTATTTCTAATCCAGAGCCTAATGTAATTGTTGCTTATTCTCGAGATTGTAAACCGGGATATCAAAATCAGACTCTTTATGTGAATATGGAAGAATATAATAAGTATGGTTGTACATCTACATATAACTATCTGTTTATAAATAATTCTTGGGAATGTTATACTCCAGTAGCTTATAAGTTGCATAGGGTTACAATGACTCCTGAAGAATCTTTTTAATTTAAGGAAGTATTATGGTTAATTTTACAGTAACGTTTAAGCTTAATGGTTTTGATGTTGGTTCTACTACAGGTGAACTGGATGAAACCCATCTCGAAGAAGAAATGCTAAAGATTCAACACTATTTTAGAACTGGCGGTCTTGCAGTTCAAGCCTTGAATCTTGGTAATTGGGATTCTATGGTCATTACAGTAGATGGTGTCACATACCCTTTTTCAAGATAAATAAGAAGACCGTATTACTTTTTTTCATTCTAAATGAAATTAGGGGTATAGTCATGACATTTCCTATATGGTTAAGCTTATTAAAGAAAGTGTTACACATATGAAAAAATCTAAGTATCAAATTAAAATTAATTGGACTGGAATAAAGATTTTTTTTGTAACTATATTTGCTTCTTTAATGCTTTGGGGGTTTATTGTTGGAATGTCTTTTCTTACATATAATATTATTAAATCTGGACATATGTAATGCAACAAATTGAAAAGATCGAGTCACATTTTACAGAAGTTGTTTATCAACTTGCTGATCTTGCAATGAATAATGAATATGATAAAGCTTATGAAATTCTTGAGGTAATGCAAGACTTTATTGCTGATATGAAAGCAGATATTATTGCTTTGAAGAAGATGAATCTTCAGTCAGAACAAAATCAGACTGCACAAGCTGCTGGATCTTCCAAATTGGATACGGCAAATTGTGTATTCCATGATTTTTAAGTCTATGATGTTTTTGACATAGTACTAGCATATTATATTCTGAATCTACAAAATCTGATGCTTGCTTAAAATCTGCCCAGTTAAAATCGGGGCAGATTTTTTTTACTTTATCCCAGTCAATAGCATCTGCAAAAGCCCATTCAATAATAAAATGGTGCAGTTCTAAATCAGTTTTACTTCCGCATATATAACAACATGCATTAGCATTATCTTCAATCATATTTTTTCGTGATAAAGAAAAAGTTTCTGAAATAGTTCTAGGTGGATGATCTGGATACCATACATCTACTTCAAGATTTTCTTTAACTTCATGCTCTTTTTTTGTTGACATTGCTTCCTAACTGGTGTATAATAGTCTATACTGGTTCAAAAGTTGTAAGTTTAGTTTGTCCAGTTTCTGGATCATGATGAACATGGTGAGCATGAAACTTAACATCTGGATGCTGCTGCTTAAGCTTTTGAAAGTGTTCAAGGTTATCCATTGAATCATCATAAAGATGAACTCGATTATAACCATGCTTCTTAATAAGACTAGATATCATAGCTGCTTTATTCTCAGCTGCTGATCCAATCTTAAGATTACCTGATCTACGAACATGTACATTACCAATATCAATACCATACTTTTTTAAGTGTTGACCAAAAGCTTTAGGATCATCCATATCTGATCTTGCAGTAACTAATTCAACATTCTTATTGTGTCTATGTATACCCTTAAGTTTTGCAATCATACTACGAATAGGATGAGCACTTTTTCTGAAAACATCAGATGATTTAAACTCACTATAATCATATTCATGGTCTGGATGTAACTTATGAACATTATATTCTTGATTTGTCAAAGATTTTACTCTTTGTCCAGTCTTTTTATCTCTTACATGTATTCTTACTTTTGAAGGATCGTGTGCAAATAAAGTTTCATCTATATCAAATGCATGAAGCGTTTTAGATTTTGGATCTTTACGACCTTCTGTATTTTCTATAATGAAATTTGTAAATGAATACATAATTTAACCTTTTATTTTTATTTATGGAGTTAACATGCTTTATCAAAATCCCCCATCAGTAGTTCCTTCAGTTACATTTAAGACTCGAGTACGTGATGAAAGCATTGATGGTCCGAACCCATACCGTTGGGAAGACAAGACCAGCTTTGATTACTTCGGTGGCAAGCGAGTTATCCTATTCGCATTGCCTGGAGCTTTCACACCCACTTGCTCTGCTTATCAACTACCTGGTTATGAGCGTATGCATTTTGATTTTGGCAAGTTTGGCATTGATGAAATCTATTGTGTGTCAGTAAATGATGCTTTTGTTATGAATGCATGGGCTAAGTCACAAAATATTGAACGTGTAAAGATGATCCCAGATGGCAGTGGTCACTTTACGGAAGGCATGAATATGCTAGTTGATAAGGACAACCTTGGCTTTGGTATGAGGTCTTGGCGCTATGCTGCTGTGATCAACAATGGCAAGATTGAGAAGTGGTTCATTGAACCAAATAAGCAACATAATTATGAAGAAGATCCTTATGGTGAATCTTCTCCTGAAAATGTCATGAAATATTTACAAAGTGTATAAATAGAATATACCAGAGATAAGAATGATCGTTTAAGAGGGCCCCTTACTTAATTGTAAGGGGCTTTTCTTTTATAAATATAATAAATTAACTAGAGGATGATCTATGGCTTACAAATTTACATCAAATATTCCATTTCAGACAGCTGGAATCACATTTACATCGAATACTACGCTTGTAGTTGCCGGAAATAACTCTGTAAGTAATGTAGCACTATCATCTCCTGCAGAAGTTCTTACAGGATTCACCATTACACGTGTATTTTGGGGTGCAGATAGCGGATATATTAAGCTTTCTGGCGATGCAAACACTCTTGCTATATTCAATAATAGCGGTCAAGCAGATTATAGCGCACACGGTTTGCCTTTAACTGCTCTTAATACAGGAAATCTTTCTGTAACATCGACAGCAACTAATTTTTATGTGAATTTACAGCTTAGAAAAGTATTTTAACCACTAGTTACATTAGGTGAGCCGGATGTGATAACTGCTCCGCATCCGGCTCTATCACCTACACGAACAACTTGTCTTCCATCTGCAGTAGCTCGTCCAGTTCCAATCAAAGATGTGGTTCCATGACCATCTATAGGACACGAGTGTTGGTCTCCAGTACGAGCAATTCCAATATTATCAGCAGTTGCATTATCAGATGCACTAATAATATGCCCACCATGACTCGATGTGTCTCCTAATCTTGCAATATTAGCCATTTCCTGCAGCTCCTGGTTTCCAGTTATACACGATTAAACCTGATGGATACTCACTTGCGCTTGGATGTGGGCAAGTTCTGATATCTCGTCTTTGTTGTCTTTTTGATGCATCATATGAAATGTGTGTCCAGATTTGTGTTCTACCATATTCTAAGATTAATTGGTCAAATAGAACATTATCTCTAATCCATTGTGCAATCTGATATACTGTTTGTGGATCTTGACTTCTGAGACCATAAGTTACATCGATAGCATGTCCGGTATTATGTTGACTCTTTCCTGACTCTGGTCTAAATGCAGAATTGACTCCAATAGGACCCCATCTTGCATTAATAGGTTCTAAACAGTTTCTTGCAACCAATGCTAAGTTAGAAGCAAGTTTTGCCTTTGATAATCCTTGATTTGGTACAAGTTCATGCGAGAAAGTAGCCTTTACAGTCAAATCAGCTAATGTAAAGTGTTCACTTAGTCTTAAACCTGGGCCAATAGAAGAATCTGGTAAGGCAGCAATATCATCTGCTGAAGTAGATCTTGGATTAATTTTTGCATTTGCTGCGGTAGTATCAGCTGCGCTTGCTGCTTGAGGTGTATTTGAAGGATCTAAGATCTTATTAGCTTGATCTTGTGTAATTTTACCATTTGCAACAGCAGCAGAAACATTTTTTCTAAATTGTTCTGGATCATCACAAGATCCCTGTAGTAATTCTTCTACTACAGACTCTACAGAAGCACTTTGATCTCTACTATAACCAGTATCTAATCCAGATTTTATTGCCATTTGTGCCTTTACTGCTGTTCCTGCTGGACTTGCAGATGATGCAGAACCAGCACTTCCACCACCATCTAGATTTACAGACGATCCATCAATATTTACTGCTCCTGCTGCTTGTTCATTCAAATCACCGCCTGCATTGAGGTTAATATCACCTGAACCGCTAAAATATCCAGTTCCATTGGTTAATATATTCATATCATCTTGTGATGTAAAGTTTGCAACACCATTAGTTAATAAATTCATTCCACTTAATGCAGTCATATACGCAAGTGCGTCAGTTTTAATATTAATATCTTGCAAAGCCTGAATATTTGCCTTACCTTGTGTC
>Ga0208874_1000524_pt1 | contig 13599 bp, 13 predicted proteins | sample CryBogCBH10Oct08_FD_184604 | JGI IMG/M metagenome (GOLD analysis project Ga0208874, IMG submission 184604) | Freshwater microbial communities from Crystal Bog, Wisconsin, USA - CBH10Oct08 (SPAdes) (version 2) | ecosystem: Environmental > Aquatic > Freshwater > Lake | place: Crystal Bog... | reverse complement strand
AGCCACTGATGCTCAGTTAGCATTGGTGGTGGTGATTGCTTGACTCTTAATTTTGGTTATGCTGGTCGCGGCGTATGCCAAAGCTGAATGCGCCAATACTTTTCTCAACATGGTATTTTTCATGGCATTAAGTTTCAGGCTGCCAGTCAATGCCTGTCATTGCCTGTATTTTTTTATTCAATGACAATTGAGTGGGAATAACCACTTTCATGGTCTGACTCGCTTGGCTATCTGGCTCGCTATCTCGCGGGCGCATCATGGGGAGCATGGGCTCTGCGTTCAGTTTTTCCTCTGAATAACGACGCAGACACTGGCTCAATGCCTCGGCTTGCAATGGTGGATACTCGGTTTGAGCGTGCGCGACGATCTGATCGCCCAATGCATGAAGTTGCTGGCATGACTGGCGAATTCTGTTCAAAAACCCTTCCTTGTCGAGCGGGTCATTTAAGCTTCTGTTGAGTTGGGCAAACCACGGCCATTCGGCTTGATCCAACATCTTGGCCGGGTTGCGTTTGGCGCTCACAGCAGACCAAGTCCTGAAAAAAGTTTGCATGGCTTCGTTCAGTTGTTGACAAACGATCAGTTCTTCACGAAGCAGTGAAAAAGCCGAAATATCGGTGAGCCTTTCATGAAAGAAGAACTGCGCCAAGACGCCCCAGTAGTAGGTGTAGTCCCAAATGACCTTAACGGGCAAGACCTCAGGATCGCCAAACAGGGCATATTGATCGCTGTACAAGGTCATGGTGCTTTTGTAAAACGACTGATAAGTTTGATCAAAAATTTGTGCTTTAGCGCCAATGCGCTCACCTCGATGGTCTAGCGCGATGAGCTCGGTAATGTAGGTGTTGCTGATGGCAATGAAGTCGCTGCCAGGTGAATAAAAAGGGTCCAAAAACAAGCCCGCTTCGCCAGTCAATGCCCAGCGCTCGGCTGAGAAGACCTGCTTGCAGCCATGGGAAAAACGCCGCAGAAATGCAAAATCTTGAAGCAGGTGGCGTTTATTGTCCAGTTCCTGAAACAGCAGGGGCTGGTATTTTTGGAACCAATCCATGCTTTTCTCGAAGGTGTTCATGCTCTCCAAAGCGTGATGCGCCGGGTTGGCGACGATACCAACAGAATGCGATCCGGATGCCAACGGAATGAGCCAAACCCAGTAACCGGCGCCGACCAAGTGGTTGGTTGACAACCACCGGGCTTGCGGATGGCACTTCGCTTGCCAGCTGGGGTTGGTGCTCCATTGGTCCACTTCAATCCGGCCTTGGATGCGAAACCAAATGGCGTGCGAGTCATGCGTGTTGGGCTCTGCCAAACCCAGTTTTCGCTTAAGGAGGCCTGCTCGCCCCCCCGCATCCACCACCCACTGCGTACAAACTTGGTGCGTTCTGCCTTCATGCTCAAATTCGATTTGATGCGGGGTGGTCTTGTCACTGTGAGGGGCGTTTTGAGGGGCGAGCTCAATTTGACACACCCTGGCGCTGTCCAAAAATTCGACCCCTTGTTGTTGGGCAGTAACCGCTAAGAAATTTTCGAAAATGCCACGGTCAATTTGGTAGCTCGGAACGGAAAGATGGCGGCTGGCCCCAATCTCGGTGACTTGATCGATGTCGGTGCGTCCCTCAGAAAAGAAGAATCGAAAACCAAATTTGCGCAGTTGACATTGATTTAAATGGGCCCCGAGTCCCAGCACCTTGTCCAAGTAATGGGCGCCGATTTCAACCGTCGACTCACCAACTTTGTGAGCGGCCTCTGGCACCGGATGAGAGCGACGCTCGAGCACCAAAATTTTCAAGTGAGGCAAGCGTTGCTTGAGCTGCAATGAAAGCGTTAACCCGGCCAAGCCGCCACCCAAGATGATGGTGTCGTAATGGGATGAAGTCATATTCGTTTCACATTAACACGCTGCTCATTCTCGCCTTCACGAATGGGCTCATGGAGAAGACCCCATCAAGACAGAGGGCCAAGGTTTGATCTCAAACGGAAGCTCGATGGCCTCGCATTGAAAGCCATCCCAACACCAGGCCGAGGAGCCCGCCAGCCAGGGCATCGATCACGACATGTTGTCTGATGGCGATGGTGGACCAAATGATCGCAAGACAAACCAAGAGGTTGGCCACTCTGAATAAGCGGGGCACAGAGGTCGCGGTCAAAACAGCCTCCAACCACCAGGCAGAAAAAACGGCCGTGGCCACATGCAGGGAAGGGCAAGCATTGCCAGAAGCGTCGATGTTTTTGATGCGTGCAAGCGCTGGGTAAAGCCGCCAGTCCACATTGAAAAAAGGCGTCTTGTTGGGGAAGACCCAAAACACCGTCAAACCCAACGCGCACAAGGCCGTTATCCAAGCCCCATATCGCATCAGGCTCTTTATGTTCCCTATCAAAGCAGGGGGCAAGGCCACGTATAGCCACAAGGATAGATAGACGCCGTAAGCGCCGGGGGTGAACGGGATTTGAGCGTCCAACCAAGTCAGTGGGACTTCAAGTACGGGTCGCAGGGGGTGTTCAAGAACCGAGAAATAAGCCCAGAAAAAAAGGGCCATGAAAGCGGCCGTGCCACTGGCCTTCAATAACCACAAGGTGGCAAAACGGCGTCTGATTTGTAGGGGCCACGGTGGGGGCGTCGCGTAACTTATGGCATCTATTACTTTCACTTAGATACCCTTACATCTTGTAATAAAAATGGCAATTACCATGATTGAACTGACTTTGTCACCATGGTCTTTTCATCACATGAATGCTACAGAACTAATTAAAAAATTCCTCAACGATCGGTTGGATTCAGTCCCTTCAAACCTACCGCCCGAGACCTTATTGGTCGATTTGGGTGTGGATTCATTGATGCTGGCTGAGTTGATGTTTGAAGCAGAAGACGAACTGGGCATCGAGATCGATTCTGATGTCAAACCCCCTAAAACCATGGGAGAAATGGTGAGCTTGATCGATGACTATTTGGCACGAAAAAAGGACTGACTTTGATGTCTGAGCGTCGCGTTGCGATCACCGGCATTGGCATGGTCAGTCCCTTCGGCGGGTCGGTGGCTGATTTTTTCGAGCGCCTCATCCAAGGAGAATCTGCCGTCCGCTATTTACTCACCGACGATCTGCCAAAGCCCCTGTCGACGCCTTTTGTTTTGTGCCAAGGGTTTGAGTCGGAGAAAGTGCTGGGCAAACCGCTCAGCATGATGATGGAGCGCTTTTCTCAAATGGCTTTGGCCAGCGCCTTGGATGCCTGGAAAGACGCGGGCTTTAAGAAGCCATCAGACAGCCCGGATTGTCTTGAACAAGACGACTGGGGTTGCATGTGGGGGACCGCTTTGGGCGGCATTTCTGCATTTGAGCGCGGTTGCAGAAATTTGTGGCTGCATGGACGCGAAAAACTCTCTCCTTTGTCGGTGGTCTTGGGAATGCACAACGCCGCCAATTCCCACATTTCGATTCAATTGGGGTTGGGAGGTGTCAGCACCAGCCACAACGCAGCTTGCGCTTCCTCGTCGATTGCCATTGGCGAAGCTTTCCGACGCATTCGTTCGGGCTCATCCACCGTCATGTTGGCAGGGGGTTCGGACGTTTCTCAATGCTATGGCATCGTCAAAGCTTGGGAAGCCATGCGGGTCATGGCGCTGGGAGACGAGGCGTCTTCATCTTCCGCTTGCCGCCCCTTTGCAGCCGACCGACGCGGATTGGTCTTGGGGGAGGGCGCGGCGGCGCTGGTGCTCGAGGACTGGGCGCATGCCGTTGAACGCGGCGCCTTTATTCATGCAGAAATGGTCGGCTTTGGCTGCTCTTCTGACAGAACCCACCTCGTGCGCCCCGAACCTGCGGGGCAAGTACGGGCGATGCGCGCCGCCTTAAAAGAAGGCGCTGTTGCCCCGGAAGAGGTCGGCTATGTGAATGCCCATGGCACGGCAACAGCCGAAGGCGATCCGCTGGAAATCAACGCGATCAAAACGGTGTTTGGTGAATGCGCGGCGCATTTGCCTGTCAGTGCCACCAAATCGATGCACGGTCATTTGCTCGGCGCAGCAGGGGCCATCGAGGCCGTTGTCACGATTTTGGCTTTGCGCGAAAAGGCGATTCCTCCCACCGCCCATTTGGCGGCAGGCGGCATTGCGCCCGATTGTGAAGGCGTCGATCACGTGCTTTCCGGTCGTAGACAGGTGCCCCTCAAGGTCGCCTTGTCCAACTCATTTGCGTTTGGTGGAAGCAACGCCGTTCTGGCGTTTCGCTCAACAGCCGCTTAGGTTGAAGACTTCGCTTAAAGAATTAACTGGATGAAAAGTTTATATGTCCCAACCCCATCCCCATCCCCATCCACTTTCCCCTCCACAACCTCCAAGCCCTGAAGCAACCGCCAAGGAGTCCTCAAAGGAATGCGCTAAAACCCTTGACCCGCTGATGGCCGAGGTGGCTGCTTTGATTGTCGAAGGTCTCAATTTGGAAGTGAACCCCACCGAGGTGGACCCGGATGCGCCTTTATACGGGGCCGGTTTGGGGCTGGATTCGATCGACATGCTGGAAATCGCTTTGTTGATTTCCAAACAATATGGGTTTCAGCTCAAGTCAGATTTGGATAACAAAGAGGAAATCTTCACCTCTTTGCGCAGCCTGACGCAACACATTGCCAGTCAACGCGTTGAATGAAACACTTGATTCCACCTTGGCTCAATACGCTGGTCTTAGCGGCTGCGTTTTTAGGGTGGGCTGTCGCTGCGCATTTGGGCAGCGCAGGGGTGGGGAGCGCCAATTTGAACACGGCCATTGCGCTGGCCCCGCTTCTTTTGGCCATGGTCTTGTTGCTGGGGTCTCCCAAAAGCGGGCTGTTCAAAGCCCTTTTGGGGTGCTTGATTTTCGCAGGCGTTTTGGGGTTGTTGGCTTACTTTTGGCGCCCACTAAAGGCCAATGTGCCTTGGCTTTATTACCTTCAACACCTGGGCACTCATTTGGCGCTGGCCTTTTTCTTTGGCAGAACTTTGGCACCAGGCAAAGTGCCTCTGATCACGAATTTGGCCCAGCTCCTTGAAGGCGATCATTTGTCAGCGCAAAAACGAAGTTACACGCGGTGGGTGACGTTCGCTTGGATGGTCTTTTTCTGCCTCAATGCGCTCGTCTCGACGGTGTTGTTCTTCGTGGGCCCGCCAGCCGTTTGGTCGTTTCACGCCAATTTGCTGACCGGCCCCTTGATCGCCCTGATGTTCTTGGCGGAATATGCCGTTCGGGTGCGCTGGTTGCCGGCCAATGAGCGGCCCTCCCTTTTAGAGAGCATTCGGGCCTATCGTCAGATGACTCGGCCTGGCCAACAACCTGCCGCTGAGACTCAAAGATGAAGGGGGCGCTCATCATCACGGGGCATGGGATGAATGACGTCATCGCATGGCGTCCCGAAGGCCCTGTGCAAGTTCGAACCTTTTTAGGGCAAGCCCAGATTTTGGCGTCCCAACTCCCTGACGGGGCTTGGTTGGTCAACCAGTGTGAAGATCGCTACCATTTTGCTGTCGGATTTGTCGCGGGTTTGTTGCGGCAGAAAGTCAGTCTGCAACCTTCCTCGCAATCTGCCGAGACGCTCAAGTTCATTGCGCTTCACTATCCCGGTGCCTTTCTTTTGAATGACGGCTTCGTCGAAGCAGCTTGCTCCCCCCGATTCGAAGCACCGGTCCTCTCAGAAATACCCCGGGTTCCCGAAAACCAGGTCGCCGCCATTTTGTTCACCTCCGGTTCGACCGGGACGCCCCGTGCACACCCTCGAAATTTTGGCCAACTGTCGCTGAGTGCAAGGTCCGAGGCCCAAACTTTGGGGTTGCTGGGACGCCAGCAGTCGATCGTTGGAACCGTTCCGCCACAACACAGCTACGGGTTTGAGTCGACCTTTTTGCTGTCCATGTATGGCGGATGCCGTTTTTGGTCGGGTCAACCGTTTTATCCGCAAGACATCGTGGCGGCTTTGGCACGGGTGCCTGCACCTCGAATGCTGGTGACGACGCCTTTTCATTTGGCCGCTTTGATGGGTTCTGGTTTGGAACTCCCCCCGCTCTCCCTTATTTTGTCGGCCACAGCGCCGCTGAGTGAGGCCTTGGCAAGGCAGGTCGAGGCCCGTGCGCAAGCACCTGTTTTTGAGATTTACGGCTCAACAGAAACATCGGCATTGGCCGCACGGCGCACGACCGAGGGACCGGTCTGGACGTTGCTGCCCGGTGTGGCCTTGGTGCAAGAAGAACATGAAACGATGGCCTGTGAAGGGCATGTGCCCTCCCGCGTGGCCATTGCTGACCTCGTTGAGCTGACTGGCGAGAGACAGTTTGTCTTAAACGGGCGCCAGGCTGATCAGGTCAACATCGCCGGTAAACGAACCTCCTTGGCGTATCTGAACCACCAGGTTTCTCAAATCGAGGGGGTTCAGGATGTGGTTTTCTTCATGCCCGAAACCAGGGCCAAGCACGTCTCACGATTAACGGCTTTTGTCGTGGCACCCGGCATGGACAAGAGCACATTGATGGCTGCCATGCGCTGGCGGCTTGACCCTGTTTTCCTGCCACGGCCCTTGATTTATTTGGATGCGCTGCCCAGAAACCAATTGGGCAAGTTGCCCCTCAGTGAATTACAGCGTTTGTTCAGAGAGAAGCAGGGTCATGGCTGAAACTGATTTCTTGTGGTTTGTGCCCCCCAATTTACCAGCCTGTGAAGGCCATTTTGAGGGCAATCCGGTGGTGCCTGGCGTGGTGCTGCTGGATCAGGCATGGCGACGCGCGCAGGCGTTTTGGGCAGATGGGGCAGAAAAAGAAGGCCAATTCAGCGATTGGGAAATTACCCAGGCCAAGTTTTTAAGCCCCGTCAAACCTGGTGAGGTTTTGAAAATTCAATTGGAAGCCTCGGACAAGGGCGGTATCCGTTTCAAGATTCATGGCGGCGGACGTTGTGTCGCTTCGGGCCTGTTTTCACCCACACAACCCTGAAGAAACACTGAAGAAACCATGAAAACTTTGACCTCAAGGGATTGGCGGCATGAGCGAGAGAGAAGCAATCTTTTCTTTTTGAAGCTCATGGTTTGGGTCTCTTTGCGACTCGGGCGCACCCTGAGTCGGGGGGTGTTGGTCTTCATCACGCTTTATTTTTTGGCCTTTGCGCCAAAGGCACGCCGCAGCAGCCGAGATTATTTACATCGCGCTTTGCAACGCACCCCCAGCCTGCTCGATCAGTTCCGTCATTTTTACGCTTTTGCCAGCACGGTCCATGATCGAATTTATTTACTCAATGATCGTTTTGACCTTTTCGATATTGAAGTCGTCGGGGCAGAGCGGGTCTTACAAACGGCCAAGCAAGTGCCCGGCGTGTTGTTGGTGGGCGCCCATTTGGGCAGTTTTGAAGTCATGCGCTCTTTGGGCAAAGTGGGCAAAGGCCCCGCAGGCTTCCGGTTGGCCATGCTGATGTACGAGGCCAATGCCCAAAAAATCAACGCCACGCTGCATGCCATCAACCCATTCGCACGCCACGACATCGTGGCATTGGGACAATGGGATTCGATGCTGAAAGTACATGAACGACTTGATTCAGCTTATGTGGTGGGCCTGATGGCAGACCGCTTTCTCGACGAAAACGGACAGTTGATCAACCCCTTTCTGGGTCATTCAGCGGCGTTCCCCTTGGGCCCATGGCGCGCTGCGGCCATGCTGCGACGACCTGTTTTTTTGATGGTCGGTTTGTATTTAGGGGGAAACCGATATCGAATTCAGTTCGAGCCTTTGGCTGATTTTTCTCAGGTTCAACGGACACAAAGGCCGGAAGCCATTGAGATGGCGGCCCGTGTTTTTGCAGATCGTCTCACGCATTTCTGCCGCATTGCACCCGACAACTGGTTTAACTTTTTTGACTTCTGGGAGGCGCGATGAGGGCCTCGATGATGACCTCGATGGTGGTCCTTACATGGGGGGTTTTCAGCACCCATGGCGCCTTGGCTTTTGATTTGGACAGCTTGATGGCTGAGCTGGCAGCGCACCCCGGCGGTAGAGCTGAATTTGTGGAAAAACGTTACGCCGCCTTGCTCGACAAGCCGGTGGTTTCAAAAGGCGAAATGACCTACACCTTGCCAAGTCGCCTGGAAAAAATAACCACTGAGCCCAAGGCCGAAAGCCTCGTTTTGGAGGGCGATACCCTGACCTTGGTGCGTGGCCCCCGCAAAGTGACCTTAACACTCGCGAGCCGACCCGAAGCCAGGGCATTTGTTGAATCCATTCGAAGCACCTTGTCAGGCAACCGCCTCGCGCTAGAGAAAAACTACACGCTGCAGTTGAGTGGCCAAGCCGATGATTGGCGGTTGGTTTTAACACCCACCGATGCCAAGATTTTGGGTTTGCTCAAACACATCGATGTGAGTGGCAATGGACGACAAATTCGTCAACTTGAATACTGGCAAGCGGATGACGATCGCACCGTCCTTCAAATTAAACCCATTCCTTCACCATGAGCAGGTCTTGGCGTGTGTTCTTGATTTGGGCCCTGGCCATGGCGCTCGGCATTGGGGTCATCAGCCAAGCCCATGTCACAGCCGACATGTCTTTTTTTCTGCCCTCTCGTCCCACGGCCGAACAAAAAGTACTGGTGGATCAACTCAAAGACGGCAGTGTGTCGCGTTTACTGATGCTCAGCATGCAAGGCGGTGATGCACTTCAGCGTGCCAAAGCGTCCACGGCGTTACACGATGCCTTGTTGAAAACGGGTCAGTTCTTGACGGTTCAAAATGGCTCGCAAGTCAGTTTGAATCAAGAGCGTGATTTACTCCTGCTGCACCGCTATTTGCTGAGCCCCACCGTCAACGGGGAGCGCTTTTCTGTCAAAGGATTGCGGGAGTCGATTGCAGAAACGGTCGACGTCCTAACATCGCCTGCAGGCTTGCTCATCAAACCCTTTGTGACCAAAGACCCTACCGGCGAACTCTTGTCGATCTTGAGTGGCCTTAACCCCGCCTCACAACCCCCGCTGGAGGAAGGCGTATGGGCTTCCCGTGACGGGCAACGTGCCTTGTTGTTGCTGCAAACGCGAGCGCTGGGCTCCGACATGGATGGGCAAGAAGCGGCCATCGAAACCGTCAAGGCGACTTTTGCAAATGGGATCGCGCATCAAGGTTTCGAATCCCTGACGCTCCAAATGTCTGGCCCGGGTGTTTTTGCGGTGAACGCAAGAGCCGCCATCAAGCAGGAGGTCGCTCGGCTTTTCTTGATGAGCTCGTTGGCGATCTTGATTCTGCTTTGGGGGGTTTACCGTTCGCCCAGACTCCTGTTGTTTGGGCTCATGCCAGTCGCCAGTGCGGTGGTGGGTGGGGTGGTGGCCGTGAGTTGGGTCTTCGGCACCGTCTTTGCGATCACCATTGGTTTTGGAACCTCCTTGGTGGGCGAAGCCGTGGACTACGCCATTTATTATTTTCTTCAATCGGCTCACGGTGGTGAATCCGCTTGGCGAACGCGTTTTTGGCCGACGGTTCGTTTGGGCGTCTTGACGACGGTGTTTGGTTTTGGGGCTTTGCTGTTTTCAAGCTTTCCCGGATTGGCTCAGCTGGGGTTGCATTCCTTGGTCGGGGTGGTTTGTGCGGCATTGGTGACGCGCTTCGTTCTCCCCGCCGTGGTGGGCAACCGAGTCAGGGTGCCCGAGCCTGGACGATGGGGTCGATTCATTGCAAATGCCTTGCGAAGATGCGGCGTTATCAAATGGCCATTGTTGGCGCTGACCGCCGTCGCCTTTGCTTATTTGGTCCTTCATCACGGCAATCTATGGACGCAAAATTTATCCACGTTGTCCTCCATTACCGCACAAGAAGCGGCGTTGGATGCTCGGTTGCGCAAGGACCTGGGTGCACCCGATGCGCGTTATTTGGTGGTGATTCAGGCCACCAACCAAGAGCAAGCGCTCATCGGGGCAGAAAGGGTGGCTCAGCGATTGGATGGTTTGGTGCAACAAGGCCTCATTGGGGGTTACGACAGCCCCGCCCGCTTTTTGCCGAGCGAGGCCGAGCAGCAACGCAGACGCGAGGCCTTGCCAACGGCAGCGGTTTTGCGTGAGCGGCTGGCCATCGCCTTGGTCGATTCGCCCTTATCCGCTTCACGTCTTGAGGCCTTTGTAGAGGCGGTTTCCGCCGCTCGTTCAGCCCCTTTGATGACGCGCCAAGATCTTGACGGCTCGGCCTTGAGTGTGGCGGTCGATGCCTTATTGAATTCAAGCAAACAGGAAGAAGGCAGGGGGAAGTTGAGTGAGTGGACCGTGCTGATGCCGCTCTGGCCTGGGGTGGATGCCTTGAATGAGCTGTCGCCAACGATTCTCAAAAACGTCTTGGCAGGCACGGGGGCCTTGTTCATAGACCGAAGGGATGAGTTCGAGGCCTTGTACGGGCAATACATTGCTCAGGCCAGGGGCTTGTCTTTGGCCGGTTTGCTGTGCATCGTGGCATTGCTGGCTTGGAGTTTGCGTTCTGTGGTGAAAGTGGCGCAAGTATTGTGGCCCCTTTGCTCGGCGGTCATCTTGGTGGTGGCTGGTTTGTATGCCAGCGGCGTGCGTCTTCATTTGCTCCACCTGATTGGTCTTTTGCTGATTTTTGCGGTGGGGTCCAATTACGCCTTGTTTTTTGTTCGGGGCGACAAGACCTCAAAAATGGACGACTTGGCCCTGATGTCCTTGGTCACGGCTTGCATGACTGGCGCGATTGGTTTCGGGGTGCTCGTGTTCTCTTCAGTGCCGGTTTTGCAGGCGATTGGCGTTACGGTGGCCCCGGGTTTGATTTTGGCTTTGATTTTGGCCGCTGCTTGGCGGTAAACCCATGTCACGCGCCTGGACTCCCCCCCTGTCTTTGAAGTTGAGCTGTGCCCTGCACGGCTTGGCTGCTGTGGGGGCCTTGTCGCAACCCAGTTGGTGGCCGCTGAGTTTGGGCGCAGTGGCCTTTAACCACGCCGCTTTGACGCTGGCGGGGTTGGTGCCACGCTCGCAATGGTTGGGGTCCAATCTGACTCAATTGCCCAAGGCCTGTGTGGCTCGCCAAGAAGTGGCCTTGACCTTTGACGATGGCCCCGACCCCGAGGTGACCCCGTTGGTGTTGGATCTACTTGACGCGTGTCAAGTGAAGGCGACCTTCTTTTGCATCGGATGGCGCGCGCGTCAGCACCCCGACATTTGCCGCCAAATGGTGGCGCGAGGGCATCAAATTGAAAGTCACGGTGACCGCCATTCTTGGGGATTTGCCACTTGGGGGCCGGCACGAATCAAGGCCGACATTGCCGCTGCCAGCGCCACACTGGCTGACATCACGGGCCTGCCTGCCAAGTACTTCAGACCGATCGCGGGATTGCGAAACCCATTTCTAGAACCGATCTTGTGCGAACTGGATTTACAACAAGTCACCTGGACACGCCGAGGATTTGATACCCAAGAAAGCCAGGCCCCTGTGGTTTTACAGCGTTTGCAGAAAAACCTGTCCGCGGGCGACATTCTGCTGATGCACGACGGGCACAGTGCCGGGGCCTCGCAGGGGGCGCCCGTGATTCTGTCGGTCTTGCCCACCTTGCTTGGAACCTTGAAGCGGCGCCATTTAAAACCCGTCACGCTGAATCAAGCGCTGGAAAACGATGCTGAAAAAGAGGCTGAAAAAGATGCTTAGAAGATTAACCAGAACCCTCGACAGAGCATGAAACCAAAGATGAAGCCAATTCTGCTCACCACGTACACCGCCACCTCTTGTTTAGGACGTGGTTTGGATGAACAACGTCAAGCTTTGAAAGAAGGCAAAAGTGGCTTGAAACCCTGTGACTTTGAATCCGTTGACATTGAAACTTGGATTGGCGAAGTCGAGGGCATTGAGAAACAAGTTTTGCCTCCATGCCTGCGCCAATTCAATTGCCGAAACAACCGCCTGACGCAAATGGGGCTGGAAACGGATGGTTTCGCCGAGGCCGTCCGCCTTGCCGCCAAGAAGTACGGCGCCGACAGAGTGGGGGTTTTTTTAGGGACCAGCACCTCAGGCATCTTGCAAACCGAGTTGGCCTACCGCCAACGCTCTGTGTCCACTGGGGCTTTGCCAGACGGGTTTGATTACGCCACCACGCAAAATTCTTTTTCGTTGGCTGATTTCACCCGGTCTTATTTAGGTCTTGAAGGCATGGCCATGGCCGTTTCAACGGCGTGTTCATCGAGCGCCAAGGTGTTTGCGGCCGCAGCCCGTCAGTTGAACCTGGGTACCCTAGACGCCGCCGTGGTCGGTGGCGTGGACACCTTGTGCCTGACCACACTTTACGGATTTTCCTCGCTCCAATTAACATCATCAGGACCCTGCAAACCCTACGATGTTACACGCGACGGCATTTCTGTGGGGGAGGGGGCCGCCTTTGCTTTGCTGGAGCGATTCGATTCTTGGAGCGCCCCTGCCGGATCGGTGCTTTTGCTCGGCGTGGGTGAATCCAGTGACGCTTTTCATATGTCATCGCCTCACCCAGAAGGCTTGGGCGCTCGTTTGGCCATGGAGGCCGCCCTGCAGTCTGCCCATCTGTCTGCTGATGACGTGGGCTACATCAATTTACACGGCACCTCAACACCCGCCAACGATGCGGCAGAAGGACTGGCGGTGTTGGGCTTGTTTGGTGAGCAAGTGCCTTGCAGTTCCACCAAGGGGGCGACAGGCCATGCTTTGGGAGCGGCGGGGGCAATGGAGGCCGTCTTTTGTGCCCTGGCTTTGACCGACCAATGGCTGCCCGGAAGTCCTGGCACAAAACAACTGGATCCCGCCGTGAACTTGAACTACCTCCTGAAAAGCAGGCGGCCAAATGCGGCCTCGCCCCTTCGCTATGCACTCAGCAATTCATTCGGGTTCGGCGGTAGCAATTGCTGCCTGATTTTTGGAACTTCACTATGAATAAGCCTCTGCAGGCCTGGATTGAAGGCGTTGGATTTTGTGCGCCCGGGCTGCCAGACTGGGCGAGCGCCGAGGCGGTTTTCAAAGGCGCTGACCCTTATGTGGCGTCCCCCACGTGGTTGTCGCCGCCAGACCGGTTGCCCCCGGCGGAGCGCAGGCGTGCCAGTCGGGTGGTCAAGCTTGCATTGGCTTTGGGCCTCGCTGCGGCAGAGAACAGCGATGCCCATGTGTCTACCTTGGCGACGGTCTTCACGGCCTCTGGTGCAGATGGTCACAACTGCGATGCTTTGTGCGCCCAGTTGGCCACCGAAGACAAGCACATTTCACCAACCCGGTTTCATAATTCGGTGCACAACGCCCCGGCTGGCTACTGGGGCATCGCCACCCGCTCCATGGCCCCTTGCCAAGTGCTGTGTGCCTATGACGCCAGTTTTGGCGCGGGGCTGCTCGAAGCCTTGGCGCAGGTGCAACACGATCAAGTGCCGGTTTTGTTGATCGCTTACGACAGTGAATACCCAGAGCCATTGTTCAGCAAACGGCCTGTGCCCGATTGCGCGGGTGTGGCCTTTGTGCTCAGTCCAGCGCGCACGGCTCGGTCACGGGCCCATTTGTTGGTGCAGCCCACCCGCGACTCGGCCGAAACCCTGAACCACGAAGCCTTAGAAACACTGCGTCAACAGACACCAGCCCTGCGTGCTTTGCCTTTGCTGAGGTGCTTGGCCCTC
>Ga0208874_1000523_pt1 | contig 13608 bp, 18 predicted proteins | sample CryBogCBH10Oct08_FD_184604 | JGI IMG/M metagenome (GOLD analysis project Ga0208874, IMG submission 184604) | Freshwater microbial communities from Crystal Bog, Wisconsin, USA - CBH10Oct08 (SPAdes) (version 2) | ecosystem: Environmental > Aquatic > Freshwater > Lake | place: Crystal Bog... | reverse complement strand
CCCCAAGGCCCGTGGGGTCTGGTGAGAAATCGTGGGTGTACACACCCCATTTGTGGTTGGTGAGAAACATTAGGCCACCGACTTTGACGCGGTGGGTCTTGCCATTAGTGCCAGCAAGTCTGGGGGCTTGAATATTGAAGAGTTTGGATTGGTCCCCGAGGGCAGCTCGGAGGCGTTCCGCAAAAATGGCAGCTTCTGCTTTTTCGCAGCGAGTGTCCTGGAGGACCATTACACCAATGTGGCGCGCTTCCATAAGGTTTAGGATCTCGCCAAGCTTGTGGGCAGTAAGGCCGTTGACGTTGAGTGTCGCGATGAGGAGGTCCGCGGGAGTGCAGACACCTACCTCGACTCCGTCTAAGAGATGGGTTGGTAGATTAGAGGAGGAGGTCCAGTATGGTGGATTGGTGGATCCCGGATGTCTGACTGTATAGGGTGTGAGGGCCCCGAGGGTGGTGGTGTCTGTTGGGGGGGATTTCATTGTACCGTGGAAACCTGCACTAGAGTGTATTATGGTGAGGGCCGGGAGGTGTCGAAGGCGGTGCAGTGTGGTCGCTGGGGCGTAGCGCCCTAATTGTTTTCCGGTGAAGCGATTCCAATCTGGATTGGCACTAACTATGGAAATTCCTTTAAGTTTAATTTCTTAGCTTTTACTCTTGCGGCTCCGCGTTTTTTCAACCTAGGGGAATAGTTTGAGGTACTAATGACTAATCTAGAGAAGAAAGTAGGTTAAAAACAATGTTGGTGCGACTATATGGCCTATGAGAATGGAGAAAATAAGCGACAATCCGGATTTTCCCAAATCTTGCTATAAAATCATCAGATTGTATTAAAACAGCACAAATTAGTTAATAATACTATTCGAATTATCTGGTAACAAGTTAAGTCTCAGACGTTTAGAAATTTCACCTGGTTTGCTTTGCTGTAATACGGGCAAATATTTTAAGTCCCGATTCCGGTAAAACAGTAGTTGTTTTAACGATTGCTAGCCATCAACAGCATTTAACCAAGATCATCTAAGACTATAAAGGTATTTTAATTGATTGGTTAAGCTCTAGGATTGTAGGACATTCACTGTACTCAAATGTTTTATTATTGTAATCCGTCCATCAGAGTAAGCTCTGGAAAAGAACAGAGAAATTCATACAAATAAAATTATAAGACATTTATTTATATTTACCACTACTCTCAGCATTTAGATAATGCGTTCGAAGTCTTAATACATACTTCATCGCTCAGCATTTAGTTACTCGGTGAAGGTGCAACCCAAAAATCAGAATTCGCGTTGTTTTATATAACCCATATAAAATAATTTATTTAAATTATAATGGAGGCGAATAATTGTAAGCAAGAAGTCCCGAACAGACCCAAAAATCCACTATCTGGTACATTCATATTTTATTGGATTTCCTACAATTTGTACGCAGGGTTGTGTCCAATTGACCAATACGTGCGTACTCTGTATGTATTTAGCAATTCCACTTCCCACTCATATTTTTAATTTCGACCAGCTTATTCACCTTCGCGGCATAAGATTGTAAAAATTGAAAGCTTATTGCTAAAGTTAGCGCCATCATCACATTTTCTTATTGTGCAACTGGGTCGGAAGGTACCTAAAAATAACTAACTTTAATTAAATTTGATACCATTCCTCCGTCTAGTTCAGTTCTCGTCAAAAATTTGGATTCGCTCAATATATCATGTCAATTTCTTATTTAATGCCTGTTATTATTTAGAATACTATTATTGTATTTCATATGAACAGAAAGTTAAGAAAAAAACATTGAAAAGGTCACGAGGCATTCGCTTTGGAAGCACTCTTACTCGCGCGAGGGGTTGGAATAAGTATAAAAGAAGCCAGGAGCTCTTAACGAACTTAGTAACTGAATTGGCAAATCGAAGATTAAATATTGTTAATGATCATCGCGGAGATAAAAGCATTAATCAAGAGAACAATTATAAAAATAACGTTATCAATCTAAGTTGTGATAAGGAATTCAGGATTACTGTCTTCGATAATGCGAACGAGGGAACTACAACACAAGATGACGTGTCTGCTAGTTGTGTTCCAAGCGCGCTATTAACTGATGATGGTGAACCAAGACTTACTGAAAATATTTCACATGACCGTAGTAGGCAAGACTATCAGGTTGGCAATGATAAAACACACACTGAGTTTACTTGCTGCAATACTTCTTGTGAATGCTACGCTAAGAGTCAAATTTTCTCCAAGAATTTTTCCTGAAAGCTCCACGACGAGAAATTACCTTTGGCCCAATTTATGATAACAAGACTCTTCGACTATCATGAATTATCAGACGATCAAGAGAATAAATTCTACTTAAAGCAATACCTTTTTCCCATTAGTAGAAAGACAAGTTAAAGCTTTCGTCAGAGCAAATGATGCCGAGTACCCCCCCGGTAAAAGAGATAAACAACGAATAGCACGATTTAAGACTAATGTTTGTGGTGACCTGCCAAGAAGCGCAATAAAAATCGTTAGCGAGCCGGGAGGAGGAGTTCAATCAGGGCACTGTGACTACCCACCGCGACACGGGCTCTCTGCAATAATAGCCTTCGGTTATGGATCAGCGATGATGTTATTCCTGGACCCCATCGTTTGGGGCGGGATACTATACCAAGATTATACCAAGATTAAGCGACGTATCATACCGGAAGAGTGGAATTCATCTGATCCATTTATGAGTGTTTCTATTAGGACGAATCATTTCATTCTATTTTCAGGAGCTTTATACCATCGAGGAGTAGGGTTACACTAATGCACCGAATTATCGTGGTTATATGTCTTTTGACCTGCATAGCCGCTTTAGAAACGCTGACGCAGTTTTTCACGTTCTTCCGGAGCCGGACGAAATCCAGGCCGGGTGAAATAGAGTAATCACCCGTGTTAACAGAGGTACATTTGCGTCAAACATCTTGTGAACTGCTGTCGACCTTGTGAGTTATCCAGCATTTCCTTTTGTTCGACCAGAAGTCTGCTCCACTCATCATTTCGTCCACTGCGTCAGGCAGACGAGAAAGAATGTTGCTTCTAATTTTTGCGCACAATCCCTAGCACTTCTTTTTACGTAAATCTGTTTTCCTATATTATTTCAGTGGAATTATAGAATTTCAACCATTAACCCTAAGAACTTTTAATGCAAGGACAGCAATCTGGGAACTAGCTGGGTAAGGATGGAGACTACAAGTGAGCGCTAAAACAAATTCAGTCATTCACTCGGTGCAACTATTGTGGTGGATCCTTTTTGGCTGTGAGCAACCTTTATCCTAAGTAGGCTGTTGGAGTTTAAGCGAATCGCGCGTCAGTTGAACAAGACATGCGTAAGGATCAAAAGTATGATTATAACGGTAAGGGTGTCATGCAAGGTTTATTAGGCAGTGACACAGGTAGATTAGACACAGCTCTTGTAAAAAGGGAGTTTGTGGCATTCTTATTATACTAGAGCTCTGCCTAATTAACCTGGGTAGTGCCCACTTACCCCTTACATTAGAGTAACTAAGAATCGTCTCGCACAGAGCTGGAACTATCCTCGTCTTGATCGTCACCATCGCTTTGTTTGTCGGACTCACCACCATCTCCCCAAGTAATTTCATCGAGAGGATCCGATTCCGAGCATGACATATCTTCAGTAATTCTGGATTTTAACACTTGCTCCAAAGGTAGCCAGGCAGCGGACAACGATCCTGTTACTGAGTCTTGAAAGATCACTTCCCAAAGTCGCTTGCGTTGGTTATACCCATTCACCCGCCCGGAGTGATATTCGCCATTGGCAGGATCACCTTCCGCACCTTTAGCATGAGATTTACTTTTTGGATACCAGACCTTCAAATCGACATCAATAAGCTCTAATGGGCACAATTTGTAGTGAGTAATCTCCTCCTTCAAGCCTGGCTTCTTCTTGATATTTTCTAACTGAATTTTCTTAACTGCAGCTTCCTTAGCCGCTCGCACTGGTCGACTGACGATGTCGTTGTGAGATCGTTTAGCAGCTCCCACAGTTGCAGCCACTACAGTTGGAATGTTGCTGTTGCATAATGCACTCGACGTTGCGTTGTTTGCTAATGTTGTGGGGTATTCAACCGAATCCGCAAAGTTTTGAGAAGCTACTGAATCATGCGCGGGTAAGTTTGAATTCGTCTGTTTACTTCGTTTTTGGGTTGAGGAGCTCGCCTTTACTGTAGTCGGCGTAATTTTCTTGGCTTTTCTTTTAGCACTTCTGACTGATATTGTTGGAAGAATCGTTCTGTAGTCACTTGGTGCTTCACTGTTACCGCAGAGTGCGTTATCTTGCGCTTGACTTTCAATGTCATCGATATCATCCTCTTGGGTATTCTTGGGCTGGTAGCCTGTTTCCATAGTCTCCTCATTCCACGTAACTGTTTGTTTGCCGTCCCAGTCATAATCTAGGTTATCGTCATCATCAGAATCCAAATCGTTGTTCATCCTACTGCACATTTCTTTTGGATCAGGTAATGATTGTTCAACGATCACATGCCCAGCATCGCCGCTTGTAACCTCTAAGTGATCGGCTTTGTCGTCCGTTTGATTTACTTTGCCTTCTGCAGGCTCTTGTGCACGGCTACTGGTGGCCTCATTGGACTGCAAATTTGGCCAAATTTCACGCTTATTCTGTTTCCGATCTCCAGGTTGGTTACGGGGTGCACGAGGCTTCCGTTCACGTGATATCCGTGATTTGCGCTCTGCAGGTGGTCCAGGGCGATCGCGAGTCTCTATGCTTGCAGAAGCCCGTTCTCGTGGAAGTGTTTCCTTGCCATTTCCTCGGGGTCGTGGTACGTGTGGCTATACACAAAATTTTATTGAACCTTAAAAGCATTAACGATGAGAGTTAAAACCTTACTGGTATCGCTCCGGTAGTATTAGGTATTATTCCGTAGAAGAGCTCGTGCTGAAGTGGTACGTACAACTGCCCGCCACAATATTCGTTCACATATTCATTGGAGTCATCACTCTTAGGTATCGCCTCGGTGAAATCGTCCCACTCCGCGTGACAAGATTGGTCTAACTTTTCTTTCACAGAACGAAGTACCTACACAAATTCACTAAAGTTAATATTTGCAACAAATATATTCAAAAGATTAACCTTATTGTATTTTGCCGCCGATCCTACGTTAAATGGAGCCGGTCGGATTTCAGATGCTCGCAGCATCGCGGGTCCGTTTCCGGCAAACATGGATATTCCCGATTGATCTTCCTCGTAATGCCACACCGACTCAACAATATGAGCAGATAGTGGGACCGGATCTGTGCTATTAGAGTCTTTTCTTATTTCGATAGCCTCAGGTTGCGCGTATTTCCGATATCTCACTTTGACACCGAAAGGATATTTGTCGCATATCTGCATTGCATTCAACAAAATAGAGAGCACTTTCAAAAATTTCAGCATACTTACTTACCCCCTCTTCAGCGGTTTCAAACCAGAATTGGTGCTGCGTGTACTTTTTCTTGCAATATTTGCTAAACTTGGAATCTTAAATCGTATTGTTACAGGTAGTTATATCTAACAAAAGATTATTCGCGTACCCAGAGCAGGCGTTAGATAACGGACATAGTCTGGTATGACCAAAAGATCCAAAACAGCAGGTGGGGCTTTCTCAGCGCGCCCTTTTGTATGTAGGGCCGCGGCAACAAGCCTCTTATATGAGTCTGGTGTCAGACAGTGCTTTGATTGAACTTTCTTCCAGATATGCGCAAATATTGCATCGATATCTTCATGTGTGTGCCCTAGATCAATGAATTAGAACAACTAAGCGAATTCAATGAGCTACGGCATTGTGAATTTAATGCAAGAATTAAATCAAACTAGTAGCAACACTTTTACGTACCAACAGGTAGGCGACTCACAATTATTTTCTTGGTGAGACCTCTAGATACGATAAGCTCGCACATTGCCAAAACAACTCTCGCAACATTTTCTCCCCCCCCATCAATCTGTATAAATACTGTATCAGGAAGTCTTCCATCTCGTTCGAGCCTATTGGTCATCACACGCAGCAAACACAATATGTAAGAAAAATAAATGAAATCGTTGAAAATTTGCGTTCGTCATAAAAGTCACTCGCCTATCTTCCATAATTCTCAGTATGCAATGTATCATTAGATTGCTGCCTGTTCCAACATTTTCAAATGTTCGAAAAATGCTTATTTTTTGTCCATGCTCCAAGACACCTTGGAAATGCTGAGTCAACTTATCCGTGAAAGCTTGCAAGTTAGCTTGCCAGGGAAGCTCGCAATGTACTTGTGCCATACCATCAGTTATGAAGCTCATGTACTGCTCTGGATGGTTTTGAGCCAACCGCCTAAGCAGACACAAGCAATTATAGCAGGACATATACATGGAATATGCTTGGTATCCACAAACCTTCTTTCGTAATACAGCTGTCTCTCTTGCATGTAAAAACTTCTGTGTAGCAAAGTAAGATCGTCTAACCGCTTTCGGACTTTCTTTTTCTCAGGAGCATTTGTTCTATAGTAACTCAGCATAGCACAAACATCACAGTGTCCAGAAACCAGTTTAAATTTACGAATTTTCACGAAGGGGTACAGAGCATCCCATAAGTCGAAGAAGCGTTGAGGGCAGAGTTTAAGCCTTGGATTTCCCCAATTTTCCTCTCTTTCATCTTGATAATCCCTTAGCTCAATACCATCAGCGACTTCTTCGTCGATGTCGAACGCGTACTGCAAGTACACGGAGTGCTTGGTGTAAGTGTCGTCCAGGTGAACTTCTCCCGCACTGTTTGGCATCTGCTCTCCTGTAAAAACAATATATTTCTTTTAATTAGCGTTTCTGTATTGTACAGCATTCGTTTATACCAGTTAAGGCAAAATATTCCTTCATCCAATCCCAGCACCTACAAGCGGCAGGCGTGTCAGGTACCACCAAGGCCTGCAACTAAATCGTAATTGACTGAAAATTTGGAAAGCCTTGTATTTTGTCATGTTTTTACCACATCTAAACCAGGATTAATATCACCGTTTTGTTCACAAATTTGTCGAGCGACGTAAATATTTGACGCTGGCCGTATCTTTCCGTTTTTCGTTAAGGCACCACTGGTACGACAACATAATCCAGTTTTTGGAACCTTTGGCGCGCAGTCGTCACCCTGATCTGAAGAGGAATCTGCTAAATTATAACGAAGTTTAAATTCATTCTGAAATGTTTGTAGTTGGTCCACAGTTATTTCGTATGCTGAAGTAAATGCTATTCTACAGACATTTTCAATTCTGAGGTCTTCCTCGACATCAATTGAGCTTCCTATAAAGAATTTGAATACCATTCGCCCAGTCGCGCCAACTTTTACAAAACAACGGCTGAGTTTCTGCACCCACCAGCTTATCTGATCTGCTCTCGTCTCCTCTATTTCCTCAATTTCTCGCTTGCAATATTTTAATATCGTTGTAACGCGACGAAGGTCTAAGTATCCATCATTATCAGCTAGTTGCAAACATTTATTGTTACAACAAGACTTCAGCGCGGTGATCACTATTTCAGGATCCATTTTTTTCACGCAGCAGTTGAGCTAAATAAATTACAAACCAACCTTACTCTACTTATAAATTAAATGTCTTCTAACAGGTTAATCGACTCATTCAAAGTGTTCGAAAATTAGCGCCAATCAATCCCACCGAATTGGAATTCTGACGTCACCACTAAACTTCAAGTACATATAAAACTAAATAATCGGAAATATATGTATGCTTAAGGTATTACAGGCGACACACACATCATCAGTAAATTTGATTTCATAATTTTATTCGTGCTGCATGACTATTTATTTACTTTTTGTTCTATACATTTAGAGATTTTCAAAAATTCTTTTTTTTTTGAAAGTCATCACTAGTCGACTACTAGTACTCTTCAGGGGAACGAAACTTGAGGGACATATTTTGTTGTAAACTGTTCCAGAACAAATACTTACAGGTGCACTAAATGCCAATATGCCACTCTGGAAAAATAGACGTAACGGACATATGCCAACAATTCTTGTACGTCAAGATAAACAAAAATAAACGTTAAGGGAAAGTGATAAATTGAAAATCAATATCTTATAGGTTATTTCAAAATACGGGCATCATATCATCTAATTCCTGACACTAATGCGCGATTGGCGATGCCAGGCAATAATTTTTTAAATTATCATAGCGTAAAAAATAAAACCTATTCATGCGTTACTACTAAGTAAGTTTTCAAACAACAAATTTGAAAATTTGAAACTCGAATCCTTACAATACTGAAATGGCCGATTCAATCGATATTTCAACGAAATCTTGCTGCCAATGCTTTCCTCCCGATGCTTGTAAGGCGCCGCCCGAACTGGACCCCAAGGGATTCCTACACTCATGTCGCTGTGGTGCTAAGTTATGCGCTATCTGTATTGGAGATAAAAGCCGGGACGGTATGTAGTAATATCCCAGGATAGATCTTCGTACGTTACCCGTTATCTTCATGCAGAAATTTTATGTCGGGGTTGTCATGTCAGCGGTGTTGGAACGATTGGGAGTACAGGTCCGTCAACTTCCGTTGTGAGAAAGGAGAAGATGTACTCGAACTGTAAGCAATGCTGCAGAAGGATATTACCAGAAGATTCTGTAGGTAGCACAAATGGAATCTGCCCCAGATGCCGCAAAGAAGCTCCCTCTAATTGTAACTTGGTGCTGAGCAAAGCCCAAGCCATCGATTCAGTTCCGATTCGTTCGGCTGCCGGAGTAGAGCATGATGAAACTCCGGCACCAAACGAATGCAACATGGAAGAAGATTCGATAGAAGTTGCGACAGATGCTGGTTTGATATCGAGTGGCAAAATTTCCGAGCCACCAGAAAGCTTTCCAACTTTGCTTGATTGTAATGTTGATAGAGCTATCAAAGCCGATGCACTGGACAGTCTTGCTTGTAACACCTGCGATTCTCCAAATGACGATGCTCCAACTGCAGCAGATGAGTTGGAAAAATTTCGTGTCAGTGAGGAGAGCGTAAAAACAGTCAATGATTCTTGCGTGAGTACTGAGCGCAACACCCATTTGAACGACACGAATCCAGCACCTATGGGATTTGCCGTTGGTGCCGAAGTGAATACGCGACCAACCACTCCCTTGGACATATCGTCTATTATGGAGATTCGGAATTATGACGCCATTAGAGCTTTGAAATCAAACCAGTCAAGTATTTCCATTCAAGCAAAAGGTTGGATTCATGGAGAAGGGTCGCTGGTGTATAGCCAAATTCCAAGTGAGATTGTAATATAAATTTGGTTTGTGTGTATTTTAATATATTTAACTCTACAGATAATTTTTTGGAAAACATTCGCCACGTCCGACCAACTCCCAACGAAGGACATGGATCTCGGTACTACCTCTGTAAACATTGGTTTGGAGAGCAGAACGAACAGCGCTATACCAGCATTGAGTGCCATGGATTTGTCTGCAAAAAATATCGACGTACGTTTAATTTATTTAACTATTATATTAGTAGAATTAATTATGTTGTATTTAATATGCAGGTAACACGCAAGTACTTGTGCTAGGGCTATGTGGAATGCGTACAACTCTTTCCCAAGACGAGCAGCTGCAATACGTCTTGTGCAGCGCCGTCATCGGAAACTGTGGACGTACTTATTATTATATCTACAGTGTTACAGCAGGGACTATTGAGAAATGGAGCGAGCTCATTCGCACCGTCGATGGAATGAAAATGGAGTACTATTGTGACGTAACTATTCCGTTTAATACGGAATTAGTTAAAACAGCGTATTTGATTGATCGTGATCGTGCTGGTAATGGTGATCCATTATTTGATCCAGAGAGATGGGAGAAGAGACATGGACCTGGCTCTGCTGCCTTTTTCAGAGTTCAAAGCGTACGCTTTGATATTGATCCGGCAAAACTTCCTGTACGCAATCCGCTCGCTACACACTCTGGCGGACGTTTGACAAGGTCGACATCGAATGTTACACCTCCGGCTCAAAACCGCTCGACCACCAGGTGCCCTTTTCTCAGCCATAACAATTCTAAATTAAGTTTTAATAAATGATCGTACAGTGGGACTAGTACTCGCATAGCTTTTGACACCAAGAAAGCAACCGCTGCTAAGAACAACTCTTCACAAAAAAGAAGCACCACTCCTGCGAGAGCAAATGTCCCAGCTGCCCGTGCGAAAAGAATCACGACAGCGCGCACTTCGAGCAGACTAACCCAGATGGTTGAGCCTAGTAACCGTATTCCGTCTATAAACTCTAGACCAAACTCAACCGCTTCTAATATTGATGCTGACGCTAACTCTGATCTTGAGAATCTCTCTGCCGGCGGGTACGAACAGGCCGAACCAATAGATGACGACATCGGTGTACTTCCAGATAATAATATCGCGATTGGAAGGACCGCAACTGCAACCCACGCAAGTCAAGGTCCAGAACGGACACGTCCAGTGCAGGTGCTCAAAGCCACTCGTTTCGAGGGAGATAAAGAAAACATTCACTCCAACAAGTACGCTCTTGCTTGAATTGCTATTTTATCTTTTTATCATAATTGTATATAACTTCAAAAGGCGGATATGCCTAGCTGGTGTTCGAGAAGAAGGTGATTATATCTACAAAGGCATATTAGAGTACAAAAAGCTTTCTGAAGTTTTTAATGAGGCCGTCGATACCAACAAGTGCGCTCGCAATCATGAGCGCTGGTCTTCTAGCTCAATTGGTAATTCAGTTCCGGTTGGAAAAAACGTGTACGAAGAGATGCTGTTTCAATCGCTTCTGAAAGAACGAGAGAACAACAGCTTATTTTTGCAACAACTGGTTCGAGATCGACTACAATCTACTGTAGTTTCAGGAGTGAGCGCGCTATCTACGGATGAAGTTGAAACTTCATCATCGCACTTCAGGGTGAATGTGATTATTTACAAGTGCTCTGTCTAATTAACCTAGCTACATTGATTCATACTTATTCCGTTCTATACACGTAATTATAATTTTGACTTTCAAATTTCTCAGCCAAAATCAGAGCCAATGCTGACCCATGTAATGAAGCCAACTTACGTGGACGAGGAGCCTATGTTTGAAGAGGATCCTACTTTCGAAGAACCGGTGGAGGAACCCGCTGACATGTTTGAGCACGAGTATGTAACACAACCCAGTCGCCGCCAGAACTACGTACCCGTTCCAGATGAGGGCCCTCGCTTCGTATACCAGGAAAGTGCAAGGCCAAGGGATGCTTTGCAAGCTTGCGGGCATCGAGGACGACAGTATTGGGCGACATACGAGAATCCGATGATGCAGCAGGTCAATTTCCAGCCAGTAATGCAACAGGTTACGTACCAGCAGCCGCCGTCTATGATGCCTCGCCGTGTTATCTACCGACAGCACCCACAGCAGCAGCAGTTTCGTCGTGTTCAACGAGGACGAATGGCGCACTATAACAATTAGTCGCCCGCTCAAGCTAAATTTCAGTGCAAGAGAAAAGAGTTAGCCGGCCCTCCGTCTACGTATTGTCAAACTTCTGGTTGAAGATAGAAGGAGGAACCGCTGCTCTCGCCGTAGTATTTTAGCCCACCTCACTCTAAATTGTTGGCGAAATGCTGCTGCTAAATAATTAGTGTTTGGTACTGAGCTCTCTGGTCCAACTACGATGATCTATGGTACTGCAATGTCGCTAGTACTTATTGATGTATAGATAACTGTAATACCATAGGTAAAAAGACCATAGGTAAAAAGAGTACTGCAGCGCAGCAGAAGTGTCGTAGCACCCAGCGAACGTTTGGAAGCGCCTTAGAATCTCCGGTGATATTAATACCAATGGATCACAGAAAGTATAGGAACATCCGAGTACTATGTACTTTTCATACTTCTGTTTCTTCTGGCTCAATATGTAGCATCCTAATAGTATCGTATTTTAAAGTCACTTGTGATTAGCTAGCCCAAGAAAAATAAAGATTTTGAAATAAGATACGTGCAGATTCAGATTACATAAGCGATTTCTAGGATTAACAAGCTTTAGCGTATTTCAGTGCACGCGGGCGCCTTGTAGAAATAGAACCATTCAGACGCATGCGAAGCTGACTTTTCTGATCAAATTTGAGTTTCTTTAAATACAAGTCAAAGCTTTTCTCTATATCTGCGTTGGTATGCCCGAAGATAATCAAGTAATTAGGAACAATTAACCAAGACTATGAGCGATATAAATTGTTATTAATATTTAGAAAATAGCTTATGCAGACGATTACAATAGAAATCATTTACCTTGTATATTTTTCCAATAATATTAGTCTCCCAAAATAATTGAGATGTTAAAGAGAACTTTAGAATGTAGTAAAAGGTATATTTTTCATGAAATGTGTCGTTATTAATCAACTTGGTCATAGAAGAAAATATCGACCTGATGTGATATCTGACCTGTAATTTTGAAATCGACACACACTCGTACATAACATAATTAAACTTTAAAATACTAGATTACTCATAAAAGCATGTAATTTTGAATAACCTTCTGACATATTAGACAAATATCCACAAGGAATGCCGTTTGCAGCATGTGCTAGATGTTCTTCAAAATTACGATCTTATCCGCAAAGTTGCCGCATGACAAACATTGTACCAAACGGTTTTAAAAACAATTCACAAATAAACATAAATATGAAAAATAGCAACAATTATTTCTCTCTATATATTGAACGGACTCTCGTGTGCAGGCAGACTATGAAATAAATACTTAGGAGTGAGTAGACATCGTTCGTTAAATACTTTTAGGGCTGGGGGCGAATCAGATTTGAACAGAGGAATATTTTTGGGAATCGTTAAGGTATGAGAAGAGCCAAAAGCATCTGCGTCAAATAATGTTGACTTCACATTTTTTTAATAATTGCGCCTTTTTAACTTTTTTACAATCAGGTTATTTTTAAGCTGCGATTCGCAAACAAGAGTCAGCATTTTTTCTGCACGACAAAAGGAAAACTGAGAGAAGCGGTATTGTATAGACTGAGTATTACGGATTTCCGCTCTATTATGATCTAGCAGATGATATAAAGTTCGAAGAAAAGTAGTAGTTTGAGTCACAACTAAGTCTCGAGTAGATATTTGGTACTTTCGCTACTGATGTCGAGTGTGTGTTATTGTACACCCCTACAGTATTGCCTTGCTTGTTATTAAAATGCTTTTTTTGTATTCTAAGTAACATTTTCAAGATATTAGAGGTTCTAAAGGGAGTAAAGCGGTTGGATATAGGTATTTCTAAGTGCAACAAAGAAGCACAAACACGTTCGTGCTCTTAGCAGTAAAACCAAAACGTGTAGGTTAGAAACGCTTGAAAAAGGGTAGATATTCACTTAAAACAATGTAGAGATATATTAGGAACAAGAATACTGCATAGTAGACCATTTTTATGCTAATATCGAAAAATGCAACCCTTTAAGTACTTAGTGCCAATCCAGATTGGAATCGCTTTGGGAGAGAGCATCGGGTGTGCGGACAATAGTGTGGTCAGAGTCATCTAAGTCGACGAGCCATTGAGCAATTTCTACCGGGAGCCCTTTGCGCTGCCAGCAGAGATCAATCAATGGCTTGGAGACCGAGTCAAATGCCTTGCTC